>Ga0209330_1000185_pt1 | contig 30639 bp, 22 predicted proteins | sample JacPinW_OM2H0_O3_FD_187969 | JGI IMG/M metagenome (GOLD analysis project Ga0209330, IMG submission 187969) | Forest soil microbial communities from Algoma, Ontario, Canada - Jack Pine, Ontario site 1_JW_OM2H0_O3 (SPAdes) (version 2) | ecosystem: Environmental > Terrestrial > Soil > Boreal... | reverse complement strand
GTCTCTCCGCACGAAACACGGGTCACGGACCGGGCGCCACAGAGACCACTTTCTAATCGCGAACTCGGTTTATTAGAGCGAGCGCTAAGTCATTGCAAACAAAGGAAGGCAACGGTTTCTAATCGAGAACTTTCGACCGTTTGCACCTTCGGCGCTCCGTCGGCTTTAACGCGTGATCGGGTTGCCGTTTCGCTTCGCGGGCCACGGAACGCGGGCCGCAATTCACGCCATTTAGCCCCATTTCTAACCGGTTCTGCCTCACAAACAGAATTCGTCGTAACTTCCAGAAAACAAACGATGGGAAAATTTCTAACCGGGGCCAGAACGGCGATTAAGGTTGCGCAATTTCGCGCCGAATTTCGGACCGAATCACAGGCCCAGCGCAAAGAAGAATGTCGTTCGCGCGATGCCGCCGAACAGAGTAAAATCCCGCTGCACATACGAAACGAAAAGGAGCTTCTATGAGCGCCACTCCCTCTATTGGACCATCCGCCGCCACTGTCGCAGCCGTCAAGGAACATGCTCGGCTGCTGGCGATTTATTCCATGATGTCCACTACCGCCGCCGGCTCGGGACACCCCACTTCCTGCATGTCCGCCGCGGAGCTTGTCGCCGGAGTTTATTTCTACGCCATGAAGTTTGATCCCAAGAACGCAAATTCAAATGACGGCGATCGTTTCGTCCTCTCCAAGGGCCACGCGGCCCCGCTTCTCTATTCCGCGCTGGCCGAAGCCGGAGTTTTTCCCGTATCGCGCGTGATGACCCTGCGCCAGTTTTCAAGCGAACTTGAAGGCCATCCGACGCCGCGCATTCATGGAGTGGACGCGGCAACCGGGTCGCTCGGTCAAGGCCTCTCCGTGGGCAGCGGCCTCGCTATCGGCGCGCGCATGGATAAAAGCGACACGCGCGTATACGTCCTCACAGGTGACGGCGAATTAGCCGAAGGGCAAATCTGGGAAGCGGCGGCGTTCGCCGCGCATTACAACCTCGAGAATCTCACCGTAATCACTGACATCAATGCGCTGGGCCAGAGCGACTACACCATGTACAAGCACGACATGGAAGTGTATCGCCGCAAATTCGAGTCGGAAGGTTTTGCCACCGAAGTAATCGACGGACACGACGTCCCCGCCATCCTCGCCGCACTCGACCGCGCAAAAGCCACCAAAGGCCGTCCGCAAGCCATCATCGCTCGCACCATCAAAGGCCACGGTTTTAGTTTGGTTGCCGGAAAGGAAGGCTGGCACGGCAAAGCCTTCACAAAAGAACAACTCGCCGAAGCCATTAAAGAGCGTGGCGGAACTCCGCCGGTGGTTCCTCCGGATCCGGGGAAATCGTACGCGCGAACTTCACTTCCCGTGCCTCCAGATTTTCCCGCGCCGCCCGCGCCTGATTATGCAGCGGACGCGCAGGTCGCTACTCGCGAAGCCTACGGTTTCGCGCTGAAGCGCCTGGGCAAAGTGAACCCGCACGTCGTTGCTCTTTCGGGTGACGTGATGAATTCCACTTTCTCGGAAATTTTCGATAAAGCCTATCCCGATCATTTTGTTCAGGGCTACATCGCCGAGCAAAACCTGGTCAGCACGGCAGTCGGACTTGCTGCTCGAGGCAAAGTGCCCTTCGCCGACACTTTTGCGTGTTTCCTTTCGCGCGCTTACGACAACGTGCGCATGGCAGCGATCAGCCGTGCAAACATCAATCTGTGCGGCTCGCATTGCGGCGTCTCGATTGGCGAAGACGGCCCGTCGCAAATGGCGCTCGAAGATATCTCCATGTTTCGCGCCATCAACGGCTCGGAGGTTTTTTATCCCAGCGATGCCGTATGCACCGAGCGCTTAACCGAGCACATGGCAAGACGCGCGGGCATAAATTATTTGCGGACTTCGCGTCCCAAGATGCCCATTCTTTACTCCAAGGACGAAAAATTCCCCGTTCCTGGATTTAAAGTTTTGCGGCAGAGCGCCGCGGACAAGGTCACCGTAATCGGCGCAGGTGTGACGCTCCACGAAGCGCTGAAAGCGTTCGATCAGTTGAAAGCGCAAGGCGTCGCGATCCGCGTGATTGACCTCTATTGTGTGAAGCCCGTCGATGGCAAAGCCATCGCTGAGCAAATCAACGCAACCGGCGGCCGCTTGGTCACAGCCGAAGATCACTGGCCCGAAGGCGGCCTGGGCGAAGCCGTGTTGACGGCTCTGGCACAAGCTGGCGCGTCGACGACAAAATTCAAGCTCCTTGCTGTCACTGGTATGCCGCATTCAGGAAAGCCCGAAGAATTGGTGGACGCGTTTGGAATTTCCGCGCGCCACATTGTCGAAGCCGTCCGCGCCATCGCGTAAACGCCGACTAAAAACTCGAACCATGTGGAGAGGATAACTGAGTGGCCGAAAAGTTAGTGATGGTAGGAGTGCTGCCCGAAGTGGTTGTGCTGGATCCCGGCGAACAAGTGGAGTGGTTTTCGAACGCCGGGAACATCAAAATTGAATTCGATCCCCAGCGCTGTCCCTTTTCCTCGAACGTCTTCCAAGCCCCGCCGGGCATGCGCTTGCTGAGCGGCACGGCGCGCTCAGGCCTGAATCCGGGGTCCTATCGATACAAGCTGTCGCTCAACGACGCGGTAGTGGCGAACGGCGAAGTCCTGGTCCGCGAGAAATAAATGTTCAGGACGAATTCGCGGCTTAGTCGCCGGCAACGGCGAACACGGGTCGCTCTTGCGAGACCGAGTCAGCCAGAATGCGGCGCACCGGCGCCAACAGCGAAGCCGGCACTGGCCGCTCGCGCTGGATACCCAACTCCGCCACTTTCCGGGGGAACTCCTTGCGGCGATCGAGCCACAGCCCAAACTCCCGGAGAAGGTCCCCTGCGACGTTCGGATCGTCCGACCGCTCTACTCCCCAGAACCTCAAGCGCTCTTCATTCTTCTGCAGCAGCTGAAGCGCTTCTTCGAGCTTCTTCATGGCCGCATTGAACGACGACGCCAAGAAATAGACCGGCAACGACCAACCGTCGTGCCCAAACACCGCGCGCACCCTCACGTTGTACTTCCCGTTCTGATTCTTCTCAATAGCGCAGAGGTATTCGTTTCCCGATGACGCCGATGATGTAGGTTTAGTGGACACTGCGCTCCTCAGTTTCTCCGCCGTAACTCCAAACTCAATCGTCCGCGACTCCTGGCGACGTTTTTTGTCAACTTTCGGAAGCGCCGCAGACCCGCTTGCCCTCGACCGCTTTTCCCGCATAGGAATGCTCCTTTGATAAGGTGGTCGTTCGATTCCTCGCCAGGCGCGGAAGGTTGGGAAGACGCGCCTTCAAGTCGGTCCCCGCTGGCGACGGGGCAGGCTGTGCGGATAGGGAGTATTTTATAGAAGCGCGTCAAACGGAGCAAGAGGTGACTTGAACTATTAAGTCTTGTATTTACAGTCAGTTGTAGAGGGTATCGTTTATTCCGTGGCGGACCAGCGATGCAACGCTAGCGGCTAGCTGGAGCGGGTCAAGCGCTTCATGGCGTCCGCGTTGATCACCAATCTCCCTTCCTTCTTCAGGCGATCTTCCAGCGCGAGGCGAAACGCTTCGAAAGCTGCGCCCTGTTTGCCTTGCAGCAACTGCTGTTTTATCTGGTCGGACTGTTTGGCAAAATCCTCAGGGTTCGGCGCGTCGTGAGTGGTGACACGATAGACTAGCCAGTTGCCGCTAATCTGTGTCGGAGGGCTAACCTGTCCAATTTTCATCCCAAATGCAGCGTCCAAGAGTTTAGCCGCGCCGAGATTCTGCACCGAACCGGTTCTCGCGAAAGGCTCGGAAGTTACCAGCGAAAGACCGAGCGCTTTGGCAGCTTGGTCGAAAGATTCTCCGCCTTGAACGCGTTTGGCGAGCTCCTCGGCTTTCGTCCGAGCCAGCTCGACGGACTTCTCCTGCTGGTAGTCCGCTAAGACGCGGTCACGAACTTCCGCCAGCGTTCCCTGGTGCGCAGGCTGAACGTCTTTGGGCGTCAAGATCACGAAGCCTTGGGGAATCTGGAGTGGCTGGCTAAGTTCACCCGGGCGCAGTTGAAAGAGTGCCTGGTGCAATTCAGGAGTGTTCCCGAGCTCGCCGACGGGTTCGGTCACGGAGACTAGCGGGGTTTCGCCGATCTGCAAGTTAAATTTTTTCGCGAGATCGTCCAATGACTGGCGATTTGATTGCCGGACGGCGCTAGCCATCTGCGCCGAGGTGCTGTTCGCCTCTTCCGCGGCCTTTTCCTCCGCCACAATTGGCATAATCGAGCTGCGTACTTCCTCAAAACTCTTGGTGCGAGCCGTTTCACGATCCAGAACCTTGATGATGTGAAATCCGTATTGGGTCTTGACCAGGTCCGAAATCGAGCCCTTCGGGAGGCTGAAAGCAGCCTGTTCGAATTCCGGGACAGTTTGCTTTTCAACTATCCAGCCAAGATCGCCGCCCTTGGGTTTAGTACCATCATCTTCCGAGTATTTTTTCGCGAGGTCCTCGAAATTCGCTCCACTCTTTGCCTTTTTCAGAACTTCTTCGGCCTTCTGGCGGACTTCGGCTATTTCGGCATCGGTTTTTCCGATGGTTTTGAAAAGAATGTGCTCGACGTGGGCGCGGTTTTCCACTTTGAATTGATCGATATGCGCGTTGTAGTAAGCGCGCAGGACATCGTCGCTTACAGGAGTGCTCTCGCGCAATTTCGCCAGGTTCAGCAACGCGTAACGCGCAGAACGCTTCTCGGCGATTTGATAACGCGCGGCATTCTTGGCGTAGTAGGCGGAGAGTTCGGAGTCGGGCGGTTGAATTGAAGAAGCCAGCTCCGCAGGCTTCACCAGCGCGTATTCAATCTGCACTTTTTCATTGCGGCGGCGAAACTCATCCTGAATTTCTGCCGGAGTGACGCTGATGGAATCGGTAACCAGCTGGCGGAATTTCTCCTTCAACATATCGTCGCGCAGAAAACTTTCGAAGTCCGGGACGGACATTCCGGTGCGATTCTGCACCTCAGCGACGTAGCGGTCCTTAGCCCAAGTTCCACCTTCCCAAGCGGAAGGCAACAATTGCTTGATGCGGTCCGATTCTTCCTGAGGCGTTACAGCAATGCCAAGCCTCTGACCTTCTACTTCGAGCGCGCGGGTAAGAATCATCTGATCGAGAACCTGCTTGGCGTAAAGACCCTTGAGCATTTCGGGAACATTCTGGCCGTGCAAGACAGTGTTGAGCTGGCGCTGCACATCGAGTACGGAAATGTCCCGTCCACCGACAGAAGCCACAGTATCAGGACTGTTGGTCATCGATCCGCCAACCAGCCCGGGCACAAGAGTGATCACCATGCTGACGCAAATAAGTACGAGTAAAACGATCATGGTGACCTTGACCCAGCGGTTACGGTCCAGGTCTCGCTGCTGAATGCTTTTCAACATATCTCTTGCTGCTCCTGTAGCCCTACCGAATCCTTCGATTATAAGGGAGTTTGCCTCGACGGCACAATCATTCGTCCTGCCCGGCACTGGGTCAAGTTCCGATTAACGCAGTATTCTGGTCTCACGCGAATCGTAATTTCAAACGAGGTCTTCGGGAAGGCAGAAAATCGCTGCGGGAATTATTGGCGGCGCCAGGTTTGGCCGTCATCGGTCGTGACCCAGACTTCGCCCGACGAAGTTGCGATCCTACCGTGTTGCGAATCGGAAAACTCAATGCTGATGATGTCTCCGGTGAGCGTAGCGCCGGATGAAGACGGAAGCACGCGGGTCCAATGATCTCCGGAGTCTGCCGAGTGGTAGAGCGTCGCTGATGAACCGCCAGCCCAAACCTCGGAGTCCCAAGCTGCTACAGCTCGGAACACCTGGCTCGGCCGGGTCTCAACCTTTCTCTTCTTATTTTCATGCCCGTAGGTGCTTTCAGCGGTGACCGCTCTGTTTGAGCCGTTGGACATCGGCTCCGAGTTTACGTTCACATCGACCCACGTCTTGCCTGCGTCGACTGAGCGCTGCAAGGCGCCGTCCGCGCTGATGCTCCACCGCGGAGACGAACTCTGCACCAATCCGAGCGCTGCCTGCGGCTCAAAATTCGGAGGAGCAGGAGCTGGCGCGGAGGCGCTGCTGGACGCGGCTTGTGTAGTCGTGGAGTTCTTGGCTTTGCTGTCTTCTGATTTTATGGAGTATTGATACTGCAAGGTCTGTTCCATTTGCTTCTCGGCACTCCCCACGGCAGGTGCGGCGTCCGACTGCATCACTTCGAGCGCCTCCGAAGAAGGCGGAACTTGGAGGGCATGGCGGGCGCTCGAACTTGGAGCCGACTTTGCGGCCGCTCGAGGCGTCGCGTTCTTTGAGTCGCCGGCGGCGAAAGTGTTATGTGGGGACGAGACCGCAGCTTTGGGGGCTGCTCCGCCGGCAGCACCGACCCGGGCACCACCTGTCACGCTTCTCGAAGGCGCACCGCGCATGGTACTGGCCGCAGGCAAAGTTGGATTTGGCTGACGAACTAGCCTGTCCATAGCCAAATTATCTGGCTGACTTGAGAGGGCTTTCTTTTGCACCTGCGCTTGGATTTGCTTCTCCGCTTGCGATTCAGATGCTGGCGGAGACGGGGGAAGAGCTTGCTCCGCCGTGGCAGCCGTTTCGTTGCTTTGATTGAGAGCGGAAAATAAAGCGTCGCTCTTCTGGCGGTGTCTGTATTGCAGGATTCCGAGCGAGGTGATCGCAATCATTCCCGCGACTGCGACGCTCCATCGAAGGACCGGCCAACTTAACCAAGCGGTGCGGGTAGGATGGTTCGAAGCAGTCACGACGACGGCTTCAGTAGTCGGCAAAGCGAACGCGACCACGTCGCGGCAATCGCTGCAGCGGGAAAGATGTTCCATCACGCGAGAGCGCTCGGATTCGATCAGCGACTGCTCGGCGAAAGCCGTAAGGAGATCGGCATCCGGATGAGTTCCTGCAGCCTGCGTTTCCTGCAAACGCTTCAACACGATTTTGGGAACGTCTTGCATCTGAGGTTTCCGGCGTCTCCTTTCAAGTCTAAACCTTGGTTCCTTCTATATCTTGGCCCGCGCTTGCAATGTTCTGCTGAAGATTTACAGTACTCTCCGTCTCTAAGAACGCCGCCGGCGGAGATTCTTGCCCCAAACTACGGCGAATGTTCACTTTCAGATCGCGCACGTCCACTTCCAACCTCTCTTCCGCTTGCTGGCGGTCGATCCCTTGGCGAATCATGTCCGCCAGGATTTTCTTGCGTAACGACTTAGCCAGTTTGTCGAGCTTGCGGCTTACGGTGGATTCGTGAACACCGAGAATGCGAGCGACCTCAGCCAACGTGCGCCCATCAAGATAGTACGCAGCCAGGACCAAACGGTCTTCGCTGGAAAGCGCGGCCAAAGCTGTGTCGATGGAGGATTCCAGGCGCGGGTCCGCGGAAGGGGCCGACGCCTGCGCGGGCGCCGCAAATTGCGCGCCGTCTTCGATCTCTTCGTCCAGGCTGACCAGGCGTTTAGTCCGGCGGTAGCGATTCACAAATTCCTGGGCTAGCACAGTCCGCAGCCAGCCTTCCAGCGAGCCGCGTCCTGTGAACGACGCGAGCTTCGAAACGCGTTCTCCCTCGCGCGTGGTAGTGCCATACAGCTCGGCGTACAGACTGTCAGCGAGCTCGCGGCCGGCGGAATCCTCGCGCGCGATGCGCAGTGCAGCCTGATAAAGCTTTTCGCGATAGCGGGTGAGAAAAATCTCCCAAGCGGAGTTGTCGCCGGCGGCGCAGGCCCGGGCGAGAGCGAGTTCGTCCACGCGCAGGGTCAGCAGAAAACCGCGAGCCTCGGACTTACTTGCCTCCGCGGGGAGATACTTCGCGGCCACATTACAGAGGATTGCGGCGAAACCTTCGGAGGTAAGACCGAACTTTTCGCACCCACTTTTCGCGTACAACTCCGTCAACATCTCGGCGACCGCCGATTGGACTGGAGCGGGGATCGGTGTTGTAACGCTCATAAGATAGAAGAAGAGAAAACGACTGTCCGCGCTCATGATGCTATCAATTCATCGGATGCGCGTGACAATAATTTTGTCTGCAAGGTCCCACTTTTTTTTCGTTCTTCCCCCAAGTCGAGTTGAGCGGCGCGGAAGTTTCGCGGCGCCAGGGACATAAATCCTGACGTCTCGGCGTCCCAGTTCGCCAAGAGGAGGGATGGTTATGCTTGCGAGATTATGTGTGGTTCTCATTGCAACGGTGGCAGTCGGCGGTCTGCTCTGGCCGAAGCCCGGGTTGGTTCGCGCTGGACAGGAGAAGCCTTCTGCGTCCGGCTACAAGGTACTGGAGCCGATCCGGAACGGGAGTCTGACGGTGTTTCCGGTGGTCGCTTCCAAATCCTATGCCACTGGCGAGTTCCTTACTCTGGACGAGGGGCTGCGATCCGGAGAGGTGGTCGTCACGGAGTACGGAAATGTACGCGGGCTGGTGCGGCGGCCGAATTCGCCGTCGATCCAGCGCGATGGCGCCGAGGTAAACCGGCTGGTGCTGGTAAACAACTCGGATCGTCCATTGTTGCTTCTCGCCGGTGAGATCGTTGCTGGAGGGAAGCAAGACCGCGTGATCGGCATGGATCGCATCGTTCCATCGGAAAGCGATCCGATCGACCTGAATGTGTTTTGCGTGGAGCCTGGTCGCTGGGTCGCGACCAGCGATCGTTTCGGAACGTCGGGAGCGACGTACGGATCGGCAGCTACCGGAGCCGCAGGCGGCAGCAGCGCCAAGGCAAGCAGTGGGACACTCATGGCTCAACCTTCCGTGCGTGCCAAAGCTATGGCTGACAAGGATCAAGGCCAGGTTTGGGCGGAGGTGAGAAAGCAACAGGAGTCGATGGCGGTCAAAGTAGAGGGGGCATCGCCAGCGATGCCGAACGCCGCACCGTTACGCGCTACCAGTTCGTATGCGGTCGTGATGGAAAACAAGGACGTGAAAGAAAAAGTGGACGAGATGGCCAAGCCGATCGAGCAGAACTATCAGAGTTTGATCAAGCAATTGCGAGATCGTAAGGCGGTCGGAGTGGTGGTGGCGGTGAACGGACGCGTCATCTGGTCCGATGTTTTTGCCAGCACGGAACTGCTGGAAAAATATTGGCCGAAGCTGGTGCGCTCGTATGCATCGGAAGCTGTAGCGACGCGAGTGAAGGGCGGAGAGGCAACCTCAACCCAGGCAGAGTCGTTCCTGGCAGATATGCAAGGCCGCAGGCAAACGATTGAGAGCGAACCCGGAGTTTTTCGTCACACCGAGATCAACGGCGATGGCTTCAAGGCGTTCGAGTTGACGTCGCTGTTGCCCAAGACCGGCTTTGACGTGCACGTCGCGAAGATGGCTGAGTGAAGAGGCAGGATTAGTGGCCAGTGATTCATGGCCACTGACCCTGACCTCCCGTCGGAAGCTGGCCTATGACGGTGCAGTCGGCAGGAGGCAGAAGAATTGCTTGAATCTGCTGTCAACCACCATATTTCCAGGGGGAATCGTTCACGACGAGCGGTACTACCGTCCCACGATTGCCGGCTTCGACGACCTCCAGGATCACGAGGGCGTGATCGCCGTAGTCCTCACAAACATCGACCAGCTTGCACTCCAGATAGGCGCTGAGGTTTTTCAAGACGGGCGCGAAGGTTTTTCCTTCAGTGAAAGGCTCACCATTTAGAAAGCCGTCGGATTCCTTGGTGGTAGCGAAGAACTTTTGCGCGAGATCTTGCTGTTCGGCTCCAACGACATGCAAAACGGCGACTCCGCTTGCCCTGAGACAGCGAAAGACGTTTCCGTCTTTTCTCAATGCGGCCATCACAAGCGGAGGCTGAAATGAGACTTGAGTGACCCAGGTGACCGTCGCAACTCCATAGTCGTCACCATTCCGGGATGTCAGTACATAGATCCCATTTGTCAGCAGGCGGAGAGTGTCTTTTTTGGCTTTTGCATCCATGTTTCTAATGCATCTTACTCCAGAGCACAAATTCCGGCGGGTTTTTGGCGACTTTTAGATTTCGTTAGACGTCGTTAAAATGACCGAGTTCTGAAGACAGCTGGCGTGGAGTGGCATTTTGTTTAGTTGGCGATACGCGTCCGAATGGCGCGACAAGTTTCCGGAGGCTTGGGAACAATGTACGCAGAAATTTATGCAGAAGTCCGCGGACTCCTGAGTAACCTTCGAAATTTGCGCTTGGTTAATTTGAAGTAAATGTCCAGGTTTTGATGTTCTGGATGGCTGTACTGCCACCGGTTCCGGCAGTGAAGCCGACGAACGCGGTGTTTCCGCCAATGGTCTGCGAGATATTCACTGCCCAACTCGTGGTGAACGTTTTATTCGCCGTGCTGTCAGTGATGGTCATGGTCAGCGTTGTGCCGTTGTAAGTGATTTGCACGGCCATAGTGTCACCACTGGTCAAAACTACGCCTGAGGAAGTCATGTCAGTCGCGGGGGTAGTGGGAGAAGCGCCGTTGGTATACAGCCCGGTGGAATCGGTGCCTTCTCCAGCGTTGCTGTAGAGATCGAACTTCACTGCCACGCTGTTCGGAATTCCGCCGGTTCCGCCAGCGGCATCCGGACCATATCCTAGTCCTCCTCCGGTCGGCCCCAATGCAGTTACTCCCCCTGATGAATTCTGAATCGCAAAGGTAAAGCCGTCGGCAACCGCACTGGTGAGTTGGAAGGTGAAATTTGTGGTGAAACTGTTGATGTTTATCGGCGTGGTAAAGAACACGCTCCCGGCTTCCATCTCTCCACCGTTCGTCAATTCGAGTTGACTGTTGGAAAGAATCGCCGAGCCATTGAACTGCAGGCCGGTAGACGAAGTGAAACCTGAAGCGAAATTAATATTTGGAGTGGGAGGCGCGGTGGAAGTGAAGGTCCATGTTTTGATGTTCTGAATGGCTGTGTCGCCGCCGGTCCCACCGGTGAAGCCGACGAAGGCAGTGCTTCCTCCGATGGTCTGAGAGATATTGATCGGCCAACTGGTGGTGAACGTTTTGTTCACCGTGCTGTCGGTAATGGTCATGGTCAGCGTTGTGCCGTTGTAGGTGATTTGCACGGCCATGATGTCACCGCTGGTCAGAACCACACCCGAGGAGGTCATGTCCGTTGCCGGGGTGGTGGGAGAAGCACCGTTGGTATATAGCCCGGTCGAATCCGTGCCTTCGCCAGCGTTGCTAAAGAGGTCATATTTCACGGCCACGCTGTTCGAAATTCCGCCAGTTCCGCCGTATCCCAGTCCGCCGCCGAAGGGACCCAACGCGGCCGCACCCGCTGCTGAATTCTGAATGGTGAAGGTGAACCCGTCGGCCTGCGCACTGGTGAGTTGGAAGGTGAAATTTGTGGTGAAACTGTTGACGTTCACCGGAGTGGTGAAAAAAACGCTTCCGGCTTCCGCCTGACCACCGTTGGTTAATTGAAGCTGGCTGGATACCAGAGCGGCCGAGCCATTGAATTTCAAGCCGGCGGAAGTGGCAAAGCCCGAAGCGAAGTTGATGTTCGGCGCACTGGCATTGATCGTGAACGTAGCAGTCACCGCGGGGCTGTCGCTGAGACCGGGTGAAGAAGCAATGGCTGTGATCGTAGTGGTGGAAGTAACAGAGATGGCCGTCGTGTACTTTGTCGAGCTGTGCGTCGGCGTGGTGCCGTTGGTCGTGTAGTAGATGGTGGGAGTGGGAGAAGCGTCTGAAAGCGTGACGGATTGCGCCGAGGTGTAGGTTCCCGCGGCAGGTGAGATGGTGGGCGTGGCAGTAGGAGCAACGGTATAAGCCGCTGTTGCGACGGCGCTGGGAGCAAAGCCCGTGCTGATGGCGATGGCATTGAAGGTTGTGGAAGCGGCGATGGTTATTGGGCCAGAGTACAGAGTGGAGCTAGCCGTAGGAGTGCTGCCATTGGTGGTGTAGTGGATGGCAGCGCCGGTGGTGGTATCGGAAATGGAAATGGCTTGAGTTGTCGGTATGGTGCCGGCCTTGGGACTGAAGACCGGAGTGGCGGCTGGTGCCTGCAGGGTATAAGTTGCCGTGGCGGTAGCGCTGTTGGTATCGCCGGAAGCCGTGGCAATGGCATTCAGAGTGGTGGTGGCCGTCAAGCTGAGGGCTGCGGTGTATTGCTTGGTGGTTCCCGCACCTGGGACTGGGGCGCTGCCATCGGTAGTGTAGAAAATCGACGAGCCACTGGTAGCGTCGGTGATCGAGACAGTGGCAGTTCCGCTGAAGGATTCCGAACCGGGACTGATCACAGGCGTCTGCACTTGCGTCGGCGCCGAGGCGGTTGAAGCAAAAGTCCACGACTCTATTTTCTGGCTGGCCGTCAGTCCTCCCGTGCCACCTGTGAAGCCGATGAACGCAGTGTTTCCGCCGATGGTCTGGGGAATATTGATCGGCCAACTAGTGGTGAACGTCGCATTCACGGTGGGATCAGTGATAGTCATCGCCAGGGTCGTGCCGTTATAGGTGATGTGGACGGCCATCGTGTCGCCATTGTTTAGAATGACTCCGGATGCAGTCATGTCTGTAGCGGGAGTGGTGGGAGAAGCGCCATTGGTATATAACCCGGTGGAGTCGTCGCCTTCGCCATTGTTGCTGTACAGATCAAATTTCACGGCCACGCTGTTCGAAATTCCTCCAGTTCCGCCCGGAGTATCGGGGCCGTATCCCAACCCACCGCCGGTTGGTCCCAAAGCAGTCACGCCCGCTGCCGAATTCTGAATGGTGAAGGTAATGCCGTCGGCCATCGCATCGGAAAGCTGGAAGGTGAAATCGGTCGTGAAATTGGTAATGTTCATCGGGGTGGTAAAGAAAGCGCTTCCGGCTTCCGTCTGTCCACCATTGGTTAACTGAAGGCGGCTGTCGTCAAGGTCCGTCGAGCCATTGAATTGCAAGCCGGTGGGCGTGGCAAAGCCCCCGCCAAAGTTGATGGCGGTTGCGTTTGGATTGATGGTAAAGGTCGCGGTTACGGCAGGGCTATCGTTCAGACCGGGCGAAGACGCAATCGCCGTGATTGTAGTGGTGGAAGTAACGGATATGGCAGTCGTGTACTTTGTTGAGCTATGCGTCGGTGTAGTGCCGTTGGTCGTGTAGTAGATGGTTGGAGTCGCGGAAGTGTCCGAAAGCGTGACGGATTGAGCCGAGGTATAAGTTCCTGCCGCGGGGGAAATATTGGGCGGCGAAGTCTGATCCTGAATCGTATAAGCTGCGGTCGAAACAGTGCTCTGAATCAAGCCGGAGCTGATGGCGATGGCATTGAACGTCGTGCTGGCGGTTACTGTCAAGGGACCAGAGTACACAGTTGAGCCACTCGTAGGTGTGCTTCCGTCCGTGGTATAAAAAATGCTGGCGCCAGGAGTAGCGCTGGTGATGGTCACTTGGACATTGGGCCCATAGGAACCAGCCGCTGGACTAAATACAGGAGCGGCAGCTTGGGATTCGTCGGTCAACAATCCGAATACGTTCACTTGCTTTTGCGTGCCTACGTAAACTTTTCCATTGGTGACCACCGGCACGACAAACTTCACTGCAGGTCCGAGTGTATCGCGGCCGCTGGTTAGATTCGATCCGTAGAGGAGGCTGGAAACGTTGGTCGCGTTATAGGCGCGAAGAATTGCAGGCCCACTGGAAGTGTAGGCATCCGTCTCAACAGCCCACACAATTCCGTTGCTGGTTCCGTTCGATGACACGACCGGAGTCGCCCCGGGGAATTGATTCGTTTCGGCGGACTTGGAAGTAGGAGACTGAGAAAGCATGCCATTCGTGAGCGAATAAGCTTCCAGGCTTCCGCCGTTGCCCCAGAGATATATCTGACCGTTCCAATAGGCCGGCATACTCCAGAGCCCAGCGCCGCTGGATATCGATTGAATAATTTCGGGATCGCTGCTACAGCCATTGCAGTAGTGGCTGCCATCGCTTGTCATCTTGTCGCGATTCACCACATAGACTGTCCCCTGCTTTCCGCTTTGAATTAGAATGTGTGGAAAAGCCCCAGTCGTTTGATCAGGCAGCACGAGTACTCCGCCAGCAGCCAGGTCCGTATCGGAACTATCCAGCGAGGCTTGGTTAAATGGGGTGAAATAATCCGTCGGAACCGGAACTCCGTTTGTGAGGCTCAGTCGCACGAGGCTGTCGCCGTAGTCGATTGTTGTAGAGGGGGGAGGCGCGGGAGTGGTGACTGTGTCGTCGCCGTTTCCAGTCGCGACATAAGCGTTTCCAGAAGCGTCGGCAGCGATTCCCGCACCGGATTGCCAGATCCCGTTGCCTTTCCCATTTGGGGATGTGCACCACACTCCGCTCTGGGCCAAAGTGGTTTTGTTGTAGGCGAGAATCCATCCATGCCAGGGTCCGTTATCGCCATGCGCCGCAAAACCGATATAAACGAATCCGTTGAGTAGAAGAAGACCAGGGCGCTGATTCTCCCACTGTCCGTTGAAGGGCACGCTGGAACCGTTGCCGTCAGGAGCCGTTCCGGGCGCCGAAGCAGTCATCAAAGCCGGACCGCCAAATTTCTCGGCACCCGTGGTGATGTCCATCGCATGCAGGCGATAAATGATACTGCCGGCCTCTTTCGTGTTCACAACAACGTAGATCGTATTCGTCGTGGAATCGATAGTAGGAGTGCCGGTGATTCCGATTTCGGGGTTGATGTCTTGGGTATCGCCAACGTCGCTGGGTGCAAGGGTGGTTGCGCCGTTAATCAGGAAACTCACGTGCCATAGCTGAGTTCCGTTGTCGGCATCGAAGGCATACAGACTGTCGTGTTCAGTCGCGACATACAAAACGTTGTGAGTTCCATTTCCAGGGATCGCGACAGCAGGGACATATAACGGTTGCGCGTAGACGTAGCCGTCGACGGTCAGCGTGAAAAGCTTTCCGAAGGTTGTAGAGTTCACATTTGTGGGATTTAAAACGGTCTCGGCGGTATTTTGTCCCGTGCGAGCTGTATCGTAATGCTGCGTGAGAATTGGCGTCTGAGCAAATACCGGAACCGATGTGAAAAGAATTGCGAGAAGCGCAAGAGCCGCGTATCGAAAGATCATCTGGACGGAGCGCGTTCGGGTAGCCCTGGGACATAACAGCGCAGTGCTGCACGGAATTAGAGTCATCGGTTTTCGCCTGAGTAACTGGATTAACTGGAACAAGCAGAACTGGGCTGAGTAACCCTACCGGAGATCGCTCGGAATTTCATCATAATTCTTAACAAAAACGTCGTATTTTTAGTCCTAGTACGGCAATTTTTGTCGACGTGACGAGCGGGGCGTTCGGAAAGCCGGATAATTAGGGGTAGTGGTTCAAAGGAGTGCACCAAAACGAAAACATTTTTTACAGCCACGTCGGGAAAGCGCCTAGCAGAGAGGCAGCCTGGAAACCTTCCCGGTCGAGGGAGGGCAGCGATAGAAAAGAGAACGCTGCATTCCGTCGCCGTCCAAGGTCAGACATTCACTTGGCGGGGGGCGGGGACGCTGCAAGCAGTTTCTTGATCTCATCCGCTTGACTGAGGTTGGGATTGATCTGAAGCGCGCTCGCGAATTCCTTCCTGGCCATCGGAAGATTGTTGGCTTTCTGGTATGCCATGCCAAGGTGATAGTGGTACGTCGCGCTATCGGGGTTACCTTTTACGGCTTCCTGCAGGGTTTCGATTGCGGCGTTATAAGCGCCTTGCTGGTAGTAGGCCCAACCGAGAGTGTCAGCCGAAAAAGGCAAATTGGGCAGTCCTTTGCGGGCGGTTTGGGCCAGCGAAAACGCTACGTTAACGTTGCCCCCATGCTCGAGCATCAGGTATGCGAGGTTGTTTGCGGCGAGCGGATGATCCGGTTGGATTTCCAAAGCCTTTTTGTAGAGATCTTCCGCCTGCTGCCAATCACTACGTGTTTCCAATACGCTTCCGAGACCTACGTAGAGGCGCACGTCGTTTGGATTGTCCTGAATAGCTTGTCGGTAGCCGGCGATGGCCTGATCGACCGAGCCGCGAGCGACCTGAATATTTGCGAGTAAAAGAATTGCCTGCACGTTGTGCTTATCAAGCTCAACAGCTTTCTGAGCCGCGTTCTCCGCCTTGTCGAATTCTTTGTCGTGAAATTCGATTTGACCGAGCAGAAAATAAAAAGAGCTGTTGTCCGGAACAAGCGCGATCTGATCCTGTATCAGGCGCGGGGCTTTGGCTGAGTCTTTGCGGGCGACAGCTATACCTACAAGGCCGGCGAGAGCGTCAAAAGATGATGGAGCGAGTTTTAGTGCTTGTACAAAGTATTTCTCGGCTTCGTCGGGCTTCTTCTGGTCCAAGCGCAGGTAGCCCATTTTGACGAATCCATCGGGATTCTGCGGCGCCACTTGCATGGCGCTCTTTAAATCGGCTTCAGCAGCACTCGGATTTCCCTGCCAGAGAAAAGCTTCAGCCTCGAAGACATATCCGTCAGGTGCGCCGGGAGAGATAGACTTTAGAGAGGCGCCGCTTTCCGCCAGAAGCTTTGGGTCGTGTTTTTGCAACGCGAGTGCCGCGAGCGCCCGATGAGCGTCGGACATGGAGGGCTGCAGCCGGGCAGCGGTGCGCCATTCAGTCTCAGCTTGGCCCAAATTTTTTGTACCCGCGTATGCGAGTCCAAGCTGGAAGTGTCCGACTGCGTTGTCGGGCGCGTCCTTCACCGCCGGCTCCAAGGTGTGAATTGCGTCAGCATATTTTTGCTGGCGATTAAAGATTGCGCCGCGGAGGATCATGGCCGCCGGATCCGAAGGCAGATTTTTCAAGATGGCGTCGCTGACCTTGGCGGCTTGATCCAATTGGTTTTGCTGAATCAGGAGCTGAGCGTAGGCCTCGGCGATGGCGTTATCTTTCGGATGCTGAGAATAGAGCGTGCCGAACTCCGCGACTGCTTTGTCTAGTTCGCCCTGGCTCGCATAAAAATCACCGAGCAATCGATATCCGGCAGGATTGTCCTTCAATGCGGTTTTGGCTTGCTGAATTGTTTGCTCGGCCGCGGACTTCTTGCCCTCCGCGAGATAAAGATTCGCCAGGTCAATCCGAGGAGACGGACTCTGCGGATTGACAGCGATGGCCGCTTGGTACTGCTTTTCCGCATCGGGCCACCGTTTTTGACGCTGATAAAAATTTCCGAGAGCAATCACCGCAGGCATGGATTTCTGATCTAGCGCGATCGCTTTCAAATAGTTTTGTTCCGCGGCCGCCATTTCGTTCGTCCGTTCGTACATGAATGCGAGGCTGAGATAGGATTCGGAACGGTTCGGATCCATTTGGGTCGCTTGTTGAGCTTCGCTCAAGCCCTTTTTCACGTCTCCCAACGCCGTATCCGAATTGGAAAGGACCACCTCGGCCTGTGCATTGCGAGGGTCGTTTTTCAATACGAGCGCGGCGTGGTCTCGGGCTTCTTTAAATCTATGGCCCGCAAAATAGAGGTCTGCAAGCTCGAGCTGCGCCCTTAAATTAGAAGGATCCAACTCGGCGGAGCGGCTCAGTTCCTGAAAACCGTGATTCAAGTCTCCCTTTTTGACAAAAGAACGCCCCAACTCGAAATGTGCTTGGGCGAAGTTCGGATCAATCTGGACGGCATTTTGATATTCGATGACTGCTTCCTCATATTTGCCTTTCTCAAAGTAGGCGAGTCCCCTGTCGAGGTATTCCTTCTTGCGGATCTGCGGATCGCGAGAACACCCGATTATTAATACGGCGACCATGAGCAAGCCGACCCACGTGTGCAATATCTTGACCTTGCTAGAGTTCATCTCGACCTTTCGGAGCGCATAGGAACCGCTGCGTGGAATTCTATCGCTTCGAGTGCACGCAATCCAGCTAGCTCTTGCACGTTGCGCTCCTTCCAGGAACCTCCATATTTATCTAGCACAAAAAGAAGCACTTACAACATAGGAGGAGCTATTGATCGACGTTTGTACCTTAGCTCGACGGCAGCGAAGAGTACGTGCATGCCGTTGACGTCCGCGAGAATGGAAATTCTCGTGGCAGGGGCACAAAGGGAAAGTATTTTGCCCATTCATGGAAGATTCTTAGGATTTCGCTCACGAGAGCGACATTAAACGGCGGACCCTATATATATGCAAGTCAAACAAAAAAGACATCTTAGCTATAATATTGCCGTCGTACCAGCAATTGTAGAGCTTGGCAAGGGCGTTGCACTCACTATTCGACGTACGGTAGTCCTATATACACAGGGACCGCTGTGACAGAGGATGAGAAAGACACTTATGGCGAGCAATGGCGTCGGGATCGCTGCGGTGAAAGAGGAATGGGGTTTTGTGGGCGGTATGTGCCCCGCCATGCAAACGCTTGAAAGCGTGATTTCTGAGATTGCGCCGACCAATATACCCGTTCTTCTGGTAGGGGAAAGCGGCGCTGGCAAAGAGATGTTCGCGCGTAGAATCCACCAACTTTCTGCGAACGCGGAAGAGCCGCTGATTAAGATTGCATGCGCTTCAATGAACCTGGCGAATTTTGCAGGCGAATTGGGATTGAACAAGGCGGAGATACCTACACGAGGGTTTAAAACGCTGACGGGGACAGTTTTCTTCGACGAGATCAGCGAACTTGACGCGTCGTGTCAGCGCAGTCTCCTGTACGCATTGCCGGATGGGGAAGCGCAGCCTCGTCGAGGATCGCTCGGAGCGCGAGTGATTTCCACAACCAACCGTAATCTTGATGATGAAATGAGGGCGGGACATTTTCGCAGCGAGCTCTACTATCGAATCAACGGCGTGTGCTTGCGTCTTCCTCCGCTGCGAGATCGCAAAGAGGACATTCCCCTTCTTGTGGAATCTTTTTTGACGAAGTATGCAGCGGAATTCGGCCGACCGCGGCCTTCGTTGAGCCCGCGCGCATTGCGAATGTTATTGGATTATTCCTGGCCGGGAAACATACGTGAACTCGAGAACGCGGTGAAGAAAATCGTGGCGTTAGGAGCGGAAAATCTCGGTCTGCCCGAACTGGTTGCCGAACGAGTTGAAGTAAGGACCGAGGCTACGGAGTTGCGCAACTACTCATTGAAGGCTGCGGCCCGAGCTGCATCTCGAGAGGCCGAGCGAGAAATGATATTGGAAGCACTGGCGCGTACCCGCTGGAATCGGAAGCGAGCCGCTCAGGAGTTGCAGATCAGCTACAAGTCCCTTCTTTATAAGTTGAAGCAGATCGGCCTGCCGGATTCCAGAACTGAATAGCCGAAGTGGAGAGCAAGATGTTCAGACGATTGCAAATGTGGATGATTCTTTCGCTGATCGCGGCCGCGGTGCCGGTGCAAGCTCAGCAAGCCGCGAGCGATAAGCCACCGGCGGCACAGGCTGCCGCGGCGGACTCAAACGCAGCGGCTCAGAAAGCCGCTACGCAGGATCCCAACTACATTATCGGCGCGCAGGATGTGTTGGACGTCAGCGTGTGGAAGGAACAGGACGTGTCCCGTGTGGTTCCGGTTCGTCCCGATGGAAAAATCTCGTTGCCGCTATTGAATGATGTTCAGGCTGCGGGATTGACACCGTCACAATTGGCGGCGCAGATCACGGTGGCCCTGAAAAAATATGTGACCAGTCCACAGGTAACTGTGATCGTTACCACCATCAACAGCCAGCGAATTTACATTATTGGCGAAGTGGCGCGGCCCGGTGCGTTCCCGATGCTGCCAGGTATGAACGTGCTGCAGGGGCTTTCGAGTGCGGGCGGATTTACACAATTCGCAAAAACTAAAGGTATATACGTTTTGAGGATGGAAGATGGAAAGCAGCAGAAATATCCAGTGAACTACAAGGAAGTCGTCAGCGGGAAGCACCCGGAGCAAGACATTTTGTTGAAGGCCGGGGACACGATCGTGGTGCCGTAGAAGAGCCAATGCGCAAAACGTCTTACATATTCGGACTGGCCATCTACATCGCGATGGGTGCGTCGTCGGCCCGGGCTCAGCAGCAGACCCAGGACCAGCCGATCCCTGCCTATCATTCTCCGCTTGCTTCGCAAGCTGACAATCCTGATCCAAACGCTCCTGTGCCCCAGCTTTTGCCCGATAATCACGCGCTTACCGGAGCGCAGGATCCGACTCTCGGTGTGCCTTCGACTAACCACAGCTATTGGACTCCGCATGTTGATGTTGCGGTCACGCTCGATTCGGAGCCTCCCGTCTCGGGTGGGGGAGGAGGATGGACTACCTGGACCACTCTCACTGGAGGCGTCGACCTGCGTTGGCTGTCGGGGCGGTCTGACATGAAGGTGAATTATGTGGGTGGCGGGGTCTTTTCGAACGACGGAGCTTCCAGCAATGGAATCGTGCAAGACCTAAATTTCGTGGACAGATTCAATTTTCGACGTTGGGCGCTGACTGTTATCGAGCAAGCGGCTTACACTCCTGAAACTGCTTTCGGATCTGGTGGATTTCCGGGAATATCGGTTCCCGGCGGAGCGCCGGGGCTGGGAGGACTTATTCCTGGCCAGACTATTATCACGAGCGAAGGACAGCGGTTCTTCAATACTTCACTCGGCGAGGTTGACGTATTTCTTACGCCGCGCTCCTCTCTGACGTTTTCGGGAGGTTATTCTCTTTTGCATTCCTTCGGCCAGGACCTTCTGGATTACGGCGACGTAATCGCCCAGGCCGGCTACAACTACCAAGCAACGCGGAAAGACTCGGTCGGCATTTCTTATGTGTTTAGCGGATTCCGCTACAACGACTTCGACGAATCGATCAACACCAACACCTTATTACTATCGTACGGACGAAATATTACAGGCCGCTTGGCATTTCGGATCGGAGCTGGTCCGGAATTTGCCTCAATCAATGTCCCGATAATTCCGGGAACGGGTGTCGGAACCATCGGGCCGACTTCGGGAGGCTCGACGAGCAACCTATATTGGTTTCTCTCGACCTCGGTGCAATATCAACTGCAGCGGACGGCGCTCGCGGCAACCTATAGCCACGGTGTCGCCGGTGGATCGGGCGTGTTCGGCGGCTCACTAGCTGACACGGTGACGGGCTCCGCGTCGCGGCAACTATCGCGCATTTCCAACGGTACATGGATCCTCGGATATTCGAGAAACTCGGGACTGACTGTTAATGGGTTGCCGCAGATTCCAAACTCAAATCAAACCTTCGATTACTGGTTTACCGGCCTGAACTACACGCGTTCGTGGGGACGTTCGCTGAACCTGAACGTGGGCTACCAGTTGCAGTATCAAAATTCGAATTCTTCGTTCTGTGTCGGAGCGGGATGCGGGTCGAGCTTCACTCGCAATCTAATCACGTTTGGTGTGGGTTGGCGTAAACAGCCAATCCCGATTGAATAACGACGTTTAAATAGAGAATCTAAAAAGAGGGTGGAATGGCTCAGCGTGAATTAACACAAGCAGACTACATCGCAATCTTAAAGCGCCGATGGGTGCTGATAACTGCTCTGGCCTTGATAGGTGCGCCGCTGGCGTACGGTGTCTCGCGGTTTCTTCCGAACCGTTACAAGTCCCAGACCCTCGTGCTCGTGGAGCCGCCAACGGTGCCAAAAGAGTTCGTGCCGCCGGTGATTACGACGGAAATCAATGAACGTTTAGCGAGTATGCAGGAAGAGATCTTAAGCAGAACGCGACTCGAGCCGATTATCCACCAATACGGTTTGTATTCGGGAGACGTAAACCGCGTGCCGCCCGACGCGCTTGTAGCGCGACTTCAAAAAGACATTGAAATAACTCCGATCGAGCCGATGGCTGAGACACGCTCGCAAGAGCTACCGGGTTTTCGCATTATCGTGACCTTGGACAATCCGCGGACGGCTCAGGAGGTTTGTTCGGCTGTCACGCACATGTTCATCGAAGAAAGCATTCGGCTTCGGCAGCAGCGTTCCGAAGACACCACCCAATTCATAGCTCAACAGCTTGTAGATGCAAAAGCAAAACTCGATGAACAGGATTCAAAGTTGGCGGCGTTCAAGAGCCGCTATATCGGGTCACTCCCGGATGAAGAGAAAGGAAATCTGAATCTCCTAATGGGATTGACTTCGCAGCTCGATGCGGCGACCCAGGCGCTGGCGCGCGCCCAACAAGACAAAAGCTTTGCGGAGTCGATGCTGGCTCAACAGATGGGGTCTTGGCAAGCAGGTCAAAGCGGTACTAGCCCCGAAACAGTGGATATGCAGTTGACTGCTTTGCAGACGCAACTCGCAAATCTACAGGCGAAATATACAGATGACTATCCGGATGTAATAAAAACGAAAAGTGCGATCGCAGCACTCCAAAAGAGGCTGGCCGAAAATGATCCACCCAAAACCTCGGGTGGCGATACTAAGCCTTCCAAGACGACGTCGGAACCGGCTCAAATCGCACAATTACGGGCTCAAATTCATACCACAGACCAAGTGATCGCTGAGAAAACCAAGGAACAAGCCAAGATTCAGCAGGAAATTAAGGTTTATCAAGATCGAGTGCAATCGAGTCCTGCTGTGGAACAGCAATACAAAGAGCTGACACGTGATTACCAGACGGCACTCGATTTCTACAATGACCTATTGAAGAAGCGAGATCAGTCCACAATGGCTACTGACCTCGAGCGTCACCAAGAGGGCGAACAATTTAAAATCCTCGACCCGGCCAATTTGCCAGATTCGCCTTCATTCCCAAATCGCCCGGCATTCACGCTGGGAGGGTTTGGCGGAGGGTTAGCGTTGGGACTCGCTATCGCGTTCCTCCTGGAGTCTCGAGACACGTCATTCAGGACTGAGCGAGATGTCGAATTCGCCTTGCGGTTGCCGGTGCTCGCAATGGTCCCGTCGATCGAACAATTGGTTGGCCCGAAGTCCAAGCATGCCGTGATTCCGAGACCAGACGATCCTTCCATTGAAGCCGGAGCGAGGGCTTAAGCGAAATGTATCAGAAATTTTTTGGGCTTCGCGAAAGCCCGTTCAATGTCAATCCGGACCCGCGCTATCTCTTCCTGACCAAACAAATTCAGGAAGCGCTGGCGGGATTGACGTACGGCATTCAGAATCGCAAGGGTTTCATCCTGCTCACGGGGGAGGTTGGCACGGGCAAAACAACCCTGCTGAACAGGTTGCTCGATTGGCTGCACGGGCAGAGAGTGGCGACGGCCTTCGTTTTCAATTCGCAAGTGAATGTCAGCCAGCTTTTTGATTTTATGATGGCTGATTTCGAAATTCCCTGCGAGACCCGGCACAAGAGCCAGGTATTGCTCCGGCTCAACGCATGGTTGCTCGACCGGTATCGAGCCGGCGAGACGGCGGTTCTGATTGTAGACGAGGCGCAGAATTTGTCGCTTCAGGTACTCGAGGAAATTCGGCTGCTGACCAATCTCGAAACCTCGACCGAAAAGCTGCTGCAAATCGTGCTTACAGGACAACCGGAACTTGAAGAGAAACTAAAATTGCCGCAATTGAGACAGCTGCGGCAGCGCATCACTTTAAGGTGCCGGACCGGCGCGCTAACCCTTGAGGAGACATTCGGATACATCGCAGAACGCTTGCGAATCGCGGGCGCAAATGGGGATCCAATATTCTCCAAGGAAGCTATTCAGACCGTGCACTTATATTCACGAGGAATTCCTCGAATCGTCAACTTGCTTTGCGAACATGCTTTGATCAATGCGTACGTGGACCACTTGCGACCCGTTCCCGCCTATTTGGTGGAAGAAGTAGCACGAGAATTCCAGCTCGATGAGATCGAACCAATCGCGCCTGTGGGGGTTTCGAATGGTAACAAGCAACCCGTAGACGCCCAGGTCTTGCTTCAGAATCTGGATGAACTGCTCAATCGCTTGCGCGAGGCGAATATCATGCCAGTAACGATGCGCGAAAGGAAACCATGAGTCGTATTCACGAAGCGTTAAAAAAAGCCGAACAAGAAAGAGCAGCCGCCCAGCCGGCCGATAACTCGCCGGCTCTGCCAAGCACGGCGACTGAAGTCATCCCGCGCGCGCGCGAAGGATCGGAAGATGCCGCTCCAAGCATTTTCAAGCATTCGACCGCCATCGCTCCCCAACTCGGAAACCTGAAGCGGTTCGAAGATCTGTGCCAACAGTGCGCACATCCTCACTGGCATCCGGATCCGAACGTAAACATTTTCTCCAATCCAGCCTTGAGCGCAATTGCGGCAGAACAGTTTCGGACTTTGCGATCACGACTTTATCAGCTGCGGGGCAGCCAACAGCTTCGTACCTTGCTAGTCGCCAGTTCCGTGCCTGCGGAAGGCAAAACGTTTGTAACCAATAATTTGGCCCAAGCAATTGTCCGCCAGCCAGATCGCCGGTGTTTGATTATCGACGCGGACCTGCGGTGTTCGCGTCTCCACGTGCCGCTAGGTGCGCCGCCTTCTCCTGGGTTGACGGATTATTTGCTCGGAGAGGCTGACGAGACGGCGGTTATTCAGCACGGGCACGAAGGAAATCTTTGCTTTATTCCAGGTGGGAAGGAAGTGGCGAACCCAAGTGAATTGCTGCTAAACGGCCGGCTGAAAACTTTATTGGAGCGGGTAACGCCGATTTTTGACTGGGTAATCCTGGACTCTCCCCCATTGCTCCCTGTGGCTGATGCAAGCTTGCTGGCCGATCATGTTGACGGCGTGATTCTGGTTGTGCGCGCGGCTTCGACGCCAACCGTGGCGGCTGAGCGAGCCTGTCAAGAACTGCAGGGCAGGAATGTTGTAGGGGTGGTTTTGAATGCCGTAGAGCAGTCCCAAGCTTATGGTTCCTACTATTACGCAGGTTATGGATATGGACAAGACGACGCCAAGTCAGGCCAGTCCTGAGGGTGCCGTTTGGCCAATCGAATGCTTCTCCAAAGGACTCCCGCGGCAGGGGTTATTAATGCTCTGTGTGGGAGCAGGGTTAGGAGCGCGAGAAAGGCGTTCTATGTCCTTTATTAGGCTGGGTTTGGGTGTAGGAAAACAAGTGGTACTCTGGGATAGCAATGTTCATAAAGACATTCAAATAGCTGCCCCTGAGACGAACATGGCCCAAGGTAATTCTCAATTAAGGCATTAAGCTGCATAGATTTACCCAAAACGCGACGGAAGCCTGCAGTGGCACTCGTCGTGCAAACCTGTAGTCGAGGGTTGATTGTGACTCTCATGGCGGTAGCACAAGCGCAGTGACAATATGAGACCAATTCTCAAATCCGAGTGCGACACTGAGAAAGTAAGCAGGCCGGATAGTGGCGTTGGGGATCCCTGGTTCGCTTTGCAGGTTCGGACACGGCACGAGTCAGGCGTCGCGAATTATCTGGTAGGGCAAGGGTACGAGTCATTTCTTCCCCTTTACAAGTGTAGGAAACGCTGGTCTGACCGGGTCAAGGAAGTACAAACTCCCTTGTTTCCGGGTTATCTGTTTTGTCGATTTGATCCGCAGGATCGGCTGCCCATTATGAAGACTCCGGGTGTAATGCAAATAGTGGGTGTAAACCGTGTGCCAATTCCAGTCGATGAGGTTGAGATCAGTGCTATTCAGACTTTGGTGGCTTCGGGCATCCCCAACCAGCCGTGGCCGTTTTTGCAAGTAGGCGAGAGAGTGCGAATTGAGTCGGGTTCTTTGAGCGGTCTTGAAGGAATCCTGATGGATTTTAAAGGGACTCAGCGGCTGGTGCTTTCAATCACGCTGCTTCAACGATCGGTGTCGGTCGAGATCGATTCCGCATTTGTGTCTTCTACGGCCTCATCGCAGCGGTCAAGATTGGAAAAGACGTACGTGGAGTGCAGGCCGGTTCAGATTGTTACGTAGGCGCAGGCGCACATTTTAGCTTACGCTGAAATGAATTTCGGAGAACGATTTAGCAAAGAGGTTGAGTGAACAGCGTGTCTACGACGAAACCAAGAATAGTTGAGCATGTCAGGAAGTCAGTCGGAAGTGAGATGAATTCCGCCAGCTCGATGGCGGGTTTCCTTGCCGAAGATCAATTTCGTCGAATGCTGGCCCGGGAGAGAAAGAGGTCAGAGCGTTCACGAAAGCATCTGGTTTTGATGTTGATCGACGGAGGATTGAAGAATAAGAAAACGGATGCTCTTTTGGAACAAATTGCAGTCGTCCTATGCGCATCGATTCGCGAGACCGACCTGGCGGGGTGGTTCGAGGCGAATTCTGTCTTCGGCGTAATCTTCACCGAGTTCGGAGATTGCGATGTCAGCACGGCCGTCAAAATTATCGAGGCCAAAGTTACGGCTGGACTTCAAAATTCCTTCAAAGCTACTCAACTGAGCAGTTTCCAAATCTCTTTCTACGCCTTCCCAGAAGGTTGGGAAGGAGATGGACATCAACGGCCGGTGGACCCGACGATGTACCCCGATCTGTTTGAAGTAAAAGAGAAGAAAAAGCTCTCATTGCTGACCAAACGCGTGATGGATGTCGTAGGGGCCTCATTCGCCGTGTCAATGCTCTCACCGGTTTTTCTAGTGGTGGCCATCATCATCAAATTAACCTCCAAAGGTCCGATTTTCTTTCGGCAAGAACGAGTCGGCCAGTTCGGATCGCGGTTTGTGTTTATTAAGTTCCGGTCAATGTACGTTTCAACCGACGCTGCTATTCACAAGGAATACGTTAGAAAATTTATCGTGGGGAAGGCGAATTCCGCCGCGCAAGAAGGAAGCAAGAAGGGCGTCTATAAGATCACGAACGATCCTCGAGTCACTTGGATTGGAAGGCTTCTGCGGCGCACGAGCCTGGACGAGATACCGCAGTTCTGGAACGTGCTGAAAGGCGAGATGTCCCTAGTTGGGCCGCGGCCCCCGATTCCCTACGAAATCGAAGCCTATGATATTTGGCATCGCCGTCGTTTGCTGGAGTCGAAGCCGGGCATCACAGGGCTATGGCAAGTGCACGGCCGGAGCAAGACTACTTTCGACGAAATGGTCAGGCTGGATTTGCAGTACTCCAGAATGTGGTCGCCTATGTTGGATGTGAAAATACTTCTTCAGACTCCTCGCGCAGTGTTTTCAGGCGACGGTGCGTACTAGTCTGATGACACTCCTGGTAAAGTTCGAGCGTTTCGAAGCTCTCCGGTTTAGTTCGCCGGCAATTTAGACCGCTCGCGTGGTTGTTTCGACGGCCGCAAAGATTCTGTTCCTTTCAGGATTTAAACTCTCAGGGTGAAAAAAAGATGGCCACTAGTCTAGGAGTCGACTCCGCGACAAAACTCGGGAAGCAACGTGATTCGAGCGAAAGCGTAATCAGGATGGGCGTGATCGGGTACGGCTATTGGGGCCCGAACATTGTCCGCAATTTCCACGGACAGGAGCGTTCCCGCGTAGTTGCTATTTGCGATAAAACGCCTAAGTCGCTGCAGCGCGCGCGGCAGGCGTATCCGGAGATACGCGCGATCGATGACTGCAACGACATTCTAACTGCCACGGACATAGACGCGATCGCGATTGTGACACCTGTTTGGACGCACTACGAACTTGCCAAAATCGCATTGGAAAACGGCAAGCACGTATTCGTAGAGAAGCCGTTTACGTGCACCACGGCACAAGCCGAAGAACTCATCGAGTTGGCGGAACGCAAGAAGTTGAAAATCATGGTGGACCACACTTTCTTGTTCACCGGCGCAGTCAAGCGCATCAAGGAATTCATTGATAACGGTACTCTGGGAGATCTCTATTACTACGACTCCACGCGCGTAAACCTCGGACTCTTTCAGCATGACGTAAACGTGCTCTGGGATCTAGCGCCCCACGATCTTTCGATTATGGATTATCTGCTCAAAGATAAGCCCGAGGCCATCGTGGCCACTGGTGAGCGCCACTTAAATGGTGTTGCCGACATCGCATTCCTCACTCTCTACTATCCGAATAACATGATCGGGCACATCAACGTGAACTGGCTGTCGCCGGTGAAGGTACGCACCACGCTCATCGGCGGTGAGAAGAAAATGCTGGTTTGGAACGATCTCGAAGCTGACGAAAAGCTAAAGATATATGACAAGGGCGTGCAAATGAGCGGCGACGGGGTCTATCAACTGCTCGTGAGCTATCGTTCCGGGGATATGTGGGCGCCTCGAGTGGAGCAGGTTGAAGCGCTTAAGTTAGAGGCGGCCTATTTCGTTGACTGCATTGTGAACGACAAAAAACCGTTTAACGATGGAGCCGCGGGACTGCACGTCGTACAGGTGCTGGAAGCCGCCGATCAATCCCTTCAGCAAAGAGGAAAGGTCATCCGGCTGTAACTGAGTTCGTACAGTATCTACTGTCGCAGGCTTTCATGCATCGTCTCGCCGGATCCTCGCGTTAGCATTGAATCCCCAATAAAAAGAGGAAGAAGCCAAATATGGACCAGTACTTGTGTGTGGCACCGGACGTAAAGCTCGGCAACAATGTAAAGCTGTCGAAGTTCATCAATCTGTATGGATGCGAAGTAGGCGACGATACAAAAATCGGCGCTTTCGTGGAAATCCAGAAGAATTCGAAGGTTGGAAAGAACTGCAAAATTTCGAGTCATACATTCATCTGTGAAGGCGTCTTTATTGAAGACGGAGTATTTGTCGGTCACGGGGTCACCTTCATTAACGATTCTTATCCGCGTGCGACGACAGAGGAAGGTCAGTTGCAAAGCGAGCAAGATTGGAAGGTTGAGACGACGCTGGTGAAGGCTCGCGCGTCGATTGGCTCGGGCTCAACAATTCTTTCGAAGGTTGTTATCGGCGAGAACGCAATCGTCGGCGCGGGCAGCGTTGTGACGAAGGACGTTCCGGCAAATGCGATTGTGGCCGGCAATCCCGCAAAAGTTCTGCGCTACATCACGCGAGAAAAGACAACTGCATAGCTCGTTCCTTGAGCAGGGCATAACCAGTGGTACCCGACAAGCACTTTCAATTTGGAGGCGGTCTTCAGCAGACACTGCTGCATCCCATCGTGCTGGTTGCGATGGTGGTGTCAGCGATCCTGATACTATTTCTGCCCCGAAAATATGTGATTGTGCCGGTGCTTTTTACCTCTTTAGTGGTACCTCTGGCGCAGCAAATAGTGGTGGGAGGATTACATCTCTTTGTGATGCGGATCATCATTCTGGTTGGATGCGGCCGGATGCTAATTTCAATGGTGTCGTCGCAAGAAGAGCTTCTCGCAGGTGGCTTCAACGCTGTGGACAAGTGGTTTACGCTGTGGGCCATTTTTCGAACGTTGGCAACTCTCATTTTGTATGCGTCGATGCCGGCCGTCATTGGCGAAGGCGCCTTTCTCTGGGATGTGTTTGGAGGCTATTTTCTTTTCAGGTTTCTGATTCGGGATATTGAGGACATCACCCGGTCCGCCAAGGTTCTCGCCCTGGTTGCGATCCTCGCGGCAGCCGGCATGTTCTACGAAAAAATACACTTCCAGAACGTATTTGGATTCCTTGGAGGCGTTCCGATCGTACCTACGATCCGGATGGGTACCATCCGGGCACAAGGTCCGTTTATGCACGCCATTTTGGCTGGAACTTTCGGGGCTACTGCGGCGCCTTTGTTCTTCTGGCTATGGAAGGTCGCGAAGTCCAAATTCCTCGCCGTGATAGGTTTTATTTCATCGACCGTTATCGTAGTGGCAGCGGCATCGAGCACGGCGCTTATGGCTCTTGGCGCGGGTATCTTCGCTCTATGTTTCTGGCCTTTTCGGAAGATGATGCGGAAGGTCCGCTGGGGAATTGTCATTTTGATTATTGCGCTGCATCTCGTGATGAAGGCGCCGGTTTGGTTTGTGATTGCTCACGTAGATATAGTGGGCGGGAACTCGAGCTACCAGCGCGCTTTTCTGATCGATCAGTTCATAAGGCATTTCGGCGACTGGTGGCTCCTGGGCAGCTTCCAAAGCGATTCCTGGGGATTTGACATGTGGGACCACACCAACCAATTCGTAGCCGAGGGCGAGAGCGGCGGTTTGGCCACATTGATTTGCTTCATAGCCATGATATCCGTCAGTTTTGGAATGATAGGGAAGGCGAGGAAAGCCGTTGATGGGGACAACGAAAAGGAGTGGATCCTTTGGATCCTCGGCGCAGCGCTTTTCGCCCATGTCGTGGGATATTTCGGAATCAGCTATTTCGACCAGACTCGCGTGGCGTGGTTTGCATTGCTGGCCATGATCAGCGCAGCCACCGCCCCCATCCTGGCATCTCAGACGGCCAAGGAAGCCGTACCTAGGGTAGGATTGCTAGCCCCGCGCTTTGCAAATCGAGCTGCCCTTGCCCATCCGGCGGCGGAAGGCGTCCCCAGCTTTCGATGGGACAGCAAGCGTTCGGAACGCCTGAATTAGAAGGGTTTAGCTTCGTTCGGACCTGAAACGCATGGAGGAGCCTTCGACCTGTCCTCAAACTGTCCCCGCGAGCAGTAGTCGCCCTAAGCGGTTGTGGGTAACATCATCCCAGTTGCATTTCAAAGAGCTGAAGGTGAAAGAACTTTCGGCATGGAATGTCTCTGCTGAATGATGAGGGAGACGATGCGTAAAACAGTTCTTTTAGAGGAATCCAGGTCCATTAGCGGTGTCCGAATGAAAAAACTATATCTTTTTTTGCTGGTGTTGCTGTTCGCTCCGCTCGCAGCTCACGCAAGTGGTGGAGCGTGTCCTTCCGATGCACAATACATTAATCCGGCTAATCCGACGGGAGCGCTTGTGACGCTGGCGAACCTCGGAGTGACGAACTGCTTTTACATAGCAGCCAACGGGTCGGATTCAAATTCTGGGACTTCAGAAGCGTCTCCTTGGCAGCACGCTCCCGG
>Ga0209330_1000184_pt1 | contig 30649 bp, 23 predicted proteins | sample JacPinW_OM2H0_O3_FD_187969 | JGI IMG/M metagenome (GOLD analysis project Ga0209330, IMG submission 187969) | Forest soil microbial communities from Algoma, Ontario, Canada - Jack Pine, Ontario site 1_JW_OM2H0_O3 (SPAdes) (version 2) | ecosystem: Environmental > Terrestrial > Soil > Boreal... | reverse complement strand
GACCAACGAGATCGCCACGCAATTCCTGGGGCAGAACATCAAGTCGAATACGCTCGAGGCCGAATACGATTTCAGCCGGCGATACAGCGCCCACATCGGTTACCTGTACACACACCGGACAATCTCAAGCATGGACGCGACCTTTGATGTCGGGGAGTTCACCTTTCCGGGAGGGGCCGCCGGGACGGCGGCAAACGATTTTCTCGCGGCCCGCGGTGATTGCGCCTTGGTCACCGGCGTTCTGCCGGCAGGCTGCACGCTGCTAACAACGGGTCCGCTGGCTGGTGCGATTGAGGAAGGTTCACCCGGGAACCCGGTTCCGGAGGCGGGCAACGACACGTCTCGCAGTATCACTACGATCAACGAACAGGCGCTGTTGCTGGGTTTCGTCGCGCGTCCTATCGATGCTCTGCGCATCACCAGCGATTTTGAGTTCGGCTACAACGACCAATCCTTCACACGCATCGATCCCCGGCAGGTGCAGTCCTACAAGATCCATGCGAATTACAAACCGCGGCCGTGGGCGAATCTGGATGGCGCGGTCGAGATCCATGAAAACCGCGACAACGTGTCTACCGTGGACAATCTGGAACACGACCGCTCGTACAGCTTCTCGGCAATGCTGATGGCAAACCAGCGACTTTCCGTCGATTTCGGCTACAACTACTGGAACGTTTTTACCCAGTCGTTAATCTGTTTCGCGTTTTCCACTTCGTCCGCAAACCCGGCGCCCCCTCCGGCCACTTTGCCCGTGTCAACTTTTCCAGTCGGCGTGCCAATGTTGCCGACGGGTCCGGCGTGCCCCATTGCCGCGTCACCTTCGCCGCTGGGCGCGCTCTCAACCTACGGCAGCACTGATCACTTCGCTCACGCCGCGGTGATGTGGAAACCAATGAAGCGAGTGACCGCGATGCTGGGTTATGGCGGCAGCTTTGTCCGCGGCAACACAATTTTTCTGAATCCTCTTACGCCCTCCGGCACGCTGGATTTCAATTATCAGAGGCCGTATGCGTCGATCGCGATCGATGTCTATCGAAACGTCACCTACAAAATGTCTTGGAATTATTATGGGTTCACTCAAGCGGGAAACACGAGCCCATTTGGACTTGCGACGATTCAGTCAGCAAACTTTAACGGAAGCAATGCGACATTTTCACTCCGTTATGCGTTTTGAAGCGCATGAGTCGACACCATGACGGCTATAGTTCAAAAATTCTCTTGGGAGGGATGAAATGGATCATCGAATGCTTCGAATGGGGTTCGCAGTTCTTCTGCTGCTCGCTCTCGCGTTGGTCGTTGCTGCGCCGTCGCAGGCGCAGGATGCCGCCGCTCTTTACAAATCCAAGTGCGTCGTATGTCACTCTGACGACGGGAGCGGCAGTGGGCCAACTGGAAAGCAATTGGGCGCGAAGGACTTACGGTCCGACGACGTGCAGAAACAAACGGACGCGCAGTTGAACGACAGCATCACGAATGGTATGGGCAAGAAAATGCCGGCATACAAAGGCAAAATAACGGACGACCAGATCAAGGGCCTCGTCGCCTACATACGCGACCTGGCGAAAAAGAAGTAACAAGCATCGTATCGGCGCGTAATCAACTGCCGCCTCCGCTCATGGAGGAAGCAGCAAGAGGCCTTGTGATTGGGATTCTCATTTGTCAAATTGCGCTCAGTATTGTACTGGCCGCTGTCTTTTTGATTCGCCCGTCTCTGACCAGCGCCGCGGGCTGGAAGATAGTGGCCTTCATTGGGTTGTGCGTGCTACCTGCTCTTTGCATTGTGGGTGGGATGAACACGCACGTGCAGCGCTCCGAACAAACGCAATTCTGTGTTTCGTGCCATGTGATGATTCCCTATGGTAAAAGCCTTTACGCGGATGATCCCAGCCATATTCCCGCCCAACATTTTCAGAACCACAGAGTGCCGCCGGACATGGCCTGTTATTCCTGCCACGCGGACTACAGTATCTATGGTCCGCTGAAGGACAAGATGCAAGGGTTGAAGAGGATCTACATGCAATACGTCAGCACACCGCCGAATCCGATTACGATACCTGGCGGATTCAAGAACGCACAATGCTTGCACTGCCACCTGGGCGCGCGCGGTTTTGAAGAGAACCCAGTGCATGCGGCGATGATGGATTCGCTAAAATCGAATCAGACGTCCTGCCTTACCAGCGGTTGCCACGACACTGCGCACGATGTTGCGAACCTGAACCACCAGAAGTTCTGGAAGCAGGCCCAATGAAATTTCGCGAACTTGGAATTCGGCGGCTTCTGCAAGTTTCCAGTGGCTTGGTCATCGTAGGACTGCTCCTCGAGACCGTGAGCCTCCTATGGTTTCATCCTCTCTCATTCGTCTTATTTGCTTTCGTAGCCGCGACCTTGATCGGACTGGGCATCCTGCTCTACTTGGTATCTCTCGTTCTCGTCGTCACGCCCGAGGGGAATCGGAACTGAATGGAATGGGCGTGGAGATTTGAACTCCAGACCTCCTGCGCCTATGGCAGGCTCCCTGCTTTTCGTAAGCAATTTGCCGGAAGCCTGTAACGGAACAAGAGCAAGAGAACGCAAATTCGCAGCATGGTTCGTGGAAGAGATTTCGGGACCAAAAGCCGTTATGTTATGCCTTCGTTAGGAGCCACGTTTACTTTGCGGGCGACGAGGCAAGACGAAGCCATTACTTCTTTTCTTGAAGGGGCAACGCGGGAGATACCGCAGGGGCCTCTAGGCCTAGGCCTTTCTCGTGAATCTGCACAAACTGCCAGCCGAAGCGCCCCTTGATGCAAAGATTGCCGTGAGTCACGCTGTGATCTAGAGGGGATGTCACTCGAACGATCTGCCCGTCCTGCTGGCGCACCGTGAGGTCGCAGCCCACGCCGCAGTAGGGACAGATAGTGTCAGTTTGGGTCTGGTGGCTTTCGTTCCACGTTCCGGCTTGGCGCATGTCATATTCGCTCTTGAACATCAGCGCTCCGGTGGGGCAGACACCGATGCAATTGCCACAATAGACGCAGGCCGAATCGGTCAGCGGCACTTCATATTCGGTGGCGATGTGTGCGGAGAAGCCGCGACCTGCAACGGCAATCGCGAAAGTATTTTGCGCATCCACGCCGCAGGCTTCCACGCACTTGTAGCAGAGAACGCATTTGGAGTAATCACGGACGTAAAGATCGTTGTCAATCTTTACCGGCTGGGTCACCGTAGCCCTGGTTTCGCCGAAGCGCTCAGGCCGCGCGCCGTAACGAGCGATGTACTCGGCCAACATTGGTGCGGTTGAGAGGTCCACCGATGACGCCAGAAATTCCAGCACCAGGCGACGGCTGAGGCGGACTCGTTCAGAATCCGTTTTAATGGACATATTTGCTTCCACCTTGCGCGAGCAAGCTGGAACAAGTGTGCGCGAGCCCTCTAACTCCACCACACAGACGCGGCACACATTGACCGGAGTAAGACTCTCGAGAAAACAAATCGTGGGAGTTTCGATCCCGAGTTTCTTCGCGGCGTCCAGTATGGTGGAACCTTCTGGAACGGATACGGGCTGGCCATCAATCTTGATGTCGATGGAGTGGCGCTCGGGCGCAGGCGGCGCCTTCGGAATGGGTCCACGAGGTAGAGGAATTGTAGGCTTCGGCGCGTCGAGCGGAGGATTCTCCACTAAAGGTTTGGTCATGAAAAGAGGTTCCAGCGTTTCAGGGCGGACTCCAGGGCGCTCGAGGCGGTCTGGCCGAGACCACAAATTGATGCGTCGCGCATCACTTGGCCTAACTCACGAAGCATGGCAATTTCCTGTGCAGCCGAGCCAAGCGGTTTTGCGTTCACTAATCGCTGAAGTGTTTCCTGCTGGCGCACTACGCCTACGCGGCACGGAACACATTGGCCGCAAGTCTCGTGCCGGAAGAAGCTGGCGATGCGCAGCAGTATACGGCGAAGATCAACTGTATCGTCAAATAGCATAACGACGCCGGAACCCAGGGTCGCTCCGATAGCGCGAGTTCCTTCGAAGGTCAAAGGCGTGTCCAGTTCCTGGGGCCCGACAAAAGTTCCAGCCGCGCCGCCCAGCAGAACGGCCTGTAGTTTGCCGCTTCCAACCACGCCTCCGGCGAGATCAATGAGTTGGCGTAGAGTCGCGCCCATAGTGATCTCATACACCCCAGGGCGCGCTATGTGGCCGCAAAGGCAGAAGAGCCTGGTGCCGGCGGAGTTTTCCGTTCCGAGCTTCGCGTACGCGGCGCCACCTTCTCGGATGATACCCGGAACGTTAACGAGCGTTTCCACGTTGTTGACCGCAGTGGGCTGGCGGAAGAGCCCGGATTGCGTGGGAAAGGGAGGCTTATTGCGCGGTTCGCCGCGATAGCCTTCAATCGAGTTGAACAGCGCTGTTTCTTCACCGCAAATGTACGCGCCTGCGCCGCGACGAATTTCAACATTGAATTGAAAATCGCTGCCAAGAATGTTTTCGCCGAGAAGCCCATTTTGATTGGCCGACTCGATAGCGTGCTGCATCCGTTCCGCAGCCAGCGGATATTCGCCGCGCAAGTAAATGTAACCCTGCCGCGCGCCGGTAACGAAGCCGTCAATCGTGATGCCCTCGAGCACCGCAAAGGGGTCGCCTTCCATCAGGATGCGGTCTTTGAATGTGCCAGGCTCAGATTCGTCAGCATTGCAGATGACGAAGTGCGCGCGACCAGCGTCTTGCTCCAGCAGGTGTCTCTGCAGGAAAAGCGCCTCCCACTTTTTTGCTGTGGGAAACGCCGCGCCGCCCCGGCCAAGCAGTTTTGAAGCAGACAGCTCACGTAGAGTACCCTCCGGCCCAAGCTCCAGCGCTCTGCGCAAACCCTCGTAGCCGCCCAGGCGTTGATAGCCTTCCAACGTTGAGGCGCCACCCTGGCTGATGCGGCGGAGGAGTCGTAAGGGGGAGGGTTCCGTCTTCAGGGCAGCCTGGGGCACGCTGATCTGAATGTTCAGCACATCGGGTTCGGCGGGCATACGGCCTTGCACAGCATCCTGCATTAACGACTCGACTCGTTCCACCGAAGCAGGCGCGAGCACTCGTTCAGCGGGCTTTTCGCCAGCAGAACTTATCAGCGTGGCGGGAGCGCGCTCACATAAGCCAAGGCACTGGGTGCGCAGCCAGATGGCGTGTCCGCCGGAGAAAGGAGCGCCTGAAGGACCGAGCCTGCGTTCGAGTTCTGCGCACAGTTTGTCCGAGCCGCGCGCGATACACGCAATGTCGTCACACACGTGAGCTACCACCTGAGGACGAGGTTCCAGCGAAAACATTCCATAGAAAGACGCCACACCATGAACTTCAGCAGGAGCAATGTCGAGCCGCAGGGCAAGGTAGTTGAGAGCGCCGGCGCTGATCCAGCCGATCCGATTTTGGATCGCATGGAGGGTGGGAAGAAGGCGATGTCGCTCGCCTTTGCCACCGTAGTCGAAGGCCGCTCGCGTGTCCGCACTTTGCCGCTGGCCGCCTTGCCAACTTGATTCGGGCGCACCCAGATTAGAGTCAACCGCTGCGCGTTCTTCCGGAGTGGGCTGCGCTTTGGTTAAATGAAGGTCCAATCAGATCCTCTTATATCTTTTCGATACGAATGGCTGTCGCTTTGAACTCTGCTGTGCCTGATTTGGGATCCACAGCGTCTATGGTCAGATTGTTGGTCGCGATCACATCGTGAGCGTGGACCGATAAGAACACGAGCCCCGGACGCAAAGCCGAATCAAAACGCACGGGAGCTACGAGCGTTCCGCGCCGCGAAGTGATGCGGACTTCATCGCCTTCCTGCAAATTGTAGTGCAGGCCGTCTTCCGGTGACACGTCCAGCGCCTCTTTGCGTCGGAGCGGTGACGCATACATTCTAGTCTGCACGCCAGTATTGTAATCATCGAGCCGGCGTCCCGTGGTCAGGCGAATTGGATAGTCTTCGTCGAGCTGGTCCACCGGAGGCTCAAATTCCACCACGCTAAACGGAGCACGCGGGCCAATCAGCGGCTCGCTCCAGAAACGACCGTGAAGGAACATTTCTCCCGGGTGTGACTCGTCATAGCACGGCCACTGGATGCCGCCCATCTCTTCCAGGCGACGGTAGCTCATGCCTCCGTGCATGGGGCTCAGAGGGCGCAACTCGTTCCAGATAGCTTCAGGATCAGGCGTGCCCCAGTCGTGGCCGAGGCGGCGAGCCAGCTCGAAAATAATGTCCAAGTCGTCGCGAACACCAGGGGGACGCGCCACGGTGCGGCGCACGCGCTGCACGCGCCGCTCGCTGGAGGTTACCGTCCCTTCGCTTTCAAACGCGCCGGATGCGGCGGGCAACACAACATCTGCGAGTTGCGCCGTTTTGGTATAGAAAAGGTCCTGGACCAGGAGGAACTCCAGTTCACCAAGTCGTTTCAATGCGCGATGCCGGTCGGCTTCCGAATCCGCTGGATTTTCGCCGAGGACATAAAGTGTAGTTAGCTGACCATGATCCATGGCTTCAAACATATCGCTCAGATTCCAGCCGCGCTTGGGCTGGATCTTTGCGCCCCAGGCTTTCTCAAACTTGGCGCGCAATTCGTCATTCTCGACGTGCTGAAATCCAGTGAGACGATCAGGGATCGCGCCCATGTCGCCGCCGCCCTGGACGTTGTTCTGCCCGCGCAGAGGATTTACGCCACTGCCGTAGCGGCCAACGTGCCCGGTGAGAATTGCAAGGTTGATGAGGGAAACGACGTTGTCCACAGCGTTGTGGTGTTCGGTGATTCCGAGAGTCCAGCAAACTTGCGCGCGCGGAGCGCTGGCGTAGGCATGAGCCATCTTGCGGATGGCCGCGGCAGGAACCCCAGTCTCGCGTTCAGCTCGCTCCAATGTGTATTTCTGAACATGCGCCTTGTAAGCCTCAAATCCGCTGGTGGCGTGTTGGATGAATTTCTCGTTAGCAAGTCCGGCGGCGATGATTTCCCGACCTACGGCGTTGGCGAGCGAAATGTCAGAACCGACGTCCAAACCCAGCCAGAGATTAGCCCAGCGCGCGGAACTGGTACGCCGCGGGTCAACCACATAAAGTTCAGCGCCATTGTGGATACCCTTTAGCAAGTGATGGAAGAAAATCGGGTGCGTTTCCCGCGCATTCGACCCCCACAGCAGGATGACGTCCGTATCTTCAATCTCACGGTACGAGCTTGTGCCTCCGCCTGCTCCGAACACCGCCGCCAGACCGGCGACGCTAGGGGCGTGTCAAGTTCGGTTGCAGCTATCAATGTTGTTGGTACCCATGACGCTGCGGACGAACTTCTGCGCCGCGTAATTCAGCTCGTTGACGGTCTTGGAACAACTGAACATCCCAAAATTCCGCGGATCGTTTTTCGCGATGGATTTACGGAATGCCGCCGCCACGCGATCCATGGCCTCATCCCAGGTTGCTGGACGGTGCGCACCGTTCTCCCGCACGAGCGGTTGCGTCAGACGCTCTTTTGTTGGCTTAGGCATGGAACCTCCCACAAGGATATCTAGTGAAATTGTAGCATTTTGAACGGGAGCGCTGCGTCGCATACGGTTGCGACTTACTCTTGGGCAGCGAATAGATAGCTGCCGAATAAGGCCTTAAGCAGAGCTTATTCTTAGCGTTACTTGCTTGAACGGCGGAAGATCGCCGGTGGCGGCACGGCCTGAAATAGTTTTATAGAGCTGAGCACCGTGTTGTAGACTCCCCAGCCAAGCGGCACGCCGACAATCAGCCATGCAAGCAGGATTAAAGCTCCGGAAGACCTCTTAACTTTATCAACCATGTCGCATCCCCCTCACTCTAATCGGTATTCGCACCGCGCGTAGTTCCGCCGCGCATTTCAGCCGGCTACTTTGCAGCTTTCTGCTCTGAGAGCCAGTACTTCTCTGCCACCGGCCGCACAAGCAAGTTCGCGATTAATCCGACCACCAAAAGTGCAGCCATGACGTGCAGCACGCTTTGATATGCGCTTGCTTTGTCCGCCCCATGCTGCAATTCATATTCACGCATGTGATTTACCAGTAGGGGTCCAAGCACTCCGGCTGTTGACCATGCGGTCAGTAGGCGTCCATGAATCGCGCTGACGTTGTACGTCCCGAACATATCCCGCAGGTACGCCGGGATCGTTGCGAATCCGCCGCCATACATACTGAGAAGAACACAGGCAATGACAACAAACAGTTTGATGTTATTCCAATGATTCGCGCCTGTCTCCGGCAACAGAAAATACAGAACTGCTCCGAGGGCAAAGAAAATAAAATAAGTTGTTTTCCGTCCAATGTCGTCCGAAAGAGAAGACCAGAAGAAGCGCCCGCCCATATTGAACAAGCTCAGCAAGCCCACAAATCCGCCAGCCGCCACGGGACCAATGGCCCCCTTGAACAGATCTTGAATCATCGGTGACGCCTGTTCGATAATGCCGATCCCTGCTGTCACATTGGTGCAAAGTACGATCCACAGAAGCCAGAATTGCGGTGTACGGAACGCGGTGTTTACTTCGACATTGTGACTGGTGATCATCTCGTTCGGTTTTGCCGATGGCACCCATCCTTCCGGCTTCCAACCCTCTCGCGGTACCCGGATGGTGAACACGCCGAACATCATAAAGATGAAATAAATTGAACCCATCACAAGGAATGTCTTGCCCACTCCCACGTCCGTTGGGTTTCGGAAATGCGCCATGAGTTTGATGGCGAGCGGAGAACCGATCATGGCTCCTCCGCCAAAACCCATGATAGCCATCCCCGTCGCAAGCCCTGGCCGATCCGGAAACCACTTGATCAGCGTTGAAACCGGCGATATGTAACCGAGCCCCAGTCCTGTTCCGCCAACTACTCCGTAGCCCAAATACAGCAGCCATAATTGGTGCCCCACCACACCGAGATAGGAAATAAAAAATCCCATTCCGAAGCACACCGCCGAGGCAAACATTGCTTTGCGCGGCCCTGCGCCTTCCAACCATTTGCCGAATGTCGCCGCGGATAGTCCCAAGATCACGATCGCGAGTGAAAAAATCCAGGCGATCTGCGGCTGCCTCCAATCGTCCGGCAAGGACTTGCTTACTCCCAGGAGCTGCGTGAGCGGAATCTTAAACACGCTGAATGCGTATGCTTGGCCGATGGAAAGGTGAATCGCAAGCGCCGCCGGAGGAACAAGCCATCTGTTGAATCCAGGTTGCGCGATGGATTTTTCGCGGTCGAGAAAAGAAAGGAGGGCCATTCATAGCTCCTCGGATGCGAATTTCCCCGACGGCCGATCAGACCGCACGGGTTCATGCACACAGAAAGGGCGCTAAGAGGGCCCCTGGGCAGGCCCTAAATACACCGCCAGACCCCAAATGGCAATCTCTCATTTTCAGAGCGAGCCGCAACGCGGTTTCGGCCCAAAATGGACATCTGTTGCTTAGCCACTAGATTTTGCGGCCGACCGTCATGGAAATTCATTAGACCTCTCGCGCTTTTCACCGGCGTTTAAGGGGAGTCAGACTTAAGTGCCTAGATGTTTAGCCGATCACGTAATCATGACTTGCCCAAAATCCTCATCGCCAGCTCCGGCGCAACCCATTGATTCTATTTCCCGCAATCCCTCAATTTTTCTTGCCCACAAATAGCTGTTTCTGGGCATGCGGTGTTTAGATCCAACTGCGACCGCACAAGTAGGGTAGCTCGATCCTGGGATGTTACCAATTCAGCTGCTGGTTCAGTGCCATGGTAGTGGACGAAAGTCTCTATGGTTTGGGTACAAGAGTCTCTAGTCCAGTAGAGGCAAAAGCACCTGGTGGACTTGTCGGTACTGCAACAAATGCAACAAAACCGAATAGCAACGGCGATCCCGATAAAAAGCTCGTCGCGCAGACCTCCCCTTGACCCGCACGCGTTAGCGGACAAGTGCCAAAAACACATGTTTGTCGGCAGAGAAATTAGTCGATTTGGGACGCGCCAGGTCAATCGGTTGCGGGCAGGGATGAAAGAAGGTTATTGGGCAACTTCACCAACGCTTCGGTTAACGGCTGCGGGAGTGACGGATCCGAAACGCTGCATCAACGATATCATCGAAGTTCACAGCAGAAACATCTTCGCGAGGCGCTGAAATGATGGGGTTCGAATTTTGGACCAGACAGTCGCTCTCAGCACGCGTCCGGCGTCATCTACTGCTCATTTGTGAACGCGGTTGCCAGTGACGGTGCCACGTCAAGTTTGCCGCGGAGCTCGATCGTTTCGACAGAACGGCCGACAAATATGTTGAATTCGTCTGGCTGCGCGAGCCAATGTTTTGCGTCTGGGTCGTAATACGAGAACGCACGACGATTCAAACGTATCGTTACTCTCTTTGTTTCTCCCGGCCCAAGTTCTATCCGCGCGAATCCTTTCAACTCTTGAGTCGGCCGCGGCACCTTCGGGTGGGCTTCTCCTACGTAAACCTCTGCGACGTCGGCGCCTCCTTGGCTCCCGGTATTTTTGATATCAAAAGAGACTTCAACGCGAGGTTCGGATGAATCGCGGCCCGTATCTTCGACAGACTGAATGGCTAAATTGCTGTAACTGAAGTTCGTGTAAGAGAGCCCGAATCCGAACGGGAAGAGGGGTTTTGTGCCATTGCGTTCGTAACCTCGATAGCCAACGAACACACCCTCCCGATATTCCACCCGATTTGTGTCCGGCGCCGGGTAGTAGCTATTGTGAACCGGGTTGTCTGTCCACTGGCGCTCAAAGGTCATAGGCAAGCGGCCCGAGGGATTCGTATCGCCAAAAAGAATTTCCGCCAGCGCCCTGCCCCCTCCCTGACCCGGGTACCACGCCTGCAGAAGAGCTGGAATGCTGTCGAGCCACCGAGTCATGTCGACGCCGCCCCCAGATGTGAGGACCACGATGGTGTTCTTGTTCGCCGCCACCATTTCCCGAATCAGTTCGTCCTGTCCAGGCGGCAGGCGGAATGTACGATCCGCCGCTTCGCTTTCTGTCTCTGGATCAAAGCCCGCAGCAACGACCACGACGTCCGCCTTCGCGGCCAATGCTTTGGCATTACGCGTGACATAGTTTTCGCGGCGAACGATGCCAAAACGAAAGCGAGAACCAAGCCAATCCGGAAGTCCGCGGTGCTCCAAAACAATGCGATGCGGACTTCCATCAAGCGGGAGTGATGCAAGGCCTGTAAGTTCCCTAGCAGAGTTCCAGTTGTCCAAGATCAGTTTGCCGTCAACATACGCGCGGTAGTAGCCGCCGTCTTCTCCCGTCGAAGAGACAAATACATCGTAGTCCCCTGCACTCTGCGGAAAGTAATAGCCCGTCCAACGAGCAGAGAGACACTGATCGGGCAGGGCCTTCTTGCCCGGCGGTCCAAAATTGACGTTCTTCTCAATGCGGGCAAGGTACGGAATCCCTTGGAAGTCCGGGTTTGCAAAGTATTCGGCTTGGAGACCCTCAGCTCCCTTTTGCGCTGTGACAAAAAAAGTTGTGGATTCAGCCATATCACTCAGGCTTGGCAAGCCAGAATCGTAGTAGACAGGCACCGACAGAGGCACCGAGTTCGCGATGCCTTCCAGAAAACTGACTGCTTTAAAAGGTTGCACCCGAGCACTTCCGCCACCGCTCGGTACCGCAGGATAGGCGTCAGGGCCGATAACGGCGATGGACTTGATGTGGCCTCGATTTAACGGCAGCAGAGCCGCTTGATTCTTGAGCAGCACGATGCTTTCGCGAGCGCCTTCCAGAGCGACTTGATCGCCTTCTCTGTTAAAACGAGAAACGGACAGATCGGTCTGGTCGCGGTCGAGCCATCCAAACTCTACCGCCGCACGAAGGATGCGGCGAATCTTGTCATCAATCGTGGCGACAGAAACTTTGCCCTGTTGGATTGCAGGCAGCAGCGTCTGTCGGTTCATCATTTTGCCCGAGGGCATTTCCAGGTCAACGCCCGCGTTGGCTGCCGCGACACCGTCATAGGTGGAAGTCCAGTCGGACATGAGGACCCCGCGGAATTTCCACTCCCCCTTTAGTAAGCCGATATTGAGAAGCGCGTTTTGAGACATATGGACGCCATTCGTCAAATTATAGGAGTCCATGACTGCACCCACATGCGCCTCTTTCACAGCAGCCTCGAAAGCCGGAAGGTATATTTCACGCATGGTACGCTCGTCAATAACCGAGTCCGTTTCACGGCGGTTGAACTCCGAATTGTTTCCCAGGAAGTGCTTGATCGTTGAACTCACGCCTTGGCTTTGTTGTCCTTTAATATATGCCACGGCGATGCGAGACACGAGGAATGGGTCTTCACCGAAATATTCGAAGTTTCGGCCGTCCATCGGCGCGCGGTAGATATTGACGGCTGGCGCGAGCATAAAATGAACACCTCTGGCCCGGGCATCACGGCCGATTTCCGACCCCACACGCTCGGCGAGCGCGGAATCCCACGTCGCTGCCAGAGAAACACCAGCCGCCATAGCCGTTGAAGGGCCATAGTTGCGGATTCCCAGCGGGCCATCCGCCATTTTCAATCGCGGCACGCCGAGCCGGGGCAGGGCGTGCGTGTACATATTGTCCTCACCACCCAGCATGTCGATTTTTTCTTCGATCGTCATTTTGTCGATGATGGATTGGACGCGGCGATCGACGTCATCGGACACGAGGGAGTTCGATTGAGCGAAAGCCTGTATGCCTAGAACACAGATGATGGCAACTCCAAACCAACTGAAGCGCATGGAACGCGGCTCGCTCGATGTTCTACCGTTCATAATCGCCCCTGAAAATCATCTCATGGCCGAATCTCGATATCAGCAAACGCGACATCGGAACCTTCGGGAATGCGGAATTGCTTTCGGCTTCTATATCTCTGAAGAAAAACTGTCCGGGCGGACGGTTTCACCCCGGGTCACGACAGGCAAACAATTGCGAAGGTCTCTAGTATCACCACTCCCGCTGGAACGTTTCTTCTCAAGTCGCGCTGCCGGCGACCATGAAGAAGGATTCGCCGCCGGCATGTTTGACATCACCGCTTCGCCCAAGACGTTCTAAAACAGGAGCTTTAGCGCGAACTGAAACCTGCGTGGCGTGTAATCCGGGTTCGTGACTACAATCTGGGCGAAACCCGGATTGACAGTGCCACTGGCAATTTGCTGCGCGGTTGGCGTTGCGTTTGTAGTAGCAAAGTCATTCTGGTTGTTCGGAATAAAGTAGTCCGGTGTGTTCGTCAGGTTGAAGATCTCTGTTCGGAATTGCAACGTGAACCTTTCCGTAAGAGAAAAATTCTTGAAGACGGAAAACGCAAACGATGTGAGGTGTGGACCGTATAGGTTGTTACGGGGATCGGTTCCGATCAAGCCTAAAGTCGGAATTTGGAATGCGTCGCGGTTAAAGAACTCGCTGTTGCTGGGATTCGGCACACCTGGATTCGCAATGATGTCCGGCCGCGTTGGCCCTCCTCCGATTCCGTTATAGACCGAGTTGCTAAAGCCGGTGAAATTATCCGTGATGCTAAAAGGCGTGCCGGAATTCCAAATGAAGATGCCGCTGGTTTGCCACCCCCCAAAGGCGATTTTCTTGGCTCCTGTGAGGTCTCTTCCGAACGGCAGTTCGTAAGTGGCTGCCGCAACAAATCGATGCCGTAGATCCAGATCACTGTTACCAGTCTCGAATCGTTTGAGATCGAAGGGATCTGCGTTTCCAAAGCCTTGCTGTCCTTCCAGGCTCAGGTCAACAGCGTCGTCGATGGCATGCGAGTACACGTAGTTGGCAGTAACTGTGAGGCCGCGGTGAAAACGTCGCTGGAATGCCACTTGCAGGCTGTTGTAGCTGGAGGTTCCTCCGCTGACGTACTCGCCGACGCTACCGAGACCCGGGAAGAGTGTCGCGAGCGGTCGCACAGTAAAGCGCAGATCGCAACCGTCGGTGGGAGCCACACAAAGTTGTCCGTTTATTGTGTTCAGCTTCCCAAACCCGGCAGTGTTGGCTGCGGTGTGAGGAGTGGTGAGCGGATCGGGAACGTTGATGTCATTGAATATTTGTGGCAGGTGGCGTCCCAACTGGCCCACATATCCGACGCTGAGTACGTTCTCGCCAAATTGTTTCTGAAGCATGAGATTGAACTGCTCCACATACGACGTCCGGAAGTTCAATGCCACGTTATCAGGCAAAGACAGGTCAGCACTGTTGAGCGCTTGGGGAGTTGGCACCGGGAGACCCCCAGTAGGTCCTCCCAAGGTTGTAGTTTGTCCTTGGGCTGCGGAACAGGCTGGTAGCGGGACGACGCCAGAATTCGGCTCCGATTCTATAGTGTGAGCCAGCGGGGATATGCATGGAGTGCCGCCAATACTCGGCGCGTAGATTCCGTTGAAAGGGGCATTCTTCAATGATGCGTTTGATGTGTAATTTCCCGGGAAATATGCAATACCGAAACCACCGCGGAGCACGGTTCCGGGTGCAACCGTGGCTGCAAAGCCGACTCGAGGCCCGATATTTGAGTAGGTGGTTTTCAGACCGGCTGTCGCGGACGAAGCGACGATTCCGGTAGTGTCGGCTCCTTCGTTGGTGAGAAACCTCAACCCGGCGGCGGGGACGAGCAACTGGTTTGTTGCTGGGTCAAAGTTGGAAAGGAAACCGTGGGCTTCCGTGAAGGGGGTAAAAATATCGTACCGGGCGCCGTAGTTGACGGTCAGCCACGGTCTCACTTTCCAGGTGTCCTGCGCGTAGAAGCCTGTCTCCCACGATCGATAGTTGGGAGTCTCAAGGTCCGTGTTGCGGCCTTCTGAAACAAAAGCGCCAACAAGGAACGTAGCTAAATTGTTGATGGAATCCTGAGGTGTGGACCCGCTGTCCTCCGGCAGTCCGAAGTTGATATTCCCGACTCCGTTGCTGCTCTGAACGTTCCGAGCTTGCCGACGAATGACCTCCACCCCTGCTTTTATGCTGTGTGACCCGCGCGTATAGCTGATTGCGCCGTTTTCTTCGAATGTGTTGCTGATGTCCACGATCGGAACAAAATTGCTGTCACCCAACGGGGCCGTTCCGGCCATGTTAATAAGGGGCAAACCGGAACTGTCCAGCGGACCAAAATTAATGTTACTGGGGAAGCCCACTGCCGTGGCTGCATTTGTACCGGAGTTCGGCGAATTGGAAGTGTTATCGATAAGGGTATACGCGGCCTTTAATTCGAGCAAAAGAGCGGGGCTGAAAATGTGCGTGTAATTGAGCTGGGCGTTGTAAGCAATGTCCTTCGCAGGCCCGGCGAAGCCAAACTGGCCGTTCCCGGGATTGATAAGGACGTTGTTGATAGTGACAGAAGGCAAATTCGTAGGAATTACGGACGAAACGTTGTTGGAAGTGAATCTCGCGAAGATGACATTGCTTTCGTTAAACCGATGGTCCACGCGCGCGTCGAACGCGTTGCTGAACTGGGTCTTGTTCGGATCAAAAACGAAGTTATTCACCAGCGAGCCCGCAGGGCCCGTGTTGGGCATTGGATATAACTTAAACAGGTTCGCCGCGATGGGATCAACAGGAGTCCCCGCCGGGATAGCCGGATCTGCGGCAACGATTCCAGCCGGGCCTAATGCCTGCTCGGCCGCCGTGGGCACCGAGCTGAAGATAGGGCTTGCAACTCCGGTCACCTGGCGAAATCCTTCCCAGGCAAAAAAGAAGAACGTGCGGTCGTGAATGATCGGCCCGCCGATACTTACGCCAAAATCGTTCTGGCGCAGTTCCGACTTTGGGTTGGGTGCCACGTCGAATGGATTCCTGGCGCTCAGCGCATCGTTCTGGAAAAACTCATAGGCGGAGCCATGAAACGCGTTGCCTCCGGACTTCGTGACGACGGTGACAAGTCCGCCCGGCGTTCGCCCGCTCTCTGGTGTGTAGTTATTTGTCTGTACCGTTACTTCCTGTATCGCATCAATGGGGGGCTTTACGCCGATAGTTCCAATAATGCGTTCGTTATTGTCTGTACCGTCGATCTGCTCGTTATTGAGTTCCACGTCTTCGCTGTTCACCGTAAATGAGCTATTTTGGCGGCGATCGTCCGGGCGTTGCCCGCTGCTGAGCGAGTCGAGGCTGGGGCCCTCGTTCGCCCCTGGCGTCAAGACGACCAAGCTTGTCAAATTGCGAGTTGGGAGGGGCAGGTCCTGTACTAGTTGATCGCCGATAGTGCTGCTGATGGTGGAACTCTCGCTTTGAAGGAGCGGGCTCTGCGCCGCGACTTCGACAGTCTGCGCCGATGATCCCACTTCCAGTTTGGCATCCACACGCGCGCGATCACCGACCGAAAGGGTCAGATCGGCAACCGTAAAAACCTTAAAGCCGGGCACCTCTACGCGTATCGAGTAGTGGCCAGGCAGCAAAAAGGCGACGTCGTAATCGCCCGCCGAAGTTGTTTCTGTGGACCGAGCCTCGTGGGTGGCAAGGCTTTCCACAGTTATCTTGGCATTGGGCAACACAGCGCCCGAGGGATCGGTCACAGTGCCGACTATGTCCGCAGTTGTGAGCTGGGCGCTGGTTCGAGTGCCCCACAAGAAGAACAAGCACAGCAGCGCAAGCGCGCTCGCGCAAAAGCGGAATCGAACCGGTGCCGTAAATTCCGTCTTGCGGCCGACTGAGGTGCAGACACTATTTTCCATGGTACCCTCCGGGATGTCGGGATAGACATGCCACATCTCTCGCGATCGAGGCAAACATATCGCGAAACAAATTCCGAGTTCTTATTGGTGTACTTACCTAAAAGGTACCGGCCCAGGCGCTATGGAATGGTGGCGACACACCCCTAGTTTCTGGTTCCGACTAACACTTGCCCCCGTGGCTTCGAACCCACCCTTCGAGTGGTAATGCAAACTATTAGTATTTCTAATACTCAATCTCTGGGCGGCATTTAGCTCCAACTCGTGTACCTTGTCAAGACAAAAATAACGATATTCTAAAGGACTTTTCGACAATCATGAATATGCTTGCGCATGGAGGGGATATTCGCAGTAATATGCCTTTGCTTGCGCCTGCAGTTTTCGCCGATTTTGGCGCCCGCGGACAAACATGGCGGTGCGAGCGCCATTTCGCTTAAGATGGGCGCAATCTTCCGATGAAACTTCAGCAAACAAAGCGAAAGAAACAGAAAGTCCAGGCGGTTACGCTGAAGGCGGTAGCGAAGCGCGTGGGGCTTACTCCCGGCACGGTCTCCGCCGTGCTCAACAATTCCGCTGCGTCCCGTTCCGTTCCCGAGCACACCAAGAAGCGCGTCCTTTCCGCCGCCCGTGCACTGAATTATCGCCCCAACTATCTGGCACGTTCGTTGCGAGTGAAGCGCACGTTTATGATCGGCGTGATTGCTGAGGAGATCGGAGACCCTTACGGCTCTTTAATCATCAGTGGAATCGAGCGGTATCTTCGAAAACAAAATTATTTCTTTCTGACCGTCGCGCATCGGCACGACAACAAGCTTCTCGAAACTTATTCGCATCTTCTCCTGCAAAGAGGCGTCGAAGGCCTGATTTCTGTGGACACTTCGATTCGTGAGCCTCAGTCTGTTCCAACAGTTGCAATCGCCGGCCACACGCGAGTTAGGGGCGTGACGAACATAGTCCTGGATCACCGGCGGGCGGCCCAGCTGGCGCTCGTGCATCTGGTCGAATCGGGCCACCGCGACATTGCATTTATGAAAGGCTCGTCTTTCAGCTCGGATGCCGAGCCCCGTTGGAAAGCAGTTTGCGAAGTCGCCCGAGAACTTGGCCTTCGCATGCGCCGGGAACTGATCATTTATCTCGAGGGAGATGATCCTACGCCTCAGTTGGGCTATCCTTTTGCCAAACAATTGCTTGCGCGCCAGCAGCCATTTACTGCGCTTTTTGCATACAACGACATTTCCGCTCTCGGCTCCATCCGTGCGATTCAGGATTCAGGCCTTCGTGTTCCCGAGGATATTTCAGTCATCGGTTTCGATGATATTCAGATCGCGGTTCACGCTAATCCCAGTTTGACGACCGTACGTCAGCCCTTGCAGAAGATGGGAGAGATCGCCGCTCGTACGTTAATCCATCAAATTGAAGGTCGAGAGGAATATCTTCCGGAGATTCTGATCGAACCGGAGTTCGTCCTGCGAAAATCAACCGCCGCTGCGCACTTGCGAACCCACGAGGGTGCGGAGTCCAACCAGGCCCTGCAGTGAATACTTGTCTTCGATCGTTTTCTGTCAACCAGCGGATAGCTGCACTATCGAAAACGGCTGAAATGCCGGCCTTCTTGTAATGGGTGTAGGAGTTCGATCAGGACAAGCTGACGCCGCTGCTGCGACTGAAATATCACGACTCGATTGCGGATGCGATGGACGATCTGGGCAGGCCGGAAGACATTGGGAAGGTCTTCGCCGGGTTTGGGAAGTATCTCTACGAACAGGCGGCGTGATAACGTACGCATCGCGCGCCGTCATGGCTGGGTGTGGACCTTCCGACGCTTGCGCTTCACTCGCACACACTAACATCCAGATGACAATGCGCTACGTCCATCCTGCAGAGGAACATAAGCGCGAAGCTACGAGCAAGATTGAGAAGCTCAAGACGGCTAGTGCGATTGAACTGGCGAGCAGAAGTCAGAGGGTCACTACAAAAGTCACTACAGTGGAGAGGGTGCAATGATGGTCGAGTTCGCTAACTCATTGAGAAGACTGGTCGGGGCGTGGAGATTTGAACTCCAGACCTCCTGCGCCCAAGGCAGGCGCGCTACCAGGCTGCGCTACGCCCCGACACGATTGAGCTCTTTTATTCTAGCTTACTTTCCGAGCTTGTGACCACGCTCGCGGGCTTGGGTCGTGCGATTAGTGAGTCATTGCGAGTGGGTTGAGGTGACTGCGTCTCTGAGTGGGCTACAATAAGAGTAAATTGCGAGCACAACTTTGCGCAAGTAAGCGAACGTCGCCTAACTCAACGTCATTGTCGGCACAGGTGTTCTGGCTCTTCATCATTGCAATTCCCATTGCATCCGTTGCGTGAACGACTACTCATGAAGAGGTATTTAACGAACCGCGTAAATGGTGTGAAGAAAAAGCACCAAATGCAAGACTCTTTTACGGCGGGAATTTTTCTACCTTTTTATTTGCGAGCGTTGCCTTAGCCATTGGGTGACGGCAGTCTTTCTCCTCGTCACGCGTTTCAAATTGCTAAACTGGCGCGGTTATTTAATAGCGGGTATTTTGCTGGTTTGGATCGCGAACGTGTATATGAGCCTTTTCGCCCGAATTCGCCTGGATGTGAAACGCGAGCGCGTTGAGATCGCCAGTGAAGAGAAAGGCCTGGGCCACGGCGGCGATTAGAACAGGTCCGGCTGGGGCTATTGTTGCTCATGAATACCGCGCGGGGAGCAATCAGACAGTCTTATCTCTGGAATAGCAAATAGTCTCGAGATTGCACTCTATGCATTTCGGACTGCGCGCATGGCACACTCGCCGCCCGTGCCAAATTAACTGATGAGAGAACAGAATCCACTTTTCGCGAGGGAGGATCTGAATCAAATCTTGCTCGACCTTTTTCGGGTCAGTGTTTTTTGTCAGGTCTAGCCGGCGCGAGACTCGAAGAACGTGTGTGTCAACCACCACGCCTGAGGCAATCCCGAACGCCGTTCCAAGTACGACGTTAGCCGTTTTCCGCGCCACTCCCGGAAGTTTGAGTATCTCCTCCATCGTGCGCGGCACTTCGCCGTGCAGTTCTTCCACAATCTGCTTGCTTGCGCCCATGATCGATTTCGTCTTGTTGCGGAAAAACCCGGTCGGTCGTATGTCTTGTTCCAGCTCTGTCGGATTCGCGTATGCGAACGCTTTTGCGTTCGGGTATTTCCGGTAAAGCGTCTGGGTCACCTGATTGACGCGTACGTCGGTACACTGCGCCGAAAGAATTGTCGAGATCAGAAGTTGGAACGGATTTTCATGATTCAGCGCGCAGCTCGCTTGGGGGTATGCGTCGTCCAGCTTCCGTAAAATCAAGCGAACGCGCTCTGGATTGGTGCCGCGCATCCTACCGCCCCGTCTAATGCTCTTTGCGGACGTTAACTTCTTTAGCGGGGTATTTCGGGAAGATCTCTTATCCGCCATTTTCTTAGATTTTTTCCGCATCAGGCGAAAAACTATACCACGGGGGGGCCAAGCTTCGACTCGAACACCCTTTCATTCCCCGGAAATTCTTACACGGCAAAGAAAAGGTTCTGTGCAAACGGCCACTCGGTGTCAAACCACTGGCCGGCGCAGCGGTACCCCGTGCGCTCGCCCATCTGAAGAACTTCCTGCGGATTGTACTTGTGCGAGCTTTCCGTCCAGATAGTTTCACCTTCGCGCAAGAAGAAGGTGAATCGCGCCTTGCGAAGGGTCACGCGCTGCCACACTGTTGACCGAAGATGCATTTCCACGCGCCGCTCGGCCTCGTCGTATCGGACGACGTGTTGAATGCGCGGGAGATCGAAGTCGCCGTCTAATTCGCGATTAATTCGTGCGAGAAGATTTTTGTTAAATGCCGCGGTAACGCCCGCTGCGTCGTCATACGCCGTGAGCAGTTGCGCCACTGGTTTTTCGAGGTCTGTCGCAAGCAAGAGGGCGTCTCCTTCTCGCAACACATTGCGAACCTCGCACAGAAATTGGTCTCCCGCGGGCCGGTCGAAATTTCCGATTGTACTTCCGAGGAAAAGAACCAACAGATGTTCGCCATCGCGGCGTCGCGCGGCTACTTCCTGTAACCCATCTAGATAGGCGCGCTCAAATCCGACGATGCTTACCCTGTCCATCTCGCCAAGTTCCTGCTGACAGCGATGCAGAGCGCTGCCGGAAATGTCGATGGGGTAATAGTTCACGCGCTGCCGCCGCGAAAGCGCTTCCAGCAGAAAGCGCGTTTTCTGGCCGCTCCCGCTGCCCAGTTCCGCGACTACGAACGGCCCGCCAAGGCGAGAAATAATATCCGGCGCGTAGCGCTTCAGCGAGCGCATCCCGGCCCGGCTCAATCCATATTCCGGCAACAGGCAGATTACGTCGAAGAGCGCCGAGCCAACTTCATCGTACAAATATTTCGATGGCAGCTCTTTTTGTCCAGGCTGTCCTAATCCCACGACGACGTCCGACGAAAATTCGGCCAGGGCCTGGCTCGCAAGAAGTGAGGATGCCAATCGCGGAGCAGTGGCCATTTCTATTCCTCCACGCAGCGGAAAGTTGCGTACGCGTACGGGTAATGTGGCTGAAACCAATTCCGGAAGGATCGCCGCACCATGCAAGCATCGGTTCGCGCCGAACCGCCCTTCATGACGAAATGCTTTTTATCGAAGAAATCAGCGGAATAACCGCGGTAAAACGGAAACGGTTCGAAACCGTTCAACGGGCCGAATGGAGTCGCCGTCCATTCCCAGCCGTTGCCCAGAAGATCGAAGACTCCAAATGCGCTCGCGCCCGCCGAATGCCCATCAACCGGGGAAGGGTCCCACCGCTGATGGTTAAAATTCCCGTGATGTCCTTCCGGTGGCGCATCGCCCCATGGATACTGTCGCTCGCCTCCCTCCATTGTGCCGTAGGCGGCGCGGTGCCACTGAGGTTCCGTGGGCAATTTTTTCCGGGCCCACCGCGCGAACGCCGACGCCTCCGCGTGGCTCACATAAACCGGCCATGATTCCGGCAGCGGTATGGTTCCAAACATCGCGCGATACTCCCACTGCGTATCCGGGTTAGATGCGGGCGAATTTGAACGAGACAGCCAGAAATGTGGGTGCTGAAGGCGGTGCTGAATTCTCCATTCCCAATCTTCCGCCGTCCAATAACGAGAATCCTCATAACCATTTGCCCGCACAAATTCCAAATATTGCGCATTGGTGACCGGGAAGGCATCAACCGAGAAGCTTGGGACAAGAATCTTCTGCGTCTCGAATTCATTGTCCCAGCCGAATGATTCCTCAGGATTTCTTGCCTGACCCAGTGTGGCAGTACCGGAGGGAATCAACACCTGCCTTTGCTGTGGCGCAGGCCTTGGATCGGCCGAAGGCCAAGGCTGTGGTGTTTTTCGTTCAAGGGGCAGACTATGCAATAAGTACGCTAGGGTCTCCGCGTGCATTAGCCGATGCTCAATCGCCACATGGAGCAGCGTTCCGTCTAGGAACGCCGGGTCGCTTGATTTGAGGGCGTTTCGGTCGCGCAACTTTGCGTCCAATCTCTCGCGCACGTTCCTTTTGTATTTTTCAACATTCGCGATATTCGGCCAATCGCCGGGTACATCCGTAGGAAGGCCTCCGTCCACCGGGTCGATGCCGAACGCGAAAAGCTTGTCGAGTGCTGCATCCTGAGGCTCTAATCCCAGCGGTCTGCCGAAAAGGTTCTGGTCGAACGCTTCGAGATGCCCGAGGTAGAAAATAAAGCGATGACGTTCGGGTACGGGTCGATCGTAAAAAGAGTTGGGAGGAAGCAAATTAAAGAGGCCGTCCGTACGCGCGCGTGCCGTTTCCAATCTAGATAGCAGAGACGGCTGTAGAGCAATCGCGGCGCGCGAGGCTGCCATGGGATAACCTCGGGAGAAAAACGAGCTTAGTTTGTAACCCCTCTCCCGTGTGAATGCAAGGGTGTAGAGGGACCACTAGGTTTAGATGCGCCAATCAGCGAAAAGTGACAGCTTAGACTGCATTCACCAGCGAAAGCAGCTTCCTAAAAGCCTTTCCCCGGTGGCTATAAAGATTCTTCTGCGTCCGCGTTAGCTCAGCGTATGTGCGATTGAGTTCCTCAAACAAAAAAATCGGATCGTAGCCAAACCCGTTGTCGCCGCGAGACTCCTCAGTCAAGACGCCCTGCGCGAAATCGGAAGCAATAGCGAGGAGACGTCCCCGTCTTGCAATCGCCGTAATACAAACAAATCTCGCCCGCTTCTCGTCACCACTTTTCCCCCGCATCTCGCGCAGAAGCTTTTGTATCCGATCCTCGTCGGATGCATTCGCTCCTGCATAACGCGCGGAGTGAACTCCGGGTGCGCCATTGAGCGCCGGCACGACCAGGCCTGAGTCGTCCGCCAGAATGATTTCGGCGCTGAACCGGCTGTAGTATATTGCTTTACCTGCGGCGTTTTCGGCAAACGTTGGAGCCGCCTCATCAAACGCCGGAATTTTTGAGACGTCTGAAAACGCGTCCAGCTCGACTGCCAAATCGCCGGCAAGCTCGCGATATTCTCGCAACTTGCCGAGATTGGACGACGCCAGAAAAAGCCTCATGAATACGGCGCCGCGCGTGCGCGCCGTTGCCTACCGTGCATGACCCGCAAAATTCATGTGCAGCAATTCGTTCTGTGCATGCGTAAGCTTGCGAATTCCGCCGGCAGCCAATGCAAGCAGCAACTCAAGCTCTCGCTGCGTGTATGGACGACCCTCGGCGCTCGCCTGCACCTCGACGAACTCTCCGCTGCCGGTCATTACCACGTTCATGTCAACCTGCGCGCGGGAATCTTCTTCATAGGCAAGATCGAGAAGGAGTTCGTCTTCTACGATTCCCACACTCGTGGCCGCCAGGGAATCTTTCAGCGGTACTCGACGGAGCATCCCGCCCGCGACCATTCGTTCCAGCGAAAGTGCCAGCGCGACAAACGCTCCCGTAACCGAAGCGGTGCGTGTGCCTCCGTCGGCCTGAATCACGTCGCAATCAATCCATACCGTTCGCTCCCCCAACGCCTTCAGATCGGTAACCGCTCGAAGCGTTCGGCCAATCATTCGCTGTATTTCAAGTGTGCGCCCCGATTGGCGGCCGCGGCTCGATTCGCGTGGTGTTCGGTTCTCGGTTGAGCGCGGCAGCATTCCATATTCGCCGGTCACCCAGCCTTTGCCCGAGCCTTTCAAGAAGCCAGGTACACCGTCCTCAACGGTCGCAGTCACGATCACGCGTGTTTGTCCCGCCTCGATCAGCGCGCTTCCTTCTGCGTGCGGTATAAAGTCCGGCGTGATTTTAACCGGCCGCAACTGATCGGCGGCGCGTCCGTCTATTCGCAATGATTAAATCTCCTCTTTGAGATTGGAACTCGCGGTAGCTGAGACTTCGGCACTGAGTTTGACTACTGCGGAGGCGGGTGTCAATACATCGCGTAGGCAAAGCTACCCGCGCGCTCAGTTCCACGACCCTTCAACGCTCCGTGTGTTCTTCCGAGAGGGAGCCGCGCCGCGATGAGCTTTACTTTCTGCTGCCGCTTTGCGCTGCAGCGCTGGGAGGCGTCGTCGGGATTCGTGCTGTCGGCGGATTCAAAGCGAAAAAACCAGTCAGGTCGACGTTCCCCGCCAGAGTGTCTACTTCTTGTCCGTGAATCAAAATTTTCAACCGGCTGATGCTTGGGATGCTGCTCTCGAGCGTGAGCCTGATGGAATCGACTGCCATTCCTTCGCTCAATATTCCCGACGGTGTTTTCGTAGCTAGTACGTCGGAAAAATCCGCGATCGCAGTACCGTCCGGAAGTAGATAGAAGCCCAGTAAAGCAGCGTCAGCGGGAATTGTGCGCTGATCCTCAGTTGGAGGATTCTCGATCAGCTCGCTTAACACTTGCTTGGCCCGCTTCACTGGATCGGCCGAAAGGGCAATGGCGACTTGCACAGGCGCGGTTTTGTCGGGACCCGCCGCCCAGTAAATTTTTGTCTGAACTTTTAAATCCGTCGGCGTCGAAATCCCCGTCTCCAGAAGCTCGCGTCTGGCCTGTTCTTCGGTGGTTGGATTCTCGGATAGTCGCTGAATTCGGCGATCCAGGCCGCGCAAGCTAATCAAACCGATCAGCACAGCCACCGCGAGAATTGCCAGAGTGATTTTCAGATTGCGCGGCATTACTGTGCCCCCGGAACAGACGTTGAACCAGCAGGCGGACGCGACGCAACGATACTTCGGACGATAGCGGTTGCCAGAGGAGCCGCCATCTCCGCCATCTGACTCGGATCAGAAACAGCCACGTTCGAAATTTCAACTGCAATTGCGGGCGCGCTCACGGAACGTAGGCCTCGCACCGCTACTGCGGAAGATGCGCCAGGCGATCCCGGAAATCGCAGCGCTAGGTCGGCCTGCAACACGTCGGCTAGGCGATGACTCGTATCCGAGTAGGGACGCTGGGCCTCTTCCCAAGGCAGCAGGTTAGGTGTCCTAATAGTACGGGGAGGCGCCGAGGCCGCGCTTGAATTAGCTGCAGTCGAAACGGATTCCGGAAATTGAAATGAATAAGCGCGGGCGGTGCGCATCGTTCCGGTAGAGGCAATGTGGAAGCTGACAAAAATCACGTCGCGGTAAGAATTAGCAAGCGCCGCTCTATCGTCGTAGGATGGGTTTGAATCGTCGTTTCGGGTCATTACCACTCGAAAACCTTCGCGTTCTAAAGCGTAACGCGTGATTCGCGCAAACAGCAGAACTAAGTCCTTTTCCACGATTCCATTTTGGCCGCGCGCGCCACTGTCCATGCCGCCGTGCGCTGGGTCGAGTACGATTACCGGTCCAGTGTGCGCAGGAGTTGGCGGAGCGACTTGCTGGGGGCCCGCTTGTGGTGGTGGCACAGCTTGTTGTGGTCCGACGGCCGGCTGCTGAACTTGCTGCGATGAAGACTGGGCGAGCGCCTGGAACACGGGCCGGGCAGATCTCGACGGCGTCACCGAAATAGTCGCACCCGCTACAAAAAGAAAAGCCGCGAATCGAAATGAATTTCGCACGCGAAAGAGAATAGCAGAAATGGCGAAGTGCGCCGTTGTGAAGAAGTGCGGCCGCTGTCGATTAGGCATCCTGCCGAATCATGTCGGCAGCTTTCTCGGCTATCATTATCGTAGGAGCATTTGTGTTCCCCGCGATAATCCTCGGCATCACGGACGCGTCCACCACCCGCAGCTTTTCGATTCCGCGAACTCGCAGCCGCGCGTCCACTACGGCCATGGAATCATTTCCCATTTTGCAGGTGCCGACGGGATGGTAAAGCGTCTCGGCTTCTCTGCGGATAGATTCAGAAATTTCGGCATCACTGTTCGCGTTCGCTCCGGGATGCAATTCGTCTCCGCAGTAAGTCGCGAACGCCTTTGAATGCGCAAGCTCACGCGAAAGCCGAACGCCATGGACAATGACCTGCATGTCCGCTTCCGTCGAGAGATAGTTCGCGCGAATTGCAGGCGGTTCCAGCGGGTCCGCTGATCGCAGGGAGATCTCGCCTCTGCTCTCCGGTGTAATAAGCGTAGGCCCGAAACCAAAACAATGCTCCGGGCGCGGAGTGAGGCCGTGGTTCACGTAATACGCCGGCCCAAACAAAAGCTGCAGGTCCGGTTCATCGAGCCCGCTCTTCGTGCGCAAGAATATCCCAGCCTCCGCGACATTCGATACTAGCGGACCACGCTTGAAAAGAAAGTATCGCAGAAAGTTCGGCAGCGACTCTGCGCTGGCCATGCTCACCGGCTTCGTGCAGAAATAGCCGGTCGAAACCATTACGTGATCTTGAAGATTCTTGCCGACTCCCAGAAGGTCGTGTAGCGGTAGTATCCCGGCCCGCATAAGCTCGTCTGCCGGACCGATTCCCGAAAGCAGCAGTAACTGCGGCGAGTTGATCGTTCCGCCTGAAAGGATCACCTCCCGATCGGCGCGTGCTTCCTCCGGCACGCCGTCTCGAAGGTATGCAACGCCGCGCGCACGCCCTCTCTCGATTAGTAACCGCGATGCATGAGCGCCGCTCAGAACCGACAGATTCTCGCGATGAAGCGAAGGCTGCAAGTAAGCGTCGGCTGCGCTGTGGCGCTTGCCATTCTTTTGCGTCACCTGATACAAACCGGCCCCGTCTTGCACTTGCGCGTTGAAATCCGCATTGGTCGGAATTCCAAGTTCTCCTGCGGCGGATAGAAATGCACGGCTGAGAGGATTCACATAGCGTAGGTCTGCGACATTCAGAGGGCCGCCAGCGCCGTGATATGCGGAAGGTCCGCGTTCTTGGTTCTCGGACTTCTTGAAATATGGAAGAACATCCGTAAAGCCCCAGCCGACATTGCCCAGGCTCTCCCAATGATCATAATCAAGCGCGTTCCCGCGAATGTAAATCATCGCGTTGATTGAACTCGACCCACCCAACATTTTCCCGCGAGGCCAATAAAGTTTCCGCCCATTCAAGTGCGGTTCGGGCTCGGTGGAATAATTCCAATCCACCGCAGTCTTATATAGCTTCGAGAACGCCGCAGGAATTCTTGTTTGCAGGGGAGTGTCCGGTCCCCCGGCCTCGAGCAGCAGGACGCGCACTTGCGAGTCTTCCGTCAACCGCGCAGCCAGAACGCACCCGGCTGATCCGGCACCGACGATAATATAGTCGTAAGGCTTAGTTCGGTTGGGCATAGCCGTGGCGAGATTAAATGATTACGCGGCAGTACGCAGCAACAACTTGTCGGATCAAAACATCCGAAGAAGCGGCAGGCAAAAAGTTCTACGCGGCTTTCCGCTGCTTAATCGCAGCAGCCACCCATCCGTCCTTCCGGATAGCCGATTTCGCCCAGTACGCCAGGAATCCGCCTGCAATCAGAAGGACTCCAAAGACCAGCGCGCTCATACCCCAGATTTGTTCGGATTCACTGTGAACCATCGCGAAGCCGAGAAGTAGCACGGGGCATACCCCCACTAGTAGGGCTCCTGGCAGTCCGCCAGGCACGCGGAACGGTCGGCGCAGATTTGGCTCCTTGATGCGAAGCGCGACTAAGGCTACGAACTCGAGGGTAAGGCTCATCCCGTACAGCAGAATATCCAGCGTTACAAGCCGCTCGAAACCCAGGCCCAAGCACATGGCCCAACCGGCGGCGCAAACTAGAATGGCAACCCAGGGGGTTCCTGTTTTCGGGTGCAGCTTTCCGAACACTGACGGCAACATCCCGTCCTGCGCCATGGCCAGGGGCAAGCGGGAATAGCTCATCACCAGCGCATTGAACATGCCGAACGCGCTCATCATACCGCCTAACACCAGCGCCACGCGGAAACCTCGAGCAACCAATGGCCCGCCGACCAAGCCGCCCATCATGCCCGCCAAGTCGGCCCACGATCCGGTCTCAAACGCGGAAGAGGGCACTCCCGTTAGCCACATGGCCGCGAACGGAATCACGTAACTCAGAGCGACGACAGCAACTGCGAGCAGCATCGCTCGCGGATACGTCCTCTGCGGACGCTTCACCTCTGTCGCAATCGTCGACGCGTTATCCCACCCCATATAATTCCACATGCAAATCAGAAGACCTCCGACCAACCCTACCGTGGAGGTTGTGGGCGCGGTCGTGACACCTGCAAGTGCGCCCATCTTTAACGGTGCGATCAATACGATCAGCACAAATGGAGCGGAAAGAAGAAAGAACAGCCAAAGTGAAGTCGTCGCCACTACGCGAATCCCGGCGATGTTCATCAATGCGCAGGCTCCCACCACCGCAAGACCCACCATTACGCCGCGGTGGCCTACTCCGAACCAAGGAATCAGCCTCGAAAGGTAGGCGACGAACAACGTCGGATAGATCGCCATGTCAAAGATGCTCGCAGCCAGCGAGAGCCACGCCTCCTGAAAGCCCCAGAAATTTCCCAGAGCGCGGCGCACCCATGCGTAAAATCCGCCTTCAGCAGGCAGAGCCGCCGAAAGCTCTCCAATCATGTACGCCGTCGGCAAGCTCCAGATCAATGGTGTGAGTAGCAGCAGCAAAATTCCGAGTCCGTACCCCGCGCCGTGGATAATGTCTTCGGTGCCGTACGTGCCGCCCGACACCATGAAGAAGGTGGCAGCGACTAACGGCCAGAGCGTTAGCTTTGCAGTGCGTCTTGTTGGGGAAATTGCCCGGGTGGGGAATTGGGCTGGGAGGGATATCGTGCTCAATTTATTGTCGCGTCCTCCCTATCAACGATCCTCGCGCTCTCAGCAGAAAACTCGGCACGAGTTCGCAGAACGCAGAATACGGATATTTGTAGCCGATGCAAGAACTATTTGCATTCAAACGAAAGAATCTCGCTCCACGCTCGGCTTTGCGGATGTCATTGCGGAGAAGAACTACTGTGGGTTCGCGTGGCCTTTCGCTTCGCGCCTTTGACGAGCCTCCTCGGCCCATATTGTCCGCTGTTCAGCCGTCAAAACGCTCCAGACATTCTTGCGCGTGTCCATTTTTATCTGCTTTGCCTTTTTTTGCCTTTGGTCGTCGTTCAGCGTCTTGTCTTTCTGCATGGCTTTGAACTGTTCCTGAGCATCCTCGCGAATGGATTTGATCCGCGCCTTTTGATCGTCCGTCAGCTTGAGTGCATCGTCCGCTTCCGGAGTGTCCGGATCGGCCTTGTCGCCCTGAGAGCTTTGCGACGACGGCGTGCCGGAGGAAGCACGCGGATTCGAACCCGAACCTGCCTGTCGCGTTGTTGCGCTCAGCGTCTTGCCGATACAGAAAGTCGCTCCCAAGATCAGCGCGAAAACTAGCCACTTTTTCATATGATTTCCTCAATTCCTATTTAATGACTGCGGATATTCCGCCTGTTTGAGAACCCTCAAGATAGACGATGTGGAAGAAATTGGGCACTCATCGGCGCGTCAATAAGTAAACCAGTTCCGTGTACAATTTTGAGAAAGCCTTTAAATCCCGCCCACTGAAGGACTTGTACCTGAGCCACTTTGGTACATCGATTGCCATACCCTTATAACGCCTGCGGCAACAGAAGTCACGCTGCACAGAGGGGGCGGAGCAAAGAGGAGCCCTATGAAGGCAGCATTAAAGATCGCAGCAACGCTGGCTGTTCTCCTGTTTCTTTCGGCCCTTCCTGCTAGCGCAGATTCTTCATCCGAAACGATGACTTATACTCTCTCCGGTCCCACGACGGCGACCTTCACAATCTCTATGAATTCGAATCCGGGTTTCTCTGTTAACGGCGTCGCGTTCACCGTGGAGCCTATCGTCCTCACCATGGACGGCACCTCGATGACCGATACCATCGTCTTCTTCAACTCATCCGATCTCGGCGGCTTGGACAGCGTCTTCTCCTGCCTGCCGGATTTGATCGGGGCCCAGCTCTACACCGGCAGCGAGTCTGATCCCATATTTTTGGCCGGAGTTTTTCAGCTTATGGACATGCAGACTGGCGCATGGTACACGCTGACTGCCTCTGAGACGCCGGCTATGCCTGAGCCGTCCACCGTGCTGATGCTGGTTTCGGGTCTGTTCCTCGTCGGCCTGGGTTTCAAACGCCGCTCTCTGAAACCCGCAGACCTGAACTAGCCGGCTCGGTTAGGTTTTCTGCAGTTCAGTCAGCGCAGCCAACACTTCTTCGCTGTGTTTGCTGGGATTCACGTCCATAAATTCCTGCACGATGACGCCGTCCGGGCTGATGATGAACGTGTGCCGGGCGGAGAGTTTCTTCATGCCCAGGTTCATTATCGATCCGTACTCCTCCGAAACTTTGTGATCCGAGTCGGACAGAAGCTTGAAGTTGAGGCCTTCCTGGGCGCAGAACTTTTTGTGTGAATCCGCGGTGTCCGCGCTCACTCCCAGAATCGTTACGTTCTTAGCTTGATATTGCGCCAGGTCGCGCTGGAAATTGTGGGCTTCCGTGGTGCAGCCGCTCGTAAAATCCTTGGGATAAAAATAGAGTACCACCCACTTTCCGCGAAATTCGTGCAGGCTCACAGGCGCGCCTTCCTGCGAATTCAGCGTGAAATCGGGCGCGACCGTCCCCGCCTGGGGAGGTTTGTCTCCCGCATTCAAAACACCGTA
>Ga0209330_1000183_pt1 | contig 30729 bp, 36 predicted proteins | sample JacPinW_OM2H0_O3_FD_187969 | JGI IMG/M metagenome (GOLD analysis project Ga0209330, IMG submission 187969) | Forest soil microbial communities from Algoma, Ontario, Canada - Jack Pine, Ontario site 1_JW_OM2H0_O3 (SPAdes) (version 2) | ecosystem: Environmental > Terrestrial > Soil > Boreal... | reverse complement strand
CGGTGACTTCCACGTCCCCTTGAGGAATTCACGCCGCATCAGGCTGTGTCCCCCGGTGCGGTCTTGGAACGGGTAGGTGTCCAGTCACATCGACGGCGGTCACGATGTCGGCGATGCATCCGTTGAAAAGTACTTCGCAGCGCGTGACCTCGACATCGATCAAGCTGCCATCCTTCTTTTTGTGTCTCCGGAGTTCCTTTATTGGGTTGAGTGCTCGTTTCCGCAATACTTCTCTTAATAAAGAAGGAATGTCTTCGCTGGGACGAATGTCCAGAATAGTCATCGAGAGAAACTCCTTTCGCGAGTAGCCGTAATGACGTACTGCGGCATCGTTGACGGCAGAGAAAACGAGAGTGTTGATATCGAACACCCACATGGGAGCGGCATTATGGTCGAAGTCAAAGCGATTCAAGGTGTCTGAATTCGAGTCATAAGGCGTGGCTGTATTCGGAGAGAGGGCATCATCGTTCGACGGGCATTGAAAGGCGCACAAATGCGATTCGAACTGTTTCGCAATCAGGTCGAAATGCGCCCCGGAGGGAAAGGCAAACCTCAAATGGCACCCTCGGCACACCACAAAACGGCCCGAGGTCGACATCAGAATCGCGATAAGGTGCGGAGGGGGAGGGGATGTAGATATGTTGGGTGACATTTCATCTTTCAACTTTCAACTCTCTTTTAAGTTCGTCTTGAAGGTGCAGTTCTCACCATGAAGCGAAGCGGCATGAGTCAAACGACCAATCGTTGTCTGCCGCTAATCCCCGACGGTCGCCTTCAACGGTGTTCGGCCTCAGATAACATAACCGCTGGCGCTTTCTATAGCTGTTCAATTGTGTACTTGCCGGGATCGAGGCCAGCTCACAGGTATCGTCGGTCTTGAATGCGCTACAAGTGCAGTCCTTCTATCTTCTATCTTTCCGTTTCGGGAATAGTACAGTATGTTCACTTTTGAATAGACGCCAAATTTATCGCGATGTAACTTGATGCGATTAAGGAGACGTACCAACTAAGGAACTCACGCGGCCCTCCCCCCGTCGTCCGCTGTTTTCCTCTGATGGCGCAGTTTAGGGAGATACTGCGCCAACTCTTTTTGTGGAGAGTCCGCTCATGATAATCGACCTACCGTCTTGCGATTCCGACCATCTTCCTGATGATTCGAAGCCGAAAGTCTTGACTCGCAAACCCAAAGCGGTGTTTCAGTGGCCGCCAGATTGTTTATGGCCATTTATGGAGCACAAACTGCGAGACGATACTTAACAGACATCATTAGGAGAATTGAGCTAGGAGCGCCTTCTCTAATGCAAAACGAACGCCGTTCGGGATTATTCTTACATTGAGCGAGGTTAAAGGTCGGGCGATTGTAGATGCGCTCGACAGGTGCGGCGGTAACTATCTTTTCGCAGCTCGATTACTGGGCATGGGGAGAAGCACGGTTCGCATCGCCAGGACGTACACACTATCAGCCGCCAAGGGTACAGGCGCCACGGTGGATGTCCATTTCGCAAAGTAAATCGTCCTTTGATCTTGATCGTAGAGAGGCCAGGGTGAACACATGGATACGCACGACACCTTGGGTATCGGGGGAAAGCACGGCGTTGCTCCATGCTATCTTCCCGAGATATCCTGACCTGCCCGGCATGAAGGCAGCGCGGAAGTGAGTATCTTATCTTCTTGCCAGGTCTGCGATCCCAGAGTTCACATGGGCGTTGCGTCAGAAAAGCCTCCCCCTGCGGTTGACGACAATAATAGTTAAATCGCGCACCGTCGGGAAGCGTGGTTGTATTTTCGCCCTCCGAATTCGAAGCGGAATGAGATTCCATCACCGAAGAAAGGCGGCAGCATGGAGGAGTCCAACGTATTCCCTGTGGTTCGAGTGGTCCCGCTCGCGGATAGGATCAACCAGAGGAGCGAAGAGGAACGGGCCGCTCACAAGCAGTTCGGAGTCGCCGCGCTTCGACCCGACCTCCGTCGCCAGCCCCGGTTCAAAATTGAAGTCGATATCAGAATCAAGTCCCGAACGTGCGGCATGCTGAAGGGCCGTACCATGGACATTTGCGAATCTGGGATCGCGGCCATGTTGCCAATCGAAGCGCCCCTGGGGGAGAATGTGGTATTGAATTTCACGCTTCCCAGCGGCCCTCTGACGATTCACGCGATAGTTCGCCAAAGGAACGCTTTTCGATACGGCTTTGAGTTTGTTGACTCCGAGTCGGTGCACGAAGTCATTCGTCGCACATGCCGCGACCTTGCGATCGACCAATCCCTAGATATTGCTTGATATCCGGTAACGAAAGTCAGAGGGCGGGAGCGATCCCGCGGTGTTGCCTTAAGAATCGCAATCGTTGCGGTCCTTGGCTTTTGCCAGCGGTTTCAGCGCCGCCAAGAAATCCGAGATTCGGATTCCCGCGCCCAGCAATTGGATAAAATCGGCAGGGGTGATGCCTTGGCGCTGGGCGATCTCTAACACTTCGACGATAGCGCATTCTACAAGCTCCCGATTGGGCTCTCGGGACTCTTCAAAATCATTATTCATTGAAGCCCTCACAGATGTCAGGGTTTTCATGTACAGCGGTCAGAACTGACATTCTGCTGGAATGCTCTACTTCCGTGCTGTTCAATACTGCACAGGTTTACAATCGCTGACTTGGGGGATAAAGTCCCCAGGGCGAGGGTGGTTCTTCGGCTATGCCAAGGGTCGCTTGCTTGGTGAGGTTTTCCCCGATCAGAGGTGCGGAGCTAAATTCACAGATGAGTTTGGTCGAGGACAGCAAAACTGGCGAGGTTTAGAGAGTGTTCTGTCCCCTGAAACCCTGAAAAACGGTGGGGGAGAGGGCAAAGCGAGCAGGGCGTATCTGCCCTTCGTCCATACAGCGGCCATCGCTTGGGTGTTCGCCTCACCTGATCTAAACGGTAAGAAACCACGCTCGTACATTTGCTTCTACGAGAAGCTGGGCCGGGCATGTCAGAATGCGGGAATCGAGCACGTGTCAGCACATAGCTTCCGCGACAGCTATCGTGCATGGCTGGATGAGCTTGGAACTCCCTCAGCGTTCAGCAGCGGGCGATGCGTCACGGGGACATCCGGGTAACCATGAATGTCTACGGCGACCCGGCGAACGATGCTCTCAAAGAGGCAAGCTCGAAAATTGCAGGGCGGGCTATCAGTCATTACTGACAAAAGCGTGAGCTAAGCTTTTTAAATCTGGGGTGGGAAACGGGAATCGAACCCGCAACCGTCGGAGCCACAGTCCGGTGCTCTGCCAGTTGAGCTATTCCCACCGCCACGCTGATTATACAACTGCCATCCCCTGCTGTCAGAAGCGGCAGGCCAGTCCTTCCGGAGACGGCGCTAGTTTACCCAGACTCGGGATGACTATTCAGTCCTCGGCCAAAAACCGGCACCACATGGAACTCAGTACCGGCACGAGCAGGGAAAAGGGGCAACAAAACAGGGTGAGGGAGAAACTGTCGAGAACGTTCGAAAGAAAAAAACAAGCGCGTGCATATAATGTCACGCGCTCCTGTTGTGCCGCGGGATCGCTCGGCCTCACCCGCGCCCCACACCCACGTATTCAAATCCCATGGCGCGCATCCGCACCCCGTCTAGAAGATTCTTGGTGTCGACGATAATGGGCTTCTTCAGCAGCTGCTTGATGCGATCAAAATCCAGCGCTCGGAATTCCGGCCAGCCCGTGCCCACAACGAGTGCATCCATGCCTTCGGCTGCTGCATAAGCCGTTTCGCAATAACGCACCGACCCGTTCAGCCGCGTCTTGGCATCGGCAAGCGCCACCGGATCATAAGCCCTAACGCGCGCCCCTTTTGCCACCAGCGTTTCCGCCAGGCGAATCGCTGACGAACCGGCCACGGAATTAGTGTTCGGTTTAAACGCCAGCCCGAGAATCCCTACATCCTTGTTCTCCACCGAATTCAACGCCACCGCAATCTTCTCGACCAGTCGATCCGCCAGCGTATGGTTAACTTCCCGCGCCGCGCTCAGGACTTTCAGAGGCACTCCATTCGTCGCGGCCAACTGCGCCAGCGAATCCATATCGGACTCGGCAAACACGCCACCCATCCCCGCGCCCGGCTGCAGACACCTCGGAGCAATCTTCTTGTCCAGACCCAAAGCCAGCGCGAGGCTTACCGCGTCCGCGCCCACTCGCTCACACAGCGCTGCCACTTCGTTGATGAAGGATATCTTCGTGGCTACGAATGCCGTCGCCGATTCTCGAACCAGTTCCGCCGTCGCCTGGTTGGTCACAATCACCGGCACTCCACGCATCACCAGAGGATGAAAAATCTGTTTCAGTACATGCACCGCTTCATTCGAAGTTGACCCCAGAATCAAACGGTCCGGCCAGTTAAAGTCCTCCACCGCGCAACCATCCGTGAAGAACATAGGCTGGGATACGATCGTCCCCTGTAGTCCCGCCTCCTTTAAACTTTTCTCCAGCGCCGAGGCCGTGCCTACGGCCACCGGTGTAACGATGGTTAGAATCGGCGGCTTCGGCGCTATCCGCGCGATCCGCATGACCACATCGCTAAGATTCTCTGCTCCATCTTCCGCCAGAAAAATGACCTGCGCCTTGCGCGCGAAAGACTCGATGTCGGTTGAATACGCCAGCCGGCCCGCCCGTACATTTCGCCGGATGATTTCTTTCAGGTTTTTTTCAAAAAATGGAATGTTCCCCTGCGCCATCTCGACCATCCGCGTGCGGTCCGGATGACAACAAGAAACCGGAGTCCCGAAGTCTGCCAGACAGGCGGAAATCACCGTGCCCAGAAATCCCGATCCGTAGACCCCTATCTGCATTCTTTGCCCCCTGGGCGTTTCTGAAATCCGCGCCTGAAGCGGCTGCCGGCGCGGTTTTCGCACTTCCCTGTCTTTATTGTTTACAGCCCACGCCACGGCTCCGCAATGCACGGGAGGGAAATGTACCAGGGGCCATACAAATCAGGCGGGAGTAACGTAACGGAAGGTAATCAAGGCGAGGTTACGGCGAAACCAGTGTGCCTCCCAGGGGCACCGGAGCCAGATCAATCCAACAGTTCGGCGAGTCTTCCCGTACAAATGTCAGCCGGTCCACCAGAACACGCCGGCTTCCGGTATATTCCTCCCAACGTTCGCCGGCGATCCGCAAGGCTTGTTCGGCCGCTGATTCGCTGGGCATCTTCGCAATCGTCAAATGCGGGATATAAGCCCACTCTTCCACAAACGCGAGCGCCTGTGTGTTCAACTGCTCATGCAGTTCGCACATTCGCATCGCCCCGTAAGAGACGCGGATGTAAACCGTCGGAGTCGTCGGGGCAAAGCTATCCATCCCGCCCAAGGTCACTTCAAAGGGCTCCGTCCGCCCGCAAATCCCCGCGAGCACCTGCAGCGCCGCACCCTCCGTTCCCTGCAGCGGACGCGGCGGCAGCAGCGTCAGATGTGCTGCGAAATGCGGCAATTCGGGATGCAGCTCCCGCCGGAGGTTCTCCACGAACTCTCCCACTGGACCTCTCACGTACGCCACCAACGCATACCGCAGGCTCGCCATAGACAGAGAAAAATTATAGCGCGTTCCGTCGTTTATGATTGCAGTAGTCGTTGACTGGGCAGAGTCATCGATCTTCACATCGTCGGGCGTAGCGCAGCCTGATAGCGCACCTGCCTTAGCACATAGACGCCTTGACCTTGACGATTTTACGGGCACCTCGATAGTCCAATTTGAACGAACCTCATATCCCGCAACCACCCGGCACCCAGATTCTTCACCGCGCAACCAACCCTTGTTCGGAATGACCATAGCCTCATGAATGTTTTGGTGGACACTCCGGTGTGGTCTTTAGCACTACGCGCAGGCCGCCTGACCTGAATGTGCGCGAGCGCGCGCTGACCGGCGCCCTTTCGGAGTTGATTCGGGAGGGCCGGGTGCAGATGATGGGAGCGATCCGACAGGAGTTGCTCTCGGGCCTTCGCGAGGAGGAAGAGTTTGTCAAGCTGCGGAATTATCTGAGGCTTCTGATGAGCCGGCAGCTGACATTGCTGACTATGAGGAAGCTGCTCACATGCATAATCTGTGCCGGGCTCAGGGACTAGCGGGCTCGGCGATTGATTTCCTGACTTGTGCGGTGGCGCAGCGGCGAGTGGCACATTCTCACAACTGACCGCGACTTTGAGCGGTATGGGCGAGTGCTGGGGCTTAGGTTGTTTGTGGTCGCGTGAGGCGAATCGGAATAGTTCGGGGGTAAAGCCCACATGAATTAGGGAATTCTTATTGCAGCGCTAAAGCGCTGCGCCACCTGAAATCCCTGATCCTTCCACAATCCTAACGAGCTGCGGGGAGGTTAGAACTCCAACTATCGGCGACGATTAGCCATGCTCCCAACCGACGCCAGGCCTTGAGGTACTTGCCGCGGTCGCCGCGGATGGTGGCGTCGGGCTGGCAGATGGCTACGGTGTAGCGGCCGATTTCGATGGCCAAGTCGCCGGAGGATTCGACGCGAATCGTTTCGAGGCGAAGGTCTTGATATCCGGCATCGCGGAACTGGTGGAGGAGATGCTCGACCGCTTTGGGGCCATAGACGGGATCATGGTGAGGGGCCATGAAGGCGCCATCGGGAGCAAAGAAGGCGGCGGCCTGGTCGTAGTTGCCGGTGTTAAACGAAGTGACGTAATCCTGATTGAGATTGCGGATCAGGGACTGCACATCCATGAACGAACGAGAATCCGCCAAAGAACTGGAATAGGGCCGATACATGTAATACCTCCTGGGGGGAAGGCAAGAGCAAGCGGTCTGCAGACGAAGCGACATTGCTCCAGGTCGTTAGGGGATTGTAGCGCAAAGAATCTGTGAAAAGAGAAGAATTTTGCGCACTGGGAGGCGATTCTTTTGCGGCGAGCCCGAGGAGAACACTGTAGGCGGAGCGGGGGAATGCACTTGGACGGCATCCGGAAGGCGTACGGGTGGCATCTGACTTGAGCCCGAAATTGGAGGCAAAGCAGAAACTTACGTGAGGGAGATCTATGAGATTTCAAGACGTGAGATTTAAGGGCTTGGGTACAGGATTGTTAGGCACAGGGCTATTGGGATTGCTTTTGGGTACCTGCGGAGTGATGACGGCTCAAGACGGGCACGATGAAGCAAAACCTCAGCAACAGGAAGAGCCTAAGCAGGATGAGGCAAAACCGCCACGGCAGCAGAATGCGCCTCCAGAGGCGAAGCCTTCCCGGGAGCAGGAACAGCCCAAGGCTCAGGAAGCGAAGCCGTCGAATAATCAAAAGCAAGATGAAAAGCAGAACGGAGAGATGAGGTCGGGAAAAGAGCAAGATCACGCGGTGCAGAACAACGGCGGCGATCATGCGGCGCGGGGATCGGAGCAACGAGGGCAGCGAATTCCCGATGATAAATTCCGAGCAAACTTTGGCCGTCAGCACACCTTCAGAGTGCGGACCCAGGTGGTGGAAGGACAGCCGCGTTTTCAGTATAGCGGTTACTGGTTTGCGCTGGCCACTCCATGGCCAGGAGACTGGGATTATGCCGATGATTGCTACGTCGATTACATCGACGGAGAGTATGTGCTGATTGACCTGCGACATCCGGGAGTGCAGCTGGCGTTGATTGTGGTGGACTAAGCCCGGGTTCGTGAGACTGAGATGAATAGCCTTTCTGTGGGAGAGATTGAATCTTTTTCCAGCGAGGCTTTTCTTTTGAAGACGGATGAAGTTTTGAATCTGATGGGCCCTGATCATTCGCAGGCCGACTGGCGCCGAGGCAAGCCGGGCACGCGGGGAAGACCAATTTCTACTTGTGCGGGCGCTCACGTGGGATTTATGTTCCGCGGACGAGTTTGAGTGAGCGGGAACAGACCAGAAATCTGCCGGGGCGCGGTCGAAGTTTCCAGAGCGATTTTTCTCCTAACCGCTCGGCGGAACTGAAGGAAAGCGTTGCAACCTGAGCTGTGCGGTGTGCGAGTTTTATCTCAGCTGCTCGGATTTTTATTGACCGCATCACGAGCTTTGCCCAGCAGGTCGGGGTCGCGCTCCTGACAAGCTGAGCAGTCTCCGTCTACAATGAAAAATGAAAAGGGAATTTAATTTTCTATTCATGATGAGGAGAACGTGATGGAACGTAAAGCTAGCGCGGTATGGAAGGGTGGGTTGAAGGATGGAAAGGGAACGATTTCGGCTCCCGGCGGAGTGCTGAAGGACTCGCAGTATTCGTTTACATCGCGATTCGAAAATGGACCAGGAACGAATCCGGAGGAGTTGATTGCGGCGGCGCATGCGGCATGTTTTTCGATGGCATTGTCAGTGCAGCTGGGCGTAGCGAATCTGAAGCCGGAGAGTATCAGCACCAATGTGACGTTGACGATGGAGAAGCAGGAAGCGGGATGGACGATTACATCGAGCCACATCGATGTGGTGGGCAAGGTTCCGGGAGCAGACGCGCCGACATTCCAGAAGTGTGCGGAAGCGGCGGAGAAGGGTTGTCCGGTGTCAAAGGTACTGAATGCGAAGATTTCGATGACGGCGAAGCTGGGGTGAGCTTCAGGTTTCGGGCAGGCCCTTAAACACCGAGTTTCACGGAGGCAAACTTGGGTCGATTCATTTGGACATTACCAGGAACCTGTGGTTTGACACGCGCTGACGGGGCTGTAAAATAGAATGGTTGATCTTCCTGACACGGCGGCCTTGGGGCCGCCGCTGCATTGCAGTCCAGAATTGCCATCGTGGCGGAATTGGCAGACGCGCATGGTTCAGGTCCATGTACCGGCAACGGTGTGGGGGTTCGAGTCCCTTCGATGGCACCATAAACAACACAAAAGCATTGTGGAGCGCGGCCGTCCCTCGAGGCTAAACCATGTATCGCTGGCGCCCTCAGGCGGGCTTGGCCGAAGCCGTGCCTTTTGAAGACGATCCTTAGACTCGGCGCACGTTCCAGGGATTGGGGCGGGAACGATTCGTGATTTGTAATTGGTCGGGGCGCGCGGATTTGAACCGCGGACCCCCTGCGCCCAAGGCAGGTGCGCTACCAGGCTGCGCTACGCCCCGACATGACTAGCAGAATTGATTCTAAAGTACTTTCCAACGCCGTTACCACCCCGAACCATGATTTTTATCCACAACCGTGTCAAAACCATGCCAATTTCGTGCTCATTGCAGGGTCACCGTGCCAGAATGCGCACCTGCTTTTTCAGCAGGCATCTCATTCGCGTGGCGGTTGATCTTCTCCAGAGCTTCGCGTTCATCTGCAATTTCATCTGCGAATACTTTTTGAAGACTTGCGCGTCTCCCTGGCGAAGCATTTGTGTGACCCACTCGTCCGCTACGCCACCGGCGCTCAGCCGGGTGGCATAGGTCGAGCGGAGATCGTAGATGCGAAAATACGGGACCTTCGCGCGCCGCAGCGTGGCTTCCCAAGTCGTCTTGAGAGTCCTTAGATGTGCGCTCGGGTTCTGATCACTCGGAAACAGATACGGACTGCAGGGCGAAAGTCTCATCTGATCGCGGAACGCTTCGAGCGCCAGAGGCGTCAGCGGCACTTCCGCCACTCCGTTTGGAGTCTTGGAATCCGGAATCCAGACCGTCGCGTCGCATCCCAGAACATCATCGTGAAGATGGTGAACCCGGCGGGCCGGGCGCATACCCTGCGAGGTCAAACGAGTCGCCATCGACGGCGATCTGCAACCAAAGTTGCTTCGCTTTCAATCACTTCCGCAAAGCCTGCAACCATCCGAATTTGTATGCCGCAGTGGAGTTGCGTCCAAAAAACCTTCCGATATCTCACGATGTGCATCTCACGATTGATAATCTCCGGTTTGTTCGTGATTCAGGAGGTGCAACTGTCAGCGCGAGTTGCGCTCTCTTTTTTCTGTTGGCCGTCGATCTGCCCACTTGAGTATGGCGTCAAGTGTGGGACAAAGGGACTGGCCCCATGATGTCAGACGGTATTCAACCTTTGGCGGCACCTGGGGATAGGCCGTCCGCGCAACGATTCCGTCCGCTGCCAGGCTCCGAAGTTGCTGCCCCAGCATTTTCTGAGTGATGTTGGGTATCGCCCGTTCCAGGTCGGAAAAGCGCATCACCTTGCCTCCGAATAGATGGAAAAGAATCACGAGCTTCCATCTTCCTTCCAAGAGACGGAGCGCTGCTTCTACGTCTGCGGCGGCGGATGTGGGCGTATAGCGTTTCGGCATACATATTCCTCCTAACGCACTTTTTCGTGCGTACTTCCCATTTCGCCAGTATGCTGAGAAACTTCTGGTTGTGCAATTGCACTGAGGAGAACAGCATGGCTCTTGATGTGCCCAAACCAGTCGCTGAATACCTGGCCGCCGAAGAGGCGAAGGACGCCGATGCGCTTTCCCGGTGCTTCACCGAAGATGGCACCGTCCACGACGAAGGGCAGAGTTACCACGGTCGTGACTCGATCCGCCAATGGAAGCAAGCGGCGGATGGGAAATACCGATACGTCCTGCAGACGGTTAACGTTCAAACGTTCGGAGACTTGGTGACCGTGCGTGCCCGACTCACCGGTTACTTTCCTCGGAGCCCTGCGGAACTGGACCACGTCTTCAAACTCTCGAACGACAAGATTGCTTCGCTGGAGATTCGGTTATGACGATGACATATCCTTTCCAAGTTTCAGAAGATGAATTTAAAGGCAAGCGGGTTCTGGTAACCGGCGGCACAAAGGGCATGGGACAAGCGATGGTGCGCCGTTTTACTCTGAGCGGTGCTTCCGTCGCAACGACTGCACGCTCGCCGCTGCCGGCAGGGCAGGCAGTTGCTCTCTTCGTGCAGACAGATATCGGTACAACGGCAGGCGTGCAAGAAGTAGTCAAACGCATTCAGCGGGAATGGAGTGGACTCGACATCCTAGTCAACAATGTGGGGGGATCAGATGCTCCGAACGGCGGATATGAAGCCCTCTCTGACGAAGACTGGCAGAAGGCACTCAACGTCAACTTGCTCGCTTCCGTTCGTCTCGACCGAGCATTCCTGCCCGGCATGATCGAACGTAGGTCAGGTGTCATTCTTCACATCTCGTCTATCCAGCACCGTCTGCCACTCTATGACGCGACACTTGCTTATGCTGCGGCGAAGGGTGCTCTCAATACTTACAATAAGGGGCTTGCAAACGAAGTTGGACCGAAGGGAGTCCGCGTCAACATGATCTCGCCTGGATTCATCGAGACTTCGGGCGCACACGGCATGATTCTGCAGCTCAGCCAGAGCAGAAGTATCAGCGAGGATGCTGCTCGCCAACAAATCATGATTATGATCGGAGGAATTCCCATTGGTCGACCCGGCCGGCCGGAGGAAGTGGCCGAACTGGCAGCATTTCTGGCATCCGATCGTGCCGCTTCAATTCATGGTGCAGACTACATCATTGATGGCGGCACGATGCCTACCGTTTGATTCCGTATTTTGTAGCTGCCTAAGTTCCATCCTGCAATCAAGGATCGTTCGTGTATCGTCGGCAATTGGGAACTTGACTTCTGGATCGCCCGTCACACGATAAGCAGGAAGCAGCACTTCCCGGCGAGCGCTCGCGAATCTTCTACCGCTTTACCTTTCACGGGCCACACCATTAGAATCCAGGCGGCATAATGCCTAAGGAGATCTATGGCCAAAAGCCGAGCTAATCGGGCTTCCCCATCGCGCCCCTACGAGGTCCTTTTCCAGATGGTGATCGGCAAGTGGATCAGTCAGGCACTCGGTACTATCGTCGAAATCGGCGTCCCTGAACAGCTCGCGAAGGGAGCGCGGCGGTGCAGCGATATTGCCGGTGAAGCTGGTGTCTCAGAAGACGGGGTCTATCGCTTGCTTAGAGCACTCGCGAGCGTGGGTCTGTTCGTTGAAAGCGCTGACCGCCGGTTCAAGCTTACGGGCATGGGAAAGCTGCTTCGAAGGGACCATCCTGAGAGCCTTGCAGGGTACGCGCGTTTTGTCGCTCATGACAGCACGTGGCGGCCCTGGGGACAGCTTGGCTATAGCGTGAAGACGGGCATGCCGGCGTTCGATCATGTCTTCAACGTTCCTATATTCGAACACCTCTCACGGAATCCCGAAGTCGCCGCAGTCTTCGACGACGCGATGACATCAATCAGCGCTACGGAGGCCCGAGCAACATCCGACGCGTACGACTTCAAAGGAGTCGAGACCCTGATGGACGTCGCGGGCGGACACGGTCTGCTGCTGGCCACCGTTCTGCGCCGCCACAAGACGATGCGTGCTGTACTTTTCGATCTTCCGCATGTTGCGGCTGGCGCCGCAGCGACATTCGCTCGTGCTGGCATCACCGGCAGAGTGCGAATCGAAAGCGGCGACTTCTTCCAAGAACTGCCATCAGGTGCCGACGCGATCATCATGAAGCACATCCTTCACGACTGGGACGACGACTCGGCGACGCGGATTCTTCAAGCATGCCACCGCGCGCTTGGGCCGCGAGGCAAGGTGCTGATTGTGGATCCGGTTGTGCCCCCTGGGAACGCGCCGCATTACGGCAAGCTGCTCGACCTGGAAATGCTGGTGCTCACACCGCGCGGCCGTGAGCGGACGAAGGCCGAGTTTGTAAGGCTGCTGCGCGGTGCGGGTTTCCGACTGTCGCGCGTCATTGCGACTGAGAGTCCGTTATCGATAGTCGAAGCCGTCAAGGCGTAATGCGGAAGATGATCCCGCCCGCGGACGTTGTCGATTCCGCAGTCCACTTTACGCATAGCCGGCAAACCGGAAGGGACCGCCACCTATGAACCTTGGATGCTGGCTACGCGGCAAGCCGTATCAGTTCCAATCTAAAAGGGAGGACTAAACAATTCGGATGGTTGCAGGCCTCTGCAATCAATTGCTCTTTCGTGTGAATGACTTCCCGATTCCCTGCAACCATCCGAATCTGTGATTTTCATTGCATGAGAAGCAACCAGATGCGCTTTGAGCAATCGGATACCAAGCGAGGAATCACGGCTATTTGAGTAGTGTTTTGACGGCCAGCGGCAATTCGAACAGCGAATCGTCGAGCGGTTCATAGCTGACAGACTCGTAGGTGAAGGTCTGCGTGTGATCGCCGGAGCGCGACGTGTTCTTCGTCGCCATTTGTGGGCCGCCGAAGTTCCTATAGTCGTCAAAGCGCACGATCCAGGCCGCCTTCGAGGCGTCGTCTTCGAAGCGGTAGCCGACGAGTAGTCCGGTTATGACGTCGTAAAACTGGTTGTTGTCCTTGCCCCAGTTCGTGATGCCATGGAGCCAGTAGCACCGATGGCCTTCAAAATCTGTCACGCCGGCGAGCTCGAGCTTCTTGAAATAGTCGGGCTGGTGCAGGGGATATTGCAGATCGGCGTCGCGGCGTATGGCATCGAGCGGGGTGTCTTTGTCGATTTCTGCACCCTTGGAAGTGACGGTCCAGGAAACGCTGCCGTCGAATCCGGTCGTAACTTCCGTGCCGTCGGGTCGAGTGAGTTTGAGCAGCGTCTTGAATGGCTTGGCGCGATAAACAAACGTCGCTTTATCTGCCGTGCCCGTTTTTTCCATTTCGCCGCGAACGGTCAGCGATTGAACCCCCTGGATGACCTGCACTCCGCCGAGCGCTTGTTTGTAACGGTCGAGTACCTGGGCAGCCGTCGTGAGCCGTGCTGCCTGCGGCCAAGCGCACGCAGGAAACTGGAAAATTACCACGGCAGCCGTCAGGAGACGCGTACTCCTTAACCGAGGTAATCCGCAACAGGTAGAGGTCATCTGGAACCGTCCTTTTAGCCACAAGCGCGGCATTAGATTGTTTTGAGCTTAAAAACGGCATTGGCGCAGCATGCGCAGAGAAAGCCTTGTATCTTCCGCCACACCCTGAAACTCCTATAAGGTAATGGCCAGGACAAAATCTTGTAAGAGATTAGCGTTTGATGGCACAACTGCCGCAGATTAAGGCAAACGAATCGGGGTCCCGTTTGTCTAAAGGAGTGAGCGCTCTAACGATGCACTAAGCAGGCAACCCGACTATGCCACGATCAACCAGCCCGGTTAACCCACAGCCTCCGTCGCTATATCCTGGCGATTCGCGCCGCATTGTGGCCCAGCTCGAAACCCCTGCCGTCCGAATCGAGGAGATAATTTACTCCTCTGGTCTCTGCATCGCTCGCCATTTCCATGATTCCGCCAACCTCATCTTCATCATCACGGGGGTGCATTGGTCCGGATACAGTCGTGGAGGCGACATCTGTGTTCCGCAGACAGTCCGCTTTCTTGCTGCCGGAGAAGCCCACGAAAACTACTTTCCGGTCGAGTCCCGATGTCTTCACATCGAACTGCGTCAATCCATCCTTGACCTCGCCTCCGAATACGGCACCACGATTTGTGCCCCAGGCCAAGTTACCCGCGCTGGCTCAGCCGCGCTAGGACAGCGGCTGCACCGCGAGTTTCGCCACAAAGACAGCGACTCTTTGCTGGAGATCGAGGGAGCGGTACTGCGCCTTGTACTGGCCGATGAGAGAAATGCGATGAGCTCTGAGCCGATTCCCCGCTGGTTATTGCGAATTCGCGAAATGCTGCATGAAGAACCCAACAGACGGCGGTCTCTGATCGATCTTTCGCGTGATGTGGGCCGCCATCCTGTTCAAATCAGCCGCCAATTTCATCAGCACTTCGGCTGCACTCTCAGCGAATACATGCAGCGCATCCGCGTTGCCCGCGCGCAGGCGCTTTTGTCCAGCCCCGACCTGGAAATCTCAGACATCGCTCTCGCCTCCGGATTTTGCGACCAAAGCCACTTCACCACCGTATTCCGCAGGGTCACTGGTATGCCACCCCACCGCTATCGCCTGCTGATTTCCGGAAGGAGGCCACCAGGATCGTCGTTGTGCATGCATTAATGATGGGAACGAAAGTCGGCTTGTAGGAAGTTATCTCCGCGCTTGGCATCGATTCTGATTAGTCGCAACCCCGAAACGACGCGCCAGTTCCGTCGTGATCCAAGCAAAGTCTTTAGATGCGACCTTCCCGAATATCCAGTGCGATACAAATTCCGATGTTTGCAGGATTGCGCAGGTTATCGAAGAGAAGAAACTTAGGTTGCAGATGTCCTGCAACCATCCGAATTGTTTAGTCTTGCCATTCCGCTTTCCAATGGTGCGCACCGCTCCCTGGCGAGGCGACTTCTGCCGTGTATATAAGTGAAAGACTACGGCATGAAACACCTACAACGGAGCTTGCATGCACCCAGGAGATTTTATACAACAGGTTTTCCTGGCGGAGCTTTTACAAATAATGGAGAAGCATCAATTTCATATCCTTTTCCTTGGTTGGCCTCGACACCGAATTCCTGGGAGCCTGCTTAGATAATTACGATTTCGAAGAACGGAATCTATCAGGTCTGCGTTTTAGAGGTGCATTAAAGGCGTTATATCCTCATTCACACCATCAATATGCAGATCTGCTTGCGGCGCATTTGAGAAATGGATTCGCACACCAATTTCGTCCCGATACAAAACTGGAATTGACCAAGCGGGAAGAGGCTCCTACTAAGTAGCGGTCAAAGGCTTATTCCGGCCGCATTCTGTTACCTGGTGGGAACAGCGAACCATCGAAGGCCATGCTCCCGAATATTTGCGCAACCTTGTGAAGATCATCACCGAAACAGGGTTGCGCATCTATAAGGAGGCCCGGAGCAATTTCTTCCGGACAGCGACATCGACGGCGGCCGTACGGCAAATACGCCGTTCATTCCAGATCGTCGGCGATGGCGCAATGCTCCGCTCGAGTCCCCATTTGTACCTTCCGCTGTATCAACCTTCACAACGAACTCACTCCTTGTTACGGTTGACAAGTGTTATGTCAGAATCGCGCACATAACCCTAAAAAATGAAAATAAAGATGAAGAACTTGTCAATCCGACCACTTCTCGTTCGTCCTATAGATAGCGGAGAGTTTCGGGTAGTCGAAGCCGGATGGCACTCCGAAGGCAAAATCTCTGGGAATGACTGAAGGAGATGATGATGTTGAAGATAACCGTTCAGAATTTGGGAGACACCAGTGTTGTCCGGTGCGATGGCCGAATTGTGGCCGGCGACGGCGGTTCGATATTGCGGAACGCTGTACTCAGCCAGCGGCACAGCAGGATGCTGGTCATTGATTTGGCGCAGGTTGAGCGCATCGATGCGGCCGGCTTGGGAATATTGCTGGGCCTGCAGGAGTCGGCTCGTTCCAGGGCAATCATGTTTAAGCTGATGAATGCGACGAAGAGGGTCGAGCAGATCCTTGAACTGACCCACCTGCAGAGTGTCTTTGAATTCTGCTCCGTGCGGGAACTTTTTTGCCTGCTGCACTGCGCTACCTCTGTGCCATCCTGTTCGACCGAACCATCCAATCGAGCGGATGAAAACGACAGCCGCAACGGTTCCGTGGAATGGCCAGAAGCGATTCCAGCCGTCTAAGCCAATCCTCTGACTGCTGCAGCGTCTTGAGAAGGAATCTGGTGTCCATGGCTTTTTACGCCACTCCTTCGAGGGCTGCTGCGGAACACAAAGCGGCATACTAGCTCTCCACCAAGAATCCTGAGGGTTTTGGGCGATGACCAGCCCCGCACTTCCGCCAGTTCTCGTGCAACTCTACTATGCAATCGCGCCACGTCTCACTCGGCGTCATCCCTCCTAAATGCGCCGCCCGGTCGAACGGTTAGAGCGTTGGAGGAAGCTGCTACGACGTCAGCAGCCGGCAAGTCCTACGGAATTTACAAAATCATGCGCGCCGAGGAGGACCTTCGCGCCCGGGACCGTCCACGTGAGTACAACGAAAGCCGTCAGCGATGAGCGCGCCAGCTATCCACATTTGTCGACCATAGAACGCCAAATTTGAGAGGCAAACAATGACCGCCGTTGTAGTGAGGACGTTGGCGGAGATATTCGGATAAACCAGTTTGTCCAGATCGTGAAGCAGGAATCCGCCCGCGGAGTAAGCATCCTGGCCGTGAGGCCGGCGATACGCCGGCACGTGTACGCGGTGTGGCGAACCTCAAACACCCGAAGGCGAGCGATCGCGGAAACGGTTGAGGCTTTTCGCCTCTCGGCATCTTTGATTTTGATGAAGGTGCGCCCCACGTGACGGAGTACCGGAAAAAGGACCCAGGAGTGCCACGGCGTACGAAGTCTGCGTCTCGCGTCTATTTGATTGGCCGCGAACCCGTGATGAGGATGTCCACGAGTCTCCTCGCGCTTTGCTGCCAGTCAGGACCGGATGCCACGTTGGAGACGCCGATAAGTGCGCGGAGCAGATCGAATGGCTCGAGATCTCTGCGTATATCGCCGTTCTTAATGGCGCACTTCACCAGCGCACCAATCGCTCCCTGAATCTGAGCACGTGAACCTTCATACAGCTTTGAAGGCCCTCCGACGAGAGAATGCAGAGCGGGGCCGATGATCTGCTTGGCCGCGATGTAGTCGACGAAAAGTAACATCCATGCTCGCAAGGCCTCGATGGGAGGAAGGCTTGCGGAGAACTTCTTCTCGGCTGCGGCCAGTTTTTCCACCTCAGTCCGATAGACCGCTTCGATCAGTGCATCGCGTGTAGGAAAGTGGCGATACAGAGTTCCGGCTCCAACCCCTGCCTCTTTCGCGATGTCGTCGAGACTGGCGTTCGCGCCGGACTGCGTAAATGCCTCCTTCGCCACCTCCAGAATGCGCTCGCGGTTCCGCTGCGCGTCGGTGCGCGGTTTTCGCGGGGCATTTTTCTGATTTTTGGTCGGCATACAAAAAAGTTGCAACCGGAGACAGTCTCCGATTATCTTATCTGCTGATTCGGAGACACTCTCCGTTTTAGTCGGAACGCGGCTGTCCTGTCAATACAGTTCCGGGTTGTGAGGCTTGTTCTGCGGCTTCGAGAGGTGAGGAATATGAATCCACTGGCTTGCGATAAAACGTCAAAAAATCCCAACTCTCATTGCGCCGACCTCATGGCGATGGCGGAGCGGGAGTTGTCAGCATTCTTCAGCGCCGTCACCCACTTATTCGGGTCAGAACAGGCGGAGCTCTCAGCAGGAGACTGGTTGCACGAGTTGATCGAGATCGATGGTCTGCCCGCTTCAGCGCGCGAATGGCGATTGATCACTGCGAAAGTTTCGACTCGGCTCCCCGGTGGGGTGAACGCTTCGTCTCTATCGGCCGAATTCACAAATGCTCAGGAGGAAAAGAATATGCGTGTTTTTGTCACCGGAGCTACCGGCTTCATCGGTTCCGCAGCCGCCCAAGAACTGATCGACGCTGCGCCTTCTCTGAATTATCATAAGCAGCTCTGAACATGGCTAGGGTTAGAGCACCCGCAACACTGCTAATGTCGCATCATCCATCTGGCACCCCCTGGAGAAGTCGTCCATGGAGTTGAAGATCGACCGGACAAGATGTTCGGCATTCTCAGTGCCTTGTCGCGCCCAGTCGGCTGTCGCTTTCAAGAGACCGTGGACTCCCCACTCGTCGCCAGATTGGTTTGCCGCTTCAATGACTCCGTCGGTGTAGGTGATGACCACATCGCCGGGCTCAAGCTGCGCGACTCCCTCCTCATAGCTTGAATCCGGAAACATTCCAACCGGCGCTCCGCCCGTCTCGAGCGTATCGATTGAGCCGCTACGCCGAAGAACAACCGGCGGAGTGTGTCCGGCGTTCACGTACCGCAGCATCCGCGTCGATCGGTCGAAGACACCGTAGAACACGGTCGCGTAGCGGTCTGCGAGCGACGAATCGTATGCCTGGAGATTCACTATCTTGAGTAAGGCGGCCGGGTCGTTTCCGGTGAATAATGCTGCTGTCCGAAGTGAGGACTGCACACTGGCAATCATGAGCGCCGCGGCGACACCTTTGCCGGAAGCATCGCCCACGACCATCGCCAGGCGGTCATCCGTAAGAGGCATGAAATCATAGCAATCGCCACCGAGGGCTCGTACTTGGCGGCACTGCGCGCTATGGTCCATGGAGGCGCTGGTCCGACCCAGGCCCTGCATAAACCGCTGCTGGACATCGCAAGCCAGTACCCAGTCTTGGCTAACGTCAACTACCAGATCGCCGGTGGTCATTTCCCAACCTCCACTTGTATGTCGGTTCTAACTGATAGAAATCGACAGGCTGGCCTGATTTTGTCGCTAAAAACCTTTTCGGGGATGTAGAGAACGCCGCGACGGCTCCGACTACCCCATGAAGACGCAGTCTGGGCTGGGCACGTAAGGGCTTCACAAAAGGAGGGTGACCGTGGGCAGAGTCACCGAGATATCTCGTCGCCATTTCGTTGGTTCCGGCCTCTCCGCCGCGGCATTGGCGGCTTTCCCTGGTCGCTCGATGGCGGACGCTAGGATGCAGAAAATAGGGCGACACGAAATGACAAGCCTGACCCCGTACCTGTTGTTCGAGGGGAAATGCCAGCCGGCCATGGAGTTCTACAAGTCCTGTTTTGGCGGAGAGTTGGCCGCGATCAAGGTGAAGGATTCTCCCGCCAAGGATTTTATGCCGGCAGTTCAACAGGAGAAGATCCTCAATGCCCGGCTCAGAAGCGGCCAACTGGAGATTTCAGCCTCGGACTGGCTAAGGCCTGACCAAACTCCAATTCGCGGCAACACGGTTTGCCTTTATCTGAGCAAAGGAACATTCGAGGAATTGAAAACTCTGTTTGAGAGACTCTCAGAAGGGGCAGAAGTGACCGACCCTCTGAAAGAGCAGTTTTTCGGCACTTACGGAGCACTCAACGACAAGTTCGGTGTCCGGTGGATGTTTCAAACAGACAAGAAGGCGTAGGGAAACGGTTTTGCGGCAACAAGACGACATAGGAGCGAAAGAAATGAAATATATATTGCTGATGTCCGCTACGAAGGCAGGAGTTGATCAGCATCACGCCTGGTCGCAAAAGGATATTGAGACGCATATGGCGGTCCTGCGGGGTATCACGAACGACCTGACCGGATCCGGAGAGTTTGTGGCAACTCAAGGCTTAGCCGAACCCGCTGAAGCGAAAGTTGTGCGCGGGGAGAAAAACAGGGTGCCGGTCACAGACGGTATTTTCCCCGAGTCGAAGGAGTTTCTGCTGGGCTACTGGATTGTTGACGTAGCCACTCCGGAACGCGCTTATGCCATCGCGAGCCGGATTTCGGCGGCTCCGGGACCCGGAGGAGTGCCTACGAACATGCCGATTGAAGTCCGGCGGTTCGCGGTTTATGAGCAATCAAAGTCCCAATGATGGAATGCCGACAAGGCGGAGCGCACTCTGCTGAAGGCGCGGAAAGCAACGCTCAATGAAATCAAAGGAGAATGCGAACAATGAAATATATTTTGATGATGAACACGATGCGCGCCGGCCACGGGGTTCCCGCGTGGGCCCAAAAAGACCTCCAGGCGCACATCGCATTTATGATCGGTCTCAACCAAGAGCTTCGCCAATCCGGAGAGTTGGTCTCAGCCGAGGGTCTGTCTTTTCCCGATCAGGCGAAGCTGGTGCGGGCCGGTAAGGATGGTGTGGGCATCACGGACGGCGTGTTTCCCGAAAGCAAGGAATTTCTCGCCGGATACTGGATTGTCGATGTTGACTCTCCGGAGCGAGCTTATGCCATTGCCGCAAAGGCATCGGCGGCGCCGGGTCCGGGTGGGGCGCCGCTGAATATGCCGATTGAAGTGCGTCCGATTATGAGCGGGCCTCCACCAGAAATGCTGTAACGAGAGCTGCGATGACAAAGCCATGGGACGTGACTTCCGAGCATCTGTTGCGCGAACTTGCGCCACAGGTGCTCGGTGCAGTGGCTCGCCGTTTTCGCGACTTCTCCTCGGCCGAAGATGCGGTGCAGGAGGCGATGATTGCGGCCTTCACGCAATGGCCGCAAGAGGGGGTTCCCGAGAATCCACGCGGCTGGTTGATTCAGGTCGCATCCCGCCGCATGACCGACCTGGTGCGCAGCGAAATTGCCCGTCGTCAGAGGGAAACCACAGTCGCAAGGGATGTGGAGATCGTGGAGCCCACAGTAGATATTGAGTCTGACATGGATCCTGATGACACTCTCATTCTCCTGTTCATGTGCTGCCATCCCGCTTTGACTTCGTCCTCGGCAATTGCTATGACCCTGCGTGCCGTCGGCGGTTTAACTACGACGGAAATTGCCAACGCATTCCTGGTTCCTGAGGCGACAATGGCGCAGCGGATCAGCCGCGCGAAGCAAAGCATCAAGACTTCCGGCGTGCCATTCCGTCTGCCTTCTGCGCATGAGCGTGCCGAGCGGCTGCCCGCAGTTCTCCATGTGCTCTATCTGATCTTCAATGAAGGTTATGCCAGCAGCACCGGAGCACACTTGCAGCGGCTCGACTTGGCGCGTGAAGCGATCCGGTTGACTCGCTGTGCGAAAGCGCTGCTTCCCGGTGATGCAGAAGTAGCAGGCCTGTTGGCCCTCATGTTGTTGACCGACGCTCGCCGTGCGGCACGAACCGGACCGGATGAGGAATTAATCCCCCTGAATAAACAAGACCGAACTCTCTGGGACCGGGCCGAGATCTCTGAAGGCATCGAGCATCTGACCACCGCGCTATCGAAAGGATCGGTCGGTCTGTATCAGTTGCAGGCGGCAGTCGCCGCAGTTCATGACGAAGCGGCACGAACTGAAGACACGGATTGGCCGCAGATCCTTGCCTTGTACGATCTCCTGAAGCGTGTGTCTCCCAGCCCCATGGTCACGCTCAATCATGCCATCGCAGCCGCCATGGTACACGGTCCTTCGAAGGGTCTCGAACTGCTAAAAACGCTCGATACCGACGACCGGCTTGCGGGTCACTATCGTCTCGACGCGGTTCGTGCCCATTTGCTTGAGATGGTTGGCGATTGCGAAAGCGCCATCAAGCACTACCGCATTGCAGCCAGCCGGACGACAAGCATCCCGGAACAGAATTACCTGATGACCCAGGCGGCTCGTTTAGCAGAGAGATAAGCTGAGCTAGATCCTTCCTACCGCCCTGCCGACTGCCCCATCCCACCCTGCCTCGACACTCAGCAAGAAAGACTCGCCGCTCAAGGTCGAATTATCTCAAGCGAAGGGCTTTCCTTTTGAACATCCGCCACAGATCCAGTTCGCGCATCCGATTTCGTTTCATCGCCGCAAAACTCTTGATCGACGATTCGACGGGAGCTGGCGGTCTCTTGCAAACGACATTTTGTACCTGCACGACTCAATTGAACTATTTGGCGCTTCGCTCGACGTACTCACAGAACGGTGGAAACTGGCGCGGCTGCAGGGCGTGCCCTGATGCCTGAAGGGTTTCAAGAATTGAAGCCCAAGATTGGACGCGTTGGCACCTTGGAAGTTCCCTGAATTTGTTCGTGACCGCTGATTCGCTCAGCACCCGGCCTTCGGAGTGCGTAATTGCCTTCCCTGGGGTCGCTCCTCAACAAATAATTCCCCGATAAGCGCTCCCTAGGTCCTCCAAATCGAAACTACAACTTCTAGCTGCAGCCGCTCGTGCTGCCGCAACTGCCACAGCGGTAGCAACTGCCATTGCGGGTCATGATGCTGCCGCAGAAACTGCAGGTGGGAGCGTCGCCCAGGTCGATGAGTGCGGCAAGGGCGTCGGCGGCGTGGACGCTGCCGGTTCCCGCGTGGCTTCCGCCTTCCGGACGCCGGATGGCAGATGCCGATTCTTCGGTCGGCTGCGGGGTGACGCCGGAAAGCTTGGGCCGCAGATTTTCGAAGAGCAACTGCTGCTGTCCGGTGAAGCGGAGTTGCAACCAGCGGAAGATGTAATCCATGATCGACTTGGCGAAGCCGATGTCGGGATTGCTGGTCCAGCCGCTGGGCTCGAAGCGGGTGTGAGCGAATTTTTCGCAGAACAATTTCAGCGGCACACCATGCTGCAGTGAGATGGAGACCGCCAGAGCAAAACTATCCATCAATCCGCTGACCGTCGATCCTTCTTTCGCCATGGTGATGAACAGTTCGCCGGGCTCGCCATTGGGATAGAGCCCGACCGTAATGTAGCCTTCGTGCCCGCCAATGTTGAACTTGTGCGTGATCGACGCGCGCTCTTCCTGCAGCTTGTGCCGCACCGCGCGCGGAGGCGCATTCATATCCTCCGGCTCTGGTGGCGCGGCCGCCCCCGGCCGCAGATCGTCTTTACTGGAGTTCGCAGTCTTCGTTCCCGCCGCCGAAAGGGGTTGCGATTTTTTGCAGCCATCGCGATACACCGCGACCGCCTTGAGGCCGAGCTTCCAGGCCTGCAGATACGCTTCCATGATGTCTTCCACCGATGCGTTCTCGGGAAGATTGACCGTCTTCGATATAGCTCCGGAGATAAAGGGCTGCGCCGCCGCCATCATCCGCAGATGTCCCATGTAAGCAATCGACCGCGTCCCCTTGGCCGGCTTGAACGAGCAATCAAAGACAGCAAGGTGATTGTCCTTAATATGCGGCGCCCCCTCAATGGTGCCGGTAGCATCGATGTAACTGACAATCGCATTCGCCTGATCGTGATCGTATCCCAGCTTGAACAACGCAGTAGGTACAGTCTGATTAACAATCTTGATCATCCCTCCACCAACCAGCTTCTTATACTTAACCAGCGCCAGATCAGGCTCCACCCCGGTCGTGTCGCAGTCCATCATGAAGCCGATGGTGCCGGTCGGCGCTAACACTGTTACCTGGCTATTTCTGTAGCCATGTTTCTCGCCGTGGGCCAGGGCTTCGTCCCAGCATTGTTTGCTGGATTCGTAGAGGGCAGTGGGGACATTGTTTTTATTTATGTTATTCACCGACGCGCGGTGCATGCGGATTACGTCGAGGAAGGGTTCGCGGTTCATGTACCAGCCGGGGCAGGCTGCGCCTGGCATCTTGTCCGCTTCGGTAATGCCGAGGCGAGTTGAAACTGTTTCGGTTGCGGGCGTAAGCGGCTGACAAAGTTCTGCGATCTTTGACGATTGCAGGTAGGCTTCGCCGCACATGATGGCGGTCACGCAGGCGGCGTAGTCGCGGCCGCCGTCAGAGTCGTAGGGAAGACCGGCAGCCATCAGTAATGCACCTAAGTTTGCGTAGCCTAATCCCAGAGGGCGATAGTCATGCGAGTTGCGCATGATCATCTCTGTCGGATAGCCGGCGTTGTCGACGAGAATTTCCTGTGCTGTGATCAGAACATCGACGGCGTGGCGATAAGCTTCGACGTCGAAGGTGCCGTTGGGTGCGAACTTCAGGAGATTGAGGCTGGCGAGATTGCAGGCTGAATCGTCTAAGAACATGTATTCGCTGCACGGGTTGCTGGCATTAATTCTTGCGGTGTTCTTCGATGTGTGCCAGCGATTTACAGTGGTGTCGTATTGCATGCCGGGATCGCCGCAGTGCCAGGTGGCTTCGGAAATTTTCTGCAGCAGGCCTTTGGCTTTGTAGGTCTTCATGACGTTGCCGTCGCCGATTGCCTTGGTGGAGAAATCGGTGTCGCGGATTACGGCATACATGAAGTCGTCGGTGACGCGTACGGAGTTGTTGGCGTTCTGGAAAAAGATGGACGAATAAGCGTCGGAATCGGGGTGGGAGCCGTCGTATCCCAGGGAGACCAGCGCGTGCGCTTTGGCTTCTTCTTTCTGTTTGCACTCGATGAACTCAACAATGTCCGGATGGTCAACGTTGAGGATGACCATCTTGGCAGCGCGGCGCGTCTTGCCTCCGGACTTGATGACACCGGCGAAGGCGTCGAAGCCTTTCATGAAGCTGAGCGGGCCGCTGGCGGTGCCCCCGCCGCTGAGCCCCTCGGTCGAGGAGCGCAGCGGAGACAGATTTGTTCCGGTGCCGCTGCCCCACTTGAAGAGCATGCCTTCAGTCTTCGCGAGAGTGAGGATGGAGTCGAGTGAATCTTTCACCGAGTTTATAAAGCAGGCGGAGCACTGCGGTTTGCTGTATCCGGTAACGCCGAACTCGACTTGCTGGGTTTGAGGATTCCAGTGCCAGTTGCGGGCGTCGGAATTGGGCTCGATGCGGTCGCAACCAACGTTGAACCATACTGGCGAATTGAAGGCGGCGTACTGGCGGACGAGGATGTGGACCAGTTCGTCGTGGAAAGTTGCCCCGTCTTCGGGAGTCTTGAAGTAGCCCTGGTCCAATCCCCAATTGCGAATGGTTTCGGCTACGCGGGTGACGAGTTGGCGGACTCCGGTCTCGCGCTCGGGGGTGCCGACTTTGCCATGCAGATATTTTGAAGCGACGATGTTGGTCGCGGTCATGGACCAATCTTTGGGGACTTCGACATCTTTCTGCTCGAAGATCACGTTGCCTTGAGCGTCGGTAATCTGAGCGAGACGGAGATCCCATTCGAGTTCGTCGTAGGGGGAGACGCCGGGCTTGGTAAAGAAGCGGCGGAAGGAGAGGCCGGGGGCACACTTCTTGTTCCGCGCGAGATCGTCAGCGGTGACAGAGGTTGCGGGAGTGACTCCGGGGGAATTGACGGTAGTGGTTTTGACCTCGGGCATTTCTTTCTCCATTAATAATTAGATTCGAATCAACCGGGCCCGATTCGGCGTCCCGGGGCGGCGGAGGCGGGAATTTGGGCGTCCCGAACGGAAATTTGTTCGGGGTAGAGCGGGTGCTTTAAAGAGCTTTTCTTGCAATCCCATCTGACACATCAGGGGCTAAAGCCCAAATCAAATTCGTTTCCGACACGCTGCTTGCGCCATCAAGTGCTTTCTGTTGGTGGCGCTTCATACTGCTCGACCTCAAGGGCTAAAACTCAAATCACAATGCAATCACCAATCGCAGCGCTGAAAGCGCTGGGCCACCCAAAATCCTAACCCCTGCTCTCGTTAGAAACCGGAGGGGAGAGGGTCAGGACAGTGGAGATTTTTGTTGACTCCCGAATCGAGGGCTGGGGCCGAACTTGTATGATCCGCTTCCCGACCGGGCCATTGCTTCGGAGCCGGAGTCCGGGTGCGGTCGGCAGAGACGGACAACAGTGACCGTCCCACACGGCCTGTGCCTTCGCCAGCCATTTCTTCAGTGGTATTTAGCTCCAGGGACGAAGAGAAGGCGGCGGGGATGCCGGAGGCTTTTTCGGCAGAAGTGAGCATCCATTGATTGAGAGCGCTGCAGATGTTGCGACGCTGGTCCTGGTCTTCGATGACGACGAAGCGCAGAAAGCAGCATCCGGAGGAAAGGCGGGTACGCATAGGATTGATACGGGTAAACATGCGGTCGAGAGTGAAGGCCATGTCGTCATCCTCGGAGAACTGGATGACCGCGAGCATGCGTTTGGAGACCGCTGCCTCTGCGGCTAAAGTCAAATCTGTCTGCGGCGCTAAATCGCAGCGCGCAAACGCTGCGCCGCCCAAAGTCTCTTGTCCGGAGATAAAAGTGGTGGATGCCATCGCGGGCGAGGGCGCTCGCGCCACACTCGCACCAATCTCCTCAGCGATGGCGAAGATGCCGGGCTTACTGGGGACGACCAGAAGACTATGGGGGGAATCGCAACGGAACCAGCGTGACCATTGCAGACGGCGGGGGTCGATGGGGCGATCGAAGCCGTGCCGGGCCAGTGAATCGGTGACGAGGCGAGTTAAAGATTCCATCCAGGGCTCCTCAAGTAGGGGCTAAAGCCCCAATCTTTTTTGCGATTGGTCACAGTGCTGCCGGCAACCAAGATTGTTCTGTCCTGGTCGTTCGCCGGGGGGATCGGGAACGGCCACCGCACTTTTTCTAACTCCCCAGCTCCGGACTACCGACAACGGGCACCCAGAGCTGGAATCAATCTTAGTCCATTGTTTTGTTAAGCTTATGGGACACCGCCGGGTCACCTCTGGCCCGGTGCCATCCCCTCCCGACCACTCTGTCTTCTAACTGCACCTGCTCAACAGTCGTCCCGTTCCCGCAGGACGATTTGAAACCTATGGGATTGCAAACTTACTCCCGCTTATTGTGTCTGTCAAGAGATAAACACTATAGGTTGTATCTCCAGCAATGACGGGCTTGATGCGGGGGTGACGGATTAATTTTCCACAAGGGCAATTCATGGTGTGTTCACAAAAGCGAAGGGTGACGGCGCTGGAAGGTGAGGTCCAAATGCCAGCACCTGAATGCGGAGGCAATTGGGAGAGGGTGCGGCGTGGCCGAAGCAGTGGTGTGGCTGACTTTCTCCGGCAATAAACACCGTACACGCCGGTCCTGTCGAACGCTGATCCTAAAGAGAGCGAAAGCCCGGGGCTGGGATACCGCGAACCGGCTGCGGAGATTTTCGAGCGAGGTGAGGCGGCAGCGGCGAAAGGGCGGGCTGGCGCTTCCGGGTTTGCGGCGGTATCTCGCGGGGCGAGGGAAGAGCAATTGATTCGGAAATCTCGCCGGCAAGCAGGGGGACGTAGATATCCTCGAAGATTTGACGGGGCGCGATGCGGAGAACACCGTCGGAGGATTCGACGAGAAAGTCGCCTTTGCGACCGGAGTGCTGACGGCCGAGGGCGTCGGTGAAACTCAGGCTGGTGGTGAGTTGTTTGGCTTTGACCAGAAAACGGGTGCGGTAAGTAATCCATGGCGTAGTTGCTTTCATCGGTGACCAGCTTTGCTGTAATGGTGTGATGGTGGCTAACGGATGTTGAATACAGAGTGCGTTTCGTCTCATGCCGGTTCGTGTCTTCGGCTGAGTTGGATTTCATTTTTTGATTGAAGGCGAATGAAAATGTACGAGTGAAAGGGCGCGGGGTCAATTCAATATTTTTGGTGCAATTGAGGAAAAGCTCAGGTGGGGATTTTGGCGGCTGAACCGGGACTACGGATGTTATCGAAGATGTTCCGCTAAGCCGCTTGCGCGGCGGGGAGTTTGGTTGAGGAGAAAGTGCGGGGAGGAATAATCCACTGGATAAAAAGGCGGTTGTCCACAGAGTTTGCACAGGAAATGCAGAAAACGGGTGATGGATGGCGCGACGGTTTTCCGTCTCGTCTAGTTTCCGCGTCGCTTTTGCTTGGCGGGACGGCCGAGGCAGCGGTCGCTACGAGAGATGTGGGTTAGCGGGAAAACCATGCGAGAAGGCGGTGTTCGAACTCCCGAGGAGCGGCGCGGATGGCACCGCAGTGGTCAACGTTCGGAACTTCCCAGAGAACTCTGCCGGATCGGTATGTTGCTATCGACTTGACCCGTGAATGAGCAAGATTGGAACAGCGGTGGCTGCGACTGAATCTTTTGGCGAGGCTTGCTGCATGTCGAGGTGATATTTCCAGCGAACAGAACAGAGAGAAAGGCAAATTCGACGACGGGGCGGAACAGGAGTGCGGCCGAACCAGAGGCTGAGGTGAAAGGGCTGACCCAGCGGTCGTAGGCGATCTCGCGGAAAGTGGAGAAGGAAGATTCGGCAGCGAGGACACAGAAGCGTGATTCGACAGTGAGAGATTGTAAGAGTTCGGTCGGCACCCATGGATTCGCCGAATCCGATTCGGCGAATCCGAAGATGCAATAGGGATGAACATGTGCCAGATGAACATGTGCCAAGAGAAAGCCGAACCGCTGGCGGATATCATCCCGTTCAGTCCTTATAAATAGGTCGCGAGGTCTCCCCGACTGGCGCGGTGAGCTCTCGCGTCGGGGAGAAGAACGCTGAACGCTGAATCCGTGAGCGAGAAGGAGTTGAGCTTGTCCGGTCATACCCATGCGGTTGCCGCCGAGTCAGTGGAGGAGAATGACAGCGTCGCCGTTGCTGCATGTACGGGCAAAAGGACGTCATGGTTCTATCGACGAGCCGTAGGTATAAGGTGCACGGGGAGTGGAGAATTTTCCGATGGCTTTGTAAATAAAACAAATGCATGCACAAAAAAGCGAATGGGGTCAGCGACTTGGAAGACGACGGAGAAAGGAGAGTGTTTTGCAGAGACTCTCGGGGAAGAGGAAAGCAAATCGCTCGAGACGGAGGGGATCGATGGCGAAGGATCCAGTTTGCGGAATGAAAGTTGACGAGAACAGAGGTGAATTCCACACGCAGTTTGCGGGAAGAAAATATTTTTTCTGTTCGGATGAGTGCAGGAAAGAATTTGAGGCTGAGCCGGACGCATATGTGGAGACGGCCGCGGCTTAGCGCGGCTAAAGATTTCATCGTTTACCCAATCGGGAGGAGGACAGTCGCCTGTCCTCCCTTCCCACACCACCGCACAAGCGGCTCTGCATACGGCGGTTCGGCGGGTTCGGCTATGTGTGAATAGCCAGGCGTTCTGCATAGTGCGTCGCCAAGAGACGATTCGGTCCCTTCCCGGGGCCCCTCGGGGCTTTCACCCCTGCCTGCCTCCGGGAAAGGCCAAACAATATTGGCTCTGCCGCGTATCGTCCCTGAAATCGCACTGCTTAGTTGGGTTCTCTTTATTCTCCCTGCGGTACGGTTCGGGCCTTCGGTCATCGTTCCCGGCGTGGCCTATCTGTTGCTCCGCCTTTCGGCCTTTTGGAATGCCTCAATATCAATATCCTCGCCGGCTGCATGACCTACCTTGCCCTCTGCTGACTTCTGCTGCACTGTCAGGGCGAATCTCTTCATCCGATCACATGCCTGCTCGCCTGCCACGTAGGCCTCGTATCCGGTTCTTGTTCATCGGCTTGGGCTCGCGTCTTTGCTCCACGCCTATTCAGGCCCCGCCTCGCGGCCATTGTTATTTCACCCTTGCGCTTCGCTATGACTTCACCTCCAGCAGGTTGTCAAAGGGACTTTCACCCTCGAACTGTCGAACATGCTCGGCACACCATGAAAAAGCCCCGCTGACGCGGGGCTTTTCTATTGGTTCTTGATCCGTCTAGGTTCCGCTCGCTTCGCTTCGCGAAACACCCGAGGCGGCTGTCGCTACATGGTTGGTTTCGACCCACACCGGCAATCCTAACGGGCCATGGCCAGTTCCTGGACTGACTTGCCACTCTTGAAGGCTTCGTAACGTTGATTGACTTCGTCCCAGTTAATTACATTCCACCACGCGGACAGATATTCTGGGCGGCGGTTGTTGTATTTGAGGTAGTAGGCGTGCTCCCAAACGTCGTTGCCGAAGATGGGAAACAGGCCCTGCGCGATGGGACTATCCTGGTTGGGGGTTGAAATGACTTGGACCTCGCCGCCTTGTTTGCCGGCCAGCCAGACCCATCCGGAGCCGAATTGCTTGACACCGGCGTCGTTGAACTTGGCCTGAAAATCTTTGAAGTTGCCGAAAGACTTGGTGATGACCTGAGCGATCGGGCCGGTTGGGTCGCCGCCGCCTTTCGGCTTCATGATCTTCCAGAACATGCTGTGATTGACATGGCCGCCGCCATTGTTGCGGACCGCGGCGCGAATGTCTTCGGGAATGGAATTGAGGTCGCGGACTAACTCTTCCACACTCTTCTTGGCGAGTTCGGGATGTTTTTCAATCGCTGCGTTGAGATTCTTGACGTAGGTACCGTGATGCATGTCGTGGTGCAGGGTCATCGTCTGCTTGTCGATGACGGGTTCGAGCGCCGCGTAGTCATAGGGCAGGGGCGGTAGTTCATGAGCCATGATTTCCTCCAGAGTCTAATTGTACTGATGATGGACGCACGGGTATAGATTCAGTCGAAGGGGCTACAGGATTTGGATGAGGAGAAGCGGCGGGTTGGTTGTGGGGAAAGTTTTGTGGTCATCCAATCGCGGCCTAGAAGCGCGGCGCCATCCACAGGCGCTCGCCGCGCTGAAACGCTTCGCTATGCTTGGTTGGACACCCGAGGCGGCCGTCCCTACACACCCTTGTAGTTTAGTCATTATGGCCCGTGAAACGAGAATTTTGTTCTCGTTGTAACCACGTT
>Ga0209330_1000182_pt1 | contig 30782 bp, 27 predicted proteins | sample JacPinW_OM2H0_O3_FD_187969 | JGI IMG/M metagenome (GOLD analysis project Ga0209330, IMG submission 187969) | Forest soil microbial communities from Algoma, Ontario, Canada - Jack Pine, Ontario site 1_JW_OM2H0_O3 (SPAdes) (version 2) | ecosystem: Environmental > Terrestrial > Soil > Boreal... | reverse complement strand
TAGTACAGCCGAGGAGAGCAAGATTAGCCCTCTGGTTCCTGATCGTGTCGGTCCAACCGCTGCTGATTTTGGGAGTTGTCCTTGCTCGGCTGGTTGAGGCGAAGGCAAGGGATTCTCGTCCATTCCGGTCTTCGAATCCGAACATCGTGAATCGGTAGATTCAAGCTGGCCCATAAACCGCCCAACGGTCTCGACAAACTTGGGTTTCTCGGCAGAGTCTTGAAGTGCGGTTGGCCCTTAACGCCCGTAATGCGCGACGAAGACCGCCTTTCCCAACAGATGGTCCTTCGCGGTCGATACCACCATCGCGCCGCTGGAGTCGGCGGGGACGTCCAGTTTCTCGACACTCAACGCATAGACGGTGAAGGTATAGCGATGTGGAGGCTCGCCCTTGTCCGGACAGGGTCCGTGATAAGCGTCGTTACCGAGATCGGTGCGGCCCTGCATCGTCCCAGGCGGCAGAACGGAGCTATGCTCGGCGCCTGCGCCCTTGGGAAGTTTGTCAGCGCTTGCGGGCAGGTTATAAACGATCCAGTGCCACCATCCCGAGGGATCGCCGTGCTCGTCAGGATCGAATAATGTCAGGACGAAACTCTTCGTGCCCGCCGGGGCGCCGGTCCACTGCAGCGGGGGCGACATATTTCCCCCGGTGCAGCCGAAAACATTCGCGGTGTAGACCTCGGGAACTTTCGCCGCGAGCTGCGCGTCCGGACTGGAGAGTACAAACTTAGATTTAGGCGCGGATTTCTCTTGTGCTGTGATCACGCAAACAAGCGAAGCCACGATGATCATGAGCAGCGGTACGCTGAAGATTGTGAATGTCTGGTTTCGCGACATGGCACCCTTTCCCCTATCGAGCTTCAACTCTGCAATCAAATTGCGGCAAAACGTGAGGTAACATCAGAGGGCTCGGCGCTCCAAGTCTCGCCAATGTCATTTGCTTTGCCAACTTGCGCACTATTTCGACGCCGGATGGCTGAGACCCCATACATAGGCAGCCAGCGCGGACGCCTGCGTATCGGAGAGTTGGGCCCCGCCCATCGGCGGCATCGGGCTGCGATATTGCTTGGGTTGCGGCACGCCGTCGGTGATCACTTTCAATATCCCCGCGAAACTGCCGTCGCTCCACAGCCACTTTTTCTTTGTCAGATCAGGACCCAAGGGTGAACCCGTGCCATTTGCGCCGTGGCAGCCGGTGCAACTCGCTCCTCCCACTTGACCGTGGTAAATACGAGCACCGAGCGCAACCATATCTGCCGTCGACCCTTCGGGTACGGGAAGGTTTTCAGTGTCACTCTCCGGCGGCTGTGCCGACGATTGAACCACCTTGCCAGCAGGGGCAGAAATGCTCGGACATGGAGTGCCCTTGGGTGCTGGGCCAGAGGAATCACCCGTGTAGACAATTCGATAAACTCGTCCGTGAATGTCCTCAGAAACGTAGAGTGCCCCGTCCGGTCCGACTGCAAGTCCGGTTGGACGATAGGTAGCGCCTTCAGGAGTCTTCTTTGCCCCCGCAAAACCGTCCGCGAATATCTCGCAAGTGCCCGACGCGTGGTCGCCTTCGAGTGGCTGAAAAACGACGTTGTAGCCACCTTGCGCGTAGGGCGCCCGATTCCATGAACCGTGAAAGGCAATGAAGACACCGTCACGGTAGCGGCTTGGAAAGTTTTTCCCGTCGTAGCGCACCATTCCGTTCGGCGCCCAATGGGCTGGGAACGCAGCGACTGGACCAGTCTTGTTCGCGCAAACACCGACCGCCTTGCCTCCGTCACCGCCGTATTCCGGGGCCAGCACGAGTTCCTTCCGCACGCCGTCGTAGTAGCACTCGGGCCAGCCATAGTCGCCGCCGGACTTGAGAAGCATCAACTCTTCAGCCGGCAGCGTAGCTTCTTCTTCGGGTTTGTAGAGCTCCGGCCAATTGGAATGGAGTTGGTCCCGCCCGTGTTGCGTAACAAACAATCGACCGGTGGAGTCGAAGGCAAAACCCTCCGCGTTACGTATCCCGGTTGCGTAGCGCTCAGCGGGTGAAAACATCTGCTTGGTTTTGTTGGCGTCATAATGCCAGACGCCGCCACGAGTCTCAAGTTCGGTGCACGGATTGTCGCCCGCTATCTTGGGTTGCCGGTTCTTCGCTTGGCAAGAATTGGTGGCGGTAGCAACGTCCACGTACATGGATCCATCGGCACCGATGATGAACGGATGCATGGGATGATCGCCACCCAGAGGCAACTTAGAGACGATCGTTTCAGGAGCATCCTTTGGAACGATGGAGTCGGCGGGAAGTGTATATCGCACAATGCGATCGTTGATCTCGGCATAAATCGACCCCTTATACATGCCGATGCCGACACCACCTGCTCCTCCCGTCTGCACAGTCTCACCGAAGCGCTCAATCACATCCGCTTTTCCAGCGCCCGTTTTGTCCTGGAGAGCCACCAGAAAGCCCCCATCATGCGCTTTGTCGAAGTCGTAGTAGTCTCCCGACCAGGTGTTGACGTAGACCACTCCGCTCGGACTGACCACCAGGTGGCGGGCGTGCCCAATGCCCTCAGCAAATACTGTGGCGCAAAAACCCGCGGGCAGTTTCAATCCGCTGTCATCGTGCGAGCATGATCCACCCTTCCTTTTCTTCCCAGGACCGGGTTGATTTTGCGCCGGGACCGTTAAGCTGACGATGCATAGTGTGGCGAGTACGACAATGACAGACAACCAAGGTGGATATAATCGCAGCGATCGCATTGAAGCCTCCGGAGGTCGACTAAGGGCTGTCGCGAGCGATTCTAATACAGCCCTCGAGTTTTTGTGGCTCCTGGGCTCGACGCGTCGAATGCGATCCCGAAAATGAATTCGCGATCGATTTCATCCGCGGGCTTCGATGCTTGATTTGAGTGTGTCTTCGCGAAGTCGGTTTTGTAACTTTTGGGTTCCGGATGAATCCAACTTCGGGGTAAAGATCTATCATGTTGCGAACAGTTAGCAACGACGACTGGACCGTCCGATGCTGATTTATCTTCTGGCGTTTGCTGGCGGTGTTCTGACGATTTTGAGTCCGTGCATCCTGCCGGTTCTGCCATTCGTATTCGCGCGCGCGGACCAACCCTTCCGCCGTTCCGGCTTGCCTTTGCTTGGGGGAATGGCGCTTACGTTTTCCGCTGTGGCAACAGCGGCTGCATTCGGTGGCCATTGGGTAGTGCGCCTAAATCAAGGTGGACGCTATGTGGCAATGCTAGTCTTCCTCGTCTTGGGCGTCAGTCTTCTCTTTCCTTCTATCGCCGAAGCATTGACCCGTCCGCTGGTGAGTGCAGGCAGCAAACTGCAGGGTGGTCCGTCTGTGGAAAGCGGGATAGGAAAGTCCTTTGTGTTGGGAATTTCGACGGGACTACTTTGGGCTCCCTGCGCGGGCCCGATTCTTGGCCTGATCCTGACTGGAGCGGCGATTCAGGGACCAGGTGCCAGATCTTCGTTCTTGCTATTGTCCTTTGCGCTAGGTGCAGCGACCTCTCTGGGAATTGCACTCTTCGCTGGCAACAGAATTTTCTCCGCCCTGAAACGTTCGCTCTCGTTTGAGGTCTGGATCCGTCGTGGATTAGGTGTTGCGGTGATCATGGGAGTCGTTGCAATAGGCCTAGGCTGGGACACAAATCTGCTCACGAAGTTTTCCTTTGTGAACACGGCAAAGGCGGAAGAGCATTTGATCGATCGTTTGCGTCCTGAGAAGCCTGCGTCGGTTTTGGCGGCGAGCGTGGCTGACACTCAACCGGCGCTTGACGACGAAGGCCCCTTTCCCGATCTGAGCGGCGCCGTTGCCTGGCTCAATTCCCCGCCGCTCAGTAGCAAGTCGCTGAAGGGAAAAGTGGTGCTGATCGACTTTTGGACATACTCCTGTATCAATTGCCTGCGGGCGTTGCCCTACGTGGAAGGTTGGGCCGAGAAGTATAAGGATGCCGGTCTGGTCGTCATCGGTGTCCACACACCCGAGTTCGCATTCGAAAAAGAACGCAACAACGTCGAGAAAGCCGTGCGCGACTTGAAAGTCAGCTACCCGGTTGCCATCGACAGCGACTACAGGATTTGGAAGGCCTTCAATAATGAATACTGGCCGGCCCACTACTTCATCGACGGCAAGGGGCGGATTCGTTATCACCACTTCGGCGAGGGCGATTACGACGAATCGGCACAGGTAATCCGGGAGCTTTTGAAGCAGAACGGAGCGCAACTGGCGGCGTCGGAGGCCATCTCTGCATCCGGCGCGGGAGCAGAAGCAGCAGCCGACACGGCCAACCGGCGTTCACCGGAAACCTACGTCGGCTACCATCGGGCAGAACATTTCGCTTCCACCGAAGCGATCGCTCAAGATTCTAAGCGTGTGTATACGCCGCAACCCAGACTCTCACTTAATCAGTGGGCTCTCGGTGGGAGTTGGAAGGTGGGTGAGGAAAGCGCGGTGCTTCAGACGGCCCCCGGAAAGATTATTTTTCGCTTTCATGCCCGCGATCTTCACCTCGTCCTAGGAACCACCAAGGATGGCAGGCCGGCCCGCTTCACCGTGAAGCTGGACGGCACGGCACCGGGAGACGATCATGGCGTCGATACCGACAACAACGGTGCAGGAACAGTACAGGGACACCGGCTGTATCAGCTCATCCGGCAAAAGGGGCCGGTGGAAGATAGAACATTCGAGATCGAGTTCCTGGATCCAGGCGTGCAGGCATTCGCGTTCACGTTTGGCTAATCTTCTGATGGGAAGATGGGAGGATCGATGTTGACGCGTCGGCAATTCCTCGCCAAATCTATGGCAACCGCCGCCGGAGTGAGCCTAGCGGAATGGGTTCTGGTCCCGACATCACGTGCGGCGGAGGTCTTGGAATCGCGGAGATTCAAGCTTCACGATAGGCATGTTCTTAGCATTGCATTTGTCGACCTCTGTCCTCCTAATTCTGGTCCTGGTTACTCGGAAACTCAGCTTGGATTTTTGCCAGCACTGACAAAGCGCGCAGATTGCTCCGCAAGCGGTTCGGGTCTCGATCTGGAAGCCGATTCTCAATTTCCCGATGAGTACGCTCCCAGATCGGAACCGCCCTGGCTAACAATGTCATCCCCTTCGGTGTCAAAGCCATTAAACGGCTGCGCCGGTCTCCGGGGTCTGGCGCCACTGTTACCAATCCACGCCGTTCCAATGGTTTCAAGGCAGCAGTCAACGTGGTGCGATCGATTGCAAGCAGGGATGCCACCGCCGCCATCGGCTGCGGCTGCGGCTGGTAGAGCGACATCAGCAATGAGAACTGGCCATTCCTGAGGCGGAGTGACCCATGTTTTCAATGAGTTATGCGAAATTGTTAAACCTCTCTCAGCGCCAAAAGCCCTTATCGTGGATGGAAGAACGCACTCGGAACCGCCAGCGAACTATTTGCGAATTCGAATCGAGTCAAGGCACGCCTAATGACTCCTTATCTGGTTGAGGGGGCCGCTAACGAACGGGCTGCCCGCCTCAAAGAAACGCAGCAGCCTACCCACCTCACGCGTGATGCCGATGCGCACAGTTGTGCGAATGTGTGCCGTCTCTCGAACCGCAGTCCCAAGCCAAAGCGGACCATTGGCACATAGGTCGACTCCGTCCAAGCGTTGGTCGATTTCCAATGCAGCCGCAAGCCGTCCCGGACCTCTCGCCAAATCTGTGAGTTTGTCGGTTTTGCGGAGCCGTTTCATCAGGTTGATTCCATCAAGGGGCTCAATGGCGCGCAACAGCACTCCCGCGCCAACTCCCGGTTCTTCAGCCGTCACGTTGAGCATGTATGACGTCCCGTAGATGAAGTACACATAAGCAAACCCCCTGTCCAGGAATAGCGATTGGTTTCTTGCCGTTCGTCCATGATAAGCATGACCACTCGGATCGCCCGGTGGGTAAGCCTCTGTCTCGACAATGCGGCCGCTAATCCTGTTTCGCCCGGCCTTGCGCACAATGGTTTTCCCGATGAGATATCTAGCCAGCTCAGCCGTATCACTTGGCAAGCTAGTCCGTGATAGCCGCTGGACTTCATGAGCGAGATGAAACGCGGTCTGCAATGGAACCCCCTGATCCTGTCTACCAGGCCCATTTCATGCAGAAATCTTCATTGCAGCAGCCCGATCAGATAGACGCCATTCAGGCGTCCAACGATGCGGAGACGCGCGTAAGGTGCAGCGACGTTGTAGCCTTGTTCGGGGAAGGCCTCGACCAAACCCGCACCAGCACCCGCGATGTTCGCATGACGGTCGCTGCTCTCCTTGTCTGAGGGACCTACAGTTTGCTTGGAAAGCTCAGGCCCCCGTACACGGTTTTGATTAGGCCAGAAGCACGGCGACGAGTCCATTAGACGAAGGTATCGCTTGGGACGGCGGCAAGTCGTCGATTGGGATCACGCTGGGTGGACCGAGTTCCAAACCTGGGCGGCTTTCATCCGTCCCTCGTCGATTCCAGCGCCACCGGTTCCCGCTGCCCTGGCGGAACTAGCGAAATACTCGCGTAGCCTTCCTGCAAGGACTCGCTGCGACCAAGTTTCTTTCGTTGTGCGGCGACGCACCCATGTCAATGAGTCATGAGAACGTCCTAGCTTATGGGCCTTTGAGTTTGTCGAATGCAGCCACCGCATCATGAATGCGGTCGAAAAACTGCGCCGGGCCGATGACTTGAGTCAAGAGATGCCGGTCCAGGTCTGCCTTCAAAGAGAGAGGCGCACGAGCGAATACCAACACAACTCGGCGGTCGACCAATTCCTTGTGAAGCTGGCGTACCGTCCGGGCCGCCGTGTAATCCACATTCGTAATCGCTTCGGCATCGACGATCAACCAGCGCACGGGTGAAAGAGTTGGCCCAACCAGGCCGCGGATCTGCTCGGCAAACAGGCCGGCGTTGGCGTAAAAGAGCCCGGCCCCGAAGCGATAGATCACCAACCCCGGTTTGGATACGGTGCCGGGAACAGCCTGGACTACATGCCAGATATCCCCCTCGTTTACGATCAAGACTCCGGTGTGAGGACGATAGCTGTGCCGCACAATCCGGAGCAGCGACAGCACCATGGCGATTAGAATGCCCTGCCCGACTCCCACCAGCACAACGACGGCCGCAGTAAACACGGCCAGAGCATATTCCCCGGGACTCTCGCGTCGAATGTCGCGCAGGCCACGCACGTCGATTAGACGGACAGCAATGAAAAATACGATGGCTCCCAATACGCAGCGTGGCAGGTATTGCAGAGGCTTGGTCAGAAAGAGCAGAACCAACGCAACCGCAATGGCGGTAGCCACCTGGGCAAGCTGGCTCTGACCTCCGGAGCTTTCGACCATCGCGGTTTGAGTAGGGCTTCCGTCCACCACGAACGTCCCGCTCAACGCTGCCGCAGCGTTGGCCGCAGACAGACCAACCAGGTCGACGCTTTCGTCCAGGTGCTGATGATGGCGCCCCGCGTAAAAACGCGCGGTAGCCGCGCTTTGCGCAAGGGTCATCACAAAGCAGGAGACTGAAACGCCGAGCAGCGGTACGACGTCCCTTGAGTGCACATCCGGCAACCCTAAATGCGGAAGCCCCTTTACGAGCGGCCCGATGATGGCGATGCCGTGACCGGCGAAATCCCAGTTTGCGCTCGCCGCAATTGCGCCGACGACCGCGATCAGAGAGGCGGGAACTTTGGGGGCAAACCGTCTGAAAGCAAAGATGCCTATCACAACCACCGCAGAGATAGCCGCGGTAGGCCAGTGAATCATGGGCAGGCTGCGGAAGAGATCAAGGAGTTGTCCAATCGTCCGATTGGAGTGCACTTCGAGTCCGACCATTTGGCTCAGCACGGCGATGCCTACCTGGAATCCAACTCCGGTGAGAAACCCTGTCAGTACGGTTTGCGATAAAAAATCGGCCAGGAAGCCGAGCTTGAGGACTCGGGCCAGCAGCAGAAATCCGGCGGTGAGCAAAGCGACCGTCGACGCCAGCGCCACATATCTCGCGCTTGCGATGGGAGCCATAGTCGAAAGCTTCCCAGCAAGGATAGACGCAGTTGCCGAATCGGCAGCGACCACCAAGTAGCGCGAGGAACCGAACACGGCAAATGCCAGCAACGGAAGCAACAGCGTGTAAAAACCCGCGACTACAGGCATCCCGGCAATCTTGGCATAACCCAGCGCCTGCGGGATGTTCATCGCCGCCAGTTGGAATCCAGCCAAGGCATCCCGGGCCGCTCCCGCCCGAGTCACAGGCCTTATACCTTGAAACAGATTAAGCCAGCGACCACTTCGTGCCTGCGACGGGCTGGATGGCAGGTGATCTGGTGCGGGCGATGGAGTGGCCTGTATGCTCATTGTCATCCCAAGATCGTCCTTACCTTTCCGAAAGTTTCACGCACTGCAAAACGCAACTGATTTCAAGTCGGGGCCACAAAGGACAATATAGCAATGCGATCCGAGCATACCCGCTGCTGGAATGATCGCACCAGGAAAAAGTCGGTGACGGACAGGAGTGGAGGGAGTTGCACTCGATTTTCGTGGTGAACGACCCGGGAAAAAGATTGTTTAATTTATCCGGTTGGCAGCCTCAGAAGGCACCCCTTCACAGGATCGATGACCGCCAGGTAATAGACGCATGCGATCAGGATGGTAAATACTAAATGCGGACGGATCGCCTCCATCAGAATGCCGCGAGTTGCAAGAACACTTACTACGCTAATATCGGCCACGGGACTCAGAAGCAACCACTTGCTAGGCCTGTCGGATATCTAACCAAAGGAATCCCTCAGCATGCCGGTCTCGGGTGATGTTTACAAACAGCGCGACTTGACGAGTCGTACACTCCGATTCCGCTAAAGCATTTAGCTTCTTGTCAAATTGGAGACTCAAGATGAACGATCAACAAAAGACGGAGCAGTATTCTGCAGTGAGAGATCAAGAAATCCGGGAGGCACTGGAGCAGCATTGGACGGCGTCCGATGGCAACGATTTTGAAACGGAGCACCGCATCTATCACGAGGACGCGGTGCTGGAATACCCGCAGTCAGGCGAGCGAACCCGCGGTCGAAGCAACATACAGAACCAGCGTGCCAGTCAGCCGAGCAAGAAGCGGTTTACTGTCCGCCGAATTATTGGCAGCGGTGATCTTTGGGTCACCGAATTCATCCTGACATATGACGGCAAGCCGTCCTACACCGTGAGCATCATGGAGTTCAGGGGCGACAAGGTTGCGCGGGAAACACAGTACTTTGCGGATCCATTCGTGGCTCCGGCATGGCGCGCTCAGTGGGTCGAACGGATGGAGACATGATCTCGAGGCGCGAGAATTCGCTAACGACACCGCCATTTGCAGTTTGCAGCATAATTGTCGAGAACTGAGACTAACGCCGGAGACCACGCTAAGCGCTGATTAGCGCGGTTACCAGAGAAGTCGACCCGTGTGATTTGGGGGATGGTCACAGCACATCCTCCGATGGAGGGACAAGAGATGGATTGGAAACGGTTGGTCCGGTTTGCGCTGCTGGGTAGCAGTGATTTGGAACAATATGCCATCCTACTGGTACGCGTTTCGCTCGGGCTGTTCTTCGCCATCTCCGGGGGAAACAAATTGTTTGTCGCCGGCGGCACGAAACCTGTTTACGAAACGCTCGTTAAGGCCAAAGTTCCGTTCCCCGGCCAGACGGCTTATTTCGTGGCGGGTGTCGAGTTCGTTGGCGGATCCTTGGTCACCCTGGGCTTTCTTTCGAGCCCGGCCTGCGTGGCTTTATTGATCGATATGACTGTCGCCACCCTGACCAACGCGCTTTCCACCATGCCTAAAGGACTTTCGCCTCTTAACTGGCTCGACGATTTCCTCTACCTTCCGGAGGTCTTGTACGCGCTCTTCTTTATGTGGCTGATCTGCTCCGGTCCGGGAAAGTTCAGTGCCGATTACTGGCTCGCGGGCCAGCTACTGAGATGATCGATCGACGAAGGATAGTCAGACGGCTGAATGAAGCCGTGAAAAACTGGCATTCCGGTTCAGAGTCAGGAGGCGCGAGCGCCGCATACGTATAATCCAATGCTGTGAGGAACAATGACGAAACCGACGAGCTTTCAAGCGGATATTCGACCACTTTTTACGGAGCGAGACATTCAAGGCATGAGCAAAGCGTTCAACCTGGGAAGTTATGATGACGTCAAGACGCACGCGGCCGCTATCTACGACCGCATTCGCGGAATCGGTGGCGCGGTAATGCCGCCCCCGCCCCCGCGAGGGGAAGGTCCTTGGCCTCAGGCTCGCATTGAGCTATTCGCAAAGTGGATGGCCGACGGGTACCAACCTTAGGCGAAGTGTGCGTCGTATCTCGGCAAAGGACTTTCCCGCCAAGAATTCGGACATAGGAATCCTTCGATCTTTCCTGGTCGCTCACGGCGAAGAAGTGAGTGGGGAAGAAGCCTTCGTCTGGAATCGGCGCGTCAGGTAGATTCATGGGCTACCCCTTGTCGATAAATTAGGACGCGGCCGGAAACACCTGCGGTCTAAAGGAAGCGATTCATCAGCTGGCTACCCTATACCGGGCAGCTAGTTCAGGAGCGATTCCCAGTTGGCTGGCACCCTTCCTGCTGGTCCGGGAGCGGGCTGATTGGTTGGATGCGAATGCGGCGGAAGCAATTCCACACCTTTGATCATCCCCCGCTTCTCGTAATCGAAGAACCAGTCCTCACCCGGCTCAAAGCTGGCTATGATCGGATGCCCTGTCGCCGCCGCATGCTTTGATGCATGCTGACTCGGAGAACTGTCACAGCATCCGATGTGCCCACACTCCGCACACCGACGGAGATGAAACCACCAACCCTTCGGTGACGCCAGGCATTCCACACACCCATCGCCACTCGGTTTCGAAGCGGGGTTGAATCCGCGCAGACCCTTTTTCATTTCCAATTTTCCTTTCGCGTCCTCGGTTCGCAAAATAATGTCAAGCCACCAGCAAGACCTTCCCGATACCACCCTCCTCCGCGGCGGCTTGAGCTTCGGCCGCCTTGCTGAGTGGCAGCTTGCGGCTGATCGGGATCACCAGTTTGCCATCTCGGACGGCCTCGGCCATGAACTGAAGAGTTTTCGCATCCGGTGTCGCGTACACCGGTACCACCTTTACGGTGGGGTACTTCTCGGCATTCCGCGGTGCCCCGAGAACCGACGCAAACACTCCTCCCGGCTTCACCTTCGCGATCAACTGTTCGGCCATCTTGCCGTTGACCGTATCAGCTACGACATCGAGCATCGGAAGATTTGCAATCGCATTGTCGTCATCGGTTGCGACCAACTGATCTGCGCCGATGGTCTTCGCTTCATCCATCTGGCTCTTCAGCACCCCGGCAATCACGACGGCTCCCCGTTGCTTCGCAGTGAATGCCGCCGACCGCCCGACATTTCCAGCGGCACCTACGACGAGAACCGTCTGGCCCGCTTTGATCCCGGTAGCGGAAATGAGCTGGTTGCCAGTCGTCGTCACCAGCGGCAGCGCCGCCGCCTGGATCAGATCGAGTCCCTGGGGAACTTTCGCCAGAATTGCGGCTTTCACGACGCAAAGTTCAGCGTAGGTGTCGGCTGCCATTGCAAACACCTGGTCGCCTCGGGAAAAGCCTTCCACTCCGGGCCCAACCGTGACGACTGTCCCCGCAATGTCCACTCCCATCAGCCCCGGAAAGTTGATGGGATAAAAGTCTTTCGTCAACCCGGCACGTCGTTTGTAATCGATCGGATTCACGCTCGTGGCAGCGACCCGCACCAGCACTTCGCCGGGACCCGCGACCGGGTCAGGGTACTCCTCGAACTTCAATACTTCAGGACCGCCATATTGGTGGACAACAACTGCTTTCATATTTCACCTCCTGGTACGGTGCGCAAACAATCACTAACAAAACTTAGATGAGCGAAGCTAGAACTGGTCAGCGACGCTACGGACTCCCGAGAATTCGAAACTGGAAGCTGACGGGATAGGCATGGCGAAATAAGTTTTAGTGAGAAACGATGCACCTATGCTTGCGCTCAACAGTGTCTCGCCTCGCTGAAGTTCGGTATTTCGCCCACTTCAGCACGTCCCAGATCTCGCACTGCAAGTAAAAGCCTGACGAGATAGAAGGCGCTATCACTCCTTCGCTAACGGCATCGTGAATCAGTTCATGTACTGCTTCGTAGCCCGGAATCTGCACTCGCTTGGGGAGTTCGATCAGTTCTTGCACTGGAAGTTCACGTCCAGCAATCATCGAAAGCAGTAACATAAGGCCGTCGGGACCCGCGAACCGGTCAAGAGCTAATCCCTCTACGATGCCCCGGTTCTTTCTGAATTCGTCTCGCGGATTGTACTGACAGCCGCACGGTTCTCGCCATCTTGGGCTCGTGCTGCGCCGATGTACTAACCGCAAGCCGCTTACTTTGGGTTTTCCCTTGGTGCCCTCTGCCGCAAGCCACTCCACCCAGCCTGCCTGCAGATCTGACATAAGTTCGCCGCAACTATCACATCGCCAACCGGAGCGAATGGATTCTTCTCTGGGCATAACATTCACCACATCACAGATTATCAGCAGGGCTCTTCCCACCCCAAGTGGCGTGAGGTGGAAATGCACAAACCGTCCAATCCCACCTCATGATGCGTTCAACGGGTCACCGCTTGCATAGCAGGTTCGAGAACATGATCGGTCATATGAGCCGGTTTCAATGTGCTCAAAATATTTCTGGCATTAGCCGCCTCACTTGGCGTTCGCGCGTCAACGTAGCCTCTCTATCTGTTCTTTTGAGGATGAATGCCCAGGTCGTGCCATGACGTTTCCGCGAGGTTGACGTCGTAGTAGTTTGCAGCTTTCTCGATGTTCGCGAACGCCAAAGCGCGGTCAGCATCCGAGACGTCGATAACTTGATCGAACCGCGCGACCGCGTTACGCACATGTTGTGCGTCGGTCAGTGGTTCTTTACGCTGTTTCGGAAAGGCGTAGACGCTGTCGGGTAAGTCGCTCTGCATCGTCAGCCCTCCGTGTTTCTCGTGAGGTTTCCAGGTGGTTTCCGGCATTTCTTTGTCATCCTTATCTTTAAATATTTGGCTAGAGGGCGAGCGCAGTGTCGTCCCGTCTGCAGTTAGTTTGGGCGGGCGGGAGGTTTTCCAACCCACAAATGGCGATGTCTTATACGGCTCGCGGTGATCGTTCCCTATGTCCTCATTTGAACCTCTGCCCGGATTTGTGGTTCTCTCTTGGTCATTGGGATGCACTCCGACTCCTCGTAGCCCGAAGCAAGAATTGCCCGACCGGGAACGAGGGAAAGTGATCACGAGAGTCAGGCGGCGCGCTCGTGTTCAAGTAGTTTGACCTCGCGTAATCCGCGGGTGTCGACATCGAAAATGAAGCCGCGCACGGGGATGTCTTTGGCAATCCAGGGATGCGACCTTACTTTCTTGATCTGCTCCCGGGTATGCTCCTCAGGATCCTTATAGGAGAAGAAGCGCATTGGAGCCGGCGACGCGTTTCCGGTCGAAGCGCTCAGCTTCGCGTTCATTTCGTCATCTGTGAATGTCGTGAACCCGCAGCCGGTGTGGTTGAGAAGCAATATCTGTGTCGTTCCGAGTACACGGTTGGAAACAATAAGTTCCCCGAGAACATCTTCTGTTACCGCTGGTCCGCCGGTTCGGATAACGTCGATATCGGCTTGTGGCAGACCCAAGATTCCAGGGAGGTCTGAGAGCCGTGGATCCATGCAGGTTACAACTACGATTTTGGGGGACGGATGCTTCCCCAACGTTGGATTGTAATTCTTTGCATAGTTGCGATTTGCTTCTAGCGCTTTATTGATAAGACTCATCGTTTTCCTCCTGACGGGCGAACCGTTCGGGCAAGCCTGTTTTGTTACAGTGTCGCTCGTCCAACCCAATCGGCCGCGATGGAGGGATTACACCCGAGGTGCTCCGGCAAATCAATTACACGATGGTATTGGCGATACCTTGGCATTGTGACCCGTAAATAAGGCACGCATCACCTTGTGCCCATTTGTCCACTCCATACTTTGGTGGTCGTCGATACGTTCGTCCAATGGATTCGTCATCGCGATTCTGGCTTAATCTAGGGTCAGGCTGATCGGAGCAATTATGAACACTGCAATCACTGTCTCTGCTAGGAAGCACTTCGACGCAATCATTATCGGGACGGGCCAGGCGGGACCGTCCCTGGCAGCGCGGTTTGCGGGTGCTGGCAAAACCGTCGCTATTATCGAACGCGATAAATTTGGCGGCACATGTGTGAATACAGGATGCACCCCGACGAAGACGCTCGTGGCGAGTGCCTATGCGATCCATGTTGCCCGCCGAGGTGCGGAATATGGTTTCTCCATTGGTGATATGCGCGTCGATATGAAGCGAGTCAAAGCCCGCAAGGATGAAGCCTCCGCGAGGTCAAGCAAGGGAGTGGAGGAGTGGCTCCGAGGAACCGCGAATTGTACCGTCATACAGGGCCATGCCCGCTTTCGGTCGTCGAACACTGTCATGGTCAACGATGAGGTTCTCGAAGCCGACAAGATCTATATCAATGTTGGCGGGCGGGCCTCTGTTCCCGACATGCCGGGCATTCACGATGTCCCGTTTCTTACCAACTCATCGATAATGGACATCGATTTCTTGCCCGAGCATTTCATCATCGTCGGCGGAAGTTATGTTGGGCTGGAGTTCGCACAGATCTATCGCCGGCTCGGGAGCGAAGTCACGATTGTGGAAATGGGACCGCGCCTGATTGGACGGGAGGACGAAGACGTTTCCCAAGCCGTGCGCGAAATCCTGGAGGCTGAGGGCATACACATCCGGCTGAATGCCAAATGTGTCTCGCTGGCCAAACCCGATGGCGGTGTCGCCGTCAGCCTCACCTGCGAAGAAGGTCCGCCAGAAGTAGTAGGTACTCACGTTCTTCTGGCCGTGGGACGTACTCCCAACACGAACGACTTGGGACTGGACCAGGCTGGGGTTGCCTCCGACCACCGCGGCTACATAATGGTTGATGATCAACTGCAGACGAACGTGCCCGGCATCTGGGCGCTGGGGGACTGCAACGGCCGCGGCGCCTTCACGCATACTTCCTATAACGACTACGAGATCGTTGCGGACAATCTTTTCAACGCTGACCATCGCCGGGTTTCCGACCGGATCCAAGCCTACGCGCTGTATATCGATCCGCCGCTAGGGCGATGTGGCATGACGGAAGCAGAGATACGGAAATCCGGACGTCGTGCCCTCGCCGCGAAATATTCGATGAGTCGAGTGAGCCGGGCGTACGAAAAAGGTGAGACACAAGGTTTCATCAAAATCTGCGTCGATGCAGAAACGAAACAAATTCTGGGTGCTGCGATTCTTGGCGTCGGAGGCGACGAAGTGATTCACGTTCTGCTGGACATCATGTATGCGAAGGCGCCGTACACCGTCATCCAGCGCGCCATGCACGTTCATCCGACGGTCGCGGAATATCTACCGATCATCCTCGCCAAACTGGAGCCGTTTGCGTAGAAGGGAAGAACACGACCATTGGCCGCCAACTTTGGCGAGGCTCGTTTCCGTCATCGCGCGCCTTGGAATTCCGCTGAATCTCGGATCGAGATGCACCTCGAGAGCACGCAAGAGCAGGATGTAAGTACGAGCACGCGAACCTTGATCTTCACTTCATGCCACGCGAATACCGTTCACACCGAGAGCAGTCATAAGTTCACGACCAGGGCATTCGAAGCTTCTCAAAGGGTTGGGTTTTGAGATTAGAGGGGCATGGAAAGACAGTCACGGTTGGTACACCCTCACGCTTGCCTTCCTCGGCAGTGCTTGTGACGATGCGGCACTCGCGATCGAAAACCGCCGGGCAACCGCCCAGAAGGGTGGCGCAGAGCCGATACCAAAGTATCGACGATACCATCGTCCAATTGTTCATCTCCCAGGCTTCTGTTCTGATGATTCGCGTCCACTGAATTCAATCGGAATGGAATATACAAAATCTACCGGGATATCACGTCGCCGTCTCTTCGCTATGGCCGGCTTTTCCGCGGCAGCCGCTTTTGATCAATGTTGGGATTAGTCCCCGCAGACGGTAAAAGAAAAAGTAGAGGCCGATTCCATGAACTCCCAAGAACAGTTTTGCAATTCGAGTCACGCCGCCGAAATGGACATTGCGGAGCGTGAGTTATGCGCGTTCATCGGCGCTGTGACTCAACTGTTTGGCCCGAGGAGGCCAAACTTTCGGCGGAGGACTGGCTCGACGAGTCGGAGTTATTGGATAGCCCCGCTCGATCGGCAAGCCGAAATTGGCAGGCGGTCACGACCGCGGCTCGTCAAGACTGGCAAATCGGCTAGCCGTCACGCAACGTTGCGGATCAGATCGCCGCGTGGGTGCAAGGATTCATCGGTTCTTCACGCCAGGGGTCCGCGGCGTGGCGGGCGGGATGAAGCCAGTTTGAGAGGGCCCGCGACCCGGCTGTATATTGGGTTCGAACCTTCTAAAACGAAAGGTTATTTATGTCGGGCAAGAAAACAGCAATCATAACTGGAGCATCGGGGGGGATTGGCGCAGGTTTAGTCGAGGGGTTTCTGAGAGAAGGTTATAACGTCGTCGCGACGTCTCGTGAAGCCAGTCGAAAGCTGACTACCTCGGGCAGCCTGGTTCTGCTCGATGGCGATATCGGCAAGCAGCAAACTGCTGCCTCGGCTGTCGAGGCAGCAATCAGCAACTTCGGAACCATCGATGTTTTGGTGAATAACGCTGGCATCTTCCTGACCAAGGCTTTCACCGACTTCACTACCGAGGACTGCGACGCCCTTTTCTCCACTAATCTGCTTGGATTCTTCTACATCACTCAGCGCACTGTGAGAGAGATGCTGAAACAAAAATCGGGATGCGTTGTGAGCATCACTGCCGCACTTGCCGATCGGCCAATCGCCGGCGTAAACGGCTCGATTTCGATGATTACGAAGGGTGGCTTGAATTCAGCAACGCAGAATCTCGCAATCGAGTATGCAAAAGACGGCATCCGCTTTAATGCCGTAGCCCCCGGCGCCGTGGATACACCAATGCACCCCAATGATCCCAACGACCGGACGTTGCAGCCGACCATGAAAAAGGCGACGGTGAAAGATATTGTCGATGCCGTTCTTTACCTGGCACAGGCAGGTCATGTGAGCGGAGAGATTCTCCACGTGGATGGTGCCGCTCCGGCTCGTCGTTGGTAAAGAACAAAAAGGCTCTAACCAGACACTGGACTTCGACGAGGTACGCATGCCCCGATTGCTTTCAGTAAATGTCGGTCTGCCACGCGAGGTGACATGGAAGGGCAAAACGGTCCGAACCGCGGTCTGGAAATCTCCGGTTAGGGGACGGCGAATGGTGCGCAAGCTCGATATCGATGGTGATGCGCAAGCCGACCTCGCCGGTCACGGCGGGGAGCACCGCGCCGTATTTGTCTACCAGATGGATTCTTATCATTACTGGGAGCGCTTTTTGGGCCGCAACGATTTTACTTTCGGTCACTTCGGAGAAAACTTCACCGTCGAGGGACTTCCTGATAACGAGGTCTGCATCGGCGACCGATACCGCATCGGTGCAGCTGAATTTGAAGTAACACAGCCTCGCGTAACCTGCTACCGCGTCGCCATCCGCATGAATGAACCCCGCATGCCAGCCCTGCTCGTAGCACAACATAGACCAGGATTCTACTTTCGCGTGTTGCAGGAGGGAGAAGTTGGTGCAGGCGATGACATTGTAAAAATTACTGACGGTCCAGAGCGAATCAGTGTGGCCGAGGTTGATGCCCTCCTGTATTTGCCAGGACATTCCAGCGCGCAACTGCAACGAGCGCTGCGGATTCCTGCGCTTAGCAAGGGTTGGCAGAGTTCGTTCCAGACAATGCTCCAACAAGACCTGAGCTCCAAAACTACGGTGGGGAATCCGGGACTCGCCTATGAGGAGCAAGCACCAGCATGGCCCGGCTTTCGACAGATGCGAGTGGCGAATATTAATAAGGATAGCGATAGCGTAACTTCCTTTTTTCTGAAGCCGATCGATGGGCAAGCTCTTCCTGTCTTCCAGGCAGGTCAATTTGTGGTTTTGCGGCTGCTCGTCGATGCGGGCAAACCGCCGGTTCTTCGCAGCTATTCGCTGTCTGATCTGCCGGTAGCCGATCATTTCCGCATCAGCGTCAAGAACGAATTGAACGGGATTGGAAGTTCATTTCTGTGCAACCATACCCAGGAAGGCGATGTATTGGATGTCAGTGCACCGCGCGGAAGCTTTACTCTGCGTCCCAGCCAAAGTCCTGTGGTTCTGCTGAGCGCTGGAGTGGGTGCAACGCCCGTGATGTCGATGCTGCACTCACTCGCCGCTGAAAGATCGCAACGGGAGGTCTGGTGGATCTATGGAGCGCGCAATCGTGTCGAGCATCCATTTGCAGAAGAATCGCGTTCATTACTGAAACAACTCTCTCGCGGGCGAGGATACATCGTGTACAGCAGGCCCGCTGCCATCGACCAAGTCGGGGCAGACTTCGATGCTGCCGGGCACATTGACACAGCTTTGATAGAGAAAATTGGCGTGTCACAGGGTAGTGACTTCTATCTGTGTGGCCCCTCTTCATTCTTGCAGAATATGCGCGATGGACTGCGAAACTGGGGTGTGCTCGCCGGGAATGTGCATACCGAAGTCTTCGGTTCTCTCGAGGCTATTACGCCTGGCATGGCGCAGGTTGTTCACACTCCTCACCTACCACAAGGGCCGCCCGGATCTGGCCCCCCAGTCTCATTCGCGCGGAGCGGGATTACCGCCGCTTGGGATCGTAAGTTTGCCAGTTTGCTTGAACTGGCGGAAGCGTGCGACGTTCCGGTCAGATGGTCGTGCCGGGCTGGAATCTGTCATACCTGTATGACTGGTCTGATTGGCGGATCGATTGCATATGACCCTGAGCCGCTGGAGAGGCCCGCTCCCGGGAACGTGCTCATATGCTGTTCCCAGCCAAACGCGGGTGTCAGTCTGGATCTTTGAGAAGAAACGGGAGGAGTCCAATCATGCGTTCTGATATTGTGCCCGGAGGCATTTTCCCCAGCTACGAACTGCCCGATCACACCGGCAAACTGCGCAAGCTCAGCGAGCTACAGGGAGATGATCCGCTGATCCTCACGCTTGCGCGCGGCCACTATTGCCCCAAGGAGCACCAGCAGCATTTGGAACTGGCCGCGTTCTACCCGAAGATCGCCGTGGCGTACACTCAGATCGCCACGATCGCCACTGACGATCACCATACTCTGCAGGAATTCCGTGCGTCAGTCGGAGCCCAGTGGGCATTCCTTTCGGACCCCGACCGAACGGTTCAGAAGGATCTCGACATCCAGGAGTACACCGACCCCGAGCATAATCCGATGATCCCGCATACGCTCGTGCTCAAGCCGGGCCTCGTAATCCACAGCATCTATAACGGCTACTGGTTCTGGGGGCGTCCGTCGGTCGTCGATCTTTGGCACGATCTGCGCGCTGTGACGAGTGAAATCCGCCCAGACTGGGACCTGAGTACTCCTGGACTCCGCGAGGCATGGAATGCGGGTGACTTCTCGCGTTTTCACGGGTGGAACAAGCAGGCGAGCAAGGAAGATGCCTCGATTGTACGGAAGAAATAGCGGCGCCCTTTTGACACTTGGTGCTGAAACAAAACCTGCGGCAGGGGGTCACGTGACTCTCGGGAAACGTAGAAGACTGCCTTTAACGAAGACCGATTAATGCAATATCAATCCGAGTCCCTAGGGTGAGCACTTGGTTGACGTCCCTCTGGTCAGGGCAGTAGAACCTTCAGCGACCCCGGGCGCAGAGTAAGAGTACGGGATTTCTGAGTTCGACTCGAACCTTGGGAGCGCCCAGTTGAGAGACAACAGCGGAAAGAAATGAAGCCGACTGCTTCCCCAAATCTGTGGCGACCGCTTCGAGTAACGGTTTTTCGCAATCTGCTGGTCGCGGACCTCATTTCAGACGCCGGCGCTTTCATGCAGAACGTCGGGGCTGCATGGTTGATGGTCTCACTCGGTGCCGGGCCGATTTATGTCGCGCTGACGCAGACTGCCGCATCCTTGCCATATTTTCTACTGGCCCTTCCAGCAGGCTCCGCTGGCGATATCGTCGACCGACGCAAGCTGATCCTTTTCACCGAGTCGTGGATGATGGGTGTCGCGTTGATTCTAGCGATCTTGACCATCCTAGGAGTGATGTCACCATGGATACTGTTGGTGCTCACATTTGCGCTCTCGGCCGGAGATGCGTTCGAAACACCGGCATGGCGTGCAATCCTGCCTGAATTGGTGGCCAAGGAAGACCTGGCAGCGGCTTCTGCGCTCAACGGGATTGAATTCAACCTCGCCCGAGCGGTTGGGCCGGCGCTCGCCGGCACGATCATATCTGTTGCTGGTGTCGCCACCGCCTTCGTCGCAAATTTCGTATCGTTTTTCGGTGTCATTCTTGTTGTTGCCAAGTGGAAAAGGCCTGTCCGCACGAGGAGTGCGCCGCCGGAATCTTTTTCGGGAGCTACCGTTGCGGCAGTTCGATACGTCCGGCACTCTCCCGCAATCCTGACGGTGTTGGTCAGAACCGGCGTGGTCATGTTCTTCTCCAGCGCACTCTTCGCCTTGCTGCCGACGGTTTCTCGAAGCGTGAATCAGAATGCGACCGGCTATGGACTCTTGCTTGGTTGCTTTGGTGGCGGTGCAATCATCGGTGCTTTGGCCATGCAGTCGGCCCGTGACAGGTGGACGATGGAATCCATAGTGTCGACCGGCGTCGTGAGCTTGGGGTTAGTGATTCTGGCGATGGGTGGGTTGCACAGATTGAGCACGCTGGCTGCAGTTATGTGGGTCGGCGGGGCGGCATGGGTCATGGTTATTTCCCTTATCAATGCCCTTGTCCAGAACCTGGCGCCTGATTGGGTAAGAGCTCGAGTCCTTGCCATCTTCATTCTGGTTTATCAGGGGAGTTATGCGCTGGGGACCGCGACTTGGGGTGCCGTCGCGCAACGATCAGGCGTTGGAACCGCGCTTGTCTGGGCTGGAATGGGGACCGTCGCCACCGCAGCAATTGCCCTTTTCGCGCAACTTCCCGATTCGACCGCGGATCTGAGTCCCTGGAACCACTGGCGCATGCCCGTCGTCATCGGGGAAGTTGGGGCTGATGTTGAGAAGGGGCCGGTACTAGTTACCATCGAATACGCCGTGATTCCAAAACAGACAGCAGAATTCGTGGATGCAATGCATGAATATGGTCGGATGCGGCGTCGCGATGGCGCGTATCGGTGGGCAATCTTCCGCGATACTGAAGTCGCCGATCGTTATCTGGAGATATTTCTGGTGAACTCCTGGGCAGAGCATCTCCGTCAGCATGAGAGGCAAACCCAGGCCGACCGTGAGTTGGAAGGGCGAATATACAGCTATCTTTCCGGAAAACCGATGGTGCGTCATTTGATCGATACCTAAGCGACAGAAACGTGATCGGACAGAACCGGTCTCAGCGAGGTTTGACGCGAGATAAAAGATCGCCGGACAGCTGCCTGCGCTTCGCTCTACCCCGAGCGGATCGACTATCTGAAGGACCGGCACCCGAAGACGCTCATGGTGTGGGGACGCAATGACCTTTTATCCCCATGCCGGACGCGGAAGTCGTGAGGCAGCTTATGCCGGCGGCCGAGATGGGCTATTTCATACGAAGGTATCGATCCATACCATCCTCCAATCGATTCCTCTCGTTGGTTCTGGCTAAATCGGTTCTGGCTAAATCGCATCTGCATGCGCCAACAACCGCGAGCCTCCTTGCAATCGGGCAAGTCAAGAAAATGAGAGGTAACACAATGCCAGCCGCGACAAACTACGAACTGAACGCTGCAGCGAGCGTCGGACCTTCATCCATCGCAAGTGAAGAGGCAACCCTCCTGGCGTCTGCCAACGCTGGTGACTCGGCTGCATTTCAGTGTCTTGTCATGCCACACTGGGACGCTCTCCTTCGTGTTACCAAACCATTCTTCGCAATCGAGGGGATGCGGAGGGCGCCCTTTCAGGCGCATTTCTCGATGCTTTCCGCAATCTGAAGGGCTCACATGGGCGTTCGCGATTTTCCGCGTGGCTCACTCGCATCGCCATGAACGCCGCCTTGATGCGCTTGCGCGTGAGCCGGCGAAAAAGGGGAATATCCCTTGATGAGCTAACCGAAACAGGTGAGGCGGACGAGATTTCATCCGGTGGAAACGAGGTTGAACCCCGACCAGGGGTACTTGTCGAAGGAGTGCCGGGTTCTGCTTGAAAAAAGACTCAAGAAATCGAGACCACTCTATGGTGAAGGCGAAAGTATTGGTCAATACCATCGTCTAATAGACTCATCTCCACCCTTGTGGCTTAATCGCAACTGTCCACAACTCCTCCGAGGAAAGTGGCTCGCGCCAATGCCAGAGATGAATATGAATGTGTCGCGGCGCTATTCTGATACGAAGGTGTCGCTGGTAAAATCTGGAGTTGGAACCTGAGGAGAGGTCTTATGACTGCCACTACTACGGCTACCGCGCCATCCGCAGCAGCTATCGAGGCCATCAAGCAAAAAGCAAAACGGTTGAGTATTCTTTCGATGATGTCGACAACCGCGGCTGGTTCCGGACATCCGACATCCTGCATGTCCGCGGCAGAGCTGGTGGCCGGAACGTTTTTTTATGCGATGAAGTTTGATCCGAAAGACCCCAACTCGCCCCACGGCGATCGTTTCGTTCTCTCCAAAGGCCACGCCGCGCCGGTTCTTTACGCCGCCTTCGCTGAGGCAGGGGTTTTTCCGGAGTCGCGTCTGATGACATTGCGCGAATTTTCAAGCGAGCTAGAAGGTCATCCGACACCGCGTATTCCCGGTGTCGACGCCGCGACAGGCTCGCTTGGCCAGGGATTATCTGTCGGTTCGGGCCTCGCGATCGGCGCGCGTATGGATAAGAGTCCAACGCGTGTCTACGTGCTGGTGGGCGACGGCGAAATGGCCGAAGGCCAAGTGTGGGAGGCGGCAGCGTTGGCCGCGCATTACAAACTCGACAACCTCACGGTTCTGGCTGACGTCAATGCGTTGGGCCAAAGCGAACCGACCATGTACCAGCACGACATGGAAATTTACCGCAAGAAATTCGACTCGGAAGGCTGGGCGACAGAAATCATCGATGGCCACGATGTTGCCGCCGTGCTCGCCGCCCTCGATCATGCCAAGGCGACGAATGGCCAACCGCAGGCAATCCTCGCGCGGACGATCAAAGGTCATGGAGTAAGCTTCATCGCCGGCAAGGAGCATTGGCATGGCAAGCCGATTCCGAAGGATCAGCTCGCTGCCGCGATCAAGGAAATCGGACCGGCAATCGAGCTGCCCCCTGACCCGGGCAAGTCCTATGCCAGGACGTCATTGCCTAAACCTCCGAATTTCCCGGCTCCTGCGCCGCCGGACTACGATCCTTCAAAGCCTGTCGCGACGCGCGAGGCCTACGGATTTGCCCTCAAGCGACTGGGCGCGGTGAATCCGCACATCGTGGCCATTTCGGGCGACGTGAAGAACTCGACTTTCTCGGAAATATTTGAAGACGCCTTCCCCGATCATTTCTATCAGGGCTACATCGCCGAGCAGAATATGGTGAGCGCGGGCGTAGGACTGGCCGCGCGCGGCAAGGTGCCTTTTCTTGATACCTTTGCGTGCTTCATGGCCCGCGCCTATGACCAGGTACGCATGGCCGCCATCAGCCGGAGCAACATCAACCTGTGCGGATCACATTGCGGGGTTTCGATCGGCGAGGACGGTCCATCGCAGATGGCGCTCGAGGATATCGCGATATTTCGCGCCGTTCATTCCTCGACCGTTCTTTACCCAAGCGATGCCATCTCCGCGGAGAGGCTTACGGAAGCCATGGCGGGGCGTGCAGGCATCAACTATCTGCGAACGTCCCGGCCGAAATTTCCGATCGTCTACTCGAAGGACGAGAAGTTCCCGATCCCTGGATTCAAGGTGCTCCGACAGAGCCGGCAAGATAAAGTGACGGTGATCGGCGCCGGGGTCACCTTACACGAGGCGTTAAAGGCCGCTGATCAGCTGAAGGCAGAAGGCACAGCCGTGCGGGTGATCGACCTTTATTGCGTCAAACCCATCGACGGAAAAGAGCTCGCCAAGGAGATTGCCGCCACAGACGGTCGGCTCATCACCGTGGAAGATCACTGGGCGGAAGGGGGAATAGGCGAGGCGGTCCTGTCCGCCCTGGCGCAGGCCAGCGTCGCCCCTGCCAAGTCGCGGCTCATCGCGGTGCGGGAGATGCCGCACTCCGGCAAGCCGGATGAGCTCGTTGACGCCTTCGGCATTTCGGCAAGACATATTGTGGAGGCGGTGCGCGCAATTTCATAGCAAGCCTCGCGGAGCTCCTAGATGTCCTCGGAAGAGGCAAGGAAAAGCAGCACCCTGAAGGCAGTCACTTAAATCAAAAGGTATGAGATTAAAACGTGCGAATACAAAAGGAGTATGCATATGGCAGCACAGGTCCAACCACTGACGAAGCCGCCGAGGACTAGGCAGAGAGCGTGGAGCGCACTGGCGTCACATTACAAAACGGTTTCAAAGCTGCATCTGCGGCAGCTCTTTGCAGACGATCCGCAGCGCGGTGAGCGTTTGGCAGTCGAGGCCGCTGGTCTTTACCTGGATTACTCCAAGAACCGCATTACCGATGAAACGATGCATCTCCTTCTTCAACTGGCGGAAGAGTCTGGCCTGAGGGCACGCATCGATGCCATGTTCCGCGGGGAGAAAATCAACATCACTGAAAAGCGCGCCGTCTTGCACGTTGCCCTCCGTGCGCCGCGAGACGAATCCATCGCGGTCGATGGTGAAGACGTGGTGCCCAAGGTGCATGCCGTGCTCGACCGGATGGCGGATTTTTCTGGTCGCGTGCGAAGTGGTGAATGGAAGGGACACACCGGCAAACGTATTGGCAACGTGATCAACGTGGGAATCGGCGGCTCCGACCTGGGTCCGGTCATGGCTTACGAGGCGCTGAAGCACTACAGCGATCGTGCCATGACGTTCCGCTTCGTGTCCAACATTGATGGCACTGATTTCGCGGAGGCGGTCCATGACCTCGATCCGTCGGAAACACTTTTCATCATCTCTTCGAAAACCTTCACAACCCTGGAAACGATGACAAACGCTCACACAGCTCGCCAGTGGTCTCTCGCCGGATTGGGCGGCGACGAAAAGTCGGTTGCGAAGCATTTTGTCGCGGTTTCGACGAATGCGGCCGAGGTTGCGAAATTCGGGATCGATACCGCCAACATGTTCGAGTTCTGGGACTGGGTGGGCGGACGCTACTCGATGGATTCCGCCATAGGCCTGTCAACCATGGTCGCGATTGGGCCTGACAATTTTCAGGCGATGTTGAATGGTTTCCATCAGATGGACGAGCATTTCCGCACTGCTCCCTTCCAGCAAAACCTGCCGGTGTTGTTGGGTCTTTTGGCGATCTGGTACAACGATTTCTTCGGGGCGCAGACGGTCGCCGTCCTGCCCTACGAGCAATACCTGAAACGTTTTCCGGCCTACCTCCAGCAACTGACGATGGAAAGCAACGGCAAACACGTCACGCTTCACGGGAAGGGGGTTCGGCACGACACGGGTCCAATTTATTGGGGAGAACCCGGAACCAACGGGCAACACTCTTTCTACCAGTTGATTCACCAAGGGACGAGACTCATTCCGTGCGACTTCATCGCTTTTTCGCAGCCGCTCAACCCGCTGGGGCGCCACCACGATATGCTGATTGCCAATGTTTGCGCACAAACTGAAGCACTGGCTTTTGGCAAGACTCCGGCACAAGTTGAAGCGGAAGGCACTCCGAAGTGGCTGGTTCCGCACCGGGTGTTCGAGGGCAACCGTCCGTCCAATACGATCCTGGCTGAAAAACTCACGCCGGAAACTCTCGGAAAGCTAGTGGCGTTGTATGAACACTCCGTGTTTACCCAGGGCGCAATTTGGAATATCGATTCATTCGACCAATGGGGCGTCGAACTGGGAAAAGTTCTCGCGCAACGCATCATCCCTGAACTGGAGAGCAAAGCCGAACCGCAGCTTGCGCACGACAGTTCCACCAACAACCTGATCACGTATTACCGAAAGTCGAAGCAGTCATAAAGGACATTAGCGATGCAACTCGGCATGATCGGTCTGGGACGGAGGAGTACAGGTCAGGGCACCAGGTCGATAGGGCGAGCCCCGGGGATTTCGACGTTGTCTCTGGTAACTGCTCGATTTCACCTCGCTGTAGGTCATCCCGATGCCGCTTTTGTACCGAAGAGCCCAGGGGTCCCATGACTGAACCGCCTAGAAGCAGAAGCGAAGACCGCATGCAACGGCCCAAGCCGCTGACCGATTTTTATGGAGAGGACCGTCATGAACTGGTGCAAAAACTCGCGTACCAGCACTGGGAAAAAAGAGGCAGTCCGCTTTGGTCACCGGAAGTTGATTGGTTCGCGGCAGAAAAGGCCATGCGTGCCTACCTTTTAGCGTCAGGAATTGAGCTCGGGCCAGACGAGGATCTGTACTCTTGACTGGCTTTGATTATTGAACACGAACCGTTCCACAACCTGGAAAAACGAAGGACCATCTTATGAGCACCAATCGCGTGGTGCACTCGCATTCCGCAAAAGTCGTTCCCATGACCACCAGCGCAACTAATGTTTCAGACGCGCTGCAAAAGTACGGGTACGGCGCGATGCCATTTATCGGGACGGAAAACGCTTTTTATGAACGGCACCTGGTTTTTGACAGAGCGATCGATCCCAAAGTAGCGAGTGCGCGTGAGCGCTTTGAGGCGTTCTCCAGTTCCGTGCGAGACATTCTCGCTCAGCGTTGGGTGCTGACCAAGAGCACTTATGAGCGAGAGAATGCCAAACGAATCTATTACCTGTCCATGGAGTTTCTCATCGGACGTTCGTTGGCCAACAATATCACCAACCTGTTGCTAGATCCGCTTTTGCCGGATGCAGCTCAAGAACATGGTATCGACTGGCTGGAATTGATTGAGCAGGAACCAGATGCCGGCCTGGGCAACGGCGGCTTGGGCCGCCTTGCCGCGTGCTTTCTCGACTCGATGGCGACCATGCAACTTCCGGGCACCGGCTACGGCCTGCGCTACGAGTACGGAATGTTCAAGCAATCGATCGTGGATGGCTGGCAAAAAGAGAATCCCGACAACTGGCTCCGCTACGGCGATCCCTGGGAGATTGCCCGGCTTCACGAGAATGTGGAAGTCAAGCTGAACGTCTCATTCAAGTTGCGAGAGGGTAATTTTCAAGTCATTCCCGATCGACCGTCAAGCCTGATCGGTATCCCGTTTGATCGTCCCGTGGTGGGCTATGGTGGAAAGACGATCAATACACTCCGGCTCTGGGCCGCGGCTGCGCCCGATTATTTCGATTTTGAGAAGTTTGGCACCGGAGACTTCGTGGGCGCACTCGGCGAAACTCTCCAAGCGGAGTCGCTTACCCGCGTACTGTATCCGGACGATACTACGACGAAGGGGCAGGGACTGCGCTTTCTGCAGGAGTATTTCCTAGTCGCGTGTTCCATGGCCGACCTGGTGCGCCGTTTCCAGCGCCACAACTTGGATTGGGAGAAGTTGCCGGAGAAAGCCGCAATTCAACTGAATGACACGCATCCTTCCATGTCGGTCGCTGAACTGATGCGAATCTTGCTCGACGATGTGCATCTGGGATGGGACCAGGCCTGGGACCTGACGAAAAAGACGCTCGGGTACACAAATCACACCTTGCTGCCTGAGGCTCTGGAAAAATGGCCGGTGGCGTGGTTTGAGACACTGCTTCCTCGTCACCTGGAGCTCATCTACGAGATTAACCGTCGGCTGCTCGATGAAGTTCGGGTTCGCTTCCCTGGCGACGAGGGCCGAGTGCAGCGCATGAGCCTGGTGGAAGAAGGCAGCCCGCGCAAAATCCGGATGGCCAACCTGGCCATTGTTGGCTCGCATAGCACCAACGGAGTTTCTGCTGTCCACTCCAGGCTACTGCGGACCACGACGGTCAAGGATCTCGCGGAAATGTTTCCCCAGCGTTTTAGCAACAAGACAAACGGCGTGACGCCCCGGCGCTGGTTGCGCGAGGCCAATCCCGCGCTGGCCCGCGAAATCACTGAAGCCATCGGAGATCGCTGGATTACGGATCTCAGCCTGCTCAAACAGCTCAAGCCATTCGCGGAGGATTCTGATGCTCGCGAACGCTTCCTCAAGTCAAAGCGCGAGGCCAAAGTGCAGTTTGCCAATTGGCTCAAGTCGACGTCGGGGCGTGTCGTGGACCCGGATACTATCTTCGATTGCCACATCAAGCGCATTCACGAATACAAAAGGCAATTCATGAATGCGCTGCGGATTGTGATCGTTTATAACCGGCTGCGGGAAAATCCCGGCATGAAGATCGTGCCGCGGACATTTTTCTTCGCGGGTAAAGCGGCGCCAGCTTACAAGCTGGCCAAGCTCATCATAAAGTTCATCAACAGCCTGGCGGGTACGATTGACGCCGACCCGGCGGCGCGCGGGCGGCTCAACGTCGTCTTTCTCCCTGAGTACAACGTTTCGTTGGCGGAACGGCTGATTCCAGCCAGCGATGTCTCCAACCAGATTTCGACCGCGGGCTACGAGGCCAGCGGAACGAGCAACATGAAATTTATGATGAACGGAGCCTTAACGGTCGGAACCCGCGACGGTGCGACGATCGAAATGGCGGAGGAAGCCGGAGAAGAGAACATGTTCCTGTTCGGGCTCACCGTGGAGCAAGTCGAGAACAGCCGCGCCTGGTACAACCCGCATTGGCACTATGAAAATGAACCCGAGACTCGAGCTGCGCTCGACCTCATTTTCTCTGACTACTTCAGCCGCAATGAACCAGGAGTATTCGCTCCCTTGCGCGATATGCTTCTGACCGAGGGCGATCACTATATGCATCTGGCGGACCTGACCTCGTATTGCGAGGCGCAGGAACGGCTCGGCGCGCTCTATGCCGAACCCGGCACATGGGCGCAGAAAGCAATCTTGAACGTCGCCAGCTCCGGAAGGTTTTCGAGCGATCGCGCGATTGCGGAATACGCAAGCGAGATCTGGAAGGTGGAACCATGCCCAGTACTTTAGAAACACAGTCCCTGACCGGTGAACCCAACATTTCGCCGCTGGCCGGCAAACCAGCGCCGAAGGAGTTGCTGGTAGACGTGGCTCGCCTGCAGAAGGAATATTTCGAGCGGCGTCCCGACTTGGATAATCCAAACGAGCTAGTCAGCTTCGGCACCAGCGGACACCGTGGCTCGCCCCTGCGCGGCACATTTAACGAAGCGCACATCCTCGCAATTACCCAGGCCATCTGCGAATACCGGCACCAGCAGGGAACCGACGGCCCGCTCTATATGGGGAAGGACACCCACGCAGTCTCGGAGCCCGCGCAGCGCACCGCCCTCGAGGTGCTGGCGGCGAACAACGTGGACACGATCATTCAGCAAGATGACGGGATAACTCCGACGCCGGTCATCTCGCGAGCGATTCTGGTTCACAACCGTAGACGCCAGGGACATCTAGCCGACGGCATCGTGATCACGCCATCGCACAATCCGCCGGAGGATGGAGGCTTCAAGTACAACCCGCCCAACGGCGGTCCAGCCGATACCGACGTGACCCGCTGGGTAGAGGATCGCGCGAACGAATTGTTGCGCGCGCGGAATGCAGGGGTCAAGCGCATTCCATTTGCTAAAGCCATTCGGTCCGCGACCACTCACCAGGAAGATTTCGTACTGCCGTACGTTCGTGATCTCAAGAATGTGGTTGACGTGGATGCGATTCGTGGCGCTCACCTCAGGCTTGGCGTGGACCCTCTGGGGGGAGCTTCATTGCCTTACTGGGAACCGATCAACTCGATTTACGGGCTGGACATCGTCGTCACTAATCCAATCGTCGACCCCACATTTTCGTTCATGACCGTTGATCACGACGGCAAAATTCGGATGGACTGTTCGAGTCCCTATGCGATGGCCAGGCTGGTCGGTCTGAAAGATCAGTACCAGGTGGCTTTCGGGAACGATACCGACGCTGATCGGCACGGGATCGTAACTCCGGTTGCGGGTTTGATGAACCCGAATCATTACCTTGCCGTTGCCATTCGCTATTTGCTCACGCGCCGGCCCCAGTGGAGTAACACAGTTGCGGTGGGAAAGACTCTGGTGAGCAGCAGTATGATAGACCGGGTCGTCAAAAAGCTCGGCCGCAAGCTCAGCGAAGTGCCAGTGGGTTTCAAGTGGTTTGTGCCGGGCCTGGTCGATGGCTCGTATTGTTTCGGCGGAGAAGAAAGCGCTGGGGCGAGTTTTCTTCGCCTTGACGGCACAGTATGGACGACCGACAAGGACGGGCCAATCATGGACTTGCTGGCTGCGGAGATTACCGCGCGCACTGGCAAGGATCCCGGAGAACATTACCGCGAACTGACGGCGGAGTTCGGCATCCCGTACTACACGCGCATCGACGCGCCTGCCACGCCCGAGCAGAAAGCAAGGTTGGAAAAACTCACCCCGGACGCGGTAAAGGAGTCGGACCTGGCGGGCGAGCCAATCACCGCCAAGCTGACCAAAGCCCCGGGCAACGATGCCCCAATCGGCGGCTTGAAAGTTGTGGCGGAGAGCGGTTGGTTTGCAGCGCGACCCTCCGGTACCGAGAACATTTATAAGATCTACGCCGAGAGTTTCAAGAGCCAGGCCCATCT
>Ga0209330_1000181_pt1 | contig 30934 bp, 25 predicted proteins | sample JacPinW_OM2H0_O3_FD_187969 | JGI IMG/M metagenome (GOLD analysis project Ga0209330, IMG submission 187969) | Forest soil microbial communities from Algoma, Ontario, Canada - Jack Pine, Ontario site 1_JW_OM2H0_O3 (SPAdes) (version 2) | ecosystem: Environmental > Terrestrial > Soil > Boreal... | reverse complement strand
GACGGACAAAGCTTCAAAGTCTTTTCGTGCGACAACACCACGGGCGCCTGCGATTATCAGAACTACAAGAAGGGGCAGGCATACCAGCGAGGCGAAGCGCTCCGCGTACAACTAGCTGCTTTGCTCCCGGCAAAATGCCACGCGCAAACGCCAGCCGAAGCGCAGGCCGACCCTCACCGCGGGGAGATTCCACCTGCGCCTTCTCCGTTTCAGCCGCGCCCGAATGTTGGCAGCAACGGCTCGGGATCCGCAGCAGCGGTGAATTCGCAGACCGGGCCCGGCGGATTCAAGGTCGGCGATACCGTGCGCGTTTTGAGCGACGGCTGGCAGGAAGCCAAGATCACCCAGGTGCGCGGCCGTTCTTACGTGGTCCATCTGCCGAATGGGATTGACGTTTCAAAACTCTGGCCAATGGAGGTGCGTCGGCTGGGAAGACTCACGGCCGAGGATCATGCGATGGGGCAATACGATCTCCACGATCGCGTGCAGGTGTTGGTCAACGGCAAGTGGATGGAGGGTGAGATCCGTGGGCAAAATCTCAATATGTACGACATAAAGGTGCCTGGGGTCGATACGGGCTTCGGCTCTGACATTGTGAACACCACCCCCGAGAATATCCGCATGTCGAGTACGCCCGCGCCTCCGCCTCCCGCCCAACGGGCGGCCGGGCAAGCTCCCAAGCCTGGACTCACGAGCTGCACCGGCAAGTATGAAGGCCGGTGGGAGCACGTCTCGGGCATGGGCGGCATGAAGGTCGTTTTCCGTTCCGGGAAGGCAACGATTACCGAAGGATTGGGCGGTGAGATGCCTTTCGATTGCTTCACCGGCGACGGCAAGGTCGTTTTTTACAAGGCCGGATCGTTCACGCCCTTTTCCTACGACTTCGACATCAACAACGACGGAACGCTGCAGACGCCCCTCGGAGCAATCAAGAAGATGGGCAACTGACAAAGTTGCGCGGCACATGAGCTCCAAGCCATGCTAAATCATGCCGCCGCACTGATGCGCCGGTGCGCTTACCGAGCGAGTGGTCAGCAACCCTTACCTTGCCCTTGATCGGGAATCCGGGGGCGCAACGAAAGCAGCGGAATTGAACCACTCCACGGCGGCGGGCCTACCGGGGCCGAATGCAGGTTGACCTGTGACATTGGCCGGTGTGGGGTTTTCCCCCAGAACGATTCCGGCATTGGCGGTGCCGCCAAGAACGGAGATGTGAAGGGCATTCCGGATTCAACCTGACCGATGGCGGATAGATGGATAGATGGATAGATGCCAGTTTTTACGTGACCAGTTCCACCCATTCTGCCTGGCGAAGCGCAGGAATATCGTACACGCTGCTTAGCGCGAATCGGTGGCACACGTCATAGTCAGGTCCTTTTTCGCATTGAGGTCTGCGTCGTTTTGGGGGATTGCCACCCGCGGCAGAATCAGTCGTCCTCGTCGAAGGAAGCCTTCAGTCGGCATGGACATCGAGATAGGTTGACATCAGTCCATATTTCTGCAAATATCGAAACATGGCAACCAGGAAGACTACCGAGCATGTTGCAAAATACGCCGACATGCTTTCCGCGATGGGCACGGATTCGACGGGATTGAGATTGAGCCAACCAGAATTTATCGCATCGAGGATGCACGCGAGTTTCTTTGCGGCCAAAACATAGACGTGGATGCGATCGCGCCACAGCTGGATGGCAAGTTCATGAGTGCCTTCGTGCGGGCCGTTAAACCATAGCGGACGGAACCTTGCTGCGGGCCAACCTGCTGCCAGTGAGAAAACAACATGCCATGTATTGTTCTTTAAAGTCGTTACCTCCCGCCTGTTCCAGATTTTGCCAGCCCATTCAGAGGAGCCTATTGGTTCCTGCTCCACACCGCCGAGCCCGAATAAGGTTTTTGCATTATTTCAAGCGATTCCAGGCGCAACCGACTAGGCCCGTTGATTGCAAATCCGATCCTGTGTGGTGCGCGTTTTTGCGACAGTGATCGCACCCGCCTGAGAAGCGGCTGCTCGTGGCAGCTCAGATCTCTAAACTTCTATTGGAACTCGAGCATTACAATCTCGGGATTCGATCCCAGGCGCAGCGGCGGTCCCCAGGTTCCAGCTCCGCTCGAAGTGAAGACCTGCATCTTGCCAATGCGGCTTAAGCCGTAAACAAACTGGCGGTAAATCCGCCGCGCCATCCAGCTCCAGGGGATGAACTGCCCAAGGTGCGTATGGCCGGATAGCTGCAGAGAAACACCGGCGGCCTCCGCGATCTCCGGATGGTCGGGCGCATGCGTCAGTAGAATGCTCGCGCGGTCACGATCCAGGCGGACGTCCTCTAACACCGAGGCAAGCTGCCCACCCCGCACCGCATTCCGGTACGGCACGCCAATGATTTGCAAACCGTCCACGTCCACCTTTTCATTGCTGAGCACGCGTACACCGGCCGCCGCAATGGCCTGCAGGTATTTACTATCGTCCCCAAATTGCTCGTGATTCCCCGCGATAAAATACACGCCGTGAGGAGCGGTTAGCTTATTCAACGGTTCCGCGGCACGTCCTGCATCGATGGCCGTGCCGTCATACAAATCGCCCGCTATAAATATCGCGTCTGGCTCTTCCTTCAAAATCTTCGCGACCATGCGCCGCAGAAAATTGCCGTTTCGGACGTGCCCGAGGTGAACATCGCTGATCAGAGCCGCTCTGCGACCCTGCCACGAAGCTGGCAAGTTCGCGAGTTGCACAGTGGTTCGCGTAATCCGCGTCCAACCGGCGTTGAAAACTCCGTAGAGTCCGGCTATGACTGCAGCGGAGAACAGAAATTCTACGATTCGATGGAAATGAACATCCAGTCCGGTTAGCCGCGCAAATCCGAAAACAATCCATGAGAAAATCGCCGCGAGCAAAAGGAAGCTCACCAGACCCATCCAAACCGCAGTGGCCCGGTAAAAAGCGCGCAGAACGGGGTTGGTGTAGCGAAATGCGAGTACCGAAGCGGAAACAAAACCCACCGACAACAAGCCCAGGACCATTTTGATCCAGACAGCCCCATGAGTGTCACTTCCAGTAGGCGAAAATGCCCACGTCTCATAGAGAAGCAGATGGACCAAACAAAGAACGGACTGAATGATTGCAATTGGAATGATTAAACGCTTTGGCGCCATTCGATTCCCCAACCCGCGATTCGTATTGTTGCCATGATGCCGCGGGCAATTCGCTTGCCGATACGCCGAATGAATCTCATTTCCTCAAGGAGGCAACTTCGATGCAATACATCTCCTTTCTGAGTATACCGTGTAGTCGTTGTTGGTATACTTAGTATCGTTGGATGGGATGCCAGTGAAAAAGGCTCAGAAAAAAAATGGGGCCGGGGAAAGCGCTTCCGCCAAGCCCATTGCCATCGTGCTGGCGGGGCTGCAGTTATTTACCCAGTACGGGTATCGTAAAACTTCTGTCGACGATATTGCCCGGGCGGCGCAGGTGGCCAAGCGCACGGTGTACCTGCACTTTGAGAACAAAGCAGCGGTCTTTCTGGCAATCCTTGAGTATCTCGGCGACCAGGTACGACAGCGCTGCGCTGCCGCCGAGCGCGCAGGTGGCACGGCGCTGGACCGTCTGACTGGATTGCTCGACGCCTACTTCGGAATGGGGTTCGAGCTCTCCCGCGAGTCCGAACACGTGCCGGAACTGGAGGAAACTTTCTCAAAGCTGGCTCGCGCGAGGATCGGCGACATGAATACGGAGTACGAGGGGCGGCTCGCGAGGTTTTTGCGATCACTTCAGCAGACGCGCGAAATCGGAGGGCCTCCGCAGGGCCTCACCATGGAGCAGATAGTCCACATCGTGGTGCGCGCGGCAGAGGGAGCCAAACACGACGCAAAGGTGCAGGGCGATCGGAGGGCTCTCGAGCGCCGCCTGCGGGAGTTGGCGACGCTTGCGATTGCCGCAATGAAAAAGTAATTCGAGAGGAAAATGGCAGCCTGCAGGGAGGAGAGCACCCCAGTTCCCGAGCGAGAGCAAGTCTGCCTTGACAGCGATCGCAGACCGATCGCTGCCTTGTAGTTACAACGCGATCACGTCGGCTTGTCTGAACAGTTTCAAACCCGCGTCAAAAGCTGCGCACGCTCTGTGCGGACTCCTGCTTGTCCAATGAGGGACTGACAACGTATTCCTCGTGGGCAATGGTCAGAGCCTTCTTGCCGTAAAGTCTGACTTGGACAAACGTCTCATCCCTTTGGGGAAGCCAGAAACTGCCGATTTTTTGGTATCGCCGGACGAAGTCGGCTCGCTCGATCCAGAAAGAAAGCTTCTTCGCCGGATGGCCGTCGATCCGGACGACGGCATAGTCGCGGTCATCAATCCATACCTTGCCTTCGAATAGATATTTGTCTTTCCGCTTGGGAATCGCCTGTACGACGAAGCAGTGGTAAGGTCCTACCTGTTGCTCGCCCAGCGCCTTCAGGGTGTAGTTTGCGGGAACTATAGCGCTGTCATGATGCTCCCTGCCAGCCGCTGTTTCAATCTCGCTGGCGATCAGCGGATTCAATGCCATGCGGCGAACCAGGCCCGACCCCTCTTCGGATGTAACCACGAAGGTTTTCTGGTCGGGTGCACGGTACTCCATGCGCCCGATTTCCTGGGCGTGCACCTTCCCTTTCAAATCGACCACTTGATAGGTCCGGAGGGACGTGTACCCGAGCAGCGTCGCGTTGCGAAGCTCGTTGTGAGCGAGCAATTCGGAAAAAATCTGGCCTTCCGTGACGTCGGATCGCAAGGGCTGAAGTGGAGTTGTAAGGTCCACTTGGCTTTCTTGAGTAAGCTGCCCTTGCGCACCGGCGGCGAACACTGTCATCGCAATCAAGATGGCGGCGACGAAAGAGAAATTGATTTTTGTGTTCGGCATTGTCATATTTTTTGCCCAGGTTGGTTCTTGTTCAATCCTCGAAGCTGCGCACGCCACCCTGGAATTTGTTCCTGGCGTTGGCCCACAGCCACTTGATCACTCGTGCGTCGTTGTAGCAGTAGGCCAGGTTATGGTTGAGGGTTGAGAAACAGTGTTGCTGGCAAGTTGATTTCATCGCCGATAGTTGCGCCTGGTCGAATTTCGGGTGATCAATGTTTCCCCAGTCGAAGGTCGCACCATACATCGGGAAACAGGGGGCGACGGTGCCGTCGGTGCGGATGATGACGTTGTTCTGCCCCGCGCGGCAATTCCATTCCGCAAAGCGCAATTCGCCGCTTTCCTCCTGCACGATCCCAGGCATCGAGGCGAGCAGTTCTGCCTGGTGTCCGTTTCCATGCGTGCCATCGCCGTTCCAGCCATACTCCTTCAGGTCGAGTCCGGACGACATGCGCACAAAGGCCTTGATCTCCTGCAGCCGTTGCACTGAGTTCACCATCTGATAGCCCGCTTTGTTTTTCTCGATCAGCCAATCGACCAGAGAGTCGATCTCGCGCCAGTCTTCCGGGCGAATGTAGGTGGGGTTGTCATACAAGTGCTTGAAGTGGTCGTCCTGTTCGAGCATCGGAGTTTCATTGATGTGATAGTCGGTGGCAATGCGATGGTCATGGGCATACTCGGTCAGCTTTCTGACGTCATCCAGGTTATTGCGGCAGATGTTGATGTTGAAAAAGACCAGGTAGCCGTCCACATATTGTTTACGGAGGATGTGTTCCAGATTTTGTTGCGAGGGAACAAACGCTTTGGGCAGACTCGGCTGCAGGTCCCAGGAGTCGAGTGCGAAATTAAATACCGCTACGCCGGCATCGCCAAGACGGTCAGCAACGTCGGGGCGCAGCAGGCGTCCATTGGTGGCGATGTAAACCCAGAAGCCTTTCTTCGCCGCGTAGTAGACAACTTTATGAATGAACTCTGGCCGCAAGAGAGGCTCGCCGCCCATCAGCGCCAATACGCGGCAGCCATTGTCGTGCAGCCAGTCGATCGAACGCCGTGCCACATCCTCGGTCATGCCTTTGACTTTGTTGTTGTAGGACCAGCAGTACCAGCAATCGAGATTGCACTTGTACTCGACAAATAAATACGCGGTGATCGGGTGGAACTCTCCGGGCAGAACTCGCGAGCGAACGTAGGGACCTAGCCATCCGCGTGAGTAGCGGTAGACGTCCTTTGCACCCCACTTGCGCTTCTCCGGCGGTGTGTCAGGCCCAGGATCGTTGAAGCGTTGCGGGTGCTGGGGGAAGATGGGCTGAGGGAGGGTTAAACCCCTGGCTTCCGCCGGCGCGGGGGGCCGCTCGGTGGAATTCATCAGGAGATCGTGGATTGCTACATCGATGCGAAACTTGGCGGCTGTGGCCATTTGCAATTCACCTCGAGCAAAGTTTACGAAGGCGGTTCCTCCGGGTGAACCGTCGGCATTGCCACTGTGGCGTATGCAAGGAAGATGCCAAAGTCCCAACTGGCAAGTCCGGTCCGAAGCCCCTCATTGAGCCAGGTTACGAGCCAGGTTGCGAGTCGATTTATTTTTTGCCGCGGGCCGAAACGTTCCCTTCATCGCATTGGGGAACAACCACCTCCAACGGGCGCTCGTTAAGGCGTTCCCCTCCTGACCCACCCTTTGGTTAAATCCTTGTTCTCGTCCTCAGACTCGCCGCCTGTGACCAATCGTTGACATTACTGACGAATGTCGAAGGATGCTTTTGACACTTGTCGACACCTTCCTCGCCCGACCCCCTCTTTTCCACTAGAGTCAGCGATTTACGGGACGTCCCCACCGCGCATCGCTTTGGCCGGTCAGTTGCTTCGAGCTAATTTGGTCTTGGAAGACTCACGTTTGAGGTTTCTCTCATTCACAGGAGAAGGCGGAATGAATCGCCGTGTCTTTGTTTTTGTCTTTATCTTTGTCTCTGCACTCGTGCTCTTCCTTTACGGATCGAGGACCTCTGCGGCGCAGGAGCAGACCTTGCTGCCTGACGCGCCCAGGGCGCAGCCGGGAATTATTGTTGGCACTGTACTCGATGTGAACAACGACGCGGTTCCGAGCGCCACCGTCGTTCTTCAGGGCCCCATTCTCAAGAGTCCTCGCACCGTCGCGTCGAACGACAACGGATTCTTTGAATTCAACGATCTCGAGCCGGGAACCCCCTATCACGTCAACATCAGCGCTCAGGGATTTGCCAGCTGGACTTCGCCCGACGTCACCCTCCAGCCGGGCCAGTATGCAATTCTGAGGGTCAATAAGCTCCGGGTTGCCGAGGCGGTGACCAAGGTGACCGTCGGTTATTCCGCCGAGGAGCTCGCCACCGAACAAGTCCAGATCGAGGAGCATCAGCGCGTTTTCGGCATCATCCCTAATTTCTACATAGCTTATGATCGAAATGCCGCGCCGCTCACGACGAAACTGAAATTCAAGCTCGCCGCCAAGGTTGCGTTCGACCCCGTCACCTTTGTCGGGGTAGGTATAGTTGCCGCCGCCGGGCAGGCGGGGGAGCACCCCGACTATCCCCAGGGTGCGAAGGGTTACGCTGAGCGCTATGGCGCTTCCTACGCGAACGGCTTAAGCGACATCATGATCGGTGGCGCCATTCTGCCATCACTTCTGCACCAGGATCCGCGCTACTTCTACCAGGGCACGGGCACGAATAAGTCCCGTGCCCTCCACGCACTCACCAGCCCGTTCGTATGCAGAGGAGACAACGGGCAGTGGCAGCCCAACTACTCGACGATCGGGGGCGATCTGGCGTCGGCCGCCCTCTCAAATGCTTACTATCCGGCGTCAAACCGCGGCTTCGGGCTGTTCATCGGGAATTTCCTGATCGGAACCGGGCAGCGAGGGGCCGCCAATCTGGCGCAGGAGTTCCTGCTGCGCCGAGTTACGTCTAAAGCCAAGGAGCGCGCGCTCTCACAGAAGCAGGACCAGCAGTAATCGTTCCAGCCTCGTACGCCAGATAATGGCGCACCACTCTGAATCTCACCTCACGGTGTTTCGGTGAAGCCGCGTTGCGGGAAGTGAAGCAAACTCCAGCAGACGGGTTTTGTCGAGCCGCGCCCCGTAATGTGGCCCGCCATAGCAGCCATTCTGATCTGATACGATATAGCCACTTCAGGCGATATATCAATGAAACGAATTTCCGCTGGCTTCCTGCCACCGATTGCACTGGACTCCAGCAGGAAGATTCCAATGTACCGCCAACTGTACGAATGGTTTCAACAAGCTATTCTTGCCGGCCAATTGCGGCCTGGCCAAAGGGTACCGTCGACTAGAAACCTCGCGGCGGAGTTGAAGATATCGCGAATTCCAGTCTCCGGCGCTTACGAACAATTGCATGCGGAGGGGTATTTCGAGACATTTGTTGGGGCTGGAACGTGTGTCTCGAGGTCCATCCCGGACGACGCATTGAAACCAGCGGTCGGGAAAATAAGGAGTGCGGCGCACGTTTCTAAAAGCAATACTCTGCGAAAAGTTTCCCGCCGCGTAGCGTTGATGCGCGTGCCCGCGCAAACTTGGTCAAACAAACTGGTTGCATTTCGAGTAAGTCTGCCTGCACTTGAACATTTTCCTACCAGAGTATGGTCCAAACTGGTGAACCGCTATTCGCGAAAACCTACAAGACAATTGATGGCTTATGGGGATGCCAAGGGATACGCGCCGCTCCGGGAAGCCATCGCCGAATATTTAGGCGCAGCTCGCGCGGTGCGATGCGAGCCATCACAAATTCTTATAACAACGGGATCACAGCAGGGCTTACAACTCTCGGCACAGGTTTTGTTGGATACAAATGACCGGGTGTGGATCGAAGAGCCTGGATATCCGGGAGCCCGTCAAGCTCTGATTATGGCTGGGGCACAACTCATCCCCGTGCCTGTCGATCAGGAAGGGCTAAACGTAGCCGAGGGAATCCACCGCGCTCGTCGCGCGCATGCTGTCTACATCACCCCATCGCATCAATATCCGCTGGGTGTGACCATGACCGCGACTCGACGAATGCTGCTGCTCAATTGGGCCCTGCGAAGCGGCGCATGGATTATTGAAGATGATTATGACAGCGAATACAGGCTGGGAGGCCGCCCGATTGCCTCGCTGCAAGGATTAGATACGGACGCGCGAGTGATTTACGTCGGAACATTCAGCAAAGTAATGTTTCCCGCGCTGCGCCTCGGCTACATCGTTGTTCCCAAAGATTTGGCGGACGCATTTTCCACCGCGCGCGACGCTACCGACCAATTTTCATCCACTTTGTATCAGGCTGCGATGACGGATTTCATCCGCGAAGGACATTTGGCGCGGCACATTCGAAGGATGCGCATCCTCTATATGCAGCGGCGAACAGCGCTGGTCGAGGCGATTCATAAACAAATGGGGGATGAGCTCGAGGTGATCGGCGCTGAAGCGGGAATGCATCTGGTGGCGCTCCTGCGGCCGGGCGTTAATGACGTAGCGATTTCGAGGAGGGCTGCCGAAAAGGGAATATCGGCTATGCCTTTGTCCTCATGCTACGCGAAACCGCCTGTGCGGGGCGGCTTGATCCTTGGTTACGGCGGCACCGATGCGCGGCAGATTCATGATGGGATGCGCAAGCTCAGGATGAGCATTTGACAAGCCAAGAAGCGACATGATCGAGCAGGTGGCCCTCTCGATATAAGCGGCATCGCTCGCCGCTGGAAGTAAGCGTGGAACTGCACTGCTTCACCCAAGTCACAACCCCTAAAATCTTACGCTCCCGCAGTATCCATACGGTGTCCCGCGAACCAAAGACATCCAGGTCTGGAATAAATCGTGGAGGATGCGGTTAACACCAGCAGAGTGCAAATTCCCCTAATGTCGAAGGGCGCGAGATGGCGGCGGCGCGCTAATCGAATCAAACGCTGAAGGTTGGCCCACTCAGTGCCATCGACTTTACTAGAAACGCCTTCGGGGAACGGCCAAACCCGATAACCTATGTCGAATATTTTATCCATTGCAGCCGGAGTTGCATTCGTCACGCTTGCCGCCACCAACGTGGCCGTGATGCTGGAGGCTTCCCAACCCGCGCGCAGCGGAGCGACGAGAGCCCGAATGATCGCACTTCACAGGGCAGGTGGTTACCTGTTTGTAATGCTGTTGTGCATCATGGCCTACGGTATGAGTCAGAGACTTGCGAGTTTGGGGATAACAAGTCATCTGCCCACACACCTGGTTCTGCACATCGTGCTGGTACTCGCACTCGTGCCTCTCCTCCTCCTGAAGATATTGGTTGCACGCCGCTACAAGCAAAGTCATTCGTTGCTGAAGGCACTCGGGGTGACGATCTTCCTCTTCGCATTCGTGGTTGTGGCCATCCCTACATTCTCGGAACTTATTCGTTGGGCGAGCCCCGGGAGCCTGTGGTTAAGGCTCGTGACCGGCGTGGTGGTTGTCGCGTGCCTGATCCAGTGCGCCCTGGTGTTTAGGAAGAGAAAGCAGTCGCCCGCTTTGGCGGAGTCATCGCGTATTCGGGAGATTCCTGCGCAAGCAATTCCCTCAACCTCTCGCGAAAACGCGAAGAGCTTGATGAGTCTTCTGTTAGTACAGACCGAGCAGCAAACCAACGATACAAAGACGCTGCGCTTCCGGCTTCCAGAAGAAAGACGACTTTCTGCTAAACCAGGTCAGTTCCTTGCGTTCCAGTGGCAAATCGATGGTCAACCAGTCACGCGATCGTACACGATTTCCTCCTCGCCTCTGCATGAGAACTATGTGGAGATCACGCCGAAACGCATGGAAAATGGCTGCGTCTCTGTTTTTCTCAATGAACGGGCTGAGCCAGGTCTGAGGGTGAAAGCCAGCGGACCGTATGGCCGGTTTTACTTTGACGAGAAACTCCACAAAAATATCGTTCTCATTGCGGCCGGAAGCGGGATCACTCCAATGATTTCGATGCTGCGCTATATCGATGATCTTAAACTGGCTACTTCGGTCACGCTCTTATATTGTGTGCGAACCGCTGCGGACATCATTTTCGAGAACGAACTGGCCGGACTTGGAAGGTCTCTCTCCAACTTTAAGTACGAGGTGTGCCTATCGCAACCGGACTCAACCTGGCAGGGTCCGAGCGGTCGCCTGACCGGGAAATTTGTCTCCCAGCACGTGACCGATCTAGCATCACCCACTTTCTTTCTCTGCGGCCCCAAGGGATTTATGGACAACGCGCGCCAGATTCTCTCGACTCTCGGCGTAAACCAGGACCAGATCCTTCAGGAGAGTTTCGGGGAAAGCAAACGGTCCGTGGAGCCGCATCCAATGAAAGCCCGCCCGGTCGAGAATGTCGTATTCAGTCACTCGGAGAAGGTTTGTCAGCTTGCCCCCGGAAGCAGTCTGCTCGATCTGGCTGAGCAGAGTGACGTGAAGATTCCGTATGGCTGCCGCCAGGGCCTATGCGGCACATGTGCCACGCGAGTTCTGAGCGGCGTCGTTCAAATGGATGTCGAAGCTGGGCTGACGGCTGAGCAGAAAAATGCAGGCTATGTGCTCCCCTGTGTAGGCCGAGCAGAAGGAACAGTTGTCTTGCTGGCCTGATCTGATTCTCCCCGCGAATAAACCTGACTGGGTCAAGCTTCTGCACCAGAAAAAACTGCGTCCGTAGAAACGAGAGTCTGTGGATTCGACGACCCGCCGCGCCGACGAAACGTGCTAAAGCAGAGTCGAACACCGAAAAGCCCTCGATGTTTTGCAAGATTGGAACCGAATCCGAACCGCCCACTGAAGTTCTTCGGATTGGCCAGTGTCACTCATTATCAAGGACTGCCACCCCTGCAGTTTGCGCACAACGCCATCGAGCTTTGGAAAAAGGGCGATGGTATGCAAACTTCGAATAAGGCGCCGACCGACCACCATGGTCGGTTCACTCAGCCGGTGCCTCCTTCAATAGCTTCAACACGTTGTCGGTTGTGTCCGTCTCGCCCAGCCGGGGGAACATCTTCTCGACGCTATAACGATGTGCATCGGCGTCCCGGTCGGTCATCGCATCCACGACGAACGCAACATTGTAGCCGTAGTCGTAGGCGCTGCGCGCTGTCGATTCCACGCCGCTACTGGTTGCAATGCCCGTCAAGAAGACCTGAGTTACGCCGCGCTGACGCAAGTACGCATCCAAGGATGTGCCAATGAACGCGCCCACTCGCTGCTTGCTGACGAAGTAATCGTGGGAGTGCTGCTCCAACTCAGGAACAATCTCGATCCGATCGGCCGGAAGTGAAAACGTGGGACGTCCGGCGTCGGTTCGGCCCGGAGCCGCACCCGTCACGTTGACGAGAGCGACTGGAAAGCACGCGCGAGCTCGGCAGCGCGGCCGATGATCTCGCCAGCAGGGTGCACGGTCCCAAACTGACAATGCCTTTTTGCAGGTCAATCACAATCAAGGCAGCGGTGGTATCGAGTTTCGTTATGGGCACGGTTTCCTTTCGGCTGGGTGGTGTGGACGATCGCGCGGCTTCGCTCGAGCGGTTAATTGGCTAGTTTCTTTCGAAAGTGCACACTCAACATCGTGCTTATTACCACGATACCCGCGAAGAAAGTAACCACTGCTGAGTTGCCTCCGCTTGAAACGTTCCCGACCCGGAACAGGATGTAACCCGCAACCAGATTGAATAGTGCCCAGACAACGTTCACCGTTGGCGATGACAATCCTTTTCCGGGAGGGTGAGCAAATGGCGTCGGAAAACGGTTGCCAGAGATCCCATGCACGAAATGAGGAACGACATTAGCGAGAAACATTCCGGCGAAGAAACAAGCGATGTAGTCATACCAGTTCACTATGGCTTTTCCTTTCAACAGCAGTGGTAAGGTCATATTGCCGGTTCCTGCAGGTCGGAAGTCAGGTCAATGTCGCGCGCAGACAGCAGACCCATCTCCTTGTAAATTGGCTGTATGGCCGCGTTGACTTTCGGCAGATCAAGCGTGAACCATAGCGAGCCGGCGATGCAGAACGCGCCCGTAACGATGACAGTGTGGGGCGCTCCTATCCGCTGCGCCAGCGTGCCGGCCAGCAGGCTGCCGAACGGCGCTGCGCCGAAAAATGCCATCGTGTAATAGCCCATCACGCGAGCGCGTTTGTCTTCTGGCACCAACGACTGGATGATCGTGTTGCTGACGGATGCCCCCTGCATCAGGCCGAAGCCGACGAAGACCATCAGTACAAGCGACAGCCACAACGTATGCGACAGGCCGAAGAGAATCAGCGCTCCTCCCAGCATCGCAGTCGCTATCTGCACCATGCGTGTCAGCCCGACGACCGACTTGCGGGCCGCAAGGGAAAGCCCCGACACCAGCGCACCAATGCCTGAGGCCGCGGTCAGCCAGCCGAGAGTATGCGCGCCGCCGTGTAGCACATGGCCGGCAAAGACGGGCAGGAGCACGGCGTAGGAGTAGCCCATCAGGCTGATAATCGCAAAGAGCAGAAGGATGGTGCGGATGGGCCGAAATGCACGGACGTAGTCCCAACCTTCACGTATCTGTTCGAACATGCTGGTCGCGTTCCGACGGATATCCATGGGCTCGATGCGCATCATCAGCAGGGATGCGATTACGGCAAAGTAGCTGACGCCATCGATCATGAAGCACCAGCCTTCGCCGAAGGCACTGATCACCAGGCCGGCGATGGCGGGGCCGATTAGCCGCGCACCATTTGCCATCGAGGAGTTGATCGCGATGGCGTTACTGAGGTCATTGCGATCGTCGACCATCTGTACGAGGAAGGACTGGCGCCCAGGCATATCGAAGGCATTGATCAAGCCCTGCACCGCGGTGAGAGCCATGATTTCCCCGAGCGTGATGACATGAGTCAGGGTGAGTGCGGCCATGGCGAGCGACTGGAGTGCAGCCGCGGCTTGTGTCCACACCAGCAGCTTGCGGCGATTGAGGCGCTCGACCCAGACACCTGCAAATGGCCCCACGGCAAACGAAACAATCTGCCCGGCGAAGCTTACGATTGCCAAGCAACAGCGCCGAATGGGTCAGGCGATAGACCAGCCAGCTGGTCGCCAGCCGCGTCATCCATGTGCCGATTACGGAAACGCTCTGGCCGAAGAAAAAAAGTTTGAAGTTGCGGTGTCGCAGCGCTCGCCAGGCGTGCGACATCGAGCCTCCGAGAGATGCCTCCTTTAAATCCGAACTGATAACTGGCTTTTTCACTTTTGCGCCAGGCGCTTGATGATCTCCCCAGCCTTGAACAGCGTCTCCCGTTCCTGTTCGTCGAGCTGGGCGACGGCCTGCGCGAGCCACGTCCGTTTTGCATCCTTGGCACTCTTGCGCACGGCGGCGCCTTTGGCGGTCAACTCAATATTCACTTGGCGGCCATCGGTCGGATGCGGCGTGCGCTCGACCATGCCCATTTCCTCAAGCGCCGCGATGGTGGTTCTCATCGACTGCGGTTTCATGCCTTCGGCACGCGCCAAGTCGGCGGTGGTTGCAGGTCCCTCTCTGGCGAGGCGCGCCATGACGGCGGCCTCGGTCAACGAAAGCTCATGCGAGGCGGCGGCGGCGCGCACGCGGCGTACCAGGAGTCCAATGGCTTGAATAAAGTCGAGAAGAGAGATTTCAAGGGTCCTTCGCGCCATAAGCAATTCCATTATATACACAAGAGCAGTCAACCTTGCAAGTTTAGCTTGCAAGGTAGACTGCGTTATCTGGAAAGATGTGATCGCAGTCCAGTCCTGATTCACCGGGAGGACGCCCGAAAAACACGGCTATATTGCACTTCTTGCGCGGCTGATATTTTCCCGTCAGGTCTTGGAGGCAGGACGCTGAGAAGGCGATTTCACCGGGTCGGCTGTTCCGAGACCGTTGCCACGGCGTGGGGGAACACGATGGGAATCATGAGCCATGCGACAGTGGCACTCGCCAGAGACAGACCCGCGCAAACCCACATGACAAGGCGGAATCCGAATACGAACGCTTGCTCAATGGATTTCTTGACGGCAGTTTTCCTAACGGGATCGAGATCATCCGGCACTTGTAAGCCGCCGAGTTTGATCTCGTTGGTTTCGAGATCATGCAGAATGGCAGGCGGCAGCGAGAAGCGAGCCAGACTATGGTTTAATCGAGAACTAAACGCCTTCATCATCACAATTCCAAGGACTGCGAGAGCAAGTACGCCGGCTACCCGCGCCACTGCGTTGTTGATTCCAGAAGCAGTGCCGACCCGGTCTTGACCGACGGAGTTCATCACCACGGTCGTAAGGGGCGCTACCGTGACCGCCATTCCGAATCCGAGAATAATAATCGCCGGGAAGAACGCCTTCCAGTAACTGTCCGCGAGAGAAGGCAGCGCGAACAAGACGAAACCTAAAGCGGCTATGATTGGGCCATTGATGAGCGGCCCTCTGGAGCCATAGCGGGCGACAAGCCCGCCAGACCAGCGAGAAAGAAAGAAGATGAGCAGAATGAAAGGTAGGACGGCAGCCCCGGTCGCGGTAGTGGAATATCCCTGGACCTGGATAAGATTCAAGGGGAACAAGAAAAAGAAAATTCCGATCGCGGCATAGAGAAACAGCGTAAGCAGGTTTGCGCCACTGAAGCCGCGGGATTCGAACAGCGTGAGAGGGAGCATCGGTCGAGTGACGTGAGCCTCGAGAAACACGAAGGCAATAAGACATCCGAGGCCGACGAACAAACTCCCGAAAACCAGCGGATCTTTCCAACCGAGGTTGACCGATTCGATCAACCCGTAAACCAAACCTCCTAATCCGACAGTCGCCAGGATTGCTCCCCGCCAATCCACGCTCCCGGCAGCAGCGCTGCGGGTCTCAGGGATGGACCAAAGGGAAAGAACGATCACCGCCACCGCCAGAGGAATATTAATGAAGAAGACCCACCGCCAGGAAGCATGCCCGACCAGCCATCCGCCCAGGACCGGCCCAATGGCGGTGGTGATTGCAGTAAAGCCCGACCACGTGCCGATCGCCTGGCCCCGACTCTTCTCGTCAAATGACGTGCTGATAATCGCAAGACTGCCGGGCACGAGGAGCGCCGCTCCCACGCCTTGAATGCTCCTCGCGATAATCAGTTGACTGATATTCGAGGCAGAGCCGCAACCCGCGGAGGCCACGGCAAAAATCACAACCCCGATCACGAAGAAAAGACGACGGCCGAACAGATCGCCCAGCGAGCCACCCACCAGAATCAACGCCGCTAGCAACAGTCCATAAGATTCGACGATCCATTGCACGTCCACCACGGTTGCATGAAAGCTGGCTTGCAGCGCAGGCAGAGCCACATTGACGACCGTGCTGTCGATGAAAGCCATGCTGGAACCGAGAATGGTGGCGACAAGGATCCAGGTTCGTGCTGCCGCTCCCGAGGGGACTTTGGCAACCGCTGAGCGCATTACGGCTTCGTCACAAGGCGTTCGCATGCAAAGCTATGGATGCCATTTAGGGTGCCTTAGGTTCTGAAGATCGGCGGAGCAAAGTTGGGGAACGTCTGCGTTTGGCTCGGGTTTGGAGCAGGGATGTGTCGGTGGTAGACTGCGCGTATGGCCGCCAAAAAGAAAACTAAACGGAAGCACGCGTCCCTGAAAAAAGCTGCCGCGAAGAACCGGAAACCGGTCAAGAAGACGGTTCGAAAACGGGCTAAAAAGAACGCGACCCTGAAAAAGAAGTTGGTCAACCAGAAGCCCCCTCTGAAAAAAGCGGGGGTGAAAACGAAGTCCCCCGACAAGAACAAGAACAAGACCGGTGCGAAGACTGCGAGTGTCTCTGGCAAAAGAGGTCCCAAACGAGAGCAGAGCTTGGAGGGGGAAGCATTTGAACCCCAGGAGATAAGAGCGGGATCGGCCGGGCAGTCCGGAGATTTGCAGGGGTTATCGAACGTCGAGAGCGCGGACTCGGAGAGCGTCGACGAATTGATCGAGGAAGGAAACGCGTTCGAGGCCGACGTAGTGGCGGGCGTGGAAAGAGCTGACGCCGCCGATGAGAAGGGAGTTCGCACGCACGAGGTGCCAGAGGACGACGTTCCCGGCGAATACCTGGATAAGGACTAATCGCGGGCCGTCCGGTTCAAAAACTCTCCACCCAATTTCGCAAATGTAAATTACCTCCAGCAGTGTCGTCCAAGAACCGCTCTCCCCGGGCCGTGCAGGCGGCGTGCGCAGTATAGATAGGTTGTACCTGCGCAAGTGGAGGATTGAGCCTCTAGAAATACAGCATTTACAGGATACGAGCTTCTTGCTTTGGCCGATAACGTGGGTTTGGAAGTTATCAGAGGAGAAGCGCGATCGAACCGCTTGCTGAAGATATCGTGGCCGTACGGCGGGAGATGTTGGATTTGCTTCGCCAGCAGTTGGAAGTGCTGAATTTCGCGCCGGAATTAACCGATAGTCAGCTAAGAGAATGCTATGAACGGCAAGGCCGGGTTCAGGAATTACGGGAGAAGTTGCAAGCGAGCTTAAGTGGGGAGCCGCAAAATCGTCCGCGCATGAAGGAAGGATTGGCAACTGAACTGTCGACGGCGGATTTTTCTTGTGTCGCCTCCCGTCCACAAGGCGGCGCCTTCCCCGGAACCGGCTGCTCATCTTTGAGACACGCAGTTGTCTCATTTACCAGGTAAGAACATTCCCATTAAAACGGAGGACTCATGCATCGAGGATACAAGTATTTCGGAAGTGTGCTGCTCGCGGCAGCACTGGCCACGCCGCTTGCCGGCGCACTGCAGGATCATGACGACCATGATCGGAACCGGGATGAGCACAGGGTCTATGATCGGGACCACAAGGACTACCACAACTGGGATGCCAAGGAAGACAGAGTTTACCGGCACTGGTTAGAGGAGAAGCACGAGACTTACCGCGAGTTTAACCGCCTGGATGCCAAGCGACAGAGAGAATATTGGGAATGGCGGCACAACCACTGAAGATCACGAGGACCATCACTAGAGCGTGGGAACGATAATTCCGGCGTAGCCGACTACGGCATCGCGATCACCGGAAATATCCCCAGAAGTCGAATATTTCAGCAGCTCGGCGGAAACTCCGCCGAGCTTTTTTGCTGCCGTTAACATCGCGACTGCGGGACCAAAGCCGCACATGCTGATGTGCTGCTGGGTAACCACATCGAAGAGAGTGCGGGCGTCAAGGCGGAGAATTGGTTCAATCGCACTCTGGTCTTTGCCGCGGGTAATGGCGTCGGACTCGTAGTGATTCATGTCGCTGGAGGCGACGATGAGAACGCGGCTGCCATGCGCGGCGATCGCGTCCGCCATAGCGAGGCCCAGGTACTCGAGTGCTGCGAACTGTCTGGTGCCGAGCGCGATTGGAACGAAGGTAAGTCGAGGTTGGAGAATTTGCAGGAAGGGCAGCTCAACTTCCGCAGCATGCTCGGAGCGGTGTGCGGCTGCATCTTCGAGAAGAAGAGGACAGCGCTGCTTCAGAACGGTAGCGAAATCGCTTGCAACGGGTACTGGGCCGAGAGGAGTTTCCCAGATCCCTTCGCTCACGATGGCGAGGGCACTGCCCAGGCCTGTGTGGTTGGGACACAGTACGATGCAGAGTTCCGGAATTTCCAATGCGGCAAAGACGGCGCCGGCGACATGGCCGGAATACATGTAACCCGCATGGGGGACCAGGCATCCCAGCGCAGAGGTGGTTTTCTGCGGCGGAGTCTGAGAGAGATAAGTGAGAACGTCTTCGCGGAGCAGTTCTGGATCGCGGGGGTAGAAACGTCCGGCCACGGCGGGATGGCGAATTGGAATCGCGGTCATAAGAAAGTCTCCGCGAAACGGGTACAGCAGAAATACCCAGTCGACTCAGTTTATGCTACGAGCCGTCGTGGTTCTGGCGCAAGGCACGATAGAGCGCCGCACTCTCATCCAGGCTTAAGGTCTCGGCGCGGGCTGCGGGCTTCACTCGAGCCTGCGAAAGCGCCGCACGGAGGCGAGGCTCAGCGTAGGCGGACTTGAGATTGTTCCACAATGTCTTGCGCTTCTGGCCAAAGGAAAGTTTAAGGAAGTCGATGAAGCCGTCTTTAAATCCAATGGTATCGAGACCAAGCTGTTGATCGCGTGGCGCAATCGTGAGTCGCAGAGCGGTGGAATGCACTTGAGGTGGCGGCGCAAAGGCAGTGGGCGGAAGGGTGAAGAGTTTTTCGACACGAGCATGGAGTTGTGCAGTAGCGGATAGCAATCCATAGTCACGGCCACCAGGCTCGGCGGCGATGCGATCGGCAACCTCGCGCTGCACCAGGATCACCAGGGTCTCGAAGTATTTGGAGTATTCAAACAGCCGCAGCAAAATGTCAGAGGTGATGTAGTAAGGAAGGTTGCCGATAACCTTTGCCGGTGTGGGCTTAAATTCGATGCCGGGACGGCGGAGTCCGGGCTTGGGACCAAACAAGGAATCGAAATCGATGGAGAGGATATCGGCTTCGATGACCTCGACGTTCGGAAACATGGCGAAGCGCAGGCGAAGCTGTGCCGCCAGGACGCGGTCGAGTTCCACGGCGATCAGGCGGCGCGCCCGTTTGGCCAGCAGGGAAGTGAGGACTCCGCGTCCGGGACCGATTTCGAGCACGGTATTTTGCGAGATATCGCCCAGGGCATCCACAATTTGCAAGGCGAAGCTTTCGCTGGCGAGAAAATGCTGTCCCAACTTAGGCTTAAGTTGCGGCCGGCGCGTGGATACGACCTTCGGCACGTTGACCCTCTTTTCCTTGGGCATATAGACTGACAGTTCAGCCCGCGTGCATGGTTGGCGGGAGATCCGTTCCCACAACATCTTCCATCATAACGTGCGCCCGGGGAAAGCGGGATTCACTCCGGGGAGGGTTCATGCATATCGCATTCGCGGCTTCGGAAGGCGTGCCCTTCTCAAAGACCGGGGGGCTGGCCGACGTGGTGGGCGCATTGCCGCGCGCCCTGGCCGCCTTGGGGCATCAGGTGAGCGTGTATTTGCCGCGGTACCGGCAGACGAAACTGACGGATCCGGCCACCGCGGTACGCAGTATTACGATTCCATTTGACGACAAATATCGCTTTTCCGCGGTGGTGACGGGCGGAAACCAGTCAGGTGTGCGTTTTTATTTTGTCGACTATCCGGAGTACTTCGATCGCGACGCGCTTTACGGAACGCCGGCAGGGGACTATCCCGATAATGCCGAGCGCTTCGCCTTGTTTTCCCGTACCGTGCTCGAAGCCTCGAAAATTCTTGGCGTACCGGACCTGTTTCATTGTCACGACTGGCAGTCGGCGCTGGTGCCTGTGCTGCTGCGCACGGTTTACGCCGAAGATCCGGCGTTCCGCGATGCAGGCACAGTGTTCACCATCCACAACATAGGTTACCAGGGGCTGTTCCCGCCGGAGACTCTACCGCTGCTGATGCTTCCATGGGATCTGTTCACTATGTCGAAGATGGAATTCTTCGGGCAGGTAAATTTTCTTAAGGGCGCGCTTACTTATTCCGATTACGTGACCACGGTGAGCCGGAAGTATAGCCAGGAAATTCAAACTGCGGAATATGGCTTTGGACTGGAAGGTGTCCTGCGCGACCGGGCCGCGACCGTTACAGGAATTCTGAATGGGGTCGATTACGATGAGTGGAGTCCGGAGGCCGATAAGTTCATCGTGGCTAAGTATTCGCCCCAGGATCTGTCGGGCAAAGCCAAGTGCAGGCAGGATCTTCTGACTGCGTTCGGCGTGAAGAATGCCGATGCAAAGTTGCCGGTGATGGGAATCGTTTCGCGCTTTGCCGCGCAGAAGGGGTTTGACCTGATCGCGCAGATCATGGACCGGCTGGCGCGCGAAGAGATGATCATGGTCGTCCTTGGTTCCGGCGACAAGCAGTACGAAGAAATGTTTGCCCGGCTCAATAAGCAGTTCCCCAACAAAATTGCGTTGAAGGTGGCTTACGACAATGCCGTCGCCCACAAGATCGAGGCGGGGTCCGATATGTTTCTGATGCCTTCGAGGTACGAGCCCTGCGGACTGAACCAGATCTACAGCCTGAAATACGGGACGGTCCCCATTGTCCGCGCTACGGGCGGCCTCGACGATACGATTGAGCCCTGGGATGCGCGCACCGGCAAAGGCACCGGTTTTAAGTTCACGGAGTATAACGGCGAGTCTCTGCTGCTGACCATCAAACAGGCGCTGCAGGCATTTCGCGACCAGACCTCATGGCAAGCACTCATGCGCAACGGCATGAATAAGGATTTTTCCTGGAAGGTTTCCGCGCGGGAGTATGGGAAGGTTTATGAGCGGGTGCGGCAGATGCGTGCGTCCACACCGGCCGCTGCAGAAAAAGCTTTAGTCTAGTGCCGTATCCAAACTCCACGAATGATTGCGGCTTAGTCATCGAGGTTGGCCCCATGTAACGAATCGTCACCCCAGCGCACTATGGGAGCAGCGGTCATTAGGGACGGACGGATTGCCGACCTTTGAAATCAAGAAGGAGATTTCGGGACATAACCGCTGTGTGCCGAGCCAGCGCAGCCGATAGCGCCCTGCCGGGGTGACGGCGCAGTTCGCGATGCCGCCCGAGGCTACTCCTCTAAGAGATAAAGGTGGAGCATCATGGGACATGTCTACTTTCACGTCGATATGATTGCGCAAGGTCAAAACCCTATCTGTTGGATCGCATGTGTCGCAATGCTAACCTCGTTTAGAACGAAAGCGACTCACCCGATCAGTGAATTCACCGGTGGCTTTGATCCCAGCAACTCTTGCATACCGGACCCAAACAAGGGCTGGAAGGATCTTTACACCAATCTGGATAAGTTTGGATTCGACGTGGATGGAGCCGACATGTCGATCGGTGCCAACTACATTGAGGACACGCTGAGAAGGCATGGTCCTTTCATGATCTTCGTTGATGTGGTGGATTTTCCTTTTTACGGACCGGTCTGCGTCAGCGTGGGCAGCGGCACCCATGCGTTAGTAGTCAGCGGAGTCGACACAGACGCGGGCAAAGTGATGATCGTAAATCCCTGGGGCACGCGAACCCCGCCCGCGGACCTCGATGTCATCGTGAAAGCGATGCAGAACATCTCAGATCAAGACCTGAACCCGGTCGCGTACATGCACTGACGGAGCTGCCAAGCCCTAAAACGAGCGCAAGCGTGGCTCACGGCTGGAGCGAGTGTGTCTTAGTGTGCGGAGCGTCATCCGTGGCAGATCGCAGCGCGGCTGCTAGAATTCGTTTACATGGCCGCTGCATCGCACATCCCGGCTTTCACCCGCACCATCTTCCACGTCGACATGGACATGTTCTTCGTATCAGTGGAGGAGTTGTACGATCCATCTCTGAAAGGGAAGCCTGTTGTGGTGGGTGGGCAGCGGCACGAGCGCGGAGTGGTTTCGGCGGCTTCCTATGAAGCCCGGAAGTTTGGAGTGCATTCGGCATTGCCGTTGCGAACCGCGGCGAAGCTTTGTCCACAGGCTATCTTTGTCGACGGCCATCCGGAGCGTTACCGCGAGTGCTCGGAGAAAGTGTATACGGTGCTCACGGCATTCTCTCCCCAGCTGGAGATGGCTTCGATCGACGAAGCTTACCTTGATATGACCGGCACCGCGCGTCTGCACGGGCCGCCGCTCAAAGCGGCGCACAAATTGCACTTGCGGATGAAGGATGAGACGCGGCTCAATTGTTCGATCGGCATTGGCTCATCGCGCCTGATTGCGAAAGTTTCGTCTGCCCAGGCGAAGCCTAACGGTGTGTTGTGGATTGTCCCGGGGGAAGAATCCAGGTTTCTCGCACCGCTCGATGTCCGCGAAATTCCCGGTGTGGGCAAAGTAATGGAGAGCCATCTGCACGCGCTCGGCATCATGAAAGTAGGAGACCTGGCGCGGCTGGAAGAGTCTGAACTGGAGGAGCGATTCGGCAAGTGGGGGCTCGCGTTGGCGGGCAAGGCGCGGGGAGAGGATGCGGGCGGATGGTTCGACTCCGAGGTGGGCGCCGATACGGCAGCGAAATCCATCAGCCACGAACATACGTACAACCAAGACACGTCGGACGTGAGTCAACTGGAAGCTACTCTAATGCGGCTTTCCGAAATGGTGGGCCGGCGTCTGCGCGAAGCCAAGTTCTACGCGCGCACCGTTCAACTTAAATTGCGTTACAAAGATTTTACGACGATCACGCGTGCGCATAGTTTGCCGGCGGCGACTCAACTTGATGGTGAAATCTTTGAACAGGTGCGCACCCTTTTTCGCAGGAACTGGAAGCCGGGGAGGGAGATCCGACTGCTGGGCGTGCAGGCGTCGTCATTCGCGCCGCAGACCGAACAGATCAATCTGTTGGAAGGTGGCCGACAGCAGCGCTGGAAAGATGCATTGGCGGTCGCCGACCGCTTGCGCGACAGGTTTGGCGAGTCGAGCGTTTCGCTGGCCGCGGGCATGCGGGGGAGCTTCCGCGAACGGACGCATGAGAATCCGGCTGGGCTGCCGGGAAAAGCCAAACCTAAGTAGATTCTATTTGCCAGATGCTTCGTCTCGGGGCTTCGCCCCCTGAGACAGCCGAGGGCGGCTGTCCTCACGTTGAACAATAAAGTAGCCGAACAAGAAACGCAGGCCGGGTATCCCGGAAGTGATTCCGGATCCCGGCCTGCGTTTTATTTCAACTTGAACTAGAAGCTGCTTAGTTGCCTGAAGGTGAATTGGCGGCACTCGTGGGTGGCGCGGTTGGGGATGTTGATGCGCCCCAGCGCGCTAACCGAGGATAGAAGGGCGTGACTTCGAATGGCATCTTGTCACGAGCCGAGGTGATGGCGACCGGAGCCGTCTTCACCATTTCTGCTCTGTCGTCCCAGGGATTGATCTTGACGCGTCCGCCGAGCGGCAAGGCCGCGACCTGATCCAGCTTGTTGTTGTCGAGCGCCGGACCTTTCGTTGCCAGAGCAGCCAGGCGGCTGATGTTTCCGTTTTCCGCCAGCGGGTTGCCCAGGTGTGTGGTCAATAGAGCATTGAGCTGAGGTGCGTGGGCTTGCAGTGATTTGAAGAACAGGCCGACATTGTCGAGTTTCTGCGCGTAGGGAGAATTGTTCAACAGATCGATCGCCTTCTTGTCAGCGGCGGCTTCTTCTTCTGGAATGTGTTTGAAGCCCAGGTTGTTGTAAGTGGAATCGTCGGAGAACAGCATGCGGTCGTTGAAGGCATACTTGCTGCCCAGGTTGTGGCCGAGCACGATGTGCGCGAGCTCGTGGGCGAGCACGGCGGCAAGGCTGGCCTCGTCGGGTAGGACGTCGATTAAGCCACGGCTGATAACGATGGTGTTGCCGACGCTGAAGGTTTCAAGCGGTGCAGTGAGCAGCACTCGAGTGCGTACTGGACGCGGCAGGTCGATGTTGTTGGTGACTTCAAGATTGTTGACCACCGTCTGGAGAATGTGATCCACGTCGCCTTCAGGCGCAAGTAATCCCGCGCTGGTGAGGCGTTCGACGACGTTATCTTCCGCCTGTTGCTGCCACACCCGCTCAGCTTGCAGCGGTGAAGCGTCTTGGGTGCTGGCGCTTTCATCCTTTACGCTGTCGACCCGAATCTGAGTAAGTTCGTCGTCCTTGCCGCCCTTTTTCAGGTCATAGCCCCAGATGCGGGTCTGCGCCTTGAAGGCCATCTTATTTTTTACGCCTGCGCTGAAGTCTCCTTCTTCACTGTAGATGTAAGCAGGAACCCAGTAACCGGGAATGAGGTTCAGGCGCCAGCTATCCATGTGGAAGAAGTAGGAATTGCGCGGCGCAGGATAGTAAGTCCCATTCAACCGGACGATGTTGTATTCCTGATCTTCGACCCAGATACGGCCAAGGAAGCGTCCCCTGCCGGAGCCTTTCTTGGGCGTGACGTCGAACACCAGGCAGCGGACTTCGCCGAGAAATTCACGGCGGATGTAATGAAACTCATAGTGCTCGCGATCGAAATCTGTACGGTCAGCGTAGACCATCCAGGAGAAGCCGAGGGGCTGGTACTGCACCTTGAAGAGCTTGTTGAAGCCGCCCATCAAGCGGGACTCCATGCCTCTGTCTTGCTCCTTCAGATAATCTTTGCGGTCGACGGTCTCACCCATATCCATGCGGCCGAGGAAATAATGGTCCCCGCTGGGTACTGGGCCGAGTTGCGGGTCGGCGGTCAGATTCTGCAGATAAGTTTCAACCACCGGGGTGCGGCTGGAGAGAGCCTTCATAAGCCCGTGTTCGCGCTCGATAAAACGATCCACCACCTGATCCATGGTGGTGGGCTGCGGCAGAGTCGAGGGCGTCGGCGCCGGAGCCGTTGACGTCTGCGACTGAGGCGCTTGCGGCGGTGCAGAGGATTGAGAATCAGACGCCTGCTGTGCGGCGCTCACCGAGACCAGCAGTGCGGCTGTGAATATCCATTTCGAAGTGCACATGACTTTTCTCTCCAAGTTTCTTAAAGCCCGATGTTTCTTTCAAAGCGATGTTTGCGTAACTCAAATTTTCTTTGACCGATATGCTCAATTCAGTTGCCAGCCACAAACCACGAAACCGGCCTTCTGGACGGAACCTTTCGTGTTTCCAAACTTCCTAAAACTGACTTCTCTAGTACGCCAACTGAAACAGCACGTGCACGACTGCCGTGGAATCCACGGGCTGTCCCATGCGCAGCGCGGGTTTGAATCGCATCTTATTGGCTGCGGCAGCGGCCGCTTCATCCAGACCGTGACCCAGGCCGCGGACCACGCGGTTCACATGCAGGGTCCCGTTGGCTCCGAAACTTACTTCCAACAGAACTTCGCCTTCCAGCTTTAATTTGCGAGCTTCGTCGGTGTACACCGGCTGCGCCTTGTAGGTGATTTCGACTGAAGAGGTGGCCGGTCCTAAATCAGCTTGTGCGAGCTTGGGCCCGCCATGGACCACCTGCTCGGCTCCGAACCCGCCAGTTGAGACTGCACTGCCGGTTCCATTACTTCGCCCGTCACCTTTCCCTCCGCTCGCAATGCCGTTTCCGAAGTCAGCACTGGCGACCGATCCTTTAATACCTTTTGCACCGCCCGATCCGTTGCCTTGTCCTGAACCGACGGGCATGTCAAATGAGCCGGCTTGCGCGGCATACAGCTTGGCGCCCTGCTTGCCCGTACCTTGCAGGCCGTTAGGATCGCCGAAGCCTCCTGTCTGCACTTTTTGCACGGCGACATTCACCGTGGGGACGACTGAACTTCCCGAAAAATCTCCGGTGTGCAGGAGTTGCGGACGGGCCCCGCCGGCGGTCATCTTGATCTGCGGAGAAGCGAAAGTGTTGATCACGACCTTGGGTGCTTCTATAGCCTCGGGCGTGGGCGCGCGATGAACCTCATGCGGCACGACCAGCTTCGGGCGATCAAAAACAGGCGCGGGAGGAAGCAACTTGGTCTTCAGCGACTTCACTTTAACCCGCATACGCTCCGGTCTCATCGCGGGAAGAGGAATCAATTCCGTGACCCGGTACGCCTTGAGCTGAATGCGGTCTGGAAATAGAAGGCCTATATTAATCAGCAGCAGAGTGAGCAACACCAGGAAAGCGTAGCTAGTGGCCAGCGCGCGCTTGTCGATGTGGCGCTCCGGCAAAATCCCGAGCTGAAAACTCTGTTCTGGCATAGCCATGTCGTAACTCCAAGGGGATCCGGGCCGAGGGAGCGGACCGGGACTGGAGTTTTCACAGTACGGGAGAAAGGACAGTGGGTAAACGTGTCCACGGCTCTTGACCTAAGGTAACCGGGGCAAGTCACTTGCGGCACTTGGTTCTGAAAAGGGGCCGAGGGACTACCTAGGACATGGCATGCGACTGACGCCGCCGGCGAAACCAGGAGAAAACCGGTATGCCAGCCAGAATTACAAGTAGTCCGTACAAAGAATTCGGCCAGTTTTCCCGAAATGTGTAATAGAGAAGGATTGCGGCAATAGTAATGAACAACGCGGGAACCACAGGGTAGCCGAGCACGCGATAGGGACGGATTGCTTGCGGATCGCGCCAGCGGAAGACGAAGATGGTGCTGCCAGCGATCATGTAGAAAAGCCATTCCGCAAAGATGGCGAGAGAAAAAAGCTGGCGAAAGTTTCCGCCCAGCAACAGCAGAATGATCGACAAAACCGCCTGGACCACAATGGCTGCAGACGGAGTGTGAAAGCGCGGATGCACTTCTCGAAGAGCGCGAAAAAAATATCCGTCGCGCGCCATGGCGAAGGGCACGCGGGCTCCGCTCATAATGGTGCCATTCAAGGTAACCAACATGGAAACAGCCATGCCGATGGAAACGATGGCCGCACCCGTGTGTCCCATAACGAGCGCGACTGCGTCGGAAGCCGGCCGCTGCGAAGAAGCGATCGCATTCACTGGCAGAACGTACTGCACGGCCGCGTTCACCAGCACGTACAGCACGCCCACTGTGGCCACACCGGCAATCAGCGCGATCGGGATGTTGCGCTCGGGACGCTTGATTTCGCCGGCGACCATGTTGAGGTCGTTCCATCCATCGTAAGCCCACAAAGCGGCCACCAGCGCGGCCATGAATCCGGCAATTCCGCCCTTGGCTCCGGTGAAGGTCCCGGCAAAGTTGGCCCAGCCGCGCCCGCTGGCGCTGCCGACGCCGCTGAAGCATACGAGCACGATGCCGAGAATGATTGCGACCTTCAGCACGGTGAAGATCAACTGAAATTCCCCAGCCTTTTTTACCCCCAGGTAATTTAAGACGGAAATAAGAATGGCTGCGGCGATGGCGATGAGCTGTCCCCAGGTGACGGCGAAGGGGTGAGAGAAAATATGCGCTAGATAAACATTGTCAGAAAAAAATGAGAAGACCGAGAAGGTGCCCAGGATGCGCACCAGCCCGGTCGCAACGGTTGCCACCGACGCAGGTTTCGCGATTACGAACCACGTCCAGCCATAGAGAAATCCGCCCAGCGGACCATAGGCGTCGCGGACATAGACATATTCGCCGCCCGCTTGCGGTTTCATGGCGCCGAGTTCGGCGTAAGTGAGCGCCCCAAAAAAAGAAAGCATGCCTCCGACGAGCCAAGCCAAATAAACCAGCTTGGCCGAGCCCACGGCCTGCATCATTTCTGCGGGAACCAGAAAAATTCCGCTGCCGATGATGGTTCCCACCACCACCGCCGAGGCATGGCTGACGCCCAGGTCGCGGGCGAGTTCGAAACGAGTCGCAGCTTGTTCTGTCAGCTCCGGCATTGGGGAGTGTGCAAGTATACGTCAGCGGTGCGACTTGTATTCCGCCAACGGTTCTCGCAAACCCACGCTGGTGACGTATCCCACTCCAAAGGTCACAGCCGCTCCAATCATCACCCACCACGTCCAGGGAACGTGTGTCCAACGCCACAGGTATAAATCCGCGCTGAACCCGAAAAGCATGCCCACCATCGCGCCCCGCTGGTTGGCCTTTCGCGTCAGCACACCGAGCAGGAAGACTCCGAGCAGCGCGCCGTAGGCCACGGATGCGATCTGCAGTCCGACTTCGACTACGCGCCCCGCTTTGTGAAGGGAAAAAACCGCCAGGGCAAATAGAACGATTGCAAAAAAGAACGTGGCTAGCCGCGACAAGCGCATGCGCTTTTGCTCGTCCCCAACCGGCCGAAGGCGCACGTAGAAATCCATGATTGCGCTGGATGACAGCGAGTTCAGCGCGGCGCTCAGATTCGACATGGCAGCCGCCAGAATCGCGGCAATCAACAGGCCGGAGATACCGTGCGGCATTTGTCTCACGATGAAGGTAGGGTAGATCCGGTCCGGTTTTCCAAAGGTCACCGAGGGCACGCGATAGTAGGCCCAGAGCATTACTCCCACCATGAGGAACATGGCAAATTGAAACAGAATGGCCCCGCCGCTCGAGATGAGCGCCAGCGCAGCCTGTTTCTGCCCCCGTGCCGCCAACAGCCGCTGGACAAAAAGCTGATCCGTGCCGTGGCTGGCGGTAGTAAATGCCGTCCCGCCGATCACTCCAGCCCAAAATGTGTAAGGGATCCAGAGGCTGGGCGTGAAATCGAAGACTTGCAGTTTGCCCGCGCTCGCGGCAGCGGCATGAATGGCGGGCCAACCTCCGGGCACAAGATGCAGGATCGTCCACAACCCGACCAGTGTTCCGCAGACGTAGATCACGGTCTGCACCACGTCGGTCCAGATCACAGCTGCGAGGCCGCCTTCGAACGTATAGATGAGCGTCAGTACAGTAATGATGGCAACCGACGATACCTCTCCCGTCCCCAGAGCGATAGCTACCACAATCGATACGGCATAGACGCGCACTCCCTCGGCGGCGGTCCGAGTCAAGAGGAATAAACCGGCGGTGAGCGAGCGCAGTTCGCGGCCGAAGCGGCGTTCGATCAATTCATATGCGGTATAGAGATCGCCGCGAAAATAATGCGGCAGCAGCACGAAACTGATCACCACGCGCCCGATCACGTATCCCATCACCACCTGCAGGAAAGTTAGGTTGGTGTCATAGGCAAGTCCCGGGATGCTGATGATGGTGAGGGTGCTGGTTTCGGCGGCGACGATGGAAAGCGCGATGGCCCACCAGGGAATATCGCGTCCCGCGAGAAAATAATCGCGCAGAGTGCGTTGCCGCTTGCGGAAGCGCAGTCCGAACAGGGTGATGCCGACCAGGTAGAACGCGATAATCGCAAGATCGAGTTTGTCGAGACCCATGCGTTCTGCCGCTACATAACTTCGCGCCGCTGCAGTTTCGCGACCTTCATTCAGGGCGCGATCTTAATTATTATGGAGGCAATCTTGAGCGCGCGCGAGTGCGTCTTGATAGACGTGGACCAGAGCGCTGCTCGCAAGGACCGTCCAGCGAAACTTTCCTGTGGTAGAAATAACCGTGGCTTACTACTTAGGCATTGACGGCGGCGGAAGCAAGACCACGTGCGTGGTGGGCGATGGGTTATCGGTACTCGGAACCGGTCTTTCCGGCCCCAGCAACATCACTCGCGTGGGAGAAACGCGTGCGCGCGTGTCTTTGCACAACGCGATAGGCCAGGCGTGCGCCGTCGCAAAAATCGATCCGCGGCAACTGCAACGTGCCTGCGTCGGGGTGGCAGGAGCGGGGTACGAACAGATTGCCAGCGCCATACATAAAATTATTGCAGAGGTGATTGTCGGAGAAATCGAAGTGGTGGGTGATATGCAGATCGCGCTGCAAGCCGCTCTGGGCACGGGACCTGGCGTGATCGTCATTGCCGGCACTGGTTCGATTGCCTACGGCCGCGATGCCAGGGGAACAGCGGCCCGTGCCGGAGGTTGGGGGTTCGCGATTTCCGATGAAGGGTCGGCTCACTGGATCGGCCGTACGGCGGTCACTGCCGTACTGCGCAGGGCAGATGACGCCGCGGAAGATCGTAACCTTCCGCAAGTGTCGCCGCTTTTCCGAGAGTTGAAGTCCATTTGGACGGTGGACTCATTCGAGCAGTTGGCGCGCACTGCCAACTCCAGTCCAGATTTTGCGACTCTATTCCCTGGCGTTCTGGCCGCCAGCGACAACGGGGACGAACTGGCACGGCAAGTTTTACAGCAAGCGGGAAGGGAACTCGCGCAGCTCGCCGGCATCGTGGTGAGGCGGCTTTTCGGGGAAGAGGACGCGCTTATTCCCCTGGCCATGGTGGGCGGGGTTTTTCGTTATTCGTTGATCGTGCGTGAAGTTCTCTGCAATACGATGTCCAGTCTCGATCCGCGCCTGGAGGTTAACCAGCAAGTAGTTGAGCCTGTCGCCGGGGCGCTGATGATGGCGCGTAAGGCGCACCTCCAGCCTGCAGCAGAAGTTAAATAAGTGAAGTTAAATAAGTTACCAATGACGGCTGCTACCGGCCGCCGCCGATCTCCAGGATGGCCCCAGTGGTGTAGGAGGCGGCCGGGGAGAGCAGCCAAACTACGCCTTCGGCCACCTCGAGCGGCGTGCCCGGCCTTTGCATGGGAATGGTTGCTGCCAGGCGGTCGAGCCGATCGGGTGCGCCATTGGCGGCGTGCAGCCCGGTTTCGATCAGGCCGGGAGCGACTGCATTCACACGGATTCCTTCGGTCGCTACCTCGCGCGCCAGGCCGATGGTGAAGCTATCTA
>Ga0209330_1000180_pt1 | contig 31100 bp, 27 predicted proteins | sample JacPinW_OM2H0_O3_FD_187969 | JGI IMG/M metagenome (GOLD analysis project Ga0209330, IMG submission 187969) | Forest soil microbial communities from Algoma, Ontario, Canada - Jack Pine, Ontario site 1_JW_OM2H0_O3 (SPAdes) (version 2) | ecosystem: Environmental > Terrestrial > Soil > Boreal... | reverse complement strand
CCCCGGAGACATTCCTGTACCAGTTGGGCGTCGGCCTCCAATCTTCCTTAGCCTCGCATCATCCTGCATCCCTATCGGCCTCACACAATGAAACGCAATTTAGCTGCAAAAAGTTCCCCGCTGTGTGCGGTTCCGAACGGTCCTGCGAACCTCTTTAGTATCTATTCTATCCGGTGTTGTACGGCATCTTATCCGCGTTGCGCCGATAAACACAAGCCGCTTACCCCCGGGTGGAGGAATGGCGTGGCCCCTTTCAACGTGAAGAGGATATTCAATGAAAGCAAACCTTAGACTTATGATTTATATCCCGAGCATTGAATCACCGGCAGCGCCGGGTATTTCGGGAATCTTGGATCGCTCATCGACAGCTCGCAAAGATAGAACAATGAGCCGCGATCGGAATTAATCTGCCGGGCGTATTCGCAACTGTCACACAACCCTGCTCGACCCGAGGATCGAGGTGAAGCCAGATGGTTGTCGTGGCCATTCATTGGATTCATTTGCCTCAACTCACGTACGTTTCCGCGACTTCTCCGGTCTACCTTCTTCAGTGTATTGTGGCCTGGATTCCCACTTTGCTAGCGTTTAGTCTGCAGGCATGACGTGGCCTAGAATAGACCTTCGTCGGCCAAGGTCAATGCCGGAGGAACTTTGTGAAATTTCAAACATCGAGAATTTTAATTCCATGCTGCGTGCTCGTCCTGACGGGTTGCGTCGGTTGCAATTCAACTCCGAGCCAGGATCAACGACAGCGCGACGAAAAAACTCGCGAAGAAGCCGCTAAAGCAACTGAGCGCATTAAGCCGGAGCTAAAGGAGGCAGGGAAGGAGTTGGGCGAAGCTGCGCGTCAAGCTGCGGACGATGCCAAGGCTGCCGCACAAGGAGTTAAAGACGGTTGGAACCGCGACCACCCTCATCCGCTCGATTTAAATTCCGCGTCGGAGAGCGATCTCACCACTCTTCCCGGAATCTCAAAGACCGACGCTCGCAAGATTATTCGCGGACGTCCGTATCGCAGCAAAGACGAATTAGTGACCAAAGGAATTCTTTCCAGCGAGGACTACGAGAAAATCCGCGATTATATTACTACTGAATAGAAAACAGTCCCTCAGCTTGACACCCTAGAAAGCTTACTGCTACGGTGCCAAATCAATGTTTCAAAAGTCACGAAAGTTCCTTTTGCCCCTGGTCGGAGTTCTGGCCGTCGGCTATTTATTTTACAAGTTCCGCAATTCGATTACGTTGGAGGGATTTCACTGGGGAATGGTGGCGCAATCGCTCCGCCAAGCGCGTCTTTCGCTGCTCGTCCTCAGCGTTCTAACGATTTATGCCTGCTTCGCAATTCGCGCCCTCCGCTGGATGCGCTTTTCGCGCACTCTTGGCCGCACAAATTTCTGGCACGTGTACAGCGCTACTCTTATGGGATTCACGTGCAGCTTTCTGCTGGGCCGAGCAGGGGAGCCGATTCGTCCGGTATTGATCGCGAAGAAAGACTCTCTTCCAATCCCTCACATGTTCGGCGTGTATGTCCTCGAGCGCGTGTTCGACATGGCCTCCGCCGCCGTGATCGCCGGACTGGCCTTACTGGTTTTCAATCGCACGGGAGCAGAGACAGGCGCTCAAAGCGATAGAATCGTAGCCCTGGCGCGCACCGGAGGAGTTTTGCTGCTCGTGTTCCTCGCGTCCGGAATTTCGTTTTTGCTGTACTTCAGGTTTCATGGTGCGGAATGGCTGGCGCGAAGGCTGAAGAAATCGAGCTGGCAGCATGGATGGCGCGGCAAAATCATTACTTTGCTGGAAGGTTTCAGCGAAGGATTGCAGGGCATCCGCACGTGGACTGATCTTTTGGCGCTCCTCGCGTATTCCGCCGTGCACTGGTTTCTCGTATTGCTGGTATACGTTTGGACTGCGCGCGCATTCAGCGGAGAACCCGTGCTGGCCGCGATGACCCTGTCCGGCGCGCTCGTGGTTCTCGCGTTCACGCTGGTCGGTTCTGCCGCTCAGCTTCCGGGAGTTGGGGGCGGGGCGCAACTTGCCACATTTCTTGTTTTGACGCTTATCTTTGGGGTAGAAAAGGAGCCGGCCGCAACTGCCTCGATCATTCTCTGGTTGGTGTCTTTTGCAAGTTGCTGCTTCGTGGGCTTGCCGTTGCTCTTTAGCGAAGGATGGTCGATGGGCGAACTTCGTCAGATGGCAAAAGCTGAAGAACGGGCGGCCGAAGCGGTTGAATCCGCCGAATGGTCTAAAAGAGTGGAAAGTTCGGAAGAGAGGCCGCGGTGAAGTGTCCTTTTTGTTCGCATTTGGATGACAAAGTGGTGGACTCGCGCGAGGCGCGTACCGGAGACCTGATTCGCCGCCGCCGCGAATGCTTGCAGTGCAATCGCCGCTTCACCACCTACGAACGCATCGACGAAATCCCGTACATGGTCATCAAGAAAGACGGCCGCCGCGAAAAATTTGACCGTCAAAAACTGCTTCAGGGTTTGCTGAAGGCATGCGAGAAAAGGCCGGTCCCAGTTGGCAAACTCGAGACGATCGTGGACGAAGCCGAACAGTTCGTCAGCGAAGCTCCCGAGCGCGAGCGCATCACTACGGAAATCGGCAAGCTGATCATGGACAAGTTAAAGAAGCTGGACAAAGTCGCTTACGTGCGCTTCGCATCGGTTTATCTGGATTTTAAGGATGTGAAAGAATTCATGGACGAATTGAAGGGCCTCTTGAAAGATCGCGCGAAAAAGTAGGCCTACCTGGCGTGAGCTTGCCAAACTCCGGCTGCAAACTTTTTGATCGTGCGAAATCCGAGATGTTCATAGAGTTCGACAGCCGAGGAATTGGCTCCCGTCACCGTGAGCGAAAGCGATTCGTACTTTCGCCGTTTCAGAGCTTTGATCGAGCTCTCCATCATAAAGCGTCCGATTCCGTGGCCCTGGTACCCGGGCATGACGCAGATTTGAGTCGTATGTCCGACACCTTCCGCTACAGTGGAAGTCAGGACCATGCCCACCGGCCTGTCGCCTGTCGCCGGCCGCACCAGAAATGAAGCCTCCGGCAGAAACTGGCCACAACCCGGCAACAGCACGATGTTGCGAAGAAACTTCATCCCGCCGGCTTCGCTGCGGTACTGATCGTTGATTTCTCCGTCCACGTGGTCGGCGTAAGCGAGCTGAATCAGTCTGGCGGCGGATTCGAAAGCCTTGTCGGTCCACTGCTCTAAGCGTAGCCCGCTGGAGAGCGGTTTGTTGATGAGCTGTGCTTCCGCGAGAGGCAATAACATAAAGAGTCGCGTATGCAGGTTAAAGTATTGGGAAAGGAATGCCGGATCCAGCTCCGTGCCGAAGGGCATCAACTGCGCTTCCACTCTTTGCAATCGCGGGGTCGCCCGAAGAGCGCCGACCATCTCGGTGACGAGCGATTTCGTAATCGGCGCCTGAGATTCCCCTGACGAAACGAACAATCCACCAATCAACCCTTTGTGATCCTCGAGAACGTAGAATCCATAACCCGCCGGCTTGTCGTGCTCGATTGCGACGTAACCTCCCAAAGAATGTGAATCTATGAACTTTCGAATCAGATCAACCGATGGACGATAGTCCCAGTGCAATTCATCCCGCCAATGACGAGTCTCTTCCTGGAACAGCGATTCCAGTCTGCGCGACGGTATTTGACGAAGATCTAAGATCTGCATGAGGCGTTTACAACGTCCTCAAACATTATAGCTGCGCGCGGCGCGAGAACCCAACTGGTCCTCAGGTTCGCGGTTGAATTTTTTTACAATTGCTGTGGGTCGGACTTGAGGGCTGACAGGCAAGACTTGTTCGATGTGTAACCACTCGGGAAATTGTGTCGCCACCGAGAAATGAGGTTGCAGTGAACTGTGCTAACATTCCTCTTGCCGGGTCGCCGAACTTCGAGCGCCCGCGCCCAACGGATGGCCGTCTTCTCAGAGCTCCGTTATCCCACAACCCGCCTTGCCAAGGTTCTCTCCAGCCTTCTGGCGATAATCCTGTTTGCATTTGTTTCTATAGCCACCATTTCCGGGTTTCTTCTCTATCAGATGTTGCGAACTCCCCATCCGACCGCGACTGCCGACTTAAATGTAATGATGGGGCATCCCACCAGCATGTCTTTTACTCTTGCTGACGGCACGTCGCGCGATGGCTGGTTCTTTCCTGGCCGGCGAGGCGCTCCTACCGTCATCCTATGTCACGGCTATCTTTCACAGCGTACCGACGTACTGACGCTTGTGACTGCGCTCCAGGAAAGTCAGTTCAATGTTTTCTTGTTCGATTTTATAGGGCATGGCACAAGTCCGGGCGTCACTACGCTGGGATACCGTGAGACGCAGGAGCTTAAATCCGCGGTGCAAGCCTTGTCGACGCGCGAGGACATCGACCCGCAACATTTTGGGCTGTGGGGCGTCGATATGGGCGGGTATGCGGCGCTGGAAGAGGCTTCCGGCGATCCGCGAATCTCGGCTCTAATTGTGGACGACGCCTATTCCGATCCGCGCGACATGGTTCAGATCGAGGTGAAACAGTCCGGCCTCGCCGTTTTGCCCTATGTGAGCCGCTTTTGTGACTTGGGTTTTCGCTTGATGAATTACCAGTTCCGGAATGAACCTCCGGTCGCGTCCCGATTGAGATCCACAAACGGAATTCCAAAACTGTTCATTCAGTCAGATAGCCGCCCGGCGCTCGCAAGCGCGACCTTGACCCTATTCGTTCTTGCTCCTGAACCGAAGCAGTCAGTGCGCACCAAAACCAGATATTCTGAAATGACGGACGAGGACCGCAAGAACTACGAAAACATGGTCGTGAGCTTTTTTCTGACCAATATGTCGCCCACCACTCCGCGCCACTAGCGAGGAAGCGGCCCGATAGGCACGTAGAGGATTCCTTTTTCCGTTTCGTTCAAGTCGCCCTGAAATCTCCCGGCCTTCACAATTTCCTGCAGACCTTGGCGGGTGGTCAAGACGAGTGCAGCTTCAGGATCCGTCGGCGACCATTCGGGAAGTTCGCGGCGAAAATAAAAGGCAAAGCCGTAATTCCACGAGCGATTCAAATGGAAAGTAAATATTCGATCGGGGCGTAGATCGTGCTGCAGGAAAACAGCGTGAGGTCTTGCTGACAGATACGGATCCAGCGACGGAAGGACTCGGAGACTTGCGGTCACCGTGCCACAAACAACAAGCAACGAACAAATTCCGACAACGAGTCTAAGATTTTGACGGCTGCCCGCCTGTAGAATAATAACAACCGATAGAAGCGTTATCACCAACGCAGCTTCAGCCAGGTGTAGCCAAGCAGCGCGCTCTGTCTCCGGCACGGAAATGCGATTCCCTTTCACCAGAACAAAAAGCGCGAGCGCGAGCCAAAAAAGACCGAGGCCCACAGCCACAAGAATCGAAAGCGATCGGCTGCTTTGAAAGGCGCGAATTACTCCTACCGAGGATATGAGCGCGACAGCCGGAATTGCCGGAAGAATGTAACCCGGCAATTTCGATTGCGAGGCGCTGAAAAAAAGAATCGGAAAAATTGCCCAGCAGGCGAAGAAAAAGCCTGGTGAATCGGCCCAAGCTCTCTCGCGCCAGAGACGCAAGCCTTCCCGCACAGCCGGAATCAAGAGCACTGTCCACGGCAGCAACGCCACCAGTGTGATCCATCCGAAAAACCAGAAAGGCTGTTTGTGCTGGAATACCGGAGTCAGATATCGCTGAAAGTTGTGCTGAAAAATAAAAATGCGGACGAAATTCCGGTTTCGCACGGCACACAGGACGTACCACGGAAAAGACACGACGCAGAACGCGCCGATAGCCACCGGGCTTGCCAGGCGAAGAGCGGCTCGCCAGTGAGAAGTACCGAGCGCCCAAAGTCCAACTGCTCCTGCGGCAAGTAGCACACCTGCGGGGCCCTTCGCCAGAACAGTTAGCCCTAGGAACGCTCCGAAGAGTACTAAGGTGAGAGTTTCGCGCGATTGAGCTGTCGAATTCGAAGCTTCTCCGGTGCGTAACGCGCCATGATTGCGCAAGAACCCAGCCGCGCAGGCCATCGCGAGCGCAATGGACGCGCTGAAAAGCATGTCGGGTGTCGCCGCGCGTGAAAAACCGATTGCGGCGACGCTCGTTGAGAAAATCACCGGCGCCAGCAACGCCGGCCGCTCAAGGGAATTTTGGTCTCCGCCATAATGCTTCCAGCCGAGCCACCCGATAGCGACAGCCGCAGCAAACGCCGCGAATGCTGAGGGCAGACGAGCAGCCCACTCCGGCGGCAGATTCAAACGGAATCCGATCGCGGCCGCCCAATAATAGAGAATCGGTTTTTCAAACCACGGCTGACCATAGAGACGCGGCGTAACCCAGTCTCCGGTCTCGGCCATGGCACGCGCGATCCACGCATATCGCGGTTCGTCTGGACCGACCAAACCGAAAGCCCCAAGTCCGGTAAAGAGGCAAATGAAGACAGCCGCGCCCGAGACGATCGCGTCCCAAGGATTGTTTCGGCGCGATTGTGAAAGGGCTTTCAAAGCGGGTTGAGTCTAACATTGCCGGGCGAATCCTGATGTCGCGAGCTCTGGTATTCGTCGCTTACGAAACGAAAATGTCGCCGTACACGCCGCGTTGCGACGCCACTGGGACAAGCGATGCCGATACCAAATCAATCCAGCCGCCGTCATGCGAGTACCGCTGGCATCTGCTTTGCCCGCTCTAGCATAATGGCTTCACATGGGTGAATGGTTCGAGTATGTCGCGGCATGGATTGGCGTGAAGTCTCTGGGGTTGCTGCCACGCCCTGCAGCGCGATTCGTTGGAGCGGGTTTTGCAGTAGCAGCCTATGCGTTCCGCGGACCGCTTCGTCGCGCGGCGATGTTTAATTTGGGTCTGGCGTTTCCTGACTGGAGCGACGCGGAGCGTAAGCGCGTGATTCGCGGGATGATTAGGCAAATCGGCTGGATGGCCGCTGAATTTTCGCAATTTCCGAAATACACGCGAAAGAATATTCAGAATATCGTGGTGCTCGATGGCTTCGAAAATTTCGACGCAGCACGGCGCCGCGGAAACGGCGTGCTCTTCCTTACCGGACACATGAGCGCGTGGGAACTGGCTCCGTTTGCGCACGCTCTCTACGGCCATCCACTGCATTTTCTGGTGCGCCCCATCGCGAATCGCCGGGTGGATGCTCTGATTAATCGCTACCGCTGCTTGTCCGGCAACCAACCCATCGAAAAGAATAAGTCAGCTCGGTCGATTCTTAGGATTCTTGCTGACGGCGGAACGGTCGGCATCCTCTCCGATCACAACACTGTGCTGGAGGAAAGCGTGTTCGTCGATTTTTTCGGCATTCCAGCTTCCACCACGTCCGGCCTCGCGCGCATCGCTTTGCGCACCGACGCGGCAGTCGTCCCGGGGTTCCTTTCCTGGGATAGTGCACGGCGAAAATATCGCCTGCGTTTTGAACCTGCAGTAGAACTTGCGCGGACTGGAGATGAAGAGCTCGATGTGATCGAGAATACAGCGCGTTTTACAAAGACCATCGAAGATTATGTGCGCGCCTATCCGGATCAGTGGCTCTGGGTCCACAAAAGATGGAAGACTCGCCCGCCGGGCGAAAAGGAAATTTATCCGGCGTGAACCGTTTTCCTTCGAAGCCCATTATCCTTGCGAAAAGAGGTGATCATGACCTGTACGGTTGGTGAACTCGCAGAATTTCTTGGAGCAACAATCGTGGGAAACAGCCAGGCTCAGCTTTCCGGCGTGGCCATGCCGGAAAACGCGCGCGCCGAGGATCTCATTTACGTAGATTCTCCGCGACATCAGCAGCGGGCAGAAGATTCAGCGGCCCAATGTGTGCTGGCCCCGGCTGGATTGCAGTTGAAAGGAAAGACCATTTTGTCGGTGGAGAATCCCAAGCTGGCTTTCGCCAAAGCCTCCGCGCGTCTTCTGCCCGAGTTTGCTCCGCCCCCGGGAGTTCACCCCACCGCGATTGTGGCTTCGAGCGCGAAGCTCGGCCTGAACGTTTTTATCGGCCCATACGTCGTGATCGAAGACGACGTGGAAATTGGCGGAGGCACCATCGTCGAAGCTTTTTGTTTTCTCGGGCGCGGCAGCACAATCGGCGAAGAATGTCGACTCCATCCGCGCGTAACGCTGTACGCCAATTCGCGGTTAGCTAAGGGTGTCGAACTTCATTCAGGCGTTGTGATCGGAGGCGACGGATTCGGTTACGTTTTCGGCGAAGGACGTCATTGGAAATTTCCTCAGACCGGTACCGTCGAGATTGGCGACAACGTTGAGATCGGTTGCAACACCACAATCGACCGTGGTTCGCTTGGTGCCACGAGAATCGCCGCGGATGTGAAGATTGACAACCTGGTGCAGGTGGCTCACAACGTTTCTGTCGGCGAACACTCGATCTTGGTATCGCAGACAGGGATCGCGGGTAGCTGCTCGCTGGGAGCAGGTGTAATTCTCGGAGGTCAGGTAGGCATCGGTGACCACTGCCACCTTGAGGACGGAGTAATCGTCGGCGCCCAAGGGGGTGTGCCCTCAGGAAAGACCATTCGGCGAGGGCAAACAGTGTGGGGAACTCCCGCCCGTCCCTTCGATCGATATAAGAAACAATATGCGGCATTGTTGCGTTTACCGGAACTCGTCGAGCGCGTGGGAAAACTAGAACAAGGAAAAGAGTAGCGTGCTTACGCGGCCAGAGGGTCACCCGCTTCCGGGGCGACTGATTGTGGTAGGCGGACAATGCCGCAAAGTAGGCAAGACCACCCTCATCGTAGACATAATCCGAGCCACGGCCCATTTGCGCTGGACGGCCGTAAAGATCACTCCGCATGCCGAAGCGCATTGCCCCGTAAACGGCAGCGAGTGCACATGTAGCTCTAACGAGCATACATTCTCAATTCGAGAGGAAGCTGACCGTTCAGGGCGGACTGGCACGTCTCGCTATTTGCTCGCCGGGGCGCAAAGATCGCTATGGGTGCAAACTAAAGATGATCGGGTCCCGGATGTCCTCGGTGCACTCGCTGAAACGCTCAAAGAGTCTGAGGACGTAATAGTGGAAAGCGACATTTTGGTGAAGTTCTGGCGGCCCGAAACATTCCTTATGGTGTTGGATCCGCGAATGCCGGATTTCAAGCTCTCTGCCAAGGAAGTCTCGCCTCTGGTTGACGCCTTCGTCTTCCGTTCGCCATTCCCTGAGGTTGTGGATTCGAACGCGCTGGGCGAAGGTCGACCACGGTTTCTCCAGCCAATCGGGAAGGCGCTTCCCGCGGAGCTGCAAGAACTCGTAATGCACCCATTTAGGCCGTCCACTCATCCCATATAACCGGGGGGAACGTTTTCAGTTGACCCCAGAGGCAAACCCAAAGATAATCTTAGTGTTACGGTATGAAGTTTCGATGGGGACACGGGTTGGGAGGCGCGCACTTTGGTTCGCGTGCCGACCTGTCCGCAGAACGGGTTGTCGCATTACGGCCTGGTGGGCCTTTTGGCGTTTTGAACGGACGCCTCAGACCCTTGGGCGAAACAGAAGCAGACATTCATAAGTACCGGTGCTCGCCGTGGCCAGGGCCCGCGCCGTCCATCGTTCACCAGTCCGTAATAAACACGGCGAGGGTTGTTCGATAGGTAGCCTGAGAACTGCCCGGCACGTTTTTATCGGGCCGATGATGATATATGACTAGGGTATTGATGACACCAGAACCGAGACTACGAGCGGACTTCTCCTTTGGAAGCAGCCAAGCTACGGCTGCTGTTCGCAGCCACGATTTCGAATTTCAGGTGGAGGAAGCCGTTTCCCGCAGCGCAAACTGGCTCCTATCCGCGCAATCCCAGGACGGTTACTGGTGGGGTGAACTGGAAGCGGACACGACTCTTGAGTCAGATTACATTCTCTACGTCCACGTACTAGGGCAGTTGAAATCTGAGAAGGTGGCCAAGCTGGCAAATTATATCCGCGGAAAACAGCTTTCCGATGGCGGGTGGAATATTTTTGAAGGCGGTCCATCTGAACTGAACGCCACGGTCAAGGCATATCTGGCTTTGCGCTTGGCGGGTGACTCAGCATCGGCTCCGCACGTGGTGCGCGCTAAGGAAAGAGTTATCTCACTTGGCGGCCTCGAAGCCACGAATTCCTATGTGCGGTTCTATCTCGCCATGGTTGGCGCCATCGATTGGGGCATCGTTCCTTCCATTCCGCCTGAGCTCATGCTTCTGCCTGAATGGGTTCCCGTTAATATTTACGAGATGTCTTCGTGGACTCGCGGGATCGTCGTTCCTCTTTCGATCATTTATGCGAACAAGCCCGACTGGCATTTACCCGAAGGCGTCACGGTCAACGAGCTCTTCAAAACCAAGGGCGAAAAGCCGCATTCATTTGATTGGGACAAACGCATCATTTCCTGGCGCAACGTGTTTCTGGTGCTTGACCGCGCCCTGAAGGTTTACGAACGCTCGCGCTGGAAGCCCTTCCGCAAATTTGCTCTTTCGCTCGCGCGGAAGTGGATGCTTGAACATCTGGAGCGCAGCGAAGGCTTGGCTACTATTTGCCCTGCCATGATGAACTCGATTTATGCCCAGCTCGCGGAAGGAATAGATCAGGATGATCCTCTGGTCGCCCGCGAAATCAAATTCCTCTCGCGTTATGAAATTGAAGAGGAAGACACGATCCGCGTGCAGCCTTGCATTTCGCCCGTATGGGACACGGCAATCGCCATGGTCTCACTCGAAGAAGCCGGCGTCGACCCCGCGCACCCTGCTCTTATCGCCGCGGAGCGTTGGGTCGTTGCTAATCAGATCTTGGGACCCGGCGACTGGCAGGTTAAGAATCAAAACGCGGAGCCCGGCGGCTGGGCCTTTGAATTTCGCAACGATTTTTACCCCGATGTGGACGACACTGCTTTCGTTCTCATGGCGCTGGGCCGCGTTGACGATCCGGATTCCGAGCCGCTGCGCAACTCCATGCGCCGCGGATTGGCATGGCTTATCAGCATGCAGAATGCCGACGGCGGCTGGGGCGCGTTCGACCATGAAAACAACTTGCAGTTTATGAACCACATTCCGTTCGCCGACCACAACGCGATGCTCGATCCTTCCACCTCGGACGTAACCGCGCGCAGTGTGGAATGCCTCGGGCAGATGGGCTGGCCTGCGAATCATCCAGTCATTCAGCGCGCTCGCGCTTTCATTCGCCACGAACAAACGGTCGACGGTTCCTGGTACGGACGCTGGGGTGTGAATTACGTTTACGGAACCAGCGGCGTTCTGCGTGCTCTTGAGACGCTAGGCCTTTCGAAACAGCCTGACTGCCAGCGTGCTGCCGATTGGTTGCGGTCCGTGCAGAACCCCGATGGTGGCTTTGGCGAGTCTGTGCTTTCCTACTACGACCCCGCGATGAAAGGCAAAGGGAAGAGCACTGCTTCGCAAACGGCTTGGGGCCTTATCGCATTGCTTGCAGCTAGCGGTCCGGACGATCCGTCCGTGGAACGCGCTGTAGCTTGGCTTCTGGAACAGCAGAATCCCGATGGAACGTGGGATGAGCCGGAATTTACTGGCACCGGATTCCCATGCGTCTTTTATCTCAAATATCATCTGTATCGAAACTCCTTCCCGCTCTATGCCCTAGCGCGTTACGACAACATGCGCAAAGGCCGGAAGAATTTTGCCGGTATTCAGATTCCCGCGGCGGAGCTGCAGCATCTGATTGGAAGAAAACACGGGGGTAATGGATGAGAGTTCCTTTAAGTTTGACCACCAGCATGGCCGGGTACCTGACCGGCAAGAAAATGAGCGGTGCGCAGAAATTTCCGCTGGTGATGATGCTCGAGCCGCTCCACGCCTGCAATCTTACTTGCACCGGTTGCGGCCGCATTCGCGAATACAAATCCACCATCAACGAAATGTTGACGGTCGAGGAATGCCTGAAAGCCGTGGATGATTGTGGCGCGCCGATCGTTTCGCTCTGCGGCGGCGAGCCCATGATTTATCCCGAACTCGACCGGCTGGTGAAGGAAATTCTGGACCGCAAAAAACACATTTATTTGTGCACCAACGGAATGTTCATCCGCAAACGCCTGAAAGAATTCAAGCCCACTTCGCGGCTCTTCTTCAACGTCCACTTGGACGGCCTTGAAAAGACGCACGACATCTGCGTCGAGCGTGACGGCGTGTTCCGCGAAGCGATCGAAGGCATAAAAGCAGCCAAAGCGGCGGGCTTCCTGGTTACTTCCAACACCACCGTCTACAAGGAAACCGATATTGAAGAAATCGCGGACCTCTTCGCCTACCTGCAAACACTAGGCGTTGACGGCCACATGATTTCTCCGGCTTATTCCTACGCCGCGGTGATGACCAAGGAAATCTTCATGTCGCGAGATGAAATTCGCGACAAGTTCCGCCAGGCCAGCAAACTGCTCGAGCGTTACAACATTGTCACTTCGCCGATTTACATGGAATATCTCCGCGGCGAACGTGAGTTGATGTGCACCGCCTGGGGCATGCCGACTTACAACACGCGCGGATGGAAAGGCCCGTGCTATTTGATGACCGACGCGCATCACTCCAATTTCAAGGAATTCATCGACAACACACCGTGGGAAAAGTACGGCCACGGACGCGATCCGCGTTGTGAAGATTGCATGGTTCACGCCGGCTACGAAGCCTCCGCTGTTCTCGGAGGAAACAAGAAGCTCGGCGACACCTGGAAAATGCTCACCTGGACCATGTCCGGGAAGATGGGCGGATTGATCGGCGAGCCCAGCGAGAGGGAGCTCCAAGCGAACGGAAACGGCCACTCCGCCGGCAGTGGACACTCCAACGGCAACGGCTCCGCGAAGCGCGCGATTCCAGTAGCCCCATCCAATCAGTCGCAGGATGAGGTTTTCCGCATTCTATGACCACGCTGGTTACGGGTGCCACTGGCTTCGTAGGCAGCCATGTCGCCCGGCAACTTGTCAGCGCAGGCCAATCGGTTCGCGCTTTAGTGCGTCGGCGGAGCAACTTGGAAGCGCTCGCCGGGTTAGACTTAGAGTATTTTGAAGGCGATCTGCGGGACGCCGGCTCGCTGGAACGGGCAATGAGGGGAGTCCGGCGGGTTTTCCACGTGGCTGCCGATTACCGTTTGTGGACGCCGCGACCCGAAGAAATTTACGAGAACAACGTTGAAGGTACGCGCAAGCTGCTTGCGGCGGCGCAAGACGCCGGCGTTGAGCGCATCGTCTATACCAGCACGGTGGCAACGATTGCTGTGCCGAGGCACGGCGCTCTTCCCAACGAAGGCACGCACGCGACACTCGATGAAATGATCGGACATTACAAGCGCTCCAAATTCCTGGCGGAACAAGTTGCCGTCGAGGCTGCCGCCAAGGGCGTCCCGGTGGTGATCGTAAACCCGACCGCTCCCGTTGGGCCCTGGGATTGGAAGCCAACGCCGACCGGTCGCATTATCCTGGATTTTTTGAAAGGTAAGATGCCTGCTTACGTCGACACTGGGCTGAACGTTGCCGCCGTGGAGGACATCGCGGCCGGCCATTTGCTGGCCGCCGAAAAAGGCCGCGTCGGAGAGCGGTATATTCTCGGCGCGCGGAATATGACATTGAAACAGATTCTCGATGCGCTGTCGGCCATCACGGGCCGCCCGGCGCCGCGCGTCCGGTTGCCGCATGCCGTTGCCCTGGCTGCAGGATACGCCAACCAGTTGTTCTCGCGGCTCGCGGGCCGCGAGCCCCAGATTCCTGTCGAAGGCGTAAAGATGTCGCGTCATCGCATGTTCGTCGAGAGCGATAAGGCCGCGCGCGAACTCAACTACAAGACCACTTCGGTGGAAGCCGCGCTCGAACGCGCTGTGCGCTGGTACGAACAGCAGGGATATTTGGCCGCTGGCGCAGGAAATAAACCCGTCGCACATGCAGCCGCAGCCTAAGGAATGCAGTGAAAATTCTCGTCACTTTCGCACTGGAAAATGAATTTGCAGCGTGGCGCTCGATGCGCAAGTTTGAATCTACGAAGTTGGGCGAGGTTGACGTCCTGGTCGCGGAATTCGGTTCTGCGCAAGTGACCGTCGTGCTCACGGGAGTCGGCGCCCGTCGATCTGCGATGGCAGCCTCGGAAATCATGCGTGAAGAGTATGACTCTTTTGATTGTTGCATCTCCTCCGGCCTGGCCGGAGGGTTGCGCGACAACTATCGCATCGGACAAGTTCTGGCCGCTCGTAGAGTTTTTGCGGAAGCTCCGCGACCGGATGGAAGCAGCCAGTTGCTGGATAGCAGCGGAGCACTGCTTTCCTTCGCCGCGGATTGCGGCGCGACTGTCGCGGACCAGTTTTACAGCGCGGATCATATCGTCTCAACTGCGCGCGAAAAGCAGCTTCTTGGCGAAGCTTCTGATGCGGCAGAAATGGAAAGCTTTGAAATCCTTTATGCAGCGCAAGCCGCCGGCGTCCCGGCAGTCGCTATACGCGCCATCAGCGACGCGGCTGCGGAGGATTTGCCCATCGATATGAGCCAGGTTTTCTCGGACCGCGGACAAGTGAGCATCCCTCGCGTGATGGGACAGGTTGCTCTCAAGCCGAAATCTCTGCCGGGATTGATCCGGCTTGGAAAAAATAGCGCCATCGCAGCGCAATCCCTGGCGGTTTTTTTGGATTCTTACGTTGCCGTGCTCGCGAGCCGTGTTGCTCCGGTCCAAACCAAATCAGCCGTTGGAGCGTAATGAAGGTTGTATGAGCCAGACGACCGCGCCAATTGAAAGGCATCATCCTTCCCTCCGGAAGGCTGCGCACCAAGCTAATGGCCAAATGCGCGCCGGCGTCTATCGTGGCAAAGGCCGCGTAGCGGTTGAATCAGTGCCGATTCCCGAAATCGGAGAGGGCGAACTTCTTTTCAGAGTGGCCGCCTGCGGCATCTGCGGCACGGACATTAAAAAAATTCATCACGGTTTTATCGCGCCTCCGCAGATTCTCGGCCACGAGCTTGCGGGTACGGTGGTTAAAGTTGGCCACGGCGTCACCAAGTTCAAGCCGGGCGATCGCGTGGTCAGCTTTCACCATATTCCGTGCGGCAATTGTTTCTATTGCGAGCGAAAGCTTTTTTCGCAGTGCGCCGGATATAAGGAAGTCGGCCTCACTGCGGGGTTCGATCCCAATGGCGGAGGTTTTGCGGAATACGTTCGCGCCATGCCCTGGATTGTTGAACGCGGAATGATGGCGCTGCCCGGGGACGTCAGTTTCGAAGAAGCCACGTTTGTCGAGCCGGTGAATACCTGTCTGAAGGCGGTGCGCAAAGCTCGCGTCTCAAAAGATGAGACGGTCCTTGTGATCGGCCAGGGCCCCATCGGAATGCTTTTAATGCTGCTCGCAAAATATGAAGGCGGCGAGGTATTCACCAGCGATCCAATGCGGGGACGTCGCGCCGCCAGCTTGCGATTTGGTGCAAGAGAGTCTTTCGATCCCTCCAGCCAAAACTTGCTCAACGAAATTCGCAGCCGCACCGAAGGCCGCGGCGCCGACGCGGTTCTAGTGGCTGTGCCTAGTCCGGCATTAGTCCCCGAAGCTTTAGCTCTCGCGCGGCCCGGCGGGCGCATACTATTGTTTGCGCACAACGACCCCGTGATGCAGCTTGAATTTCCCGCTGCGGCAGTTGGCGTGGAAGAAAAAGAAATTCTCGGCAGCTATAGCGCTGCTGTGGACGATCAGGACGAATCGGCAGCTTTGGTCTTTGAACGCAAACTTCCGGTACGAGAGTTAATCTCGCATCGCTTCCCGCTCGCGCAAATCGGGGAAGCTCTGGAATTGGCTGCTCGGCCCGCAGATGATACTTTGAAAGTGGTGATACGTCACGAATGAGAGTCGATCGCGAACGCAATGGGCATATGACGGCGGCCGTGCTGTACGGCGCTGAAGATCTGAAAGTCGAGAGCGTTGACATTCCCACGCTCGCGGACGATGAAGTTCTCGTGCGCGTCGAGGTTGCGCTCACCTGCGGCACGGACCTAAAAGTCTGGAAACAGGGATTTCATCAGCGCATGATCAAGCCGCCCTCGCTTTTCGGTCACGAGCTGGCCGGCGTGATCGAATTAAAGGGAACCGCCGTAAATGGCGGCTTCCGTGAAGGCATGCGTGTGGTGCCCGCCAATTCCGCACCTTGCAACACTTGCCTCTACTGCCGCAAAGGCCAGCCGAATCTTTGCGAAGATTTGCTGTTCAACAATGGCGCCTACGCGGAATACATTCGCATCCCCGGAAGAATCGTGCGGCAGAACATGCTGCTAATTCCGGATAACGTTTCTTTCGTCGACGCCGCCATGGCCGAGCCGCTCGCGTGCGTCCTACGCGGCATTCACGAAATGGGAGTAAACCCCGGCGACACAGTTGTCGTGATAGGGTGTGGACCAATCGGGTTGAAATTTATACGTATTCTCTCCGGCCGGGGAATGCGCGTAATTGCCATCGGCAAGCGCAAGAGCCAGATGCGTGCTGCAGAACGCCTCGGCGCGATTGCCACCTTTGATGCCGCCGAGATCGAGAATCCGGTCGCTCTGGTGCGCCAGATCAGCGAGGAAGGCCGCGGAGCCGATGCCGTGATTGAAGCGGTCGGCACCGCCACCACCTGGCAATGGGCGCTCCAAATGGTCCGCAAGGGTGGCACGGTAAATCTTTTTGGCGGCTGTCCGCGTGGCACCGAAGTGAAGCTCGATCCCACTGCATTGCACTATTCCGAAATCACCATTAAGTCTACTTTTCATCACACTCCTCGGTTCATGCGCGAAGCGCTCGACACCATTGCGCGCGGCGAGATTCGAGCCAGCGATTTCATCACGGGCGAAGCGCCTCTGTCTGAATTGCGTGAGGTCTTCGAGCAGATGAAGAATCGGCATGGGGAGATGAAAACGGCCGTCATTCCCTGAACTTTTGAATGGGCACCAAAGAAAAAAACTGTAGAAGTGTGAACTGAAAGTAGCCGCAGCCCGAACCAGGGCACCATGTTAGCCACACCTGAATTGAAAATTGCGCGAAACCTTCCCGCGGAGGGCTGCGGCCCTGCCGAAGCACAGCGTTACACGCGCTGGCTGGCGAACCATCACTACGAGAATTTCAATGTTGTGTCCCGCCTGCTTCCGCGCCGCCTGCATCAGCATTTTTACAACGTCTATGCCTATTGCCGCTGGTCGGATGATCTAGGCGACGAAGTTGAAACTCCCATGCGGGCGCTGGCGCTGCTCCATGCTTGGGAGGACGACCTTCGATCCGTCTACCAACCAGGTAGCGGCCCGTCTCATCCGGTATTGATCGCTCTGCGCGAAACCATCCGTGCGAAAAATATTCCGATGCAGCCGTTCAGCGACTTGCTGCGCGCCTTCCGGCAAGATCAGAGAATCCACCGATATCCCAGTTGGGACTCCGTTCTCGACTATTGTGTGTATTCGGCGAATCCCGTCGGCCGTCTCGTCCTCTATCTTTGTGATTACCGCGACGAAGCGCGGCAAAAGCTCTCCGATTACACTTGTACCGCTTTGCAGTTGGCGAACTTTTGGCAGGATGTCTCGCGCGACCTCGAAAAGGGTCGCATCTATATCCCACTCGATGCGCTGGCAGAGCACGGCTTGGCCGAGTCCGATATCACCGCCAGAAAATTCGATGCCAGATACGTCGCGCTGATGAAATCACTGATCGCGCGCACACGCGCTCTGTTTAGCTCAGGGCTTCCGTTGGCGGAGACCGTCGAGCCATTCCTGCGTGTGGATCTTGAAATGTTCAGCCGTGGCGGACTCGCGATTCTCGACGCCATCGAAGCTTCGGGATACAACACGCTCGCGCACCGCCCCGCACTGACGAAATGGACGCAGATGCAACTGTTGGCAGGCGCGCTCGCCTCCCGGGTGTTTTCTCGCAGCGTCAATAGCAAGGCGCCTGCAGCGACTCCAGTGGAATCTGACCGCATTGCTGGAGCGTCTTCCGGCACGGTCGCCGTCATGCATTCCGACTCCGAAAGCGTCGCCACTTCCTACGCCGAATGTGGGCGTATAGCCAAAGAGTCTCGCAGCAGCTTCTATCTGGCATTTTTTGGCTTGCGCAAGGAAAAGCGCAATGCACTGTGCGCCCTTTACGCTTTTATGCGCCTGGTCGATAATGTTTCCGACGAGCCCGGAGACCTGGAATCAAAGCGGAACGGACTAGCCCGTTGGCGCGCCATGCTTGATGAAGCCATTGCTGGACGCACCGGCGGCAACCCGATTCTTCCCGCTCTCGCTGATACCATCGCGCGTTTTGAAATCCCCTCGCGCTACTTTCATGATTTAATCCTCGGCGCGGAAATGGATTTGACGGTTTCTTCCTACGCCACATTCGACCGGCTGTCCGAATACTGCTATCGTGTCGCAGGCACCGTAGGCCTCACCTGCCTGCATGTTTTCGGCTTTCGCGATCCGAAAGCGCCGGATTTGGCCGAACGCTTGGGCCTCGCGTTTCAGTTGACCAACATCATTCGCGATGTGCGCAGCGATTTCGACATGGGGCGCGCCTATCTTCCGGCGGAAGACCTGGAACGTTTCGGAGTTTCCGAGTCCCAGCTTTCCGGGCCCCTCACTCCGCAAACTCGCGCGCTCCTCGAATTCGAAGCAGATCGCGCGTGGCATTTTTATCGCGAAGGCGCCCCGCTGGTTGACCGGGTGGATGCTGACAGCCGCGCCACGCTCTGGGCTTTGATTCGCACTTACAGCAGCCTTTTGGCGCGGATCGAAGAGCGTGACTTCGATGTTTTCTCTGCTCGCATTTCGTTGTCGAGTGCGGAAAAAATTCAATATCTCCTGACGGCGGGGATGAGCGGCTGGTGGAAGAAGGATGCCCTCGCAAAGCGTTCTAGTGATCGGCGGCGGACTGGCAGGACTGTCCTCCGCCGTCGCGTTGGCTGAAGCGGGCCTTCAAGTCCGCCTGCTCGAAAAGCGTCCCCACCTGGGCGGACGCGCCACGTCTTATACGTTGCCCGATGGCAGCGAAGTGGACAACTGCCAGCATGTCACGCTCGGCTGCTGCACGAATCTGGCGGATTTTTATTCTCGCGTGGGCGCCGCCGGCAAGATTCGGTTTTATGACCGGCTCTATTTTGTGGATGCGCAGGGCCGGCGCTCGACGATGGAAGCGTCGCCGCTGCCTCCGCCGTTGCACATGGCGCCGTCGTTCCTGCTTTTCAGTTCGCTGAATCTGGCGGACAAGCGGGCCATCGCGAACGCGATGATGGAAATCGCAATGGCCGGCGGCAATCCGCCGGGTGTTGACTGCGCTTCGATGCTTGACTGGCTGCGCCGCATGAAACAGACACCGGCTGCCATCGAGCGTTTCTGGCGCGTCGTCCTGGTCAGCGCTCTTGATGAGGAACTATCGAGAACCGACGCCCGTTACGGAATCGAAGTTTTCTGGAAAGCTTTTCTCGCAAATAAAGGCGGATATCGTGTCGGGATTCCTTCAGTCCCTTTGGGCGATTTGTACGGAGGCTGCCGCGAAGCGGTCCTGCAACGCGGCGGGGAAGTCCGGCTCCGCAGCGGTATACGCGAAATCCGCATTCGAGAGAATTGCTTTGTGAGCGTCGTGATGGATGATGGTTACGAAGTATCAGCGGACGCCTGCATTGTGGCCGTGCCGCACGACGCCCTGTTGAATCTGCTGCCAAGGGAAATGAGTGAAAGCGATGGATCTCTATCTGGCTTGCGTAATCTCAAGACCTCGCCGATCACCGGCGTTCATTTGTGGTACGACCGCACGGTGATGACCGAGCCGTTCCTTACGCTGCTCGACCACACCACCCAATGGGTGTTTAACAAAACTTTGTTGTATAAAACAGATGAAACCGACGGCACCACGATGCGTCCAACTGGCCAGAGTGCGCAATCTTCGGAAGCGGTAGCGGACGGCCAGTACCTCCAACTAGTAATCAGCGCGTCATACGATCTCGTGCCGCAGTCGCGCCAGGAAATCGTCGATTTGTGCCGCCGCGAACTTGCCGATGTCTTGCCGGCTACCCGCGAAGCCCAATTGCGCAAAGCCACTGTGATCAAGGAAGTGAACGCGACATTCTCGCCTGAACCTGGCGTGGATCGCTGGCGCCCTCCTCAAAAAAGTTCGGTGGGGAATCTTTTTCTCGCGGGCGATTGGACTCGGACTTCCTGGCCCGCCACGATGGAAGGTGCGGTACGAAGCGGTTATCTCGCCGCGGAAGCTTTACTCGCCGGAATCGGCGAACCGAGAACATTTCTGCAACCAGACTTGCCATTTGAAGGCCTGTCCAAATTTTGGGCCGGGCGAAACAACAAGGCAGCCTCATGACTGCCGGGCGGAAGGGAACTGCCTTATTGCTCGTGGAATCAAGATGGGTTTCATTTTCTGAACTAACGCGTTATTTCGAGTATGATTTGGCAACCCCCAGGAGGTCCGATGGACCGGAAGTATAGGCAGAGGGGCTACAGCGACCGCGACGCCCAGGACAAAAAACGAGAAAGAGGCGACCGCCCAGCCGGTGAGTCGCGTGCGAAAGCGGAGCCGCGCCCGAAACAGGAATTGATGGGTCCGCGAACTCCGCGCATGGTGGGAACCGTGATGAGGGCTCGATGTTCAAGCTGCGGCGCAGTTCTGATGCCCGGCTTCGATCCGACTGGCCAGTGTCCTCGGTGCCACGCCGAAATGCACTCCTGCAAACAGTGCGTTCACTTCGATACCGGCAAGCAATTTGAATGCACGCAGCCCATTCCAGAACGCATCGCAAAGAAAGACGCGAAAAACGATTGCACGTTCTTTGAGTTGCGCATGACCGTCGAAAAAGATACATCGCCGGTCAACTACGCTGCTGCCACGCCGACTGCAGCTCCGGCCGCGGGACGTCCCAACGACGCGCGCAAAGCCTTCGAAGATCTTTTCAAGAAGTAGCACCCCAAGAAGAAGTGCAATTTATTCGGTCCAAACGGAAATGTATTCCCACGTCGCACACCCTCAGAAACTTGTCCCTTATTTCGGCGAGATAGGAAAGAGCGTCGGTTCTTTTGACGGCTCGGTAGCGATGGAATCAAGCTGCGGATAATGATGGCGCAGCGTCTCAGGAACCTTCACTTTGCCGCCATTGAGCAGGTGAATGAGCTGAAGCGCGTTTACCACACCTTTTCCCTCGAAGTGGTTGTTCGTGATGACGAATGTCGTTCGCGTATTTTTCGCAACGTTTTTAGCTCTCTCGGCCCACGGCATTAGTTCCTGCTCGGAGTATAGGTAGTTGTATCGCTCTGCGGCCGGCGCAGATGGATCATCGCTGAACCAAGTATCGTACCGGCGGCCGTGCAATCGCACGTACCCGATCGGCGAGGTCACTTGTTCACTCGGCTCAATGGACCGTCCAATCACCGGCTGGTCGATGTTGCAAAACCCCACTCCGCGCTCCTGCAGCAGCTCATAAAACTTCCCGGTCGTCCACGACGAGTGCCGCACCTCGACTACCAACGGATAATCGCGGAACGAATCAAGTATATGTTTTAGGCGTGCCAGATTTTCGCGTTCGAAATGGAACGAAAAAGGGAATTGCAGTAACACCGCTCCAAGCTTGTCGGCTCCGCGCAAGAGGTCGAATCCAGCTCGCACCGCCTTCTCATCTTCGACGTTGGCGCCGCCTTCATGCGTAAATTTCTGCCACAGTTTTGCAGTGAAGAGAAAACGCGGATTCGCAGCCACGCGCCCCAACCATTGCGCCGCATGCGCGGCTTGCAGCGGGTGATAGAACGAAGTATTGATCTCGATTGTGTCGAAGAATTCAGCCAGGTACGTTGCTTGATGAAACCCCCGCTCCCGTGGTGTCGGATACACCACTCCGTTCCAGTCCTTGTAGGCCCAGCCGGCCGGCCCAACAAAGACTCCCGAATGTTGCACGGAAGGGATCTGTTTCTTGACTGCCATACGCGGCGCACTCATAAAATCGCTTTCAGCGTATGACGCTTTTCTTGCGCCTGTCAATCACGCGGAAGCATCAAAGTATCGGGCGACGAGGTTATCGGCGCCGGTTGCAACTTGGACCGCCGAGGGCTATGCTAAAAGTGTCTTCCATGAGAACTGCCCTTCCTTCTTTCGATCGAATTACCATAAGGTGCTCGAATGAAAATCACGTACAGCCATATAGACCCAGAACTGCGCGAAGCCATCGAACATGAAACCGCACACCGCGCCGCGAAGTTAGACCGGCTCTTGAAGCACTATCCCGCGGATGCCGTTCTGCTCCACGGGTCGCTCGAAGAAAATCCGCGCCAACACGAATTCAGTTACTCGCTGAACCTCACTCTTCCTACTGGAACTCTGCATGCAACTGGAGCGGGCGCGGATGCCCTTGCCGGCGCCAAAGCGGCATTTGCCGAAATCGAGCGCCAGGTGAAGAAACACCAGGAGAAACTGCGCAAGGATTACTTGTGGAAGCGCAAGCGCCCGCGTTCTGGCGTCCTAACGCCGGGCGAAGCCCCGTCGGCCGACTGAGATCGGTCTTTTTGTGAACAGCGGTGCGCTTTTTTGCACATGCCGGGCCACGGGATTCATTTATCGAGTCCGTGGTAAACTTCAAAGCTCAAATGGAAAGCTCACGTTAACGAAAATGAGCCGCGCGCATATCGACGAAAAAACGCTCCGTCGGCCGTCGTTTCCGGTAGCCTGAAATTCTCGATAGCCCAGCTCCAAATTTTATTCGTCCGAGGTGAAAAAATGAAAGCAACTCAACTACTTCACAACTTGGGTCAGAGCCTTTGGCTCGACAACATCACCCGCGATTTGCTGAACAGCGGTACGCTCAAACGCTACATCGATGAGCTGTCAGTCACCGGGCTCACGTCCAATCCGACCATTTTCGACAAAGCGATAAGTGGCAGCTCCGCCTATGATTCGGTTATCCGCGAGAAGCTGGCTAAGGGCGTTTCCGGCGAGAACCTCTTTTTCGAACTGGCGGTGGAGGATCTCACTCGCGCGGCAGACTTGTTCCGCCCGGTCCACGATCGCACCAACCGCGTCGACGGCTGGGTCTCGCTCGAAGTGTCGCCGCTCCTTGCCTACGACACCGCTAGCACTCTCGCCGCAGCTAAAGATTTGTCAGCCAGGGCCGCGCGTCCTAATCTGTTCATCAAGATCCCCGGGACAAAAGAAGGCTTACCTGCTATCGAGGAAGCCATCTTCGCCGGCGTACCAATCAACGTCACTCTCTTATTCTCGCGCGAGCAATATGTCGCGGCAGCCGAGGCGTTCCTTCGCGGAATCGAGCGTCGCATTCAAGCCGGGCTCAATCCCGCGGTGTCCTCCGTCGCATCGATTTTCATAAGCCGCTGGGATGTTGCTGTCGAAAACAAAGTTCCCGCCGAACTAACCAACAAGCTCGGCATCGCCATCGCGCAACGTGCGTACAAAGCGTACCTCGGTCTCCTCACTTCGCCGCGCTGGCAGCGTGTTTACAATGAAGGCGCTCGTGCCCAACGCCTGCTCTGGGCCAGCACCGGAACCAAAGATCCAAAGGCCTCCGCCACGTTGTACATCGACGCTCTTGCGTCTCCCTTTACCGTGAACACCATGCCGGAAGCTACCTTGAAGGCCTTCTCCGAGCATACCGCCATCGGCGCGGCGATGCCGGCAGACGGCGGCGATTGCGAACAAGTGTTAGCGCAATTCGGAAAGGCTGGCATCAACATCGACGCGCTCGCAGCGCAACTTCAGGAAGAAGGTGCCAAGTCGTTCGTGAAATCCTGGAACGATTTGCTCGACGTCATCAAGTCCAAGAGTGCCGTCCTCAATAAGACTGCGGCTAGTTGAATCCCGGGTCCGGCTCGCGCTTAAGATGGAGACCCGCTCGCACAATTGAAGAAAGGAGCAAGACATGGCCGCACGCGCAAAACCGGGCACAAAGGGCGAGGCCAAGGCTGCCACGCCGCTCACCAAACTCAAAGCTTGGAAGGCCCTCGGCGCGCATTACAAAAAGGTCCAGAAACTACATCTCAAGAGACTATTCGCCGATGATCCCAAGCGCGGCCTGCGTCTTTCCGTTGACGCCGTAGGCATTTTCCTCGATTACTCCAAGAATCGTGTCACCGACCAGACCATCAAGCTTCTCCTTCAACTCGCCGAAGAGTCGCACTTGCGCGCGCGCATCGACGCGATGTTCCGCGGCGATAAAATAAACGTCACGGAGAATCGTGCCGTCCTGCACGTTGCTCTGCGCGCTCCCAAAAGTGAGTCCATTGTCGTCGATGGCGAAAATGTCGTTCCGGAAGTTCATGCAGTTCTCAACAAGATGGCCAGCTTCTCCGATCGCATCCGCAGCGGCGAGTGGAAGGGCCACACCGGTAAGCGCATTCGCAACGTCATCAACATCGGCATCGGCGGCTCCGACCTCGGCCCGGTGATGGCTTACGAAGCCCTCAAACATTACAGCGACCGCTCGATGACCTTCCGTTTCGTATCCAATATCGATGGCACCGATTTCGCGGAAGCCGTCCGCGATCTCGACCCCACGGAAACTCTCTTCATCATCTCTTCGAAAACCTTCACCACGCTCGAGACCATGACCAACGCCCACACTGCGCGCGATTGGGCGCTTGCAGGTCTGGGAGGCGACGAGAAATCGATCGCCAAGCACTTCGTCGCCGTCTCCACCAACGCAGAGGGAGTCGCGAAGTTCGGCATCGACACCGCCAACATGTTCGAATTCTGGGACTGGGTGGGCGGCCGCTATTCGATGGACGCTGCCATCGGCCTTTCCACCATGGTCGCCATAGGCCCCGCGAACTTCCTCGCCATGTTGCATGGCTTTCACCAGATGGATGAACATTTCCGCACTGCGCCGTTCAAACAAAACCTGCCCGTCCTCATGGGTCTTCTCGCCGTCTGGTACAACAATTTCTTCGGCGCGCAAACCGCCGGCGTTTTCCCCTACGAGCAATATCTGAAGCGTTTTCCTGCCTATCTCCAGCAGCTCACTATGGAAAGCAACGGAAAGCACGTCACGCTGGCAGGCGCTAACGTCAATTATCAGACCGGCCCGATCTACTGGGGCGAACCGGGAACGAACGGCCAACATTCCTTCTACCAACTCATCCATCAGGGAACTAAGCTCATACCCTGCGACTTCATCGCCTTCGATAAATCGCTGAATCCGCTCGGCCAGCATCACGACATGCTTTTGGCCAACGTCTTCGCCCAGGCCGAAGCGCTCGCTTTCGGCAAGACTGCCGAGCAGGTCAAAGCGGAAGGCACCCCTGCTTGGCTCGTTCCGCATCGCGTCTTCGAGGGCAACCGCCCCTCGAACACGATTCTTCTCGACAAGCTCACTCCCGAAGCGCTCGGCAAACTCGTCGCCCTTTACGAGCACAGCGTCTTCACCCAGGGCACTATCTGGCAGATCGATTCGTTCGACCAGTGGGGCGTCGAACTCGGCAAGGCTCTCGCTCAACACATCATCCCTGAGCTTGAAAGCCCGAAAGAGCCCAAGCTCACGCATGACAGCTCGACAGATAACTTGATCCGCCGCTACCGCAAAGCGCGCAAGTAGCTCAAGTAACCGCCGGTCGCCGGCAATAAATTTGAAAGGAGTCAACGATGCAACTCGGAATGATCGGCCTTGGAAGAATGGGAGCAAACATGGTTCGCCGCCTGATCAAGGGCGGCCACGAGTGCGTGGTTTACGACCGCACGCCGAAAGTAGTCGAGCAGTTAGTCCAGGACAAAGCGGTCGGCTCGTCTTCACTCGAAGACTTCGTAAAGAAACTGCAGAAGCCCCGAGTGATTTGGCTAATGGTCCCCGCCGCCATCGTGGACAACTGTCGCGACGGCCTCCTTCCCCATCTCGAAGCCGGCGACATTCTGATCGACGGCGGCAATTCTTATTACATCGACGACATCCGCCGCGCCAAAGAGCTCGCGCCGAAGAAAATTCATTACGTTGACGTAGGCACCAGCGGCGGTGTCTGGGGCCTCGAACGCGGTTACTGCATGATGATTGGCGGCGAACAGAACGTCGTCAAGCACCTCGATCCCATCTTCGCTACCCTGGCGCCGGGAATCGGCGACATCTCGCGAACTCCCGGACGCGACAAAATCGGCGGCACCGCCGAGCAGGGATACCTGTACTGCGGCCCGAACGGCGCCGGCCACTTTGTGAAAATGGTCCACAATGGAATCGAGTACGGAATCATGGCCGCCTACGCCGAAGGCCTGGGAATTCTGCGTGCCGCCAACGTCGGCAAGCAGCAGCACGCCATTGATGCGGAAACCACGCCCCTCCGCGACCCCGAACATTATCAATACGATCTCAACTTGCCCGACGTCGCCGAAGTCTGGCGCCGCGGCAGCGTCATCGCGTCCTGGCTCCTGGATCTCACTGCCTCCGCGCTGATCAAAGATCCGAATCTGTCGAAGTTCGAGGGCAAAGTCTCCGATTCCGGCGAAGGCCGATGGACCATCAAAGCCGCCATCGACGAAGCTATCCCCGCCAACGTTCTCACTGCCGCGCTCTACGAGCGCTTCAGCTCCCGCGGCCAAGCAGATTTCGCCGACAAACTTCTCTCCGCCATGCGCTTCGAATTCGGCGGCCACTTGGAGAAAACCGAAACCAAGTCCCAGTCCGCCAAGTAACAGGCTAGCGACATGAAGCGGTCGCACTGGCTGATATTTGGCGCGATACAGTTGCTTGGCGCATTAGCTGCAGTCGAAGCTGTGTTTTTGCAAGAAGCGTTCCTTTTGGGTGCATCCTTCTTGCTGCTGCTTCCTGGAACTCTGGCTTTGTTCGCGTTGAATGGTCACGCGGGTTTTCTATTCACTCCAGGAGTCGGATCTAACTGGCCTCTGTGGACGTTGTGTGTGATCGCTATTTTTGTAAATATGATTCTTTTCGCTATAGCATCGTTTTTATTGGTTAGATACCGAAAGCGAAATTGAGTCACTACCTTCTTCTACGCAGCCTAGAACTGAAGCCCACACGAGATACTCGTCTGTAAACTCCGCGTTGTGCCGCTGTGGAACACCTGAACGTCAGGTCAGGTTAGCTATGAAACGAATCCAGATAGCATGGAGTGTCAGCAGTATAGGAGTGTCCGAGCCCCTGGTTCTGGGCCGAACTTCCCATGAGCAACCAACATGCGCTCCGTCTGTGCATGATCTTCTTGCTGGTGCTAATTGTATCGCCCGCCCGTACCGCGCTCGCCCAAGACGTCGTCGCTGCTGCGCGCGCCAACCGCGCCCGAGAAGCGTTAGCAGCGAGCGCCACCCAAGGCATGGTTGCCAAAACCAGATGCACCGATCAGCCTTACGTTTCCGTTACGGCGGATTCCGCGCGAGGCATGCCGTTGAATTCGGTGGCAACATTGAAATGCGGCGAAGAAATCACGGTACTCTCTGATCCGCAAGGATATACACTCAAGGTACGAACGGCTGACGGAATTATCGGCTATGTGATTCGCTACGAAGTTGTATTTGTTCACCAAAATCCACAGCCTGCCGCCGCCATCAATACGGATGCGTCTCCGAACTCCGCTCCAGCGCTCAACGATGCGAAGCCCGTAACCGCATCCTCTTCGGACGGGACTGCCAACGATTCTTCCAAACCACGCGTGTACCTGAGCGACACTCAGTCGTGGACTGCCTCAGGAGGATTCGGCCGATCGAGCAGCATCCCGGAAGGAAAGCTCTACGGCGGGTACGATCCCGAACTGGCCGATATTTACCAGGGTTTCACCTCGGATTGTCCCGCAGTGGTTGTCACACAAGAAAAATCCAAAGCAAATTACGCCGTGCTGTTTGACAAAGGAACCAGCAAGAAGGGCCTCACAGGTTTAGGCGGTCTCGTAAAGGTCAACAAAGTCACCGTCTTGTCTCCAAGCGGAGAAACCGTTTTCTCGCAGGCGGCGCATTCCGCAGACGTCGTGGTGAAGCAAACCTGCGACGCCATCGCGCAAAGAACCACTTCGGCAAGCACAACCCAGCCGCATCCGTGAGGTAATAACGCTCGATCCATCGTTAACAACCCTTTCGTCCTAAACGGAATCGCATACGCATCTGTGCTCAAACGTCTCCCAAAACTTACATTTCAGTGCGCACTCGCATTGTCTTTCAGCTTCGCATTCGTCGGCGCTCCGCGCGGCCAGACGCAATCCGCCGCTGCTTCGGCGAACACCCAGATCCGCGTTGCAACGAATGAAGTGATTGCGCCCGTCACTGTGACCGACCCCAGCGGCGAATTTGTCCTCGACCTTTCGCAAAAAGACTTCCACATTTTCGACGACGGAGTGGAACAAACCATCGATCACTGGGACCTCGGAGGCGACCACTTGGCTGTCGTTCTTGTTCTGGAGACCAGCACCCGCCTTCACAAAATGATTCCCATGATTCACGGCCTGGGAAGCATCCTTTCCGAAACGGCAATGGCGCTAAGCGGCGAAGCAGCGGTCATAACGTATGATTCCACCGTCGAGCTGCGCCAACCATTTACGCGAGATCACGAAGCCGTCGAGAACACGATTGCGTCGGTAAAATTTGAAGCGCCGGAAAGAATGCTTTACGACGCAATGGATTCCGCCGTCCAAATGTTGAAGGCTGAATCGCCGAAGTGGCGGCGCATCATGCTCGTAGTCGGTGAATCGGAAGATGTGGGAAGCACCGCGAAATTGGGTCCGGTCGTACGTGACGCCGCGTACGAAAACATCACAATCTATGCTGTAGGCCCACGCAGCGCGATGCGGGATTTTCTCGAAGCCGCCCCTGCGCTCTGGGCTGCTCCGGCAATTTTTCTTCTTCAAGAAGGAAAAAACAAAGCCAAGAATCATGACCTCGAAGTGGCTGCCGCCGCAACTGGAGGCACCCACTACGGCGGAATTAGCGTTGCAACTCTGCAAAGCGCGGTCGATAGAATCGGCGGCGAACTCCATGCACAGTACATCATCGGCTACCGCCCAAATTCTGAACGCGCTCCCGGTTTCCACGCGATCACCGTGACTGTTGCGCGACCCAATGTTTTGCTTCGCGCACGCCCAGGCTACTACGTCCCGCCTTCGGAGAATTGAATCAAAAACGACATGGAGCGGCGCTCACATCTGTTTCCGTTTGGACTCCCACGCTCGCGCTGTTAATATTAAGAGCATTCGGAAAGCGGCCACAGCGCTTGTGTGAAGTCGGGAACCGGCAAGCGACATCTCCGAACCCAAAGAAAGTTTAAACAATCTAGGGGCGTAGCTCAGTGGTAGAGCAGCGGCCTTTTAAGCCGAAGGTCGTGGGTTCGATCCCCACCGCCCCTACCAACTTTCTTTTCCTCTCGATCACTTCCGCTAATGTTCTACCTTCTTACTTAGCGGCCGCCGCGAGATCGAAGCGGTCGAGGTTCATCACTTTGTTCCAAGCCCCGACGAAGTCTTGGACAAACTTCCCGTGCGCGTCCGAACTTCCGTAGACTTCCGACAGCGCGCGGAGTTGGGCATTAGAACCGAAGATGAGATCGGCTCGCGTTGCCGTCCACCGAACTCCTCCGGTCTTGCGATCCTTTCCTTCAAACGCATTGTTTGCATCCGAGGTCGCTTTCCAGACTGTTCGCATGTCGAGCAAGTTGATGAAGAAGTCATTCGTCAACGCTTCTGGTTTTTTGGTAAAGACGCCGAACTTAGTTTGCCCGACATTGGTATTCAGTACCCGCATGCCACCAATGAGCACGGTCAGTTCGGGCGCGGTCAGCGTGAGCAGTTGCGCCTTATCGAGTAGTTCGACTTCGGCTGTTCCCTCAGCGTTTCCGTTGCGGTAGGACCGGAAGCCGTCGGCGACCGGTTCGAGCACCGCGAAGGATTGCACATCGGTCTGCTCCTGTGTAGCGTCCATGCGCCCGGGGCTGAAGGGAACGGTCGCGGAGATGCCTGCATTTTTGGCGGCCTGCTCGACACCCGCGCAACCAGCCAGCACAATCAAGTCAGCAAGCGAGATCTTCTTGCCGCCGGGCTGCGAACCATTGAAGTCACTCTGAATCTTTTCGAGCGTCTTCAGCACTTTCTGCAGTTGCTCCGGCTGATTGACCTTCCAATCCTTCTGTGGAGTTAGGCGAATGCGCCCTCCGTTTGCGCCGCCGCGTTTGTCCGACCCCCGGTAGGTGGACGCAGAGGCCCAAGCAGTTGTGACCAACTGCGAGACTGTCAGCCCAGAGGCAAGGATTTTCTCTTTCAGGGCCGCAACATCCTTGTCATCGACCAATTTATGATTTACTGACGGGATGGGATCCTGCCAAAGCAGTTCTTCCTTCGGAACTTCAGGACCGAGATAGCGCGCGCGCGGTCCCATGTCCCGATGAGTTAGCTTGAACCATGCGCGAGCGAAAGCATCCGCAAGCTGCGCAGGATTTTCGTAGAAGCGTCTGGAAATTTTTTCGTAGATGGGATCGAAACGCAAAGAGAGGTCGGTGGTGAGCATGGCAGGTGCGTGACGTTTTGAGGAATCGTGAGCGTCCGGTACCGTACCCGCGCCCAGGTTGCCTTTCGGTTTCCACTGGTGCGCGCCGCCTGGGCTCTTGGTAAGTTCCCACTCGTACTTGAACAAGTGTTCGAAGAAACTGTTGCTCCATTTCGTCGGCGTGCTGCTCCATGTTACTTCGAGTCCGCTGGTGATCGCGTCACCCGCGATGCCGGTGGCGTAGGCATTGGTCCAACCAAGCCCCTGCTCTTCGATCGGCGAGCCTTCGGGTTCGGCTCCGACGTGTTGTTTTGCGGGACCTGCGCCGTGAGTCTTGCCGAAGGTGTGGCCTCCTGCGATTAAGGCAACGGTTTCTTCATCGTTCATGGCCATTCGCGCGAAAGTCTCGCGGATATCCTTGGCTGCCGCAACCGGATCCGGTTTGCCTTCCGGGCCCTCGGGATTCACATAAATCAGGCCCATGGTAGTTGCGCCGAATGGATGTGCGAGATCGCGTTCGCCCGAATAGCGTTTGTCGGTTCCCATCCAGGTTGATTCGATTCCCCAGTTGACGTCGAGGTCTGGTTCCCAAACGTCCGCACGTCCACCGGCGAAGCCAAAAGTCTTAAAGCCCATAGTTTCCAGGGCGACGTTGCCCGCGAGGATCATCAGGTCGGCCCACGAGATCTTCTT
>Ga0209330_1000179_pt1 | contig 31149 bp, 24 predicted proteins | sample JacPinW_OM2H0_O3_FD_187969 | JGI IMG/M metagenome (GOLD analysis project Ga0209330, IMG submission 187969) | Forest soil microbial communities from Algoma, Ontario, Canada - Jack Pine, Ontario site 1_JW_OM2H0_O3 (SPAdes) (version 2) | ecosystem: Environmental > Terrestrial > Soil > Boreal... | reverse complement strand
GGTAAATGCGCTCCGGTCAATGACACGCTCACCGGCGTTCGACGAACATGGTGAGGAGTAGCAGACCAACCCCCACCGCAGCGGCCATTATGGCAAACATAAGAATGGCGGTTTCCTCGTGGATATTTGACGTTCCCAAAGATGACTAAAAGGACCCCAACAAGACTGATTGCAGCCACGGCTAAAAGCACATGTCGCCGAGGCGCCCGACGCGCCCAAGTCACAGCCCCTACTAGCGCCGTCACCAAACCTCCTAAGCTCATCGCAATGCTTAGCGCCACATAGGCATTGAGCATGGCAGGACTCGGTTTCAGGTCTATAACGTTGAAAAGTAGCAAGTAAAGCGTGGTCCCCAGACCAGCCACAATGAGCCCGATAAGGGCTACCCGCAATGATCGAATGAGCCGGAACATCGGCACATTGTACCTTGCCTGTCCGAGTGTGATTCTTGGCATGAAGGGGGCCGAAATCAGTTCTCCCAGTGGCTGTTGAAACATCTCTATTTCACTCATCGTCAAGTCAATGAGCGTAAATCGCCAGGCTGCGGAGGTTTGGGAGGGACGTGGAGACATCGCCTCTCGCCGTTCTTGGATTTCTGCTGCTTGGGCTGGCGGCCTGGCAGTCATTTGTCGTTTTTCGGAGATTGGAAGAGAGTGGACACAAGATGTACGGTCTTCCTACTGTATGGATGGTGACAATGCCTCTCGCATATCTGAATCTGAGCGACAAGTCTCGGCGCGGATGGTCTGCTTGGCCTGCTTATCTCGTCTGGTCTTCCGCGGTCGCCGGAATAGTTGTCTTGGCGATCGGGTTATTTCGGCTGTTCGGTTAAGTCTCCCGCATTAGATGACGTTTCTTGCCTTTCCCCGTTCCTCGGTGCCTCCGTGGTAAAAACAAAGTAATGCCCTCGCCTGTCGAGAGTGAGCCCTCTGCTGCCCGGAACATCTACGTCTTTGGTATCACGTCTTTCCTTAACGATGCAGCCACGGAAATGGCGTATTGGGTATTGCCGGCGTTTTTAGTGACGCTTGGCGCGGGGCCGGCGCAGTTGGGATTGATCGAAGGCATCGCGGAAAGCGTAGCGTCATTTGCCCAGCTTTTTTCTGGCTATCTCGCCGACCGCATTGAACGCCGCAAGCCGGTTGTCGTCGCCGGATATTTTATTGCGAATGCCGTTAAGCCGCTGCTTGCCTTAGTCACTGCGTGGCCGCAGATTTTATTGATTCGCTTTAGCGATCGGCTCTCCAAAGGCTTTCGCTCTGCGCCCCGCGACGTGATGGTCGCTGAGTCGGTGCCAGGAAATCGGCTGGGATCGGCTTACGGACTCATTCAGTCGATGGATTCCGCCGGAGCGATTGCTGGTCCGTTGACTGCGCTGGCGATACTCTCACGTTTCGGCATTCGCAGCGTGTTCTGGGCGGCCGCCGTGCCCGGGGCACTCTGTGTGCTGGTGGCGTGGGCGGGCATACGGGAGATAAAAAGGGACCGGCAAGATTCTGCCGAGAGCGTCGCGGGAAAATCCGACGCTCAAAACAAGAACGTTAGTCCGCTCGCATCGTTAAGTAGCGGCGTAAAACTCCCCCCGAGTTTCTATTATGTGCTGGTTGCCGTGACGCTTTTTTCCTTGGGCAATTCGAGCGACATGTTTCTGGTGTTGCGGGCGCAAAACGTCGGGATTCGCGTGGCGCTCGCGCCGCTGCTCGGATTGGTTTTCAATATTACATATACTCTCGCATCGTGGCCTGCAGGATGGTTTAGCGATCGTGTCTCACGCCGTCTCGTGGCTGCCGCGGGCTATGTGATTTTCGCAGCAGTCTATTTCATGTTTGGCCGGGCTCCATCCACGCTGGCGATTTGGATTGCCATGGCGGCATATGGCTTCTATTACGCGTTGACCCAGCCCGTACTGAAGGCCCTTGTAGTTGAGACTGCGGGCGAGCAGGTCCGCGGTCGCGCTCTCGGAATTTATTTCTTCGTAACCAGCATAGCGACCTTGGCGGCGAGCTTGATTACGGGCGAATTGTGGAAGCACTATGGGGCCGGGATTCCATTTTACTTTTCCGCGGCGTTAGCGATCATCGCTGCGGGACTGTTGCAGGGGGCGGGACGCCCGGACGCTCTCGCCGATCGCGCCTGAGTGAAGCAACCGTTCCCTCAGAAGCTAAAGCCCGCGATCCATTAAGCGCTAGCGGCACGGGGCGAAGCCGTGCCCTTCCCCAGACTCTTCCACCACAGGAAAATTAGAATCTGAGCTGCGATTCCGGCGCACGAATCCAGAACTACATCTTGCCAACGTCCAGTGCGCGAAGGGATAAAACTCTGATGCCACTCATCGAGACTGGCCACCAAGGCAGTTCCCAGAATTGCGATCGTTGCCCACCGGGGTGTCCACCTCACATTCCTCATCGCGGGCAAGGTTGCGCGCCAGGCGCGAAAAAGCAGGATGCTCAGGATGGCGTAGCCGACGACGTGGCCTCCTTTGCGAATGAAGAAGTGCCATTGCTCGAAGTGCGCCAAGTCCAGACCGAAAATGAAATGCAACAGGGGATATAGAATCCGGCTGGTGTTGGTCGCGGAAGCCAGGTTGGTGGACTCAATGGCAATCACGATGAGCCATAGAATCGCGGCGGTCCATGCTTTCAGAAGATTGAGCCGGTCTATGTTCAAGAGGCAGAGCCAGTATGCGATGGGTCTGACAGCCGAGACCCTGCCCTGAGCTTGCCGCAGGGGCGGCTTTCCCCGCACAAGTAGAATCCCAAGGAGGTCGCGCTACTCGATGGCATAGTTTGGAGCCTCGCGAGTGATCATCACATCGTGGACATGGCTCTCGCGGAGTCCAGCCCCGCTGATGCGAACGAAGCGCGTTTTCTGCAGGAGTTCGGCAATGGTGGCGCAGCCGCAATAGCCCATGCCTGATTTCAACCCACCCACCATCTGATGAACGATCATCGCCACAGAGCCGCGATAGGGGACTCGTCCTTCGATGCCTTCGGGAACCAGCTTTCCCAGGCGATTAGCATCGCCATTGTTCTCCGAAACTGCGGCGGAGGAATCGCCTTCCGTGCTTTGAAAATATCGTTCGGCAGAGCCTTGCGTCATGGCGCCGATCGATCCCATACCGCGATACGACTTGAAGGAGCGACCTTGGTACAGAATCAGTTCGCCGGGACTTTCGTCGGTGCCGGCGAAAAGCGAACCGATCATCACTGCACTGGCGCCTGCGGCCAGCGCTTTGGTGATGTCACCGGAGTACTTGATGCCGCCGTCGGCGATGATGGGAATGCCCGCGTCTTTGACGGCGCGGAAAGCTTCGGCGATAGCGGTGATCTGGGGGACGCCCGCTCCGGTAACCACGCGTGTGGTGCAAATGGAACCAGGGCCGATGCCAACCTTGATGCCGTCGGCGCCGGCGCGGGCGAGTTCGCAAGCGCCATCAAAAGTAGCGATGTTGCCGGCCAATAATTCCATTTCCGGCAGCTTCGATTTCACTAGCCTCACTGCGTCCAGCACTTTCGTGGAGTGGCCGTGTGCGCTGTCAATCGCGAGCACGTCGACCTTCGCTTCCGCCAACTCCTGGGCGCGCTCGAGAAAATCTCCGGTAGCGCCGATGGCTGCGCCTACACGCAAACGTCCTTGAGAATCCTTGGCGGCGTTGGGATATTTAAGTTTTTTCTGGATGTCCTTTACGGTGATCAATCCCTTGAGATTATATTTGTCGTCGACGACAAGAAGTTTTTCGACGCGATGCTCGTGCAGAATTTCTTCGGCATCTTCAAGCGTGGTGCCCACAGGCACAGTGATCAGATTTTTCTTGGTCATCACCCGATCGATGGGAATGTCGAAGCGACTCTCAAAGCGAAGGTCGCGATTGGTGAGGATGCCGACCAGGCGCCCATGCTCAGTGATGGGCACTCCGGAAATCTTGTATTTACGCATAACCTCAAGCGCGTCACTGACTTTGTCGCTGGGCGACATAGTGACCGGATCGACGATCATGCCGCTTTCGGAGCGCTTTACTTTATCGACTTCGTTGGCCTGCTGCTCGATGCTGAGATTGCGATGAATGATGCCGAGTCCGCCCTGCTGCGCCAGCGCAATTGCCATGTGTGATTCGGTGACAGTGTCCATGGCGGAGCTGACGATGGGAATGTTCAGACCGATGTTGCGGGTGAGCAGCGTCTGAGTATTAGCGGTGGCTGGAATTACGTCAGAGCGGGCGGGGAGCAAAAGAACGTCGTCGAAGGTGAGAGCTTCGGGTACTGGAAAATGAATCATAAAGTTCTCGGTAATTCTCCCAGCTGGTGGGGTGAATCTTCATTCTAGATATGGCGCAGGATTCAAGCAAATGAACGGATCAAGCGGGCCGCAGGATGAAAGTTGCGATTGGGTCGAGACCGTCTTATCCTCTTGGCGGCGCCGCTGGGACGGCGGCGCTCGGGAGCTCAAACTATGCGCAGTCTGATTCTCTTTAGTTTCCTGGCCATCTCAGGGTTCGCGGCGGCTCAGCAATACGATCTTGTGCTCGAGGGTGGACGAGTCATGGATCCAGAGACCGGTTTGGATGCGGTGCGCAATGTGGGCATCCGGGAAGGAAAAATTGTTCGGATCTCATCCGAGTCGCTGAATGGGCTGCGGGTGGTTCATGCCGGAGGACTCGTGATTGCTCCCGGGTTCATCGATCTGCACCAGCATGGGCAAGACTTGGCGAGCCAGCGGGTGAAGGCGCTAGACGGTGTGACCACAGCGCTGGAGTTGGAAATCGGCGCGCCCGATGTCGCGCAATTCTTGAAATCCAAACAAGGTCACTCGCTGATTCACTTCGGCACCTCGGCCAGCCATGTGGCGGCTCGGGCTCTGGTGTTCGGTGCGCCCCTGCCGGCCGGGACGATCCTGCCGAAGAGTGGACCTGCGACTGATCAGGCCGCTACGCCAGAACAAATCGAAGCGATGCGCGAGCATCTGCGTGCAGAATTGGACGCCGGCGGCTTGGCCGTTGGGATGGGCATTCAGTACACACCCGGCGCGACCCGGCTGGAAGTGATTGACATGTTCCGTCTCGCCGCCGATAGAAGGTTGCCGGTCTACACTCACGCGCGCAGCGCCGGCCGTGTCGAGCCGGGCTCAGCGATCGAGGCCGTCAGTGAAGTGATCGGAGCGGCGGCGATCACGGGGGCTGCGCTGCATGTCGTCCACATCAATAGCACTTGCCTGCGCGACTCGCTGGAATGCCTCTCCATGGTGGAAGGAGCGCGCGCTCGCGGCCTGGACGTGACTACCGAGGCCTATCCCTACATCGCCGGCATGACCGCCGTGAACTCGGCACTGTTCAATCCCGGCTGGCGCGAGAAGCTGGGAATCGACTACGGCGAGCTGGTTCTTCCCGACACCGGCGAGCACCTTACTAAGTTGCGTTTCGATGAGTTGCACAATTCCAGCACGACACAGTGGGTGCTGATTTTCGCCAACACGCAGGAGATAGTGGACAAGGTAATTCCTCATCCGCTGGTCATGATCGCGAGCGATGGCGCCGAAGGCCATCCTCGCAACGCGGGAACTTACTCGCGCGTGCTGGCACAGTATGTTCGCGAAAAGGGAACCATCACGCTGATGGACGCGATCCGCAAAATGAGTTTAATGCCGGCGGAGATGCTCGAGCGGTCGACGCCGGCAGCTCGACAGAAGGGAAGATTGCAGGAAGGCGCTGACGCTGACATCGTCGTCTTCGACCCAGGAACGATCACAGACCGCTCCACCTTCGAAAAGCCTATGGAGCCAAGTGTGGGCGTCCGCTATTTGATGGTGGGAGGAAGGGTGGTGGTCGACCAAGGCAAGCTTGTCCCGGATGTGTTCCCCGGCCGCGCCATTTTGGGACCGGGCAAGTCGGAGAAACAACCTTGACGAGCTGTTGGCAGTTTCTAGTCCACGGTTAACCGCGGGGGATGCTGCTGATCTTGCCGGTGACGTTGTCGCGGATAACTATTCGGATGGCGTAGGTCCCGGCCCAAGTTCCAATGCGTTCTTCATGTCGATTCCGCTGGCGCGCATGGACGCCCATCGGCCCGTCGGGCAGGTTCGGATTGACTGCCTTGCCTATGGTAGTCGCCGCTTTGCCGCGCTTGCGGTTGTAGACGTAGGCAGCTGCAGCAAAGCCGAAGTGGCTCCATTGCTCCCTTCGATTGACACGCCCCTCGGCCGGCATATGCAGGATGAACTCAATCTTCTTCTTTTCTTTTTCTTAATTCTTTTTTTCTTTAGCCCTTTGCGCCGTCGCCGGAGGTTCCCAACCGGTGCGCAGGAGCGCAGGGACAACTCAAACTCGAGACCAAGCCAGAGAGGCGACTGCGCACGGGTTTCTCCGGTGGAGCGTTTGTCTTTTCCCCCCTCGCGGGCGTATATTAGAAAACTGAGAACTGTTGTGTAGTACCAGCATTTGGCGAGGCACACCAGTGGGCGCAAGCCCACTTTTTCGTTGCAGGGTAATCCCGGGTCGACGGGGCTGCAAGTTATTGGATGCATGGCGATTGAGCTTGATCGCGTACGAGAGATTGCGGAGCGGGTAGCCGCTTCCAGCGGGCTGGAAGTGGTCGAAGTAGAGTTTCGCGGGAGTGGTCAAGCCCGCATGCTGCGCGTGTTCTTGGACAAGCCGGGAGCCGCCGGGGGCGACCCGCTGGCGGGAGTAACGCACGGAGATTGCGCCAACTTCAGCCGCGAGTTTGGCACGATCCTCGATGTCGAGGATGCCATTCCGAGCAGCTATACGCTGGAGGTTTCATCCCCAGGGTTGGACCGCAAGCTGACGAAAGCAGCAGAGTTTGAGCGCTTCGCGGGCAGCCGGATGAAACTGACGACGAGGCATCCGGTAAACAACAATCGGTACTTCGAAGGGCGGCTGGAAAGTTTTCGCGAAGGACGCCTGACGCTCGATCTTAGCGTGGCCAGTAAGAAGTCGCGCAAGAAGATGGGCACGGCCGCGGAGCCGGGACAGAAGATCGAAATTGAATTCGCCAATGTAGAAAAGGCGAATCTAGTACCGGAAATTTGAAGCAGGTCCTGGGTCCCGAGCATCCGAGTTTTGGCTAGGCTTGCGGCTCGGCAGTTTGCACTTTTATAACGGAATACCTTATGGCGAGTGAGCTCTACAACACGATCGACGCACTAAGTCGCGAAAAGGGGATCGATCCGCAGATTGTGGTGACCGCGGTGGAAGATGCCATAGTCATGGCGACGCGCAAGTACTACAAGTCGCAAGAAAATCTGCGCGCCGAACTGGATAAAGAGACCGGCAAGATCAATGCTTACGCGGTGAAGACCGTCGTGGAAACTTCTGAGCAGGTAGAAGATCCACAGTTGCAGATCACACTGGACGATGCACGCAAGGCTGATCCCAGTCTGGTGGTTGGCGGAGAGTTGCGGATTCCGAAGGTCACCGAGGGAATTCTCGGACGCATCGCCGCGCAACTGGCGAAGCAGGTGATTTTTCAAAAGGTCCGCGAAGCTGAGCGCGACACGGTCTACAACGAATACATCGGACGCGTGGGCGAAGTGGTGAACGCCACGGTCAAGCGAGTAGAGGGTCCGGACGTGATTTTCGACATCGGCAAAGCCGAGGCGCGCATGCCGCGCAAGGAACAGTCACGGCTGGAGTCGTTTGCGATTGGTGAGCGGGTGCGGGTGGTGATCGCGCGCGTGGAACGAGCCTCAAAAGGGCCGGGCGTAGTTGTGTCCCGCGCTGTGCCGGATCTGGTGCAGCACCTTTTCCAGACTGAAGTGCCGGAGATTTACGACGGCACGGTCGTGATCCGCGCCATTGCGCGGGAGGCCGGTGAGCGCACGAAAATCGCCGTCATGTCCAAGGACAAGGATGTCGATGCGGTGGGCGCATGTGTTGGTATGAAGGGAATGCGTGTGCAGTCGATCATCCGCGAATTGCACGGAGAGAAGATTGACATCATCGAATATCACGAAGACGCGGTCACTTTCGCCGAGAAAGCTTTGCAGCCCGCGAAAGTGAGCAAAGTCACGGTGGTCGATTCCGGCGGCAAGCATCTGGAAGTTGTGGTTGACGATAGCCAGCTTTCCCTCGCCATTGGCAAGAAGGGGCAGAATGTTCGTCTCGCGGCCAAGTTGCTGGGCTGGAAGATTGACATCAAGAGTGAGGAAGAGAAGCGGCAGGAAGTGGAGCAGCAAATGTCCGCGATGGTCGTCCAGACAGCGACGCCGCTCGAGAGCGTTCCCGGACTAGGCGATGGACTGGTAGAAAAACTGAATGCAGCCGGGGTGAGCACCGTCGAAGCACTGGCTGATATGACGCCGGAGCAACTCGAGGCGATTGAAGGCATCGGACCGAAGACGGTGGAAAAAATCAGCCTGGCGGTGAATAATTACTTTGCCAGCCTTGACCCGGGTGCCGTGGTTGAGGGAGAAGTGGCGGCCGAAGGCGAGGCGGCGGCGGAAACGTCTGAGGCAGTCGCTGAGGAAGTTCCGGCAGAAGCTGAATCACGCGAACTAGCGTCCAGTGAAGAAGCGTCTGGCGAGACTCCGACCGAAGAAGCTGCTGCCGAACCAGGGGCTGCGAGCGAGACGGAAGAGCAGGCTGAGCAGCCTGCGGAAGCGGAGTCCGCTTCCGAGACCAGAGAATAAATCATGAGCACGCTGGCATATGTTCGACGGCGTGGGACCGAAGAAACTGACTCCGTGAGGTCGCAATGAAGACCTAACTACAACACGGAGTAACGAAAGGCCGGATGAGTAAGGTTCGAATTAACGATCTTGCCAGAGAACTGGAAGTAAAGAGCAGAGCCATTCTGGATACGCTACCGTTGGTTGGGGTGACCGAGAAGAAGACGCATTCCAGTTCTCTGGAGGAGCATGAGGCGGAGAAGGTACGCGTGTACATCCGTTCCGCGGATGGTTCTTCCTCGGCTGGCAAATCCAGTGCGCGTCCAGTTCGAGTCGAAGAAGAAATCAAGACCAAGATTGATCTCTCGCAGATCTCGCGTCCGGGCGATGTACTGAAGGCGATCACGCAGCAGAGAGAGGCGGTTGCCCCGCCACCAGCTCCGCGTCCCGTACCGCCGCCCGTGGCCCATGCGCCAGTCCCCCCGCCTCCAGTGGAAAAACCTGCGCCAGCGGCCCCGGCTGCGGTTAGTCACCCGGCTGCGGTTAGTCATCCGGCAACAGTTGCACCTCCCGTAGTAAGGCCGGCGGCGGCTGCGCCTCCCCCAACTTCGGTGACTGCACCTCCGGCGCCCGCTGCCGTTGCCGCGCGACCGGCCGTAACACCTCCTGTTCCAACCATGCCCGCCGCGCCTTCGCCCGTGGTCGCGCCTCCGCCGCGTCCTGCAACACCGCCCGTGGTCGCAGCATCTTCAGCGCAGTCTGCTCCGGTAGTTTCGGCGAGCGCTGCCCCCGCGCCTCCGGTTGCGGCAAAGCCCGTCGCTCCGCCGCCACCGGCGCCGCGTATGATCGTTCCGCAAACTGGGCCGCGCCCGGTTTACAAAGCGCCCGTGCGGCCTGCTGCCCCAACGGTGCAGCCTGGAGTTCCCATCGGCGGAGCCATGCGCGCCGCTCCCGGGCGTCCCGTGCCGGGACAGCCGATTTTTCAACGCCGTCCACCCGTCCAAGGAGGAGGCCCTGGGGGTCCACCGCGTCCGCCGCTGCGTCCCGGTGAGCGTCGCCCCATGCATCCCACGCGGCAAGCGCCCGCGGGAGCGCGCCCGCTGGGCGTCGGTCCAGCTCTCCCACCCCCAGGAACAACACGTCCGGGTAGCCGTCCGGGCGGGCCTGCGCGGCGTCCCGGTCAGCGTTATGTTCCGCGCGGGGTGAAGGAAGGTCCGATGAAGGGCTACACGCCGCCAGCGCGCATGGTGGTGTCGAATGAGCCCCAGCCGATCACGCGCAGCATCACCATCACCGAAGGCATCAGTGTAAAAGATCTGGCGGAGAAGTTGGACATTCGTGCGAAGGATCTGATCTCGCGTCTGTTGTCGAAGGGTGTCTTCGCCACGATCAACCAGACGCTGGATGCGGAACTGGCGAGTGAAATGGCCCGCTTCTTCGGCGCCGATACTAACGTGATCACGTTCGAAGAGCAGACGGCAAAAGAGATTGACGCGGCTGCTTCCGGAGAAGAGTCCGCCCCCGAAACCGGGATTCGTCCGCCGGTGGTTACGATCATGGGCCACGTCGACCATGGTAAGACGACGCTACTCGATTCCATCCGCATCACGAATGTGGCGGGGGGCGAAGCGGGAGGCATCACCCAGCATATCGGCGCCTATAAGGTGCGGATTACCGACAAGGAATCGCCGGCGTTTGGGCGCGAAATTGTTTTCCTCGATACGCCCGGTCACGAAGCGTTCACCCGCATGCGATCCCGCGGAGCGAAAGCTACGGACATTGTGGTGTTGGTGGTTGCGGCTGACGACGGCGTCATGCCGCAAACCCTTGAGGCCATCGACCACGCCCACGCCGCTGAAGTTCCCATCATCGTTGCGGTGAACAAAATTGACAAGCCCGATGCCTTGCCTGACCGCGTCAAGAAACAGCTCGCCGATCGCGGCTTGATGCCTGAAGAATGGGGTGGCAAGACGGTGTTCGTCGACGTTTCGGCAAAGAAGAAAACGAATCTGAACCTGTTGATGGAAATGATTTGCCTGGTCGCCGACTTGGGCGAATTGAAAGCTACTCCCGAGCGCGCCGCGACTGGCGTAGTGCTCGAAGCCAAGCTCGATCGCGGACGTGGTCCGGTAGCCACCGTACTCGTACAGAACGGAACTCTGAACGCAGGCGACAATTTTGTAGTTGGCAACGTATACGGCAAAGTGCGTGCGATGTTTGACGATCGCGGCGCACAGTTGAAAACGGCTCCGCCTTCCACTCCGGTCGAAATCATTGGCATGGAAGCGTTGCCGCAGGCCGGCGATCAGTTTGTGGTGGTGGCCGATCGCGACAAAGCGCGCGGCATTTCCGAATATCGCGAACAGAAGTCGCGTGAAGCCGCGCTGGCCAAGAGTTCTCGCGTGTCGCTGGAAGGATTGGCGGAGCAGATCAAGGCAGCGGGCACCAAGGAACTGAACGTCATTCTCAAGGGCGATGTGCAGGGCTCGGTAGAAGTGATCACCGATCTTTTGACGAAGCTCTCCAACGAAAAGGTTCGCCTCAAACTGTTGCGCTCGGGCGTGGGCGCGATCACCGAGACCGACGTCCTGCTCGCTTCCGCATCGAATGCGATCATTATTGGTTTCAACGTGCGGCCGGAGCGCAAGGCGCAGGAAATCGCCGAGCAGGAAAAAGTGGACATCCGCCTGCACTCGATCATTTACGAACTGCAGGACGAGATCAAGCGTGCGATGAGCGGATTGCTCGAACCCACGATCAAGGAAACCTATCAGGGCCGTGCCGAAGTGCTCAACGTTTTCCGCATCCCGAAAGTGGGGACGGTGGCTGGTTGCAGAGTAAGCGATGGCTTGATCAAGCGGGACTCTGAAGTCCGCCTGCTGCGCGATGACGTGCAAGTGTTCAAGGGCAAGGTGGGATCGCTGCGGCGCTTCAAGGATGACGCCAGCCAGGTTACCAACGGCATGGAATGCGGCATCTCAATCTCCAACTACGGCGACATTAAAGTCGGCGATGTCATCGAAGCCTTCGCTACCGAGAGAATTGCCGCGGAAGTGATTGCTTGAAGACGGTTTTCAGTTTTCAGGTTAGCTCTCAGTTCTAACTCCAGCAGGTTTTTGCTGTGCACTGGGAGCAAAGATCTGAGAGAAGACATCTGAGAACTGGGATCGAATGCCCATCGCCTTCCTTACGCTCGAACTTCACATCGAAGCGGCGCAATCGCTCAAGGACAAACGTCAAGTGGTGCGCAGCATCAAAGATCGCCTGCGCACCAGTTTCAACGTTTCGGTCGCCGAACTTGAAGCCACTGGCTTGTGGAATCGCGCCACCATTGGGGTAGTCAGCATCTCGGATTCGCGCGACTATCTCGATGGATTGATGAAAAACGTGGAGCGCCAGGCCACGCGAATCGCCAACAACCACGGCGCCGACGTGGCCGACGCGTTCCTGGATTACTTGTAGAATTCCGCAACCCAGCTGCCAGAGATTTCCAACCTCGACACCAGCGGTCGCCTGACCACCGCTATCGCATTGTTACCTCTGTACTTAACTCAGGGCCACTAAGGTGCGCGACAATAGCACTTGCGGGCCAACACTGGCAGTCGATTTTCTGATATTCTCAACCGTTTTACTTCGAGGTGAAGGGTGGAAAAGCGCGGGCTGAAATATCATCGCGGACGATTGGGCGAGGCCTTGCGCGAGGAGATTGAAACCTTGGTGGAAGGCGAACTGGCTGATCCACGCATCGGATTGGTGGGCGTCACTGCTGTACATGTTGCCGACGATGGCCGGTCCGCGCAGGTTCTGGTAGATGTGGATGGCGACGATCAGGAAGCGGAACGTAGCCTTGAAGGCTTGCTCGCAGCCAAAGAATACATACGGCATGAACTGGTGGAACGTTTGCGGCTGAGGCGCGCGCCGGAGCTGTATTTCCGGTTGGACCGCTCGGAGCGCGAGAAAGCCCGCGTCGAAGAACTGTTGGCGCGGGCGAAAAAGAGGATGAAGTCTCATACCAAGCCAGGCATGAAAAAGGCGCAGTGATGTTGCGGGACGTTCTCCATCAAATCGAGCAGCGTAAACGTTTCGTGCTCACGTCGCACGCGCGGCCTGACGGCGACGCGATCGGATCGGCACTGGCCTGCTGCCAAGTTCTGCGGTCCATGGGAAAGCAGGCGGACGTCGTGCTGCATGATGGCGTGCCACGAATTTATCGCTCCCTCCCATTTGCCGACCAGGTGCTGCAGGCCGATCGTGTCGGCGGCGATTACGAGGCGGCAATCATTCTGGAGTGCGACAGCATTCACCGCACACGGTTGCAGGGCCTCGAAGATCGATTTCTCATCAGTATTGATCATCACATCAGCGGACGCCCGTTCGCGCACGTGAACTGGATCGATCCTCACGCCGTGGCCACCGGCGAAATGGTTTTCCGTCTGGCGCGGGAGGCGGGAGCGCCGTTCTCTCCGGAAATCGCAACTTGCCTCTACACTGCGCTCATGACCGATACCGGATCGTTCATGTTTCAGGGAACGAACGAACATACCTTCGCTCTGGCACGCGAACTGGTGCTCGCTGGCGCCGACCCGTCCCATTGTGCGCGCAGCATTTATTTTGCCCACTCCGTGGCCAAGATGAGGTTGCTCGGCGAAGCGTTGCGGAATTTGAATACCGAGGGTCACGTGGGTTGGACTTGGGTGTCCCAGGAACAAATGGAGCGCTGCGGAGCCAGGGAAGAAGACTGCGAGGGTCTTGTCAACTACGTGCTTTCGATTGGGGAGGTCGAGGTGGCGGCATTCTTCCGTGAACTTCCCGAAAAACGTTTTCGCGTAAGTTTGCGTAGCAAGGGTACTCTCGATGTGGCGCGAGTGGCGGAGCGCTTCGGAGGCGGAGGTCACGAATGCGCCAGCGGTTGTTCCATCGACGGTCCGCTGGCCAATGCGGTCCAACAGATTCTGCAAATTTTGCGCCGCGGTTCCATACAATAATTTACAAACTATGCTTTATCGAATTGTGAATTGCTGATTTTTGATTGCTAGCCCGCGGCAGGAGTCTGCGATCAACCATCAGAAATCAACAATTGACTCAACCATGCCCACCCTTCCGGAAGCCTAGTTCATGACCAATCGCACTCGCACGGATGCGCTGTTGCTGGCGGGATTTTGTGCGTTTCTTTTTTTCTACGGGCTGGGGCAGTTCGGTCTGATTGGAGCTGATGAGCCGCGATATGCTCAGGTGGCGCGCGAAATGCTGCAACGTCATGACTGGATCACGCCGGTCCTCGGCGGTCACCCGTGGCTGGAAAAACCGCCGCTTTATTACTGGCAGGCTATCGTGGCTTACCGCATCTTGGGCGTGAGTGACTGGGCGGCGCGGCTGCCTTCGGCAATCGATGCTACGTTGCTTGTGCTGGCGGTGTACTTTTTCTTACGCCGCTTCCAACCGGGATTCGAGCTCGACGGGGCTCTGATCGCGGCTTCGAGCGCAGGGATCATGGGCTTCGCTCGCGCTGCGTCCATGGACATGGCCCTGGCCGCCGCTTTCACGATTGGCATGCTTAGCTGGTGGAGCTGGCACGATACCGGTAAGCGAATGTACCTTGCATCATTCTACGGACTCCTGGCTTTAGGAACGCTGGCCAAGGGGCCGGTAGCTCCTTTTCTCGCCTTCCTGGTGATCGTTTCCTACGCCGCCGCGGTTCGTGAATTGCGACTGTTACGGAAGACGTTCTGGCTGCCGGGAATTATTTTGTTCTGCGTCGTCGCGCTACCCTGGTATTTCGCCGTGCAAGCCCGCAATCCGGAATTCTTTCGTGAGTTCATTGTCGAGCACAACCTGGGACGGTTTTCGAAAAATCTTTATCATCATACCGAGCCGTTCTGGTATTACCTGCCGGTAACCGCTTTGGCGTTGCTTCCGTGGACGGTTTTCGCAATCGCGGGTTTTGCCACCTCGCTGCGAGAGTGGTGGGCTTCTCGACGGGCGAAGGGCGCCTCCGGAAGCGATTCAGAATATCGGCTCCGTATTTTCGCCACCTGCTGGCTCGTCGTGCCGGTCATCTTTTTCTCAATCTCGCAATCAAAACTTGCGGGCTATATTCTTCCCGCGATTCCAGCGGGCGCCCTCTTGCTGGCGGACTACCTGAGGCACCGTCTCGAACAAAATCATGCCAGAGCCCCTGCCCCGTGGCTGATCATTCTGCATGCGCTGTTGGCGGCAGCTCCGATCGTTCCAGCGCTGCTGATTGCATATCTGATCACGCAGCACCGTCTGCCGGGTGGCCGGCCGATGCTGGTCGCGCTCGCCTTCGCATTCCTGCTCTCTGCCGGAATTGCGCTCACTCTGGCGCGCAAGAATGGGCTGCGCATGTTGCGCTTCGTCACTCTGATTCCCGTCGTCCTCACCCTCGGTGCTGTCATGAAACTTGGCTCCCAAGCTTTGGACGCGACACTCTCAGCGCGTCCTTTGGCGCAAGAGCTCGCCACCGTCGAAATGCATCAGCGACCGCTGGCGGTCTATCACATTCACCGCGAACTGGAATACGGCCTTACGTTTTATCGCAACCAGCTATCCTTCAACTACGACTGGGGTCGTGTTCTAGCCGAAGAGCACTTGCTCGTGGCTCAGGAAAATTCGCAAGCCGCGATCGAGAAGGTTCTAGCCGGCCGCCGGGTCTCTTACCTCGGACACTATGCCCCTCAGCATGTGGATTATTTCTGGGTGGCCGCGGCGCCTTCGCCTTCGCCTTAAGTTTTGTTGCCGTCCTCTGTTCCGCCGGTTTGCCTAAGCTCTTACAACCCACTAAACTCGCAGTTCTGCCGCCGCAAATGATAGCCTAAATTCGTTTGGCTGAACTTCGCAGGAGCCCCGTGGAGATTCTCGACCTCAGACATTTTTCCTCCGTGGATTTGCGTCCCCTGCTCGACGACGAGGGTCGAGCCTGGGCGAACCTGCTTTCGTGGGATTACAGCGGATCCGCGGAAATGATCCTGCGCTACGTCGACGCGAAAATTCTTCCAGGCTACGCAGCCATCGAACGCGGACGCATTTTCGGCTACACCTTCTTTGTTTATGAAGGGAGCAAGGGCGTCGTCGGCGATCTGTTCGTGACCAATGGCAACCGACTGCCTAATCCCCGGGAGGTAGAACTGAAGCTGCTCACTCACGTGATCGAGACCTTACAGCAGTCGCCGGGAATTCATCGCGTCGAGGCGCAATTGCTGGCGCACGAAGCCGGAAGCGTTGCCCGGCCATTTCTGGATCAGGGATTCCAACGCCATCCGCGCCTGTTCATGGTCCTCGGGGTTGGCAACGTATCGCCGCCGGTAATCGCCACTCATCCGGATATTGAGATTCGTCGCTGGACCGAGGCGGACTACCAGCCTGCAGCGGCGGTAATCACGGCGGCGTATCGCGGTCACGTCGACGCTCAGATCAATGATCAGTACCATACGCTGGGCGGGTCGCTGCGCTTCCTTAATAATATTGTTCGCTTTCCGGGATGCGGCCTGTTCGACGCGGAAGCTTCCTTTGCAGCCGTTGATCGCAAAGCTAAAAATCTGATTGGCTTGATTCTGTGCTCGCGCGTGCGCGGCGACGTAGGCCATGTGACCCAGGTGTGCGTGCTCCCGGAATATCGTTCTCACGGTATCGGGGAATCGCTTCTGGCCGCGACCGTGGCCAGTCTGCGGAAGCGAGGTTTTTCCATGCTGTCACTGACCGTGACGGAAGCCAATTCGCGCGCGGTTGCACTCTATCGCCGGCTGAATTTTGAATCGAAGCGAGTGTTTGATGCCTTTGTCTGGCAGGGCTGAATCTATCTTCGGACCAGCCACATCGCCCATCCTGCGACCAGGGCGCCGCCGAGAAACATCACAAAACAATACAAGCCGTAGCGGATCATATCGCGAGAGGTCTCACGGTGCGTGATGCCAAAGACGATAGAGGCAAAAAGTGCAAACACAAAAGCCGCACTGAAGTGAGTGAGTTGGACGGTCATTGTTTCTTCCCGATGGCAATGTGATAGGCGTCCGCCACCGCAATGAAATTCAGCAGTCCGGCAACGATCATGAATTTGGTTCCGTAATCGGCAATCGCAAAAGCAATCGCCCCCTGGCCCGCGTTCACGGCCAGGGTCGCGATATACATTCCCCCCGCCCCCAGGTCGCCGATAAATCCGAGAATGTCGAGAATGTCGCCACCGTTAGCCTTGTAAATATGGCCCCTCATCATCAAGCCAAGCACAAATAAGGTTCCGATGGAAATGAGAATCAGCAGGCCGCGAATCCAGCGTCGTTGGATGAGGTGGCCCGCCCCCGGAATGAGCCAACCCACAGCGGGCGCGACTACTGACATCAGGCTCGCGGGCTGCGCCGGCTCAACTGCTTTCGTTTTGACTGTCGTGGAATTTGCCATCAGATAATTACGATCTCGCGTTGAATGTTGCCCGTAACTTCGGCAGACTTCGGTCGCACTAGCATGTTGACTTCGCTGCGCACTCCGAACTCCGGCAAATAAATGCCAGGCTCGATCGAGAAGCAGGAATTGGGAAGAAGCTGGCGCTCGTCATGTATTTCCAGATCGTCCATGTTGGCGCCATTGGAATGGACGTCCGTCCCAATGGAATGTCCGGTGCGGTGGATAAAGTATTCGCCGTAACCTTTTTGCTTGATGTGGTTGCGAACGGCGCGGTCCACTTCCCAACCGGCAATGCGGCGCCCGGCGTCGATTGCGTCGGTCACCGTCTTCACGCCGGCGTCGCGCGCGTCGCGCACAATTTCAAAGACTTCTCGCACCCGCCCGGAAGGCGCCGCACCCACAAAACCCATCCAGGTAATGTCGTAGTAAACCGCATCCGGCACATCTTTCTTGGCCCAGACGTCAAGCAAAACCAGGTCGCCCTCGCGAATGGGGACCGGACGATCTGCGCGCGGTTCATAATGCGGATTGCCAGCGTTGGCGTTAACCGCCACGATAGGAGGATCATCGGTAAGCAGTCTCTCGCGGCGAAACGCCTCCACAAACCATTGCTGGATGGTATATTCTGTCGTTCCGCCGTTGCGCGCTCGCGCCCCAATTTCCTTGAAAGCTGCTGCTACAATTGAATCCACGCTATCGCGCGCCGCAAAGTGCGTTTTGATCTGTTCTTCGGTCCAAGTGGATTCGAATTGCGCGATCAGGTCGGCCGAACTGACAACGTTCTTTCCCAGACCACGCAGCAAGTCGATCGTCCCGCCATCGACCAGAGAAATCGTGAAGACGATATTGTTGGGCGAATACTGCATGGCAATGTCGCGGTAGGCTGCGAGCGTCGACTTCAGAGTGTCGAAAAGTTCCTGCCATCCGGAATACTGGCGCTTGCTTCCGGGCAGGGAATCGAGATGGCCAGCCTCGATTTTGTGCACCAGTTTGACCGGCTCGCCCTGTGCTGGTATCAGGTAAAACCAGCGTCGCGTGACCATCAGCCCCGCAGGCAAGCCGAGCACGCGGTACGCGATGGGATCGCGATGATGGTGGTCATAGAAAAGCCAGGCATCAATGTTGCGTTCGCGCAGTGCTGATTGGATGGCAGCCAGATCCATGGGCAAACGTCTATTGTAAACAATGGGAAGGATTTGGGCGAATCGGCATTCCAGGCGGTAGCGGGCTAACTAGCTCCCTACCCTGTTAACAGCAGCTATCGGCAAAAAACTTGTTACACTAACTCCGAAATTCCGGTTGGAGGTGTTCATTGCGAATCCACGCTTTGAGGATTTTGATGTTTCTGCTGGTGTATGTGGCGGCAGTTCCCTGCCGAGCACAGGATAAAGTGACGATCCTCTACGATGCGTTCGGGGAATCGAAGGAACTGACCAAGGATTGGGGATTTTCCGCTCTTGTGGAGCACAAGGGAAAGCGAATTTTGTTCGACACAGGGAATGATGCCGCGATTTTTGAACACAACGTGAAGGCCCTGGGCGTAGACCTGACGAAACTGGATTTTGTGGTGATCTCGCATCGGCACGCAGACCACACGACGGGGTTGAGATATGTGCTGAAGGTGAATCCCAACGTCACGGTCTATGTGCCGGCGGACGGCGGGAATGGATTTGGGGGATTGCCGTTTCCGAAGACGTTTTTGCGGGCGGATGAGAGCTTGCCCGCGAAGATGCGGTATTTCGGGGGAACGGATCCGGAACATTTCTCGTGGGGCAAGCTGTATGATACGGGGAATTTTGTGTTGGTGGATCGATTGACAGAAGTATCGCCGGGGATTTTCCTCGTGCGGTCAGTTTCGCAGAAGAAAGGGACGCTGGAGTTGCCGGAATTGACGCTGGCGATCAAGAGACCGAACGGATTGCTGTTGGTGGATGGTTGCTCGCACGCGGGGATTGAAGCGATTCTGGAAGCGGCAAGCGCGGTCGATCCGAGAACCGAGGTTGTGTTGGGCGGATTGCACCTGGTGACGACGCCGGTGGAAGAGATTGATGTGCTGGTGGAGAATTTAAAGACGAAGTGGAAGGTGCAGAGCATTGCGCCGGGACATTGCACAGGTGAGCCGGGGTTTGCGCGATTGAAAAAGGCGTATGGGGAAAACTATTTGTATGCGGGGTTGGGAACGAAGATCGAGCAGTGAGAATGGCGCACGTCCAGGAATGGGGCAGGCTGGCGTAACATTTCTATATCGCTCATTGACCAAATGGTGGGTGTGTCAAGACTTTTGTGTAAACGGCCTGGTTTTGTTTTTTGGGGTCCGGGGAAGGGGGCAATTCCCCTTCCCGGGATCGGCGTCTTTCCCCACGCGAAGAGAAGTGGAATACAATTCGCACTCATTCTCAGTCACTACTTAGGATTTGCAAGCCCGTGACTCGAGTCTTCGATCGCCTGTACATCAGATTGCCCCGTCAGCCACGCAAGGCAAACCCGCGCTCGCACATTACATCCAACACCGGGTATATCCTGTATGTCAGATGGGAAGGCAAAATGGAAATCCCTAATCCTGCGCCCAATCCAAACAATGATCATCGAAGTTTTTGCTCGGGTCGGAGATGCGCTTGCCTCGGCGCGCTCTTCTCCCTCTTTCTGATTGCTTCGATTCCCGTGATTGCGCAAAGTGGATCGTCCGCGCAGCCGCCCGCAACGCAATCGCAAGGGCAGGGCGCGCCTCCTTGCTCTAACGCTCCTCCCATCTTGAAACGAGGCTCGCAGCCGGATCTGCCTCCCTGCCCCGAACCGCCGCAGGACGCTTCGGCCCCTGCGGACTCCGTACGCTTGCGTGCGCCGAGTCCCGACGCACCCTTGATCGAGAGGGCGAGATACGCGGCGCTTCAGTTTTCACAGAAGCTTCCCAATTTTATTTGCGAAGAGTACATGGCGCGGTATGGTCAACGCGGCCAAGACAAAAGGCTCCTGGACATAGTTTCAGCTGAAGTCACGTACAACAACGGACAGGAAAGTTATCGCAACGTGAAGATCGATCAGCACCCCACGGACAAAGGCATCCAGGAACTGAATGGCTCCTGGTCCGTCGGAGAATTTGCCTCCACACTGCTCGATCTTTTTTCTCCCTATACGGACGCGCAGTTCCAGTCCCGCGGTGCGTCTCCCATTTCGGGTCTCGATTCCCAGGTTTACGACTTTCGAGTGCAGAGTGAAAATTCGCACTGGAGGGTGCAAGCGGAATCTCAGACTGTGCGTCCGGCTTACAAAGGCTCCGTATGGGTGGATCCGGCAACCGCGCGCGTCTTGCGCATTGAGACGCAGGCCACCAGCATGCCGTCTGATTTCCCGATGGATGCGGTCGAATCCGCGGTGGATTATTCCTACGTAACGATTACCGGGAACTCGGTGCTGCTTCCGGTCCACGCCGAGAGCTTGGGCTGTGAGCGGGGCAGCCCAGCGTGCAGTCACAACATCATTGATTTCCGCAATTATCACGAATTCAAAGTCAACACCAAGATTCTTGGCGCTAAGTAGATCTCGCAACGCTATCGTGCACAGTAAACTGCGGACCGTAACTCTCGATAAATCGCCATCGCGCGTTTTGACCCCTGACCGAAGATCGGGCCGATTCCCGGTGAGTGCTATCGCCTTGTTCACGACAGTTGACAGTGGTTTGAGTATCTCCACGCGATGGATCAGCAGCGTCATTGCGGATTTTGTTTTTGCTTCCTGTCCCAGCGTGCTAGTCTGTGAATCCTCTGCGTGAGCCGCTGCCGCGCTCGCAACAAAATTCGCTCAAATGAGGTCGATGTGAAAAGAGAACGCCTAACACAGATCGTCCTGGTGACGTGGGGCTGTTCAATCTGGCCCTGATTTATTTTCTATATACGGATCTGCGGCATTCCAGCTGGCTTTTGGAGCGCAAGAACGAGATCGAACCGATGTTTCTGAGCTTTTTTATTCCGGTCGGGGTCTTTCTACTCATGGCCGCAAGGAGACCATCTGAGCATCGCTCGATGAGTGCTCTAGCAGCTTGGTGGAACATCTCCCATGGCGTGGTGATGGCTATTCAAACCGTGGTAGCGTAGATTCACAGCGTCCACCGGAACTTTACTGACGTGATCGTATTCCTTGTTATCGGAGTTGTCCTGTTAGCGCTTCTGCCAGCAAAACGAGAGGTAGTCGCACCGGGAGTTGCGTGAACGAGCGCAGAAATCCCACACTCTACGCGGATAACCGTTTCTTCTCATCTTCGTTTCACGGTTTTTCCCCGAGGGGACGACAGTGTAGCGCAGCGGCTGGGCGGGTGGTAAGCACATCCGATGCATGCGGAGGCAACGAAGCATGTTCTGCTCGGACGTAAAAGCCTCGGCTGCCCTGCGACGATAAGTCGCAGCGGCAGGAGCGAACTGGGAGGCGACACCGACCGAAGGCGACGGCGTGGCCATGTTTCAAGGCGGTGCAGCACCCAAGGCGTTTGACAATCACCGAAGTATCCGAGCCACCCCCGCAGGTAGGTCGTAATCTGGCAGGCGGTCAAGTTTAGGAGTTCCCGGTTACCAAGGCCTGTACCTTGGGGAATCGGAACCAGCCAAGGATAGTGCCGAAAGGCACCACGCCCTTCGAGGCCGCGTTCCAAGCGATCATTCTTTGGGTTGTTATTCTTGTTGCACCACAACGCCGGATGTCTGTGATGACCGAAGCCGTTGCCAGCAAGCGCGTCCGCATCGAAGCGGTCGATGTGGTTCGCGGTGTCATCATGATTCTGATGGCTCTCGATCATACCCGGGATTTCTTCGGCAACTCCGGCGTGAATCCCACCGATCCCGCCCAGACCACGATACCGCTATTCTTCACGCGCTGGATTACGCATTTCTGTGCGCCCGTTTTCTTTCTGCTCACCGGCACCGGCGCTTACCTCTCGCTGCGCAAGAAATCAAAAAGTGAGTTATCGCGATTCCTCTTTACCCGCGGACTCTGGCTGATCTTTCTGGAAGTCGTGGTGGTGCGCTGTTTCGGCTGGCAGTTTAACTTTGATTACCACCTTCTCCTGCTCAACGTCTTATGGGCGCTGGGCGGGGCGATGATTACTCTCTCCGTTCTGGTTTACCTGCCAGCCTTTGTCGCGGCGACATTCGGTCTGTTGCTGATCGCAACCCACAACCTTTTCGATTCCGTGCGGTCCTCCAACCCGATCTGGTCCGTCCTACACTCGCCCAACATTATCTTGAACAGCCCTGGACACATCGTGTTCGTCGCCTATGCGCTCATTCCCTGGATCGGGGTTACAGCTGCAGGCTATGGCCTGGGGCAGATCTATAGCTGGCCGTCGGAACGTCGCCAGCGGTTTTTGCTGCCGCTGGGCATTGGGTTAACCGCCGTCTTCTTCATTCTGCGGGGCATCAATCGTTACGGCGATCCGCTGCCCTGGACCACGCAGAAATCCGGGGCTCTTACTGCGCTTTCATTTCTGAATACCACCAAGTATCCACCCTCGCTGCTGTTCCTTTTAATGACTCTAGGACCGGCGATGCTTTTTTTGTGGGCCGTCGACGGCAGTACGCCACGGTGGCTTCGGCCCGCTCTCACCATCGGCCAGGTGCCGATGTTTTATTACCTGTTACACATACCCCTGATTCATCTCCTCGCCATCGCCGTGTGCTACGCGCGCTATGGACACACGCACTGGATGTTCGAATCGCCAAGCCTCGGTCAGTTTCCCATCACTCCGCCGCCCGGCTGGGGATACCCCTTGCCGATCGTCTACATGGTCTGGGCTCTTGTGGTGCTCACGCTATATCCATTGTGCCGCTGGTTTCGAGGCTTGAAGCAGCGCAGTAGAGCCGCCTGGCTCAGCTATTTCTGACCCAAAAAGCGTGCAAGAAAAACAACCGTCCCTCAGGATACTTCGGCAGCCGTCCCGATCTGAGCAACTCTCGGGATTGGTGAATGAATCTCGGATGTGCAATAGTTGTTCTAAGTGAAGGCCTGTCCCAACGCGGGCCGTGGTCAAACCGATGTCCAGCCGATCCCAGAGATCCAGCCGATCCCAAGAGATAAGATTGCCGGACCGCCGTCTCAGCGGTGAGCACGAGCGCCTCCCAGGTTTATTTCTTAACGCCATCAAAGCCGCTATCATCGCAACCGACTTGTCCGGGCTTGTGACCTATTGGAATCCGTTTGCGGAAGAGTTGTACGGATGGTCGTCAGAAGAAGTACTGGGTCGCAGCATCATGGAAATTACTGTCAGCTCAGAAACTGAAGAGGAAGCCACGAAGTATATGACATCAGTGCTGGCAGGGAATAGTTGGGCGGGAGAATTTGAGGTGCGCTGCAAGGACGGAAGTTATAGGAGCGCGTTCGTAACTCTCTCTTTGGTGAAGGACGAAGATGGCGCTTGCCTTGGACTTGTCGGGGTGAGCCAGGATATCGAAAGCCTCAAAAAGGCGGAAGGAGCGTTGCGGCGCAGCGAAGAACAATTTCAGGCGTTTGCGAATTCGCTGCCGGAACTATGCTGGATGGCGAACAGTGGAGGCCGGGTTTTTTGGCGCAACGAGAGGTGGTATGAGTACACGGGAACGACTCCGGAACAAATGGAAGGATCGGGCGGGCGAGCGGTGCATGATGCAAAACTACTCCCGTCCATTTTAGACCGCTGGAAGTCGTCCATCCGGGCTGGGGTTACATTTGAAATGGAGTTTCCCCTGCGGGGAGGGGATGGGGTGTACCGGTGGTTTCTGACGCGCGTAAGGCCGATGCATGACGAGCAAGGCGCTGTGACTCGATGGTACGGTACCGCGACGAACATCGATGAGCAACGACAATTGCTGGAGTCGTTAAGCGAGGCGCGTGACGATCTGGAGAAGCGGGTTTTGGAGCGAACTGAGGAATTGCACGTAGCCACCGACAGTTTGCGCGACTTGTCGGCGCGGCTGCTGCGCATGCGCGACGACGAACAAAGACGGCTGGCACGGGAGCTGCATGACAGTGTAGGACAACTCATGGCGGCGATCGGAATGAACATGGCGGTCATAGCGGCCGAAGCGGGCAGCTTGAGTCCGGCAGCGGCAAAGTGCGTAGCGGAAAATGCCGGGTTAGTGGACGAGGTCAGCCGAGAGATTCGCACCATTTCGCACTTGCTGCATCCGCCGCTGCTGGATGAGGCGGGACTGGCGTCTGCGGTGCGCTGGTATACAGAGGGGTTTGCAAAGCGCAGCCGGATCGATGTGGATCTCGAAATCGCGCCGGAACTGGGGCGACTGCCAAATGATACCGAGATCGCCATGTTTCGCGTGGTTCAGGAATGCCTGACCAACATCCATCGTCATTCCGGAAGTGCCACGGCCACCATACGAATCCAGCCGTACAAAAACAAGCTGACTCTCGAGGTGCAGGATCGCGGGAAGGGGATCCCGCTACATCAGTTACAAATGCTGTCTAAGGTGGGCCGAATCGGCATGGGCTTCGGTGGAATGCGAGAGCGACTGAGACAGCTCGGAGGCACTCTTGAAATTCACTCGGATGAAAGCGGAACTTTGGTCAGGGCAGTTCTGCCGCTTGAAAAGCGTGCACCTGAAACAAGAGCTTAGAACGCTGCTTGCATCAGGTGAAAATAAGTCTGCCCTTTGAGCAGTGCTTCTATCGCTGCGAAGAGGGAGCGAAGGTCCGACTTCTTGCACAGTCCTTTGATTCCCGCCTGCTTAGCCTCCTGCTCGAGCTGCCGCGAGGGGTCAATCGTAACCATGAGGACTGGGGCGTGGGGATGCTGTTGCGAGAGTTGGCGCCCGGCTTCGAGACCATCCATTTCGGGCATTACGAAATCCATTACCGTAAGATTCGGGGCGTGTTCCGCCCACTGCTCCAGAGCGCGGCGACCGTCTGCGGCTTCACCGACGACTACCCAGTCGTCCTGCTTTTCGAGCACGCTTCGGAGCTGGGAGCGGATCATGGCGTTATCATCGACTAAGAAAATTCGGACCACGGCACTCCTTCCTCGAAGTGGGGCTTTAACGGAGGGGGCGGACCGCCGTTAGTCATGCGACCGATGTAAAGGTACCGCTAATGGAAAAGTACCGCACGCGCCTTTTAAAGGCTATACAGCAGTAACCCGATGAAGGGCAGGAATTTCCGACCCCACGAGGGGGGGTAAAAGGTTTATTTCAGACGTATCTAAAACCGCTACCCGCGCACGCTGATTCTCGAAAACGAGAGCACGGCACGTGAAGAAATCGGGTGCCCCATCGACATCGCGGGCCGGAAAGTGGTGAAGATAAGCATCCGCTTCACTTGCGGAAGAAGCTCTTGAGAGGCTCCGGGATCGGAGAGGATTTTGTAATCCTCGACCCGGCCATGGGAATCGACGTAAGCTTCGATCACCAGAGACTCCGCGTTAATCGAACTCATCGTACCGAACGCGCTTTGCTGCAATTCCGGTCCCGTGTTTAGTACCAAAGGCACATCCTGATTGTTAGCTTGTAGCTGTCCGGGAATGGCGAGAATGGTGGCGACCAAGCCGAAAATAAGTATCGCGCAGGCCAGTCCGGCAGTTGCGGGCACCATGAAAGCGTTGAGAGTGTTTTCCAGACGCAGGCGCAACCCTTCATAGCGCGGACGACGAGTCTGCGCGGCTTCGCGCGAAATCGCCAGGCGAAGTTTGAGCCCAAGGTCGGCCGGCGGCACGGGACGGCTGGCGCTCGTCAGCAATTGCTGGGTCTTGCGCAACAACAGGTACTCGCGCGCGCACGCAGGGCAAGCATCGAGATGCTGGCGCACCGCTTGCATCTGAGCGCCGGTGACTACGCCATCCAGATAAGGTGACAGCAGTCCCTGTGTAATGTTGCAGTTCGCCCTCGGCTTTGAAGCCATGTAAGTCATGGCATCACCTCGACCCTTCTGCCCCCTCCAGCAACCTGACGCCGCACGCTTGGGGTCTTATTGTCTTCTCCTTCAGGAAGAGTAAGCCCCAATTCTCCACCCACCTCGCGTACGTAAGGCGCCAAGCGTTTTTTCAAGGCTTGACGGCCGCGTGTTAATCTCGACTTCACGGTTCCTAACGAGATCTGCAAAATTTCCGCAATCTCTTCATAGGACATTTCTTCCAGATCGCGCAGAATTAGCGTCGTGCGGTACGGCTCGTCTACCCGGCGGAGTTCCGCGTCCACCCGCTGGCGCAATTCGTTCTGCGCGACATTGTCGAAAGGCGACTCGTGACGGTCGGTGAGAGCGCTCTGCATGGCTTCATCGCCGTTTCGGTTTCCTTCGGATTCCGCCGGCTCAATCGACGTCTCATGCACCTTGTGGCGAAACCACCAGCGCTTTCGATTCGCCGCCTCATGCAGTGCAATGCGATAAATCCAGGTCTTCAGGCTGGATTCGCCGTGAAAATGCTTCATGCCACGGAACACTTTCAGAAAAACATCCTGCGTGGTATCGGCGGCGTCGGCGGGATCGCTCATCATGCGATAAACCAGCCCGTAAACTGGACGCTGAAATTCACCGATCAGCCAGGCGTAGGCTGTTTCCGAGCCGGCTTTCAGATCCGCCACGATCGCGGCTTCTTCCGCCCGCGCTCCAATCGCGCTTGCCAATTCTCCCAAGGTGGTCGCTCCCGCCATGTGACGGCGTCCCCTGATTATAGGATTATCCACCCCATCCTGAACCGAAAAATTGTCGGCCAGCCGATCCCTGAGCCTTTCGTGCGCTCAATCTCAGTCTTACAAGCATAGACTCCGCGCGGGCGCGCGAAGTTCCCGCCGGTAAAGGGTTTGTGAACGTGGTTTGTGAACGATGGTAACCAGGTACAGCGACGACAAAAAAGCGCCGAGGCAGGAGGAAAGCGACAGACCGGGGCAGCGTTTCGATAAGGAGAAGGAGCCAGCGGATGTCGCTCATCCTGAAGGCGTTGCGAGCTCAGCATCTGCAGAGGGCGGTACGGTCTTCACAGTAATTGCTCCGGGTTTGCAGTTTGGCTACTCTTTCTGCCCCGATGTTGCCTGCTACATCTTCCGACCTGTGGAGCGCGTCCACGCCGTTTCCATGTGCCGGTGTGACTTTGTTCGTCGGCAGCGATGGTGAACTCCTCCACCGGTGCCGGTGCCGCTCCAGCCGCTCCAGCAGATGAGGAAAGTGGAAGTAAGCTTTGGGAAGTAATAGCCGGAGCCGGTCGGCATAATTGGCCGTGCCCCGCCAGTAGGGCGGACCTGCGTGTACCAACCCCGGCCTCCCTCAAAGAAGTAGAAATACGATTCACCGCGCCAGGTGACCCCCCACCCAACCGCTGAGTTTCTCGACTTGCTGGTTTACCGGGTCGTCGTGACTGAAGTGAATCAGGGTGTAAGAGAAACCGTCATCTTTGTGAGCAGCGTCCCAGCTTTCATTGAATCGTGATGTCGTATGGCAAGAGATTGTCGACGGAGTCACGAAGATTGCGCTGTGCGCATATCCTCCGCCGGAGTTCTCCGCCCGCAGGAGCGACGCGAATCAAAATCTTTTCGTCGTGCTCGCTCGTTGAGTCCCTCCGCGCTCGGACAACTACGGAGCAGGCACCTGCACGTTGGAGACTACGTTGGAACGCCCGCTCTCTTCGTTGCTGGTATTGACTGCGGTTGTGGCATAGCAGTAGGTCGCGCCGTCGACTACGGCGGAATCCGTGTACAGGGTGCCTGTGTTCGGCAATGAGTTGATCTTGGAGAGGGATCCGCACGCACCCGCATACGGCGCGCGATAGATGTTATAACCAGTGACATTCGAGGACGTGCTTGTACTCCACGACAGGTTGACCGAGTGTACGGGCGCCGCCGTACCGGTTCCAGTGAGGGTTTCGACCGTTGTCGAGGACTGGGCATTGCTCGTGAAGGTAAGCGCGGCCGTCACGGCGCCGGTGGTCTGAGGGCTGAACGTCACCGTAAACGCGGCGCTGTTTCCTGCTGGAATCGTAACCGGCAGCGACAGTCCTGCGACAGTGAATGCGGAGTTGTTGCTGCTGACCGCGCTGACGGTAACACTCGATCCGCCTGCGGTGAGAGTCCCGGATGCGTTTCCGCTCGTGCCCACGACCACGCTACCGAGCGCGGCTGGGCTGACGGCCAGCGTGCCAACGGTCGCAGTCGTTCCAATCCCCGAGAGTGGAAGCGTTACGGTCGAATCCGAAGCCGTCGAGCCGATCGTGATGGTCCCAGTCCGTGTCCCGGTCGCCGTTGGTGTGAACTTTGCGCTCATCGTACAACTTGATCCCGGAGCCAGCGTATTCAAGTTGCAGGTGCCCGTCCCGCCCCAACTGAAGTCACCGGCTGACATTGGGTCGCTGGTAATCGTCAACGGAGCATTCCCCGTGTTAGTAAATGTGGTGAGCAGGATAGGGCTCGTCACTCCGACCGTGACGCTGCCGAAGTTGATGCTCACAGGATTCAGCGTCAGAATGCCGGCCGCCGCCACATTTACGGTCACAGTGGCGCTGGCGGATTTCGTGTTGTCGGCGACGCTGGTAGCCTTTACGGTCACGGTTGTGATCGCGGTCACGGTGGGAGCCGTAAACAGTCCGGTGGTGCTCACGGTGCCGGAGGTGGCCGACCAGGTGACCGCCGTGTTGCTGGTGTTTGTGACTTGAGCCGAGAACTGCGCAGTTCCCCCCGAGGCCACTGTCGCCGTGGTGGGCGAGACCGAGACACTGATGGCCGCGGCCGGAATGGTAAAGACGTTGTCCAGGCCCGTGACCATCGCGCCAGTGGAGTCAGCCGACAGCACGCGATAGTGGTAGGTGGTCCCGGCGGTCAGCGACGTCAGGCTAGCGGAGTGCGTTGTCACCAGGGCCGAGCTCAGGGCATTGCTGCTGCCGTAGCTGGTCGTCGCACCGTACGTGATCTGCGAATTCGCAGGCACGGCGGTTGTCCAGGTGATGGTAGCGGTAGTTGTTGTCGTGGTCGCAGTGACGGCGCTGATCCACGATTGTGCAAAGGCCGACGGCGCGACGAGGAAGACGAACAGAAGAGGAACAGAGACTAACAGAACACGACTCAATCTACACATGGGGGGAATACAGAAACGATCCACAACCAGAAAAGCGAGGGGGAAGCGCTTCATCCGTTTCTTCGTAAAGATTTAAGTAAGAGTTGCAACTCGATAGTAGGGCGCGCAGAGCGCTGCGCAACGTGTCATTCGGACAATGAACCTTTGGATGTTTCCGCGAACGGGAAATGAAAACCACGGTTAGGAAGCGGGACTCGAAAGCGATTCCCTCGAAGGTGGAAAACATTCGCGGCGCCGGGATGCGCGTGCGTTGGCGGGGCAGTATGACTCAGGACAAGTTCGCGGAGCCGTCGAAATCCGCAAGCTGATAGTCCCGCTGTCGATTCTACCGCTCGTTGCGTTGCATAACACCAGCCGTTGTCGAGTATCGTTGGCCTTCACGCTCGCCACGTTGCTCCAGGCGATGAAAATGGGCTCGCCTTTCCGCGGCAGATACCAGATGCCATCCGAGTTGGCTTGAACGCTGTCGCGGAGGCGGCCGAAGGATCGCAGCGTCGGTGTGCCGAATAATCCAAGACCCACGACCCATAGCGGCTCAATCGCACGCGAATCATGCCAGGGGTCGAATGTCCTCAAGCAAAAAGCGGACATCTTAGATCTGAAAGTCACACACTGTCGACCACCCGTACAGGAGTAAACTGGGACTATACAGCCTGAGGTGGAAGGCTAATGGCCACTCGAACTGCCTTCCTTATGAGGTCGTCTCGCATCCTTCCGATCCTGCTGTCCGTAATCTGTCTCCTTGCCTTTGCAGAGGCACAGCACGGAGGCGGAGGCGGCCACTCCGGAGGCGGTCACTTTGGCGGCGGGCACTCTTCCGGCGGGCACTCCGGCGGGAGCCACGCGGGTGGTCACTTCGGCTGGCTGCACTCCCGGTCCGGAAAAAAATCTTCCCGACATGCAGGATTCGGAGCATCCTCTAGTCCGGATCCTTCGCCCCATGCGCCGTCACACCTGTGGAACCCCACGCCAGCTCGCAAACTATCTATTTCACGGATTCCGCCAACGCTTCTCTGGTCTCCGCCGCTTTTCCCCCTCCGCCCCGACGGCAAAGTTTCTTTGGTTTCGTCTCGTGTGCGCCCTCATCGCGGTTTCTTCTTCCACCACTTTCCGCGGCTTTCTTCCTCTGGATGCTTCGTCAACGGCGTGAGCCAGGTCTGCTTCTTCGAACCATTCCTGCCGCTTCTTTCCTGCTCGCGTTACTTTGATCCTTTTTATTTCGGCTTTGGCGGAGACTCGCTTGACGTGGGCGACGAACTCAATTCCCAGGAGCTCCTGCAGTCGGAAATGTCCGCGATCCCGCCCACTGCCAATCCATCGGATGACGACACAGCAGAAGGGAATTCGGTGCGCCCCGGAGCCACGATCGGCGCGGCGACCGAAGACCGGGTCCTGGGCAAGGGACTGTTCTTGCTGGTGCTGAACAATGGCACCAGCCGCGCCGTAATCGACTACTGGGTCGCCGACGGCTATCTCGAATACATCAGCCCCGACAGCACACGCAGTCATGTACCACTCGAAGCCCTCGACCTGCAAACCACCGTAACCCAAAATGCTCCCCGTGGCGTTCCGTTCGTCCTCCGCTCCGCGCCCGCCCAGAATCGTTATTAATAGCGCCGTCCGATTTCTCCCGAACGACGAAACTCTCGGGGCTTGCGCGCCGAAGCCGGTTCTGCCAGGAAAGGCGCTTCGCATGGCAGGACTTCTGGAGGGGCCTGCAGCGCTGTTGGTGCGGGTGTTTTGGGGCGCTACTCATACTCATACAGGTCGCTATGCTGCTATGCTGCCGCCGTTTGCTTTTTGCTCGGATCCCTGCTAAGCCGATACGCATGGATTTGGGCCGGCCGCGCTTCGGCCGATGACCCCCCGCGCGCTGTTCAACCTCCGACGCAAAGGCTGAAGAGAGGTTAGAAGGCGGTACCAAGGAGAGAGTCATGATCGTGAAACTCATGATCGGTTTCGCTGTTTTGCTTTCGACGATCCTCGTTCTCGCTGCAACCAAGCCGAAAATTCTCCGCATCCAGCGATCTGTAAGTATTGACGCTCCCCCCGAAAAGGTCTTTACTCTCATCGACAATCTTGGCGCTT
>Ga0209330_1000178_pt1 | contig 31150 bp, 31 predicted proteins | sample JacPinW_OM2H0_O3_FD_187969 | JGI IMG/M metagenome (GOLD analysis project Ga0209330, IMG submission 187969) | Forest soil microbial communities from Algoma, Ontario, Canada - Jack Pine, Ontario site 1_JW_OM2H0_O3 (SPAdes) (version 2) | ecosystem: Environmental > Terrestrial > Soil > Boreal... | reverse complement strand
CAATAAAAAACGGAGAGGTGTCCGAGCGGTTTAAGGAGCACGCTTGGAAAGCGTGTGTTGGGGAAACTCAACCGTGGGTTCGAATCCCACCCTCTCCGCCATCCAGTTTTTATGATGAGACTCTCCCGCTTCTTCGAAGTAAGGCACGCCCTTACAAGATGTGGTTTTACCGACGTGCTGCTTTTCGTTTGGGCAAAAGGGAAGGATGCTTGGCCTTTCAACTTCAGCTGAGATTCTAAGCCAACGTCGGACTAGCTCGGCTTTCTGAGTTCGTTCACGAGTTTCCTGGCCTCTCTCATTCTCTCTTTGTAGTACGTGGGGCTTAAAACGATTTCCTTGTCTCCCACTTGCACGCGTTCCTTGATGCCTTCTTTTGACAAGAATAGCGCGAGCGCTATGTATGTCTTGATTTCCTTTTCCAGGAACTGAACTGCTTGTCGTTTGGACTCATCCATTTCGCACCTCGGAATCCGCGATTGTTGGGTACGTAGTACTCGACTTTGCATCGCACGACCGCCGATTAGATACGGCCGAGAAGCAACAGGATGACGACGATCACTAAAATCAGTCCCACTCCTCCCGTCGGAGCGTAGCCCCATTCCCGGCTATGTGACCACCGGGGCAACACTCCGAGAAGCGCCATCACCAAGATCACGATCAATATAGTTCCGAGCATTTGTTCTCTCCTCTTGCTCTTTTAGACCGCCGTCCGAATGCATCTGTCCCTATCTCTCAGGACGGCCCGGGCGACCTGACCTGTGTCCATCGGTCGCCCACGAATCCGGGTTGGAAAGCTTCTTAGAGGACGACGCTAATGCCAACGCGCGCGCCGGGATAATACGGGTTGATCAGGTAATAGCCGCCATCGATGTAGTCAACGTAGACGTTGTCGGTGTAATACCAGCCTTCCGGCCACGGATTCTCGAATCCAAACCAGAAGCCGCCGTATTGGAAGCGAGAGAATCCGCCGACCAGCACTGGTTCGTTGATTACGAACGTATGCTCGCGGCCAAAATTAGAGCGGAACCGATCCTCGGGTATGCGACCACTGCCTCTGGCGCTGAGTCGCAGTGCCGGCTGTGACCGTTGTCTCTGTTCTTCGGCTGGAGTCCTCTGGGCGTGCTGTCCCGCTGCTGGCTTGCCGCGTTCTTCCTTATTTTCGGACTTAGCCTGCTTCTCTTGTTGTGCTGGTTTAGCCTGTTTCTCTTGTCTCGCTGGCTTAGCTTGCGGCTGCTGCTTTTCCGTCTTGGCCTCTTGCGCTTGTTTTGCGGGCTTGGCCTGTGGCGCCTGCTTTTCTGTTTTGGCTTGTTCTTCTTGTTTTGCTGGCTTGGCCTGCGGCTGTTGCTTCACAGGCTTGGCTTCTTCTTGTTTCGCGGGCTTAGCCTCTTCCTGCTTGGCTGGCTTGGCCGCCTCTTGCTTTGCCGGCTTCGCCTGCTCCTCATGCTGCGCAGGCTTTGCCGCTTCTTCGTGGTGCTCCTCCTGCGCGAACGCAGGAATAGCAGCTCCCAGAAGCAGGAACATGGCCGTCGTGCTGATGACTCCAAGTACTTTCATGAGTGTTGCCTCCATTACAGTAAATTCGTGTGCCCGGCGTTGATCGCCTGACGCAACTTGTTGCTTACGTCGAAAGCCCCAATTTCATTCCCCTGTTGTCATTGAGAATCTCTTACGTCCCAACGTGGATTCGGGATAACGAGTGGAACAGTCCGAAAACATTCAGTAGCCACAAAACAACAGCGATGATTACCACTGCGTTCAAAATGGACTTGATCGTTCCCTGCATCGGTATGAATCGATTGACGAGCCAAAGCAGGACGCCGACCACGATCAGGACCATTACGAGTTGAAGTAACGGCATTCAGCTATCTCCTTCTCGCAGGCATACACTCCGACCGTTCCCAAGGTGTTGCACCCATTTCTGTGTTGACCCAAGGACTGCTAGTGCCAGCTGAGGTGGGAGGGGACCTGCGCTCTCCAGTATCTTTTAGTCAGAAGCTCCGGACCCGTTTTCACCTTGGTCCTCAAGCTCCATCCATAGGCGTACATCTTAGAAGCGACCGACGCCGGTGTCTGTTCACTACTGCACACATTTCTCTCTACTTGGATTTATGGCCCGTGCTAGGATATTCGTTAGGAAGGAGTTGCTGAACTGCCTACCCGAGCTTCAACTCGTCCGAAAGCCAATGGCAAGACCGCCTTCAACGCCCAGGCGTTTCTTGATTCAGCCGGTGTTGCCCGCAAAGTAACCGAATTCAAGAAAAAGGGAGCGATCTTCTCTCAGGGCGATCCGGCGAGGCACGTCCTGTACGTTCAAAAAGGCGGAGTGCGCCTCTCCGTGGTGAATGAAAGTGGCAAAGAAGCGGTCGTGGCGGTTTTGGGACCGGGAGACTTTTTTGGCGAAGGATGCCTCGCTGGCCAGCCGATTCGGATAGGCTCGGCAACCGCGATCGTAGCGACTACCGTACTCGTAATTGAACGGAAAGAGATGATTCGCGTCCTTCACGTGGAACACGCGTTTTCCGATCGTTTCATCACTTATATGCTCTCGAGAAATATCCGCGTTGAGGAAGATTTGGTCGATCAGCTTTTCAACTCCAGCGAGAAGCGTCTGGCGCGCACGCTATTGCTGTTGGCGCGTTATGGCAAGGAAGACAAACCTCAAAAGGTACTCCCCAAAATATCCCAAGAGATGCTCGCGGAAATGGTCGGCACAACGCGCTCCCGCGTGAACTTTTTCATGAACAAATTCAGGAAACTGGGCTTCATCAAATACAACGGCGGGCTCCACATCGACACTTCGCTTCTGAGCGTTGTCCTGCACGACTGACTTGGCGAGGAATTCGTCAGAGAAGACTCGGGAAAAGTTCGTCGCTGGCTGCATCCGCGGCCGTCCAGTTTAATGCCCAGGCCATTGACCGACGATGTTCGATTCCAACCCGCAAGCGATCGATCGCTATTGGTTTACTTCGGCGAAAAGATCATGCTGAATTCTCACGAGCGCGTTAGACAAATGCTCCGCTTGCTTGAGCTGGAACCAGTGGCTGGCGTCCGAAATCTTCATCCCGCGTATTGCTCGCTTCTCATCAACTTCGATGCGTTGAAATTAGGTCACCACGAACTGGAGTCAATTCTGAGAGGCTATCTTCAACGACTGGAGGAAGTGCGCCTGCCGGACCCGCGGCAAATTGAAATTCCCACGTCGTACGGCGGGGAATTTGGTCCCGATTTAGTCGAAGTAGCCACGATCTGCGGAATCACGCCGTCACAGGCGATCGAACTGCACTCTTCGGTCACGTACGTCGTGTACTTTCTTGGGTTCGTACCCGGCTTCGCATATCTCGGTGAATTGCCGGACGCGCTGGCCACCTCGCGTTTGCCCACGCCTCGTCGCAGCGTGCCGCCCGGCAGCGTCGGTATCGCAGGTAAACAAACAGGTGTATACCCGTTCGCCACTCCCGGCGGCTGGAGGCTGATTGGACGCACTCCTATCGCAATGTTTCGTTCTGATCGAAACGACATGAGTTTTGTTTCTATCGGAGATCGCGTGCGCTTTACGCCGATTTCCAGCGCGGAATTCGCGGTGCTGGAAAGTCGATGAGCGTCATTCAAGTACAAACCCCTGGCTTGCTCACCACCGTTCAGGATTTGGGAAGGGAAGGCTTCGGGCCACTGGGCGTGTCACCGTCTGGCGCTGCCGATCCAATTTCGCTGCGCCTCGGAAACCGCCTCGTCGGGAATGCGGAAAGTGCGGCGGGACTGGAAATGACCCTTCTCGGCGGAACTTTTCTGTTTCCAGACGGCGCCGTCCTCACGTTGGCAGGTTCTGATTTCGGCGCGACTCTCGATGGCGCAGCCGTCGATCTGTGGACGTCGATTGCAGTTCGCTCCGGCCAAACGCTTCGCCTCGGCCCCGCGCGTTCCGGAGCGCGTTGTTATTTATGCGTTCAAGGCGGAATCGCTGTGAAGCCTTTTCTGGGCAGCGCATCGACACACATTTTAAGCGGGCTCGGAGGTTTCGAAGGCCGGCCGCTGCGGAAGGGAAATGTGCTGCATATCGGGTCCGCGAGCGGCGTTTTTCGCAAAAGGACCCTCACTCCGAAGGTACGAGACCGTTTCTCGCCCAGCCAAGTCTTGCGCGTTACTCCTGGCCCGCAGTGGAATTGGTTCTCGGAGGATTCGCTGCGCTCTTTCTACGCCGCAACCTATCGCGTCGGCGAGCAATCCAATCGCATGGGCCTTCGTCTTGAAGGCACACCCGTGACGCAGATCTCCGGCCAAGAGATGATCACCGAAGGCGTATCGCTTGGCGCCGTCCAAGTGACGCATGGAGGCTTGCCCATCATACTTTTTGTGGAACAACAGACCACTGGCGGCTATCCAAAAATTGCGAACGTCATTTCCGCGGACCTTCACCGCGTGGGACAACTTCGCCCCCGTGACGAAATTCGATTCGAGCTCGTCACCCTGGAAGCCGCGCGATCCCTTCTGATAGAACAAGAGGAACTGCTGGCATCCGAGGAGCTAATTTTGGAATGAAGAGCATCGATCTGAATTGCGATATGGGCGAGCTGCCGGACGCCATTCTCGACGGCACTCAGGAATCGCTTATGCCCTCGCTCACTTCGGTGAACATCGCGTGCGGTGGACACGCGGGCGACGCGCAAACCATGAAGACGACGATCGAGCAGGCGCTTCGCTGGAACTTGGCAGTTGGAGCGCATCCCGGCTATCCTGACCGCGCTAATTTCGGCCGGCTTGAGTTGAATCTCCCGCCGGAAGCAATCGCCGACTCCGTGTTTGAGCAGGTGAAAGCGTTGGCTGAGGTTGCTGCCGGTTGCGGAGCCGTTGTGACGCACGTAAAGCCGCACGGCGCGCTTTACAACCAAGCCGTGGCGAATCGGGTCCTAGCCGAAGCCATTGCGAAGGGGGTCGCTCGTTGGAGTCGCAATGTCATCCTCATGGGCCTTGCCGGATCGCCGATGCTCGACGTTTTTCGTGAAGCTCGTTTCCACATCGCTGCTGAGGCGTTTGCGGACCGCCGCTACGAATGCAACGGAACCTTGCGTCCCCGAAAATTTGATGACGCGCTGATACGCGACCCCGTCGAAGCCGCCCGTCAAGCTCTGCAAATCGCGGAACGGCGCACAGTGACCGCCTATGATGGAGACGAAATCGCCGTGAACGCGCAGACAATCTGTATTCACGGCGACACTCCGGGCGCGTCGAACATCGCTGCGATGGTGGCGAAAACTCTGCGGCAAGCCGGCATAGAACTCAGGCCGATACGCTGATCGAAAACTACGGCGCCTCTAACTCTGCTTTTGGTTGTGTCTTCGCGCTCCTTGCGACTTCTGCCACAGCCAATAAACCGGTACTCCCGTCAAAATAATTGCCAATCCCGGCCAGGTGTATTGCGGCTTGTAACGCAATAATTGCACTTCGATAAACGAGGCCAGCAGGAGATAAAACGCCGGAAGCGCGGGATAGCCGAACACCCGATACGGTCGTTCCATCTCCGGCCGCCGGAATCGCAGGACAAAGAGCCCCAAAACCGTTAGGATATAGAACATCACCACGGCGAAAACCAAAAACTCCAGCAATTGCGCATAGGTTCCCGAGAGACACAAAACGCAGGCCCAGAAGCATTGAACCCACAACGCAACCCAAGGAGTATTGTGCCGATTTACAGCGCTGGCGCTTCTGAAAAATAAACCATCTTTCGACATCGCATAATAAACGCGCGCCCCCGCCAGAATCAGGCCATTGTTGCAGCCAAAAGTTGAAATCATCACGGCAACGGCTACCAGTACCGCGCCGCTCGATCCAACGATCGCTTCGGCCGCGGCCGATCCCACGCGATCTTCAGCGGCAAACTGAATTCCGCGCGCGAGAACCGATCCTCCGCTGGCCGTGCCAACCAGCGGCAGCACTCTCAAATACGCAAGATTTGCCAAAACGTAAAGCACCGTTACAATTCCGGTACCCAACGCCAAAGCTAACGGCAGATTGCGTTTCGGTCTTTTCACTTCAGCCGCGACGTACGTGACGTTAGTCCATGCGCTCGACGAAAACAAAGCGCCCACCATAGCCAGCCCGACCAACGTTAAAACATTCACCCACACAATATGTTGGCCGCTTTGATAAGCATGTAGCTCAGTGAAGTTCGCGTTCCGCCAAAAATCCGTGAAATTGGCACTCCTCGCGGCTTGAGTGGTGAACACAAAACCCGAGAGTATCAGCCCGCCCAGGGCGGCGATTTTTGCGGTCGTGAAAATATTCTGCACTACGGCTCCGACGCGGAGGCCTCGAGTGTTAAGCCAGGTGAGAAAAATAATCGAAGTTATGGCCAGTAGATTTTGCGTGTTCAATCCGACGTTGTAGGGCCCCAGAAAACCGAGCCACGTATCGTAGGGTCCAAACTCCCCTAGCTTCCAAATCCACGCGGAGGATGAAAACCAGGGAATCAACACGCCGGTAAAGTTTGCGAAGGCGATGGCCACCGCGGCAATTGTTGCGGTCTGGATGACGAGCAGCGTGGCCCAGCCATACAGAAAACCCGACATCTGCCCGAGCGACTCGCGCAAGAAAACGTACCCGCCGCCCGCAAAAGGCATCGCGGCGGCCAACTCCGCGTAGCACAGAGCCGCCACGATCGTCATCAAACCGGTCGCCAGCCAAACGACGAGAAGCAATCCGGGGCTGGCGACTTGTCTCGCAATGCCCGCGGAGACGATGAAAATTCCCGAGCCAATCATCGAGCCCGCGACGATCATGCTCGCATCGATCAACCCGAGACTCTTTGTTAGCCCGGAATCCTCAGCGGGCGCTGGAGTCTGTAACAGCTGGGTTTCTTCAGGCATGGACGGCAGTCTTTATCCGGCGCGCAAGCATATTAGCGAATTGTTCGTGGGTTGAGTTGCATTCTTCAACATTTCTCGGTGGTCGCAGGTGTCGAACCCAGGAGCCGCACTCAACGCTGCATTGACCGTTGCAAAGCGGTCACCTTATGGTCGTAACACAGTTGTACAATGTCTTCCGGAACGCTAGAATTGCCCCTGTTATTGATTAGAGTTGGTTTGGCTCCCCCCTTCCCGTCAAACCTTTGTTCGAATCCCTATGAGAGCGCAGGGCTATGCCCAATAGTCTCGGAAAGCCGGTCGTGGACTCTGCATCCAGAGCCCAGGACGAGCGCCGCGTCTACCCGCGCTATTCTTTGAGCGCAGATGCTGAAATAGTTGAATCGAAGAGCCGCACGAAAATGAGCGCGCGCGTCAGCGATCTAAGCCGCACGGGCTGTTACGCCGAAATGATGAGTCCGTTTCCCCTAGGCGCCCAGGTGAAAATCCGCATAATGAAGAATAAAACGCCCTTTCTGGCGCATGCCAGCGTCGCTTATTGCGCCGAGGGGATGGGAATGGGACTGAAGTTTGCAGCGTTGGAGCCTGAGCAAGTTCTGATGCTTGATAAATGGCTCCGCGAGTTGAGCGGCACGTCCTCTCCCGACGACGAATTGTCCGAGGAATACAGTCTAGGAACCGCCTCGGAAATCTCCAGCAACGAATCTTCTTACGTTTTGAACGAAGTCATCATCGCCCTCATGCGCAAGGGCATCCTGACAGACGGGGAAGGCAAGGCCATGCTGCATAAGCTCGCGCACTGATAACGGGTGCTGACCGAACTGCGCTCCGGCTAGCAGTGCCTCTATTCGATCAAGTCCGTCGCCGCCAAGCACTCGCCGTTTAGCACACACAAAAAGACGGAGAAACGAGCCGTTTGAAAATGTTTCTCGGGCCTGTTCCAACGGACAGGTGGTAATTCCCCGGGAGCATCGCGAATCATAGCTATAGACAGCCGCTTGCCCCATTGTTCAAATTGAAGCTTGGTAACACGGGGGATTGTTGTCTGTCGGGGGTGATCAGTCTATGCGATACATTGCCTTTTTATTCGGAATCATTTTGATGGCCGCTTCGGGAGCCGGTGCGCAGGTAAATTTTTCGTCATACTCCCTGACGTCTTCACCCCTGAGCGGTGCAATTGCCACACCCGCGCCTATCGCCCAAAATGTGTTTATGCCCGCAATTTTTGCGGACCCTGCGCTTCTGCCGCCCCCTCCTGAGCCTCAAGGCATCCAGGGAGTTTTCGAAAACTATAGCTGGCAAGGTTACGTCGGTTACACCTTCCTGCGTGCCTACGTAGTGCCCGGCACCGCTGTAAATCAGAATGGCGTCAACGCTTCGGTCGTCTGGTTTTACCGGGACTGGCTTGGGTTTGACGGCGAGCTTTTGGGCGCTTATGGCACCCTATCGGGGGATAGCTCCTGGACATTCTTCGGCGGAGCGGGCCCACGTCTCCGCTGGGTCGGCCCGCGGAGCCTTCAAGTCTTCGCCCATGGTTTAGTTGGTTACGCGCACCTCACGCCGCAAACTCCTTTCGGTGGAGAGAGCGCTTTCGCCTATGAACTCGGCGGAGGAGTGGACTGGATGCCCCCTCATCATCGCTTCGGCTATCGCCTCCAAGCCGACATGCTCGGCACGCGTTACTTCGGTGTTTATCAGTACAGTCCGAAAGTATCCGCCGGAATCGTCTTCAAATTCTAATTCCTCGCTAACTCCGCAAGAATTGACGATCTTCATGGTAATATCCCTCGAGCGTTAGGGACGCATCCGGTCCGCGGAAAGGGCAGAAGCCCACCTGTTTGAAAATCAATCTTAGCGAACCTTCTTTCAGCCCGATGTGCGGACGACGGGCGATTCTTTGAAAGGAGGTCGCAATGCCGACCAATTCCTCAGATTCGCCGCGTGCGCTTCCTGATCGTCCCAATCTCCGCCACTTGAAGGATCAAGCCAAGGACCTGCTAAAGGCCGGCGGTGCTGAATCGCTCACCGATGCGCAGTTCAAGATCGCTCATCTTTACGGGTTCGCAAGCTGGCCGAAGCTCAAGTCCCACGTCGATTCGCTCGAAGAAATCGCCCAACTCAAACTCGCCATCGACACGAATGATTTCGCGCGCGTTAAGGCTCTCATGACTCGCAATCCGTCGCTCCACCGCGCTCCCCTCGGCTATGGCAAGAACGGACCACTTACCTGGGCCGCAGAATGCCGCGTGCCTTACGAGCCTCCGAGTCCGGCGAGACTGGCAATCGCGGAATGGATGATCGAAAACGGATCAGACGTCCATCAGGGCGGCGACGGTCCGCTGATGCGAGCGGCGCTTAAGGGCGATCGCATCCCGATGATGGAGCTGCTAGTCCGGCACGGTGCGAACGTGAACGCAGAGTGGAACGGATACTTCCCCATCATTTTCGCGCCGTGCGAGACGGTGGACGCAACCGCTCTCAAATGGCTGCTCGATCGCGGCGCTAATCCGAACTGCGCGAAGCCAGACCGGAAGTATCTGGGCACCGCGCTCGATTACGTTATCGGCTCGTACTGGCGCTCGACGCAACTGAGCGTCTGCATCGACGTCCTTCTCAGGGCCGGCACCGTCACCAAGTACGAGGTTCCCAGTGTGCTCGACCTGCTGCGTAGCCGAATCGATCAACTAGCGGAGCGCCTTGATGCAGAGCCCTCGTTGCTGGACCGCCGATTCCCGGAGCTAGATTTCGGCAGCACCGCAGAGCGGCGTTTGCTGCTTCGAGGAGCAACGCTGCTGCATGTCGCCGCGGAATATTGCAATGTGGAAGCGGCCAAGCTTCTTCTCGACCGCGGTGCGGATGTGAACGCGCGCGCTGCGGTGAATGACGCCGGCGTCGGCGGCCAGACGCCGATTTTCCATTCCGCCACGCAGTTTGGCGATCGCGGACTCGATGTAACGCGGCTTCTGCTTGATCGCGGAGCTGACCTGTCAGTCCGCGTGAAACTCCCAGGTCACTATGATCGGCCGGACGAATTTGTAGAGTGCACGCCCCTTGGATACTCACTTCTTTTTCCCGGTGTTGAGTGGAAAACGGACGGGAAGACCGTAGCGCTGTTGCGAGCACGAGGCGCCGAGGAGTAACTGTCATCGTCAGAGCAGCGCATTGAAGGATAATTTGCTGCTTCCGAAGATTCTCGGTTTGTGGTTTCATCCTCAATTGGCATCCATCGCTTGGAGGATTCTGTGGCACAGGACGCGCTGAAGACTTGGGCTGGCAAGTGGGCGTTGATTACCGGCGCGAGCGCCGGGATTGGACTGGAGTTCGCGAAGCTCCTGGCGGCCGGAGGCTCGAATCTCGTGTTGACGGCGCGGCGCACTGACCGCTTGCAAAAACTTGCCGCCGAGCTTTCCGCTCAGCATCAAGTGCAGGTGGAAGTCTTCTCCGCGGATCTGCTTCGACCGGAGGCTCCGGTTGAAATCTTCAACTTTACCGGTGGGAAAAAAATCGAAGTGGAATTGCTGATCAACAATGCTGGGTTCGGCGCGTTCGGCTACGCGTACGAAATTCCCGTCGAAAAGATGCTCGAGATGATCCAGGTAAATTGCTCCGCCGTCGTGCATCTCACGCGGCTGTATCTTCCGCTGATGGTTGCGCGCAAACATGGGGACATTTTGATCCTGGCTTCGCTGGCGTCGTTTCAGGCTGTGCCGTTTAACTCCGTGTACGCGGCAACGAAAGCTTTCGATCTTTTGTTTGCTGAGGGAGTCGCGGAAGAAGTTCTCGAATTTGGCGTTCGCGTCTGCGCGCTGTGCCCGGGGTCGACGACCACGGAGTTTCAGCAGGTGGCGCAGCAGCCCGCCCGAGTTTTCAAGTCCTCCGAGACGGCGGAGAAGGTTGCACGGGTGGGACTGGAAGCGCTCGCGGCGGGAAAGAGCTACGTTATTTCGGGCGTGATGAACCGGTTGATGAAAGAAGGACAGCGCCTCGCGCCTCGGCGGTACGTCACCAGGACCGCCGCGAAAATGATGCGCCCGTCCGAGACTTAGAGCTTCTTTGAAGGGACTGCAAGACCGAAACTTCAGCGGCTGAATCCGGTTTTCTCTTTCGGGTTTAATGTCGTGGCTGAAGCCACGACCCACAAGGCTTCGAGTCAGCACAAAGTTGCTAGAACTGCTCACGGTGTGATCTCGGTATCGAAGACGCCGGTCTCCACGTGGCCTGCACGTTTAATCTGCACGAACATGCGATACTCGCCCGGCTTTGGGAATCCATAGGGGAACGAAACTTGCGGCGAAATTGAACTAGAGGGCATTTGCATCGTCATCGTCATCGACGGACCTCCATTCGTAGCCGTGGACGTGCCGGAATTGTCTTGCGCCAACTCGAGTGCGGCCATCGCGACGGATCCGTCCGGATGAATATGCGCGAAGACGGAGCGGTCCGAGCGCACGATTTCCGCGTGACCGGCCATTCCCATGTAAGGTTCCACATCCCTTGCTGGTTTTCCCTGTGGATCTTCGAGGCGGAATCGCAGCCAGACAAAATGGTTCGCTGAAAGTGGAATCGGTCCTCGCTCCCAAACCATGCGGTAGCCATCGGAAAGAGTGTAGACGTCCCCTTTTTCTGTTACATCCGTGTTCGAGGCTGAAAGACTGGCGTCATTTGGAATTGGATGTGTTGCGACCTCCGAATTGTCGCCCGTAAGCGGCATTCCAGGAATATTCGGCAGGTCAATTTCAGCGACCATGGTGTCGGGGAAGCCGGACTCGCGAACAATATCCGCGAAGACCTGATAGTGTCCGGCGGAAATCTCCGGCAGGTCGACGGAAAAGGTATTGCTGTCCTTCGGTTGGAGTACGGCGCTTAGTTGAGGATGCAAATGATAGAAGCGGTCCATCTGTGGCACGCGAATTAGAAAGAGATGCATCAAGTGGCCGTGGTCTGGAATGAGTTTAGTCGCCACGGTATCCGGGCGGTTGGTGTGCCAAGACGAATCGACCATACGCAGAAGCAATTTTCCGCCGGGTTCGAGTGAGACGTTCAGCGACGGCGGTTTGTAAATCATCGAAACCGCCTTTGCGAGCGCTTCCGAATTCCACCACATGTTCCCTAAGAACAGAATCGCAAGCACGACGACAGCGGTGCCAATCATGACAAAACGTCCACGGCGTTTCTGATTGGACTCGGGAACCTGGCCGGGTTCGAGGGTTCCTTCACGGCGGGCGGCACCAAGAATGCAAACAATGGCGCAAACCAAAAGAGCCATCAGCGCGAAAAGAAGCACGCCCAAGGATTTCTGCATGGGCAGCGTGTTCCGCGCGGCGGCTGGGACTGGCACGGCAAACTCGCCAACGCCTTGAGCACCGTTTACCTGCACGCGGATTTGCCATGAGCCCGAGCCCATCAGCCAGATTTTTCCGGAGAAAAATTGCGGATCGTCTTTCGACTGCGCGAGCGGATCAGGCGGAGGAGGATATTTTGAGCCGGGGCCAACGATGTAAAGGGGGACGACGCGAATGCTCGCGACACCTGGATCTGTGCTGCGTATCTCAACGTCTGCGAGGCCGGGAATCATCGCGGGGGTGCGGACGGTTACGATCAAGTGATAGGGACCGGCGAGGCCCTGAAAATAAACGTCAGGGCTGCCTACGTGTGCCCAGCAGGGTGCCAGCGCGAAAAATATTGCGGCCAGCGCTGCGACGAGACGGCGCATTTAATCTCCTATTTTGAAAATTTAGAGATTCGGTCACCGGCGGAGACGGCGCAAAGCGTCGCCCGCGGCCAACCCCACGCGTGACGAAAGGATCGCGACGACGAGGGCAATTCCCAAGCCTCGACAAAAGAGGCCGAAGGTGGCGGCGCGGTCGACGAACTCGAATTGCCAGTGATACTCCGACGGCGGAACTACGTAAGCGAAATAATTTTGGCCGAATATCCAATTGCGCGCGGCTGGAGAAATCAGGAAGTCGCCAAGCGGCCAATGAACGAGGAGCATTATCACGAGATATGCGGCGCCCAACATCACAGCCAGCATCCATTTGTTTTTCTGTGCATAGCGATTCAGAAGAAAGTCGATAACGATCGCGGGAATTATAATCAGTATCGGGAATTGCAGAGGGACCATGTGCGTGACGTTGGTGTACACCGGGCCGAGCTTGGGCGTGGCCGGAAAGAGTGGCATAACCCAGAGTTGCGCCAGATGAATGACGGTGTAAATCGCGGCGACTGCTGTGGCGCCCCAGCGGTAATCGCCGGCGCGCGCCAGAGCCACCAGAATCAGCGGCACACCGATCGAAACAGCGAGGTAGAAAGGGGTGCCGTGCATCTGGTCGCCCGCGCTGTATTCCGAAACAAATAGCAAATGAAGAGCGAGCAGCACGCCGCCGAGATAAAGATACATGCGGAGGAGGTTTTTTCTCTCCGCGCCTTCCGCGCGATTCATTCGGCTGGCAAGCAGGAGCAGCGCGCCGATGCCCACTCCCAAGATTCCGACTCCGAGAACCATGTGCGGCGGGCTGACGATCTGGACGTCGAGTCCAAAGGAGTTGTGCCACCAGTTGTCGAAGGGCGCCGAGGTGACCATCACTACTCCACCCCAGCAAGCCATGAACGCGCCGAGCGGGCCGCGGAATCCCCACACTTTTACGGAAGCCGCCTTCGCGGCGGAATCGTTTCCAAAGGTAGTGGAAAAAATCAGATAGACGCTGACGAGGCACATCAGGACTCCGCCGAACTGAATGGCGAGGTGCGCGGGAGTCCAGAAAGTGTCGCGACCGATGCTCATGTGCCAGGAGATGTCCCAGTAGAGGCCGAAGACGATGGAAGAGACGCCCACGAGGCCGCACCAGATGTACCAGGGGGCCGCTGGGGAATGGGCGCGGGAGATGGCGGCGTAGGGAATCGCAGCGCGAGTGGTCACAGAGTACTTCCCCCAACGAGCTCGATCAAGGGCAAATTCCGAGCGAGTAATACTGGGTCGGTGCGGCTGTTTAAGAGCTGCGCGGCTAATTTGTAGTGAGCGATTCTAGTTTCGGTTAGAGAATACGGTGTCGTTTGTTTTGAGTGAGTTACGGCGATTTCTGAATGTCGCTCAGTTTCGGTTAGAAATGCGTTGAAACCACGCGTAACGTACAGCTTGAGCACGCCTCGGCGAGTAAACTCTTGCGTTCGAAGTTGCAGAATTTCGAAAAGTTTAATCGCAGTTCTGGCCCCGGTTAGAAATGTCCCGGACCTTTGTTTTGAGGGGGTTACGGCGAATTCTGTTTGTGACCCAGAACCGGTTAGAAATGGCGTGTTGCAGGTCGAACCGTTCGTGCGCCCGAGGCGGACTCTGGGTAAGCTCTCCGGGAAAACGGCGGGCAGGCCGGTTAGAAATGTCAGAAAGCCGTCGCGAACTGCGCTGCCAGTACATGTTGTTGAAGATAGAATCTTCGAGCTGGTATGTACATCCGAAGCTGGCGGTGGGGTTGGCGACGCGCTGAACGTGGTCACGGGCAAGGTCGCGGAGGCACCGTGAGCGGAGGCGAGCTGGGGCCTTGGCCTGCCGGTCCATCTCGTCCGTCGTCTGCGCTCCATCTTCATAGCTCCAGAATTACGCTAGCACGAAGAAGCGAGGTTTCCAAGGATTTGGACGCTGTGGACATTTGCCTTTCTGAGGAACCAATTGCCGCGAAAGCAACTCTCGGTGTGCGACTCGGCGTCCGACTTTTTCTTCGGCGCTGGGGACGCGCGTTCGCTAGAAGAGTGGAACAACGTGTTATCGTTTCAATTTACGGGGAGCCGAAGATATGAAGGTCGTACTTTTTGGGGCGACGGGGATGGTGGGGCAAGGAGTGCTGCGCGAATGCTTGCGCGATGCTGAGTTGGAACGTGTGCTGGTGATTGGGCGCCGTTCGATCGCGAATCAGAATGAAAAGATACGAGAAATCGTGCATCGGGATTTTTTGGACTTTTCAAGCATCGCGGATCAGCTTGGCGGGTATGACGCGTGTTTCTTTTGTCTCGGTATTTCTTCGGTGGGCATGAAGGATCAGGATTACACGCGGGTGACGTATGACTACACGATGGCGGCTGCGCAAGTTCTGGCGAAACAGAATCCGGGAATGACGTTCATCTACGTTTCGGGGACGGGGACGGACAGCTCGGAGAAGGGCAGGCTCGCGTGGGCGCGGGTGAAAGGCAAGACGGAGAATGAGCTGTTCAAGCTGCCGCTCAAGGCGTACGCGTTTCGGCCAGGGTACGTTCAGCCGCTGGATGGAATCAAGTCGAAGACAAAGCTCTACCAGACGCTCTACTCGGTCGTCGGGGCGCTTTACCCGGTGCTGCGGGCGATTTTTCCGAAGTATGTGACGACGACGGAACAAGTAGGGCGGGCGATGATTTGCGTGGCAAAGAAAGGCCCGCGGAAACGTTTGCTGGAGAATGATGACATCAATCATTGTTGTGATGGCGCGGCTTGATCTTGGGTCGGAGGCGGGCTGTGACAGTGATCATCTGCATGCTGCGCGGGGTTAATCTTGCCGGGAAGCGCAAGATTAAGATGGAGGCGCTGAGGGCGCTGTATGAATCGCTGGGGCTGAGGGACGTGCAAACGCTTTTGCAGAGCGGGAACGTGGTGTTCAAGACTGAGCGGCGAGACATGGTTGCGCTGACGAAGCAGATTGAGGGTGCGATCGAACGGAAGTTCGGGTTTCACTCGGATGTGATCCTTCGGACGTCTACTGAATTGCGAGATGCGATTGCGCGAAATCCTTTTGCGAAGCGGGCTGGAATTGATGCGAGCAGATTTCTCGTGTCGTTCCTTGTGAGCGAACCTGGAGCGGAAGCTCGAGAGAACGTTCTGCGGATTAAGGCGGAGCCGGAGGAGTTGCGAATTGACGGGCGCGAGGTCTATATTTATTTTCCCAACGGGATGGCGCGGCCGAAGCTGTCGATGACGCTGGTGGAGAGGACGCTGAAGACGTCGTGGACGGGGAGAAATTGGAACACGGTGAGAAAGTTGTTGGAGATGGCGGAAGGATTGGAGGCTTCACGGTAAGTGCTTCGAGCGTCTGTGCTCGCTGAAAGCGAGGCTTTTTGTTCGGCTGCTGCATCACATTCGACAGTAAGGCTAGCTCAAAGCGGCTATTTGAGAAATTCATCGCTAACACCGGCCAATGAAGAACGAGGGATTTATTTTAAGGAGGGAACGATGGCTAAGAATGGTGGAACGCAATTGAAGGGGCGGGAAAACGAGGCTTTGCAGACTCCGACGGATCTTGGGCGTAAGGGTGTGGAGGACATCACGGCTGAACTGCGGAAATTGCTCGCGGATACATTCGCGCTTTATTTGAAGACAAAGAATTTTCATTGGCACATGAGCGGAAAGCATTTTCGCGATTACCATTTGCTGTTGGACGAGCATGGCGACCAGATTTTCGCCATGACGGACGACATCGCGGAGCGGGCGCGGAAGATTGGCGGAACGACAATTCATTCGATCAGCGAGATTTCGAAATATCAACGGTTGAAGGACAACAACGAAGAATTTGTGGCTCCGCTGGACATGTTGGGCGAACTTTCCGCCGACAACCAGGCGCTGACGCGGTTTTTCCGAGCGGCGCATGAGGTGTGCGAGAAGAACAACGACGTGGCGACGACCAGTCTGATTGAGGTTTGGATCGATCAGACGGAGCGTCGGACGTGGTTTCTGGCGGAGATTGTTAGCGGGATTCAGGCGGAGCAGAAGCCGTTGTCGAAAGCGGCGGGGGCCAGTTAGGGGATTTTGTGGGCTGCGTGAATGCTCCCCAGCACCTCAGGGGTTAAAACTCCTGAGGGACGAGCGGTATGTCGGAGCTAAAGCTCCGACCCCCTAAGAGTCAAGGAGCCGGCGGGACGCCCTCCGACTGCGTTCAGGACAAGCTGGCGCTACGAAGGGCGAACCCGGCGTATCGCTGGACTTGATGGCGGGCACAAATCGACTGGGAGTTGCTTAAGCGGGCGCAGCATGCTGCGCCCCTACGGAATATTGCTACGGCGAGGTGCGGTTGAGGACGGGTTGAAGAAGTCGAAAGAGCCGGCGTGCGTTGTAAATGCGCGGGAGGGTGCGATGAGCGATCAAAGTGCGGGTGGGGCTGCGTCTAAGGTGCAAGTGAACGTGGAGGGGGCGCGGCCGCCGTTGCCTCCGTTTACGCGTGAGACGGCTATTCAGAAGGTGCGGCTCGCGGAAGACGCGTGGAATTCGCGCGATGCGGAGAAGGTGGCGCTGGCGTACACGGTGGACTCGCGGTGGAGAAACCGCGCGGAATTTGTGAATGGACGGCAGGAGATCATCGCGTTTCTGAAGCGCAAGTGGACGAAAGAGCTGGACTACAGGTTGATCAAGGAGCTTTGGGCGTTTGAGGGGAATCGCATCGCGGTGCGATTTGCTTATGAATCGCACGACGATTCGGGGAACTGGTTTCGGTCGTATGGGAATGAGAACTGGGAATTCGAAGAGAACGGGCTGATGCGTTTGCGGTTTGCCTGCATCAATGATTTGCCGATCAAGGAAGCGGAGCGGAAATATCGTTGGCCACTGGGGCGAAGACCGGATGAGCATGCGGGATTGAGCGAGGTGGGATTGTAGGGCAGTCGAGTTTGCGTGAGAGCTGTAAGGCGGAACTTCAGCGGCTAAAGCCGACTCAAGGTCGCAACCTATATGTCGTGGCTACCCTTCACCAAGGCACTCAGGATAAAAAGCCACGACCCACAAACATTCCTTTTTTCCTCGCGGCTTTGCCATGGTAGTGACCGTGGAGGTGGGTAAAAAATTCAAAAGAGCTGGCGGGACGCCGGCGCTACGAAAACCGGAACGAGGCGACGGGTCGGCTTTCGATTGTACTCAGTACGACTTGGCATAGCGCCAGGAAATCGACGCTCTTATTTGGCATTTCTTGGGAGTTTGCAGAAATTAACAAGACGCCTCAGGGGTTAAAACCCCTGAAGAAGAGCCGAGCTTTAAGTCGGAGCTAAAGCTCCGACCCCCTAGAGACCCCCAACCTTTTCCAAACTGGCTGTTTTCGTAGCGGTACCTTGATCTTAGCGCGAGGAAGGAAGTCAAAAGAGCCGGCGGGGACGCCGGCGCTACGAAAAACCAGACTGCGCCTGGGGGTGCCGAGAGTGTGGGGAAGCCCGCATGCGATGGAAACAAATCAGAGGCAAGATGCCGGCTGAAGCCCGGCGCTACAAAAACGAAAGCGGCCCGCGTGACACTCTTCGACCGCGCTTAGCACGAGCCACCGCTACGTAAGCGATCCAACCGCTGCCTACCTATGAACTCTTTACTTCTATTCTTCTTCGTCGCCTTGCGCGGCCGCGAGGCGATCGATTACGGTGCGATCTTCCAGAGTGGTGGTGTCGCCGGAGATGCCGCCCTTGTGAGCCAGCTCGCGGAGGAGGCGGCGCATGATTTTACCGCTGCGAGTTTTGGGCAGGCCGTCGGCGAAGCGAACGTCGGCGGGGCGGGCGATCGAGCCGATGGTTGTGGCGACGTGGTCCATCAGGGCGGAACGGAGATCCTTGTTGGGAGTGTGGCCGGTGCGCAGGGCGACGAAGCAAATGATGGCTTCGCCTTTGATTTCATCGGGGCGCGCGACTACGGCGGCTTCAGCAACCGCGGGGTGGCTTACCAGAACGCTTTCGATTTCCATTGAGCTGAGGCGGTGGCCGGCGACTTTGATGACGTCGTCGACGCGGCCGAGGACCCAGATGTAGCCGTCCTTATCGCATTGGGCGGCGTCACCTGCGAAATACACGCCGGGGATTCGCTCCCAATATTCGCGCTTGTAACGTTCGTCATCGCCATAGATTGTGCGGAGCATGGATGGCCACGGCTTTTGGATGGTGAGATAGCCGGTGTCACCCGGGCCGACGGGCTCGCCTTTCAAATTCACGACGCGGGCGGCGATGCCGGGCAGCGGAAGAGTGGCGGAGCCGGGTTTTGTAGGAGTCGCGCCGGGCAGCGGAGAAATCAGGATCGAGCCGGTTTCGGTCTGCCACCAAGTGTCCACGATGGGGCAGCGATTTTTGCCGATGGCTTCGAAATACCATTTCCACGCGGCGGGATTGATAGGCTCGCCGACGGTGCCGAGGAGGCGAAGGCTCGACAAGTCGTATGGCTTAATCCATTCCGTACCCCAAGCCATAAAAGCGCGGACGGCGGTGGCGGAGCTGTAAAAAATTGTTACTTTGTAACGGTCGACGATTTCCCAAAAGCGGTCCTTGCGCGGAAAATCGGGAGCGCCTTCGTACATCACGATGCTTGCACCGTTGGAGAGCGGGCCGTAAACGATGTAACTGTGGCCGGTGACCCAGCCGATGTCGGCGGTGCACCAGTAAATGTCTTCGTCGCGCAAATCGAACACCAGCTTCGTGCTCCACATACATTGCAGCAGGTAGCCGGCGGAAGTGTGCAGGACGCCTTTCGGTTTTCCCGTGGTGCCACTGGTATAGAGGATGTACAGAGGGTGTTCGGAATCAAGCTCGATGGCGGGGAAATCTTTTGAAGCTTTTTCTTCGAGGTCGTGCCACCACAAATCGCGTCCCTCTTTCCAGCCTACTTCTTCTTTCGTGCGTTGAACGACGATGGATTTTTCTACGGTAGGACACTTTTCCAACGCGGCGTCGGCTGTTTCTTTCAGCGGAACGATTTTTCCGCGGCGATATCCGCCGTCAGCGGTGATGAGCAGTTTTGATTTGCAGTCCACGATGCGATCGGCAAGAGCCGTGGCGCTGAATCCACCGAAGACCACGGAATGCAAGGCGCCTATGCGCGCGCAACCCAGCATGGCGATGGGGAGTTCGGGGATCATGGGCATGTAAATCGTGACGCAATCGCCCGCTTTCACGCCGAGGGAACACAGGACGTTCGCGAACTTGCAGACGCGCTCGTGCATTTCGGCATATGTGAATTGGACGGTGGATCCGTCTTCGGCTTCCCACATCAGCGCGGGCTTGTTGGCGTTCTTTTCGAGGTGGCGGTCGAGGCAGTTGTAGGAGACATTAAGCTTCCCGTCCACAAACCATTTCGCATGAGGGAGCTTCCAGTCCAGCACTTTCGTGGGAGCCTTGAACCAATCGAGCATTTTGGCCTGCTCGCCCCAGAATTCCTCGGGGTTGGCCAGGGCGTCCTGGTACATCTCTTGATAGTCTTTGAGCGATTTGACGTGAGCTTTCTTGCTGAACTCCTCCGGGGGAGGGATGGGCTTCTCTTCCAGGACGTGCGGGTCGAATTCCAGCATGACTCCTCCGGTGGCCGGGCGTACGCCGAGAGCCTGCCGCGGCCGATGGCAGGAACTGAAAGAGGACCGCTCGCCCGTCCCTACGTTATTCAAGAGCGGCGGTTTGGTCAAGAACCGCAATTACCCGGTAGTGTCCTAGGTTGGAGAGCCGCGAAATCGACTGCTCGCCGAGACCGCGCCGCGAATGGTGGGCGCTGCGCGCCGCCGTTTTTTGTCGGAGCTAAAGCTCCGACCCCCTGCGGTAGCGGACGTTCGCGAGGTAAACCACTACACAACGGACTGTCATGTGCCGATGGAAAAATGAAGGGGTCGATCTTCAACTCGTACAGAATTGGGGAACTTTTGGGCCCAACGGGCTGAATATGTAACGAGAGTTAGGGCAGGCCGTCAAACGACATGAGATGAAGAGCGAGACGGAATTGATAGGTGACAGCCTGTTACTCCGGCGGATGATGGCCGGCGATGAGGAGGCGTTTACGGTCCTTTATCGCCGCAGGCATCCTGGCATATACCGTTTCGCATTGCATATGAGCGGAAATGTGGCTTTGGCGGAAGACGTGACGCAAGAGGTTTTCATGACGTTGATTCGAGACGCCAAACGATTCGACCCGGAGCGCGGCACACTTGGCGGTTTCCTTTTCGGGATAGCGCGGAATCATCTGCGGAGGCGCTGGGAGCAGGAGCGGCATTCACTGCCGCTTCCGGCGGACGCGGATGAGCTCGATTCGCTTTTATCGGCTGCTGCGGGACCCGGGAAGCACGGATACTCGAATGGAAACGGAAACGGCCGCGGACCATTTTTGCTGAGCCGGGATGAGTATACGTCGCAGGAAACCGTTGGACGGGTTCGCCACGCCATCGAGACACTGCCGCAAAATTACCGGGAAGTTGTAATCCTCTGCGAACTGGAAGAAATGAGTTATGAGGATGCGGCGTCGGCTCTGGATTGCCCGGTGGGCACGGTGAGGTCACGACTGCATCGCGCGAGGGCGCTGCTGGTGGAAAAGTTGCATGACAGCCAGCCGGTTCGGCGGGCGTCGGCGGTGGGCGAATGAAGGAAGAGGCAGTGTTTATGGATTGCGTCGAATTCAAAGAGATTTATCACGATCTGGACCGGCCGGGGACTTCAGGCTACCGGTTGCGCGAACGCGCTCTGACGCACGCGGAGTCCTGTGCGTGCTGCGGCATGCTGCTTACCGATGGGGAAGCGCTGGATTTCGCTTTGCATAATTTGATACAGCATAACGCCGGCCGCGAAGCTCCGTCGCGAATCGAAGCGGCGCTATTACGCGAGTTCCAGGTGGCGAAACTTGCCGCGTCGAGGCGGAGAGTTCGCAGGCAGCTTGGCATCCTGAGCGCTGCAGCTGCGATTCTTCTCGTGCTGGGACTTGGAATGCAGCACCGGATCGCTACACGGTCCAACACTGTGGCGCCGCAGAGCGCAAGGGCGACGCCGGATTCTTCTACGAGCTCAACCGTGAACGCCGCGGCTGCAAGTGAGCAGGACGAGGACGAATACGCAACGGGGTTCGTACCGGTGCCGTATGCGGATGACCCTGCGGCGCTGGAAGGCGGCGCGATTGTGAGAGTCACTCTTCCGCGCTCCGCTCTGGCGTCATTTGGGTTGCCGGTTGCGGAGAGTGACGGCTCGGACTCAGTTTTTGCGGACCTGGTCGTAAGCGAAGACGGAACGCCACAGGCTATCCGGCTGGTATCCGACGCAAATCCGAATCTCAACTTTTAAAGAGCGAGGAAAAACATTTTGGAGGAAATTCGAATGAAAGCGAGCAACAGGTTTCTGAGTATGGCTGGGATGGCAGTCTTGTTTTTGATGGCAAGCAGCAGCGCTTGGGCGCAAGGTTCCGAGCCGGCAGAGCAGACTCCTCCGCCCCCGCCGCACCATGGGGGAGCAATGTTCGAGCGAATGGGGCCGGGATTCGACGGCATGGGCTTCGTTGGATTTGAGTCCGGGCTTGACGGCAAGACGGTCACGGGGACACCTTTTACGGCCAGTTTTTCGACGCAAACCACGGAAACGCTCACGGATGGAAATAAAATCGAGCGTAACACGACCGGCACGGTTGCGCGCGACACCGCTGGACGGACTCGGCGCGATATGACCCTTGCGGCTATCGGCCCGTGGGCAGCTTCGGGCAAGACTCCGCCACAGGTATCGTTCATCAACGATCCGGTGGCAGGAACGCGTTACGTTCTCGAAGCGAATACGAAAACGGCGCGCAAAATGTCAGCTCACAACCACGGTCCCAATGCCGCGCGGGCGTCAGCCTTGACTGCGAGAGTTCAGAAGAACGCGACGACCGAATCATTGGGCACGCAAACGATCAACGGGGTTTCGGCGCAGGGCACGCGCGTCACACGCACGATTCCAGCGGGCGAAATGGGCAACGAGAAGCCAATCGTTATCGTGAAAGAGAGCTGGTATTCACCCGAGTTGCAGATCACTGTTATGACCAAGCGCACCGATCCGCGCATCGGCGAGACGGTTTCGCAGTTGACGAATATTCAGAAGCAAGAGCCGACTGCCGCACTTTTCCAGGTGCCGTCTGATTACACAGTGAAGGAGGGCCGTGGTAGGCGCGCCACGACTGTAACTCCTACGCCCACGCTCGCGCCGGTGCCGAACGAGCAATAAAAGCTATTTGGCTTGCAAGAGTTCACCCACCCCGTAACACAGGCTGCACTTGCGGGCGGAAAACACCACGCTCCGCCCGCAAGCTCTCCTCTAGATTCTTTTTGTGGGGGCCAAACTCCAAACATTTATTTGGAATTAACAAGAGCACGGTCGAGTAGTTCCACGACGTGCAAGACTTCCTGTCCGGTATTGTGAATCGCGGCGCCTGCGCGAAGTTGCAGAATGCAACCGGGATTGGCGGTAAGGACGGCTTGGGCTTCGGTGCGCTTGGCGTGAGTCATTTTGTCGTCGAGAAGATCGAGCGCGGCTTTTGGTTCTGTGACGTTGTAAACGCCAGCCGAGCCGCAACAAAGATCGGAGAGGGCCATTTCCACCAGTTCGACGGAGGGAATGGCACGGATAAGTTTTCGCGGGGCTTCGCGAATTTTCTGGCCGTGAACGAGATGGCAAGAATCCTGGTAGGTCACGCGCATGGGTAGAGGCCGCATGGGAGCCACAAGGCCAAGTTCGGCCAGGAATTCTGAAACGTCGCGGACTTTCGCGGAGAATTTTTGCGCGCTTTCGAGATCGGACCCATCCGCGTGGAACAGGTGCGGATATTCCTTCAACGTGGAGCCGCAGCCGGCGGCATTCGTGATGATGGCGTCGAAGTCGTCCGGGTCGAATGCTTTGAAATTTGCACGCGCCAGATCGCGCGCGACATCACGAACACCAGCGTGCGCGGCAAGGGCACCGCAGCAGAGTTGCTCCGCGGGGACGACCACTTCGCAACCGTTAGCTTGCAGAACGCGGATGGTGGCGCGATTTAGTTCGCTGAAAGTTACCTGGGCGACGCATCCGGCAAACAAAGCCACTCGTGCGCGCTGCTGCCCTTGCGCGGGAAAGGTTTTACCAAGGTTTGAGAAAAAGAAATTTGAGTCGATCTTTGGGAGCAATCTGTCGGGGTCCTGCAAACCCATCAGACGCAGGATTCCGGTTGCACGCGCGACCGAGGCGAGGCCGGAGCGTTGGTAAAATCCGAGCAAACGCGCTGCGGCGGCAATCCTTCGCGGGTGGGGAAGAAGCCGACGATAGACGAAATCGCGAAGAACGCGCGAGGCGAAAGGCCTTTTGTACTTTTGTTCGATCTGCGCGCGAGCGAGCTCGAGAATCTTTCCGTATTCAACGCCAGACGGACAGACAGATTCACAATTGCGGCAGTTCAGGCAGCGATCGATGTGGGTGACGAACGTCTCGCCGATTTCGAGCCGCCCCTGATCCACGAGGGCCATTTGGCGGATGCGACCGCGAGGCGAATCGGCTTCGCGGCCCCACAGGCGATAGGTTGGGCAATTGTTCGAACACAAACCGCAGTGCACGCAGCGCGAATAGTCTTCGTACTCAGGCTTGTCCGTGGCTGAAAAACCGCTCAGAGTGAGAGCGAATTCACGTTGGGCATCTTCGTGAGATTGGGGAGAATTATTTTCCATCGCTTCAAAGCCCTCCCACGAACCGGCCGGGGCTTAACACGCCGCGAGGATCGAAGACTGATTTTAGTTTTTCCATTTCTGCGAAATCGGCGCGCTCGAGTCCCCAAACTTTCAACGCACTCTTCCACTCGGCGGGGCACGAGGGAATTGAGGCCTGGCCGCCAAGCGCGGCGCAGGCTGCCAAAATCTGGTCGGAGGCGTGCGCGGATTGCCGCTTCATCTCTTCGTTGCGTGCAGCTGGAAGGATGGCGAAATAAATCACGCCTACTCCGCGGGCCATCGCGACCCAAGGAAGGTGATTGGCTTCAGCCGCACGCGAGGCGGCCGTGAGAAGTTCGGCCATCCTAGTCGGGAGCGCACTCATTTTAATGATACAGGCGGCCGGCGATGACGATAACGCGATTGGGACGAATTCGCGCTTGCGTGCGAAGGCCGCGGCAATCTGAGGGCCAGTGAGAACGGTGGCGTCAACGGCGCCGCATTCTTCCGCGATCTTGCGAAAATCATTTTCATAACGATTCAGCGTATTCGGATTACCGGCAAAGCCCGCAGTGAAACTCCAGCGCGCTCGCGGAAACAGGTGTTCCGGCATGGGATTCGGTTCGATTCGGACGGCGGCTTCGCTGGAAAAAAGATCGGCGACGCCGGGGCTGAAGAGTTCGATGGTCATCGGGGCGAGCGGCGACTGCGAGACGCGATTCCTCATTCCGCAGGCGCGCTCAACGGTTTGAAACGAGGCGACGAACGCGCGGCTGGCCGCGGGCATGGGAAACGTCTTGAAATTTATCCGCGTGATAACGCCGAGCGTTCCGAGTGCGCCGATCATCAATTTGTGAATGTCGTATCCGGTGACGTTTTTCACCACGCGGCCGCCGCTTTTTGAGACTACTCCTTCGCCAGTAACGAATTCCATGCCGAGCAAGTAATCGCGCGCGGTGCCGTAGAGCTGGCGCAGAGGGCTGTCCACACCGGAGGCGATGGTTCCACCGATTGTCGTTTGAGCTTGATAAGGGACGCCGAGAGGCAGGAATTGGCGGTGCTCGGCAAGAATTCCGCCGAGTTTGTGCAACGGGGTGCCTGCTTCGACGCTCAGCGTCAAGTCACCGGGGTCGTAGACAACGACGCGGTCGAGGCGAGTCATGTCAAGCGCGATGTCATATTGGCGTGGGGGCAAGCCGATTTCCAATTTCGTCCGGGCGCCTGTCGCGATGACAGCTAGTTGTTCGTTCGTCGCGAATTTTACAATTTCAGCAATTTCTGGAGCCGCTTGCGGACGCACCGCTACGGCGGGTCTTTTGTCGCCGACCGTAAATGGTGCAAGGTGAGCGGGATCGGTGATGACGTGCTGGGGCCCGACAATGTCCGCAAGCCGAGAACCGACGGTTGCGCCAGCCGTGTTCATGCGCGCGCGGCACCAACCGGCAAGGGGCGCACGTGAATTTCGCCGCAGCCTTTCGTGGTGGGGAAAATTTTACCGGGATTCAAAAGGCCCGCGGGGTTGAATGCATCACGGACGCGGCGCATTAAATTCAGATCGTCCTCGGTGAAGAGAAGCGGCATCAGCCGGTCTTTTTCCATGCCGACTCCGTGTTCTCCAGTGATGGAGCCGCCCATTTCGATGCAGAAGCCGATGATTTCGTCGGCGCTGGCAACTGCGCGGCGGAATTGTTCTTCCTCGCGGGCGTCGAAAAGAATTATGGGGTGGAGGTTGCCGTCGCCGGCGTGAAAAATATTGCCGATTTCGAAGCCGTATTTTGTGCCGATCTCAGTGATGCGACGCAACGTGGCGGGCAGCTTCGTTCGCGGGATCACACCATCCTGCACGTAATAGGTTGGAGACAGGCGTCCGACGGCGCCGAAAGCGTTCTTGCGTCCTTTCCAGAGTAGAGCACGTTCGTGCTCGTCGCGCGCAACGCGCACTTCGCGGGCGCGGTGAAGACGGCAAACATCCGCGATATCTTCGGCGTGCTGCTCGACGGCTTCGCGCAGGCCGTCGACTTCGAGGAGCAAAACTGCGGCGCAATCGATTGGAAATCCGGCGTGCACGTAAGCCTCGACGGCGCGTATGGTCCAACCATCGAGCATCTCGCAGGCTGCGGGAGTGATTCCGCGCGCAGTGATGTCGACGACGGTTTCGGTGGCGTCGTCCACGGTATCGAAAATTGCGAGCAGCGTTTTCACTGACTCGGGATTGCGGGTAAGTTTCACTGTAATTTCGGTGACCAGCGCGAGCGTTCCTTCGGAGCCGACGAAAAGGCCGTCAAGATCGTAGCCGGGAGAATCGAGCGCGGGACTGCCCAGTCGGACGAGTTCGCCGGTGGGAAGCACGACTTCAAGCGAGAGCACGTGGTTCGTGGTGACGCCATAAGCTAGAGTATGCGGGCCGCCCGAATTTTCGGACACGTTGCCGCCGATGGTGCTGGCGCGTTGGCTGGAAGGATCGGGGGCGAAATGAAGACCCAGGTGGGCCACGGCTACGCTCACGTCGGCATTCACCACTCCCGGCTGGACCGTGGCACGTTGATTTTCGGCGTCGACTGCAAGGATGCGATTCATGCGCGAAAAAACTACCAGGATGCCGCCTTGGCGCGCGAGCGCTCCGCCGGAAAGGCCGGTCCCAGCGCCGCGGCCGACGATCGGCGTCTGATGGCGGTTCGCAATCTGGACGATACCGACGACATCCTTGGTGTTGCGAGGGAAGACGACGCAGTTTGGCCGCGCGATTTCCACCGATCCATCGTATTCGTAGAGGAGCAACTCTTCCGGGCGGTGCAGGACGGAGTCGGCTCCCAAAAGTTTTTTCAAATCATCGATAACGTGGGAATCCATGGTTTTGCGCGATGAAATACGTCGCGAACTCTTCACGGCCACTATAGACGGGTGCGTCCGTGGACGTCAACGTGACTCGCGCGCGAGAGGTTCGCTTGGATTTTGTCGAAATTCCGTCAGTGTGACACTGCCGGCCGCGCCAATGGAGCCTACAATCATGTTTTGAAACTCCCGAAGGCGGCCGTGCATCCAAATCGAAAACGAGGTACAAGGATAGCCATGGCAAATTCAAATAGTCCCAGAACGGCGAAAATTGTTCGCTTTCATGAATGCGGCGCGGCCGAAGTGTTGAAATTGGAGGAGGTTCCGACTCCGGAGCCGGGTCAAGGCGAAGTGCGGTTGCGCGTGCAGGCCATTGGCTTGAATCGCGCGGAGGTGCTTTTCCGCCAGGGCAAGTACGTTGTCCGGTCCCACCCGCCGTGTACGCTGGGGTATGAAGCGGCGGGGGTGGTGGAGGCAGTAGGCGATGGCGTTGACAAGAAACGGCTAGGCAAGCGATTCAGCACGGTTCCGTGCTTTGCCGCGGACAAATATGGAGTGTATGGCGAAGTTGCTATCGTTCCGGCGTATGCACTGGCGGCGTATCCCGAGAAACTGACACCTGAGGAAGGGACTTCGATTTGGATGCAATACCTGACGGCGTACGGCGCGTTGGTACAACTGGGGAAGATCACGCGAGGCGACTTTGTGTTGATTACAGCGGCGAGCAGCAGCGTGGGAGTTGCGGCAATCGAGATTGCGAAGGCGCAGGGCGCGGTCAGCATCGCGACGACACGCACGTCGAAGAAAAAAGCGGAGCTATCGTCGTTGGGCGCCGATCACGTGATTGCCACTCAAGAAGAGGATCTGGTGAAGCGGGTGGCTGAGATCACTTCTGGGAAGGGTGCAAGGGTGGTGTTCGATCCAGTCGGGGGCACGGGCGTCCAGTTGCTCTGCGAGGCAGCCGCGCAGGGCGGAACGATCTACGAATACGGCAGTCTCGCCATGGAACCGACTCCGTTTCCGCTGCTTGTGGCTCTTCCCAAAGGACTGTCGATGCGCGGGTACTCGATATTCGAAGTTGTCGGCGTGCCGGCGTTGAGGACGCAGGCGGAAAAGTACATTTTCGACCATTTGGAGAAAGGCGACTTCAAGCCGCGCATCGCCAAGACATTTCCGCTGAGCCAAATCGTTGAGGCGCACCGATGCATGGAGTCGAACGAACATGTCGGCAAGATCGTGGTGAGGGTATGACAAGGATTTCGGCGGACTACTACTGATTGGCCACCTGCGCTGGGGCGCTAGTCGGTGTATGCTACTCGTCCTGAACGAAACACTTTTGCGAGGTGGCAGTGAGCAGACCGGCGATTTTTTCCACGCGGCATCTATTTCAGGCAGCTCGTACAATTCTTGACGAACACTTCAACGTGGACTACTGGAAGTCTGGGTCCATTTCGCGCGAAGAACTGTTGAAGCGTGTTGCGGACAAGGACGGGCTGATTTGTTTGTTGACGGAAAAAGTGGACGAGGAATTGCTTTCAGCGGCGCCGAAACTGCGTATTGCCTCGACCGTTTCCGTAGGCCACGACAATATCGACGTGCCGGCTTGTACGAAACATAAAGTTGTGGCCACGAACACGCCCGGAGTACTGGATGACACCACTGCGGATTTCGCGTGGACGCTTTTAATGGCAGTAGCGCGGCGATTGCTCGAAGGGGATTCGTGGATCCGGAATGGCACGTGGAACGGATGGGATCTGGATCAGCTCGTTGGCGGCGATGTTTGGGGCAAGACGCTGGGCATACTTGGGTTTGGACGAATCGGCCGCGGGGTGGCGCGCCGCGCGCAAGGATTCCGCATGCGCGTACTTTACAGTGACGCGGTACGAGCACCGGCGGATGTGGAAAAGGAACTGAACGCGGAATTCGTGGATCGCGACCGGCTGTTTCGCGAATCCGATTTCATCAGCTTGCATGTTCCGCTGCTGCCGGATACGCGGCACCTGATTTCGAAAGACAACCTCGAGAAGATGAAACGCACCGCTTTTCTGGTGAACACTTCGCGTGGTCCGGTAGTGGATGAAGCCGCGCTCGCCGAAGCTCTCGAAAATAAAAAGATTGCCGGCGCGGCGCTGGATGTGTTCGAACACGAACCGAAAGTTCATCCGGCGCTTCTGACGCGTAAGGACGTGATTCTGACGCCGCACATTGCGAGCGCTTCGCTTGAGACGCGAACGAAAATGGCGGTCATGGCTGCGAACAATGTACTCGCGCTCTTCGAGGGGAGGCGTCCGCCTAACGCGCTCAACGGGGATGCTCTGGGACTGAAATAACGAAGATTCGTCCAATGGTAACGGCAGGTCTTGTGACTATGTTTCGCATCGCCCATCTCTATTCGCAGCGGAATCGCGAGATCGGATCCGGGCGCACGATCGCGCCGAAAAGACCGTGAAGCAGACGGCGAAGCATTTATTTCTAGGAACTCTTGCGGCGATTCAAATTCCGACGGCTCTGGCGCGAAAACTTGACCGTTCGGGCTCTGTTGTCCACGCTGCGGGCGCTTCGATTAATCTTGGTGAATTTCGGGAGATTGTTGCCATTGCGTTCGGCAAGGCGTCGTTCGCCATGGCCGAATCCTTGAGCGAAATTCTTGCGCCGGAGTTTCAGGTGGATGGAATCCTGGCCGGACCCACGCCTCCACCGCGCGCTCTGCCAGGATGGAAATCGTTTGTCGGAGGACATCCACTGCCGTCGGCGGGAAGCTTTGCCGCGGGCGGCGCAATCCTCGAACGTCTGGGACGGTGCGACAATCGCACGTTGATCTTTTTTTTGATTTCGGGCGGCGGCTCGGCGATGGTGGAACAGGCACTTGTGCCAGGCATGACGCTGGAAGATTTCCAGAAGCTGCATCTCGCGCTGGTTACATGCGGCGCGCCCATCGAAGAAATCAACGTAATTCGGAAGCATGTGTCCGCGACAAAAGGAGGACGGCTTGCAACTGCTGCGCCGGACTCGACGAAAATTACGTTTGCAATCAGCGACGTTCCGGAAGGGCAGGAGTCGGCTCTAGCTTCGGGTCCAACGTTGCCCGATCCTACGACGATCCAGGACGCTGAACGAATCGCTCGTCAGTACGATTTGTTGCCGAAACTACCGGCGTCGATTCGCGCGTTGTTTGAAAGTCTCGCGCTGATCGAAACTCCTAAGGCAAGCGACCGCGCGTTCGAGCGGTCCCATTTCGAGCTGATGCTTGGCGAGCACGATTTGACGCACGCATGCCATCACGCTTGCGAATCGGAAGGGTTCATCTGCCTCGCCGATAACTCTACCGATAATTGGCCGCTCGATAAGGCAGCCGACCACTTGCTCGCGCAGCTCGACGAGTTCAAAAAGGACAATCCCGGCAAGCGTGTTGCGCTGCTGGCCGGCGGGGAAGTGAGCAGTCCGGTGACGGGTGGAGGAATTGGCGGACGCAATTTGGCTTTCGTGCTGGCGTGCGTTCCGAAAATTGCGGGGAAAAATATCGCAGTTTTGAGCGCGGGAACAGACGGAGTTGACGGCAACAGCCCGGCGGCGGGAGCGGTGGCGGACGGGGCCACGCTCCAACGCGCGCGAGAAGCCGGCATCGAACCGGCAGAATTTCTTCGCCGCAGCGACGCCTACAATTTCTTTAAGATTCTCGGCGACGCGGTCGTCACAGGTCCCACTGGAAATAATCTGCGCGACTTGCGAATTCTTCTCGCGTACTGATTTTTTCCTGGGGCAACCGCTCACCGGTCAAGTGATTTCCAGATCGACCGCTCGACGAAGGGAAGGGCTTGGGAGGGTGGCGTCTAAACCCACGCCCTTTGCAGAAAAGAAAAACGCAAAGGATGCAGCACCCGCAAAGTCGATCCGGGGTCGCAATTGAGTGTTCGGAAATTATTTTTCAGTGGCTGCCCTTGGGACTTGCGAGCTGCGATTCAATCTTCGCCAGACGCGCGTTCATCTCGGTCATTTGCTGTTGCAGTTTCTTCAGCGCGTCCAGGGTGGAATCTTGCCCGGCGGCAACATTCGCGGAAGGCTGCGCTGCCGCATTTTGAGCGCCCGGCGCCGGCGGGCCGG
>Ga0209330_1000177_pt1 | contig 31264 bp, 23 predicted proteins | sample JacPinW_OM2H0_O3_FD_187969 | JGI IMG/M metagenome (GOLD analysis project Ga0209330, IMG submission 187969) | Forest soil microbial communities from Algoma, Ontario, Canada - Jack Pine, Ontario site 1_JW_OM2H0_O3 (SPAdes) (version 2) | ecosystem: Environmental > Terrestrial > Soil > Boreal... | reverse complement strand
CTTGGCGCTGCTGTGGCAGATGCCCTGGCCGATCATGACGACGTCGGGCTTCTACCATCTGGTGCAATGGATCTTTGCAGTCCTGCTCGCCGCGGGCGCCTATGCCTTGGCGGCGCAACGCCTAGAACGACGCTGGCCCAGGGTGCCCGGCCTGGTAATTGATTAAAGAGCATCCACGCGAGCAATTCGCTCAAGGTAAAAATATGCCTCCAGTCCTGCTGAAGAACGCCCGCATTTTTGACGGCGAAAGCGAGGATTGCCTCGAGGGTCAGCACGTTCTGATTGAGGGAGGTAGAATTCGAGAGATTTCAAGCAAGCCTATCAAAACCTCCGAGGCGCGGATCATCGAGGTCGGCGGGCGCACGCTGATGCCGGGACTGATCGACGCGCACATCCATGCCTATGCGTCAGATGTCAGCGTCCAGAAAGTCGATCTCGCGGGCGAACCTTACCGCACTGCGCACGCGATCCGCATGCTGGGCTTTGCCCTCGATTGCGGCTTTACGACGGTGCGGGATATCGGCGGCGGGGACTGGAGTCTGTGGCGTGCGATCGAAGACCGGCTGATTCGCGCCCCGCGCTTCTTCTACGCAGGCAAGATCATATCGATGACCGGCGGCCATGGCGATTTCCGTCAAATGGGCGAGTCGCGCCACAACCACGGCTATTGTTCGTGCGGCGATTTCAATACCGTCAGCGTGATCGCCGACGGCGTCGATGAGTGCATCAAGGCGGTGCGCGAGGAATTAAGACGCGGCGCGCACTGCATCAAGATTATGGGCTCTGGTGGTGTGGCCTCGCCCACGGATCCGATTTGGATGCATCAATATCGCGAGGACGAAATCCGCGCCATCGTCAATGAGACCGCCGAGCGCCGGACCTACACCTCCGCGCATTGTCACCCGGCCGGCGCGGTGCGGCGCAGTGTGGAATTCGGCGTGCGCTGCATCGAACATGGCACGCTCATTGACGACGAAACGTCGCGGTTCGTTGCGAAGCAAGGCGCATTCATCATTCCGACGATGGTCATTATTTTTGCGCTGGTCGAGCTCGGCAAAAAACTGGGGTTTCCAGCGCAAAGTCAGGAGAAGGCGGAGCATGCATTCAAGCAGGCGATTGTCGGCATGGAGTCCATGCGCAAGGCTGGCGTGAAGATCGGCTTCGGCACTGATTTGCTGGGCGAAACCTATGTGCGGGAGTGCCGCGAATTTGAGATTCGCCGCGAAGTGTTTTCACCGGTCGAAATCCTGCGCCAGGCGACCTCGGTCAATGCCGATATCTTGATGCAGAAGGACTCGCTCGGATGCGTCAAGGCCGGTGCGCACGCAGATCTTTTGGTGGTGGACGGAGATCCTCTCGAGGACATTGGCCTGCTGGCCGCCGATGGCAAACATCTGAAAATGATCATGCGCGGCGGCGAACTCGTCAAAGACCAATTGTAAGCCGGCGTCAGCAAAATAGGGGTATCGCCAAATCAGCCGCACTGACCCGAATCGAGGTCATGAGATGCGGACCATAGCTGCGTTCGACAATCAACAAGGTTTCCTCGGGCTGCACTTTCACCGCCAAAACCGCCACGTCGGCCAGCCGAGTTCGTAGCGATTCGCCGATCGCAGGGCATGCGCCATGTCCGCCCAGCCTGGCAATTAAATCGGCCACCGCTTCTCCGCTGGCGCGAAACACCAAGGCGCCGCCGCGCTGATCGACAATGCAGCCATCCGGCAATGTTGCGGCCGCGCCCTGCAACGTCTCGATCAAGGTTGGCGCGGCGCTGATCATCAAGGTCTCGGTGGGACTGCGCCAAGCGAGGATAATGGCCTCCCAGGTCCGCTCCTCGGCGCTACGCAGCGCGCATAAACTGTCTGGCAACCTCATCCCAGTAATGTTGTGAACCCGGCCCGCGAAAGACCCCTGGCGATCGAAGTAGCGCAAGCTCGCCACCTGTAATCGCGGCTCTAAGACGACGCGCAATCCCGCGACTTGAATCGGCGTTAAATCTGGATTCTCAGCCATGCAGCCTGCTACCTGTCGGATCGACGAAGGGCAGCGGGACCACCTTGGCGTCGATGGTCGTGCCCAAGTGATGCACGCCAATGTACTCGCCGCTGCGCGCCGCACCGCCAACCAGCATCGCGAGCGCAATCGGCCGGCCGAGTTCCGGACTCATCACACTGGAGGTGACGTGCCCTTCGGTGCGGGTCGGCGGCGGGTTTCTTGCGAGCTGCGCGCCGACGGGCAACCGAGTGCGCCGATCGGTGGGGATCAGTCCCACCAGTTGCAGCCGTCCCGCATCGCGGGACACGGGGCGACTCAAGGAGCGGCGCCCGATGAAATTGACACTTTTGTTTTGAACGCCGCGACCGAAGCCGATGTCGCTCGGTTGGGTCGTGCCGTCGGTGTCGGTGCCAATATGGATATATCCTTTCTCCACGCGCATGGTTTGCAATGCCTCGGCGCCGTAGGTTGAGACGTTGAATGTCGGCGCCAGCGCCCAGAGGCGGGCGAGCAGCGGCTGCGCTTGGTCCGCGGGCACATTGAGTTCATAACTGAGCTCGCCGCTAAAGCTGGCGCGCAGCACGCGCAGCGGCATCCCGTCCAGCCGGGTCTCAGCCATGCTCAAGTGCTTCGTGATTGACGGGGCCAGGGCGGCGTCAAATCCGGCGGCCGCGAGCAGCTCCCATGCCCGTGGGCCGGCCACTGTCACATTCGCCCAGCGCGCGGTCACCGGCGTGACCAGCACCTTGAGATCCGTGAACTCGCATTGCAGCCATTCTTCGAACATATCGGCCGTGCGCTCTGCGCCGGCACTGGTGGTATTGACCCAAAAGTGTTGTTCTCCCAGGCGCGCCACGATGCCATCGTCGACCAGCACACCGTTCTCATTGAGCAGCAAGCCGTAGCGAGCCCGCCCGATCGGGAGCGTCGACAAGGTCCCGACGTACATCAGGTCAAGAAATCGAGCGGCGTCCGGTCCGAACAGCTCCAGCTTACCGAGCGGCGATCCATCGAATATCCCAGCGCCCTTGCGGGTGGCAGCCGCCTCGCGCAGCGCCGCGGCTTCGATCGCTTCGCCGGCCCGAGGATAAGCCGCGGGCCGCCACCAACCGCCATATTCTTCGAACACGGCGCCCCGTTCTTCATGCCAAGCCTGCGCCGGCAAACGCTTTAGGGGCCGGTACAGGGAGCCGACGCGTCGTCCCGCCAGCGCGCCCATGGTGATGGGCGCAAACGGTGGCCTAAATTTGGTGGTGCCGACCGCCGGCGGAGTTCGTTGTGTCCGCTCGCCCATGAATACCAGCGCATTGATATTGCTGGTCTTGCCCTGGTCGGTTCCCATGCCGGTGGTGGTATAGCGCTTGAGATGTTCGACCGACCGATAGTTCTCGCGCGCCGCGAGGGACACATCGCTCGCGGTCACATCGTTCTGCAGATCGATGAACTGCGGCTTCCCTAAGTGCGGCACATGCGTATTCGCAAGCGAATGGCCGATCCCGCCGATCGGCGCGGCGGGCACCGCGGACCTGCGGCCCAACGCGGTGCCGACGGCGGCGGCATGACTCAGCGCAGCGTCGAGCTCAAAGACGCCGGCACACGCGCCGACACTGTAAAGCTCTCCGGCAGCTCCGTCCGGCACGAACATCGCCGACTGGTCCAGCCAGCGCAATTTACCGCCGGCCTGCGAGTGAAAATGTACAGCCGGCGCGAATCCGCCCGCGCTCAAGATCAAGTCGCAGTCAAAGTGCGTCGCCTTGGTTTCGGATTGCGAGGTTGCAATGCTGCAGCCGCGCACGGCGCGATGGCCGGAAACGCCCGAAACCACGGCATCGCTGAATCGTTGCGTGCCCTGGGGCGCTTCCGCGGCAATCAATGTGTCAGGCCGACGATCGGCGATCGCCAGTACCTCGACGCCAAGTCCGCGCAAGGTTGCGGCGACTTGGTAGGCCTGATCGCTGTTGGCCGCAATCACGACGCGGCTGCCGCACGCTACGCCATAAGCGTGGGCATATTTCTCAACCGCGCCGGCAAGCATGACACCGGGACGATCGTTGTCGGGGAATACCATGGGCCGCTCGAACGCACCGGTGGCGGCAATGACTGCACGGGCACGGATCTTCCACAAGCGTTCGCGCAACATACCGGGGGCATCCTGCGAATTGACGCCGTCTATGATCTGCCGCGCGCATACCAAGTTGTGATCGTAGACGCCGAACGCCAGCGTGCGAGTCAGGATGCGAATGCCCAGCTGTTGTGCCTCCTTGATCAGTGCCGCCGTTGGCGCATCGCCCTGATAGCCCAACCGGCCGCCCAAGTGCGATGAGCCGCCGAGCAGCAGGACTTCGGCGCCGCCGCGTGCTGCGCCGACCGCGGCCGCAACGCCCGTGACGCCCGCGCCGATGACGAGCACATCCGCGCTGATCGCGATTTCCTCGTAGCGATCTGGATCCGGTTCGGTAGATGCGCGGCCAAAACCCGCCAGGCGTCGAATGCTTGGCTCGTACACATGCCAATTTGGCCATTTGAATGTTTTGTAATAAAAGCCGGCGGGGAGAATCGCCGAAAACCAATTGTTGATCGCCGCAACGTCAAATCCAACGCTGGGCCAACAGTTCACGCTGGTCGCGACGAGGCCTGGATGAATTTCAAGCAGACTGGCGCGCACATTGGGCGTGCGTCTCGAACCCGATCCCACATCCACAAGACCCGTAGGTTCTTCAACGCCGCAGCTGTAGATCCCACGAGGCCGATGCAGTTTGACGCTGCGTCCGACGAGCTGCACGCCATTCGCGAGCAATGCCGAGGCCAAGGTGTCGCCATGAAACCCGGAGTAGGCACGATTGTTGAAAGTAAACCGGATCTCGCGGGTGCGATCGAGCCGCGTGCCGCTCGGCGCAGGCAATCGGCGGGCGCTCATGGCGGACGTTCTTGCATGCCGTAGACCGCAATAATTTCGTGAGTGATGGTGTTGCGAACAAGATTGAACCATTGCCCACAGCCATAAGTGTGGCGCCAGCGCTCGCCGTGCAGGCCCTTGGGATTTTCACGGAAGAACAGATACTCGCCCCATTCCTGATCGCCGCAAGCGACACCGGGTCGCGCGATTTGCGCGGTGCCGCCACAAACGAATTCGGGTTCATCGCGCACCCCGCACCATGGGCAATTGAGCTGCATCATCAGTGCGCGATCCCTGAGCCGGCCGCTTCATCGATCAGACGACCCGTGTTGAATCGCTCCATCTGGAATGGCTCCGCCAATTCATGGTCCTTGCCCGTCGCCAGCAAATGGGCAAACGTCCAGCCGCCCACGGGAATGGCCTTGAAGCCTCCCGTGCCCCATCCACAATTGATGCAGAGATTTTTGAGCGGCGTGCGACCGATGATTGGACTTGAATCCCGCACCACATCGACGATGCCGGCCCATTGGCGCAGCAGCGGCAGGCGGCTGAATGAAGGAAACAAGGCCAGCGTGCCGGCGATGGTGTCTTGCATGACTGAAAAGCTGCCGCGCTGCGCGTACGAGGGAAAAAGATCAAGGCCGCCTCCGATGACCATTTCTCCCTTGTCCGACTGGCTGACGTAGGAGCCGATTGCCGCCGACATGATCACGGTATTCAACATCGGTTTCACCGGTTCGCTGACCATGGCTTGCAACGCGTAGCTGGTGACCGGTAATTTGAAACCCGCCAGATTGGCCAACACCGAGCTATGTCCAGCCGCAGCGATGCCCACCTTGCCGGCGCGAACTCGACCCAGGCTGGTGTCGACGCCCACGATCGCGCCTGCTTCCTCGATAAAACCTCGTACCTCGCAGTTCTGCACGATGTCGACGCCCAAGTGCGATGCGCCGCGCGCATACGCCCATGCAACGGCATCGTGCCGCGCAGTGCCGGCACGTCCTTGCGTCAGGCCGCCGAGAATCGGATAGCGCGCATGACTTGACATATCGAGACCCGGCGCCAAGTGCTGGACTTGCTCGCGCGTCAAAAGATTCGCATCCACGCCGTTCATACGCATGGCGTTGGCCCAGCGCGACATGGATTCCAAGTCGTGCCGACTGTGCGCCAGGGTGATCAAGCCACGCTGGCTGAGCATGATGTTGAAGTTCAACGCCTGGGATAGGTTCTCGTACAATTTCAACGAGAAATCGTACAGACGTGCACTTTCTGGATACAGGTAATTGGAACGAACAATCGTCGTATTACGGCCGGTGTTGCCTCCCCCGATCCAACCCCTTTCGAGCACAGCCACATTGGTCAGGCCATGATTTTTCGCCAGATAGTAAGCCGTGGCTAATCCGTGGCCACCCCCTCCCACAATGATGACATCGTAGGTTGGCTTCGGCCGCGCCTCACGCCAGGCCGGCGCCCACTGACGCCGCGGCGAGGCGGCGGCTTGCAGGAGGGTCCAGACGGAGTATTTCTGTTTTGTGTCGCGCAAAGGTTCGGTTTGGATATATGCGGCTATGCCAATTAGGACGCACTGGCATGAGACGTCCTCAATTCCGGCCTGATAGTACCGAGATGACGTGCTTTTCGCCCTGCGCGACGTAAGTGTTCTCTCGATACGCGACGGTGTCGCCCACTCTTACTTCCACGACGTGAGTGCCCGGCGCGACCTCTACTTCTTGCGGCTGCTTGGCGAGCTCCTTCGCTTGACCCGCTTGCACTCCGTCGACGAAAACTATCGAACCCACAGGCGCTCCTACCACAACGAGCTCAGTCGGATCGGGCGCGTGGGGCCTGCGATGAAACAGGCTGCAGCCCGATACGCAAAGCAGCAAGATAATAAGGAATGCTTTCAATGGAATACCTTGGCCTGGCGGAAATAAGGAGCCTACCACGGTGTGCGCGTTTTCGATAAGTAAGCCCGGCTCAGCGCGGCCCTAACATCCAACTGTAAAATTCCTCCCGGTTGGTAGGCGGCCATTCCGACAGCCACTCGGCCGTCTCTCCTACGCCGCAGTCTTCGTCTCGCGAGCATAGTCTGACGACGTAAACAGGAGAGGGCTGGACCATGGGTATCAACAAAGATCAGGTTGAAGGCCGCGCCAAAGAAGTGGCGGGCAAGGTGCAGGAAGTGGCCGGCAAAGCCGTTGGCAGCCTGTCCGAACAAGCGAAGGGCATGGCGAACCAAGTCGCCGGCAAGGCGCAGGCAAAATTTGGCGATGCCAAAGAGACCGTGAAGGAGAACTACCAGGACGAAAAAGCCCGGCAAGATGCGCAGCGCAAGAACGCTGATCGACGCCCGTAGGAGAATCCGCGCCTTAAGCAGGTGCTGCCAAGAAACGCGCTCCGTGGAGGTGCTCCATGAATGGACGACATTCCTCAATCGTAGTCGCAGTCAGCCTGGCTGCCGCGGCGCCGGTGTATGCCGGCGATTTAAATCCTCCCGCTTTTACGCCGCGGCAAATGGCTCATTGCATGATGAAGCGCGGCCGCGCAAACAGCGCAGAGCCATACCGCGACGCGTACAAGGCGTGCAAAAATCAGTTTGAATCAGCCCGATCAGAACGCGACGCCGACACGAAAATGACCGCGGCGACGCTGCCGGAGAATCAAAAGCAATAACAATAATGAGCCGGGCGGCTTGCGAAACCTTGCCGATGATCGGGCTCGTTTTGTCAAGCCACGGCGTTTCGCGAGATCACTTCGCGAAACCAATCGGCGCTCAACTTGCGGCTGCGTTTCCGCGTCTTGAAGTCAACGTAGTGAATGCCGAATCGTTTGCCGTAGCCGTCGGCCCATTCGAAATTGTCGATCAGGCTCCACAGAAAATACCCTTTGATCGCATAGCCTTCCGCGGCCGCGCGCTGCAAGTGGGTCAAATAGTTCCGCAGAAACATCACCCGGTCTGTGTCCTCGATGCGCCCATCGGCCTCGCGAAAATCCTCGCAAGAGCAGCCGTTCTCGGTGATGTAAATAGCGTGCGGACGCCATAAGTCGCTGGTGTGGCGGATCGCCCAGTAGATCACTTCGGGGCCGATGAACAGCCAGGGCGAGGCCATGTGCGGGAAAGAGGACGGCCGGCGCGCGACGGCATAGCCTGACGCGCCGGCGTCGGCGCGGGCATACTCCGGTTGATAGACATTGAGGCCGACGAAATCCAACGGGCTGCCGATGATCTTCAAGTCGTTGCTTTCCACCTTAGGCTGGTTCGCCCCCTCGCGCTGCAGGTAACCCTCGGTGTACCGGCCCTCCATCACGGCGGTGAGAAAGGCTGCGTTCTCTTCCCGAAAGGCGCGCTTCGCCGCTTCGATGTGCTCGGCGCTCTCGATGACCGGCACATAAACTTTAGGGTTTTCGGCCAGGCCCACTTGCGTGCCGCTCAATGAGTTGGCGCGAATGGCTTGCACGCCCAGTCCATGCGCCAGGACTCCGTGATGACGGATCTGATTGACCTGTGCGGCGGCCAATTTAAGACCGGGGGCGAACTGACCGATCTGATAGCTCAAATCGGTGAAGCACACGAACTCGTTGGTCGTCATGAAATGACGCACGCGATCTGAGAGCCTGCGCGCGACGTATGCGGCATAGTCGGCAAAGGCCTTCGCAGTGTCGCGGGATTGCCATCCCCCCGCAAGCGCTTGAGGCAGGTCCCAGTGAAACAAGGTGACGTACGGCTCGATGCCGTTCTTGAGCAACTCATCGATCAGTCGCTGATAGTAGGCGAGCCCAGGCTCATTCGGCTGGCCGCGGCCCTCGGGAAAAATACGCGACCAGGACAGGGAGAAGCGATAGGTCTTCGCGCCCAAATCCTTGAGCAGTTTTACGTCTTCCTTGTAGAGATGGTACGAATCCCCGGCGACATCGCCCGTTTCGCCCTGATGAGTTTTGCCGGGCGTGTGGGCGAAAACGTCCCAAATGGACGGGCCGCGGCCTTCTACGGCAACCGCGCCCTCAATTTGATAGGCGCTGGTGGCGCAACCCCAGAGAAAATTGGGCGGAAAGGCCAACGGTTTCGCCATCGTCGGCTGGCCGAGTGCGGCAGGCAACGGTATGCCGGCCATCGCGCCGGCAGCGCCGATCGTCCTGGCAAACTCGCGGCGCGTGAAGCGTTTCAACCTTAAGCTTCCAGCCCCACTGGAATCGCGTGCCCACTGCGCGCCAGCAACCGCTTCAAGATCGGCCCGGCCATCAGCGTCGTGACCACCGCCATGATCACCAGCATGGTGAAAACTTTTTGCGGGATGAGGCCAAGATCGAAGCCGATGTTGAGCACGATCAACTCCATCAGTGCGCGGGTATTCATCAGCGTGCCCATCATCGCGGATTCGTTACGGTTGAACCCGCACGCGCGGCTGACAAAATACACCGGCACGATCTTGCACAAGATCGCGGCGCTTAAAATAATGGCCAACCACTGCCAATCCGTAGCGCTCGACAGCCCGAGCACATTGGTGCGCAATCCCGTGTAGGTGAAGAACACGGGCAGAAACAATACCAAGACGAATCGGCCGACCTGCGCGCGCCAGGCATCAACGAACTCGCGATGGCGGTGAAATAGCACGCCGCAGGCGAAGCCGCCGAAGATCGCGAAAATTCCAAGACGGTAGGTGCAGATCCCCAACGCAAAAATCAGGCAAACGACCATCGCCATGAGATTCGGATTCAACTCGCCGGCGCGGGCCGGAAAGCGTGCGATCAGGCGATTCACCAACGGCCGCAGCACAAGCCACAGCACCAATACCAGCGCGAGCAAGCCGCCGAACTGCAGCGCCACGTGCCCGAGGGAGAATTTCGCTGCGGCATAGGCCGACACCATCGACAGCAACAACCAGCCGATGACATCGTTAACGGCCGCGGCCGATATCGCAACCACGCCGACTTCCGTGTGGGTCAACCCGTACTGCCGCAAGATGCGCCCGAGAATGGGCACCGCGGTAATGGCCATGCCTAACCCTAAAAACAAGCTGTAACGCACCGGGTCAATCGCCGGCGCCAGCACCGGCGCCGACAATCGCCCGAGCAGGATGCCTACACCCAACGGCACGCTGACCGAGAACAGCGTGACGGCGACGGTGGCGTTGCGATTGCGCCGCGAGCCTAAGTGTCCAAATTCGAAATCCATGCCGATTTGGAACATGAGCAGGATCAAGCCGATTTGGCTGATGATGGTGATCGGTTGCGAAGCGTGCTCGCCAAACAGCGCCAACGAGACCTGAGGGAAGAAATGTCCCAACAACGAGGGACCTAGGATGAGGCCCGCGAAAATTTCGCCGATGACGCCCGGCTGCCCGAAGCGGCGAAACACCGTATGCATGTAGCGCGCGGCGCCCACCATCACGATGAGCTGCAGCAGCGTGATGAACAGCAGGTTTTCAGTGGCGTTGACTGACGTATTCATGAGCCTCCCCGGCTCAGTCTCGCACAAACAGTTGTATTTTTCTGCATGGTAGCGCTACCAGATATTTTTAGGAAGTGTTGCCGGCTCAATGGCGAAATGGCGCGGCGGTCCAGCCAGGATTGCCCGGGGCGTAGGGCGTCGAAATCGCTTCGTACTCCTCGAGCGTGTGCTCGGGCGGCGCGTAGCCGTCCGGCAGCGGCCGTTTCGATAAACTCTGGAAGTAGGCAATGCAGGCATCGCGCCACCAGCGCGCCTCGCCTTCCTGAATGGCGAGAAAGGCGGTTGTCTCCGCGTAGCGCTCCGAATCGACGTACGGCTCCAGCGTCGCCCAAGTGCGGCGCATCTGCCGTACGTACTCGACGCCGCGCGAGTAATGCATCACGAGTTCATCCCACAGCGTGCGGCCGGACGCCATTGTGTAGTCCCAGCTCAAATGATGAAACCACAGCAAGTACTTTTCCGGCGTGAGCTTGGGATCGTCGAACTGCGCGGCGAGCGGCTGTGAGTATTGGGAAACCGCATTGCTGCCGCCGGCGCCGCGATCCGCACCGATGCCGTCGGCGTCCGCGCGATGATAGTAGGGCGGCGTCCAGTCGGCGCGCGCGCCGCCGCCTTGCCAGGGCCCCGGACCGTAATGGTGTCCCGCCGCCATCAAGTGCGCCAGTCCCAGCGGCGTCATGTAATCCACCGCGGCTTCACGCGAGCCCATCATCATCGCGACCGTCGGCGCGACGAAGCGAGCATCGTTCGAGAACGTCATGCGCACCCATTCCTCGGCGATGGCGCGCGACGAGATTTCCGGATTCCACGCCAGACGTCCGAAGGCATACCAGTTGGCCTGATCGAATTGCGAGCCGGTCCAGTTGCGCGCCGCGCCGATGTTCGACACGCCGGCCATGCCGTCGATGCTTTTGGCGATGCTCGAGCCGGAGCCCTCGGCATGCGTATCGAAGCGCAGCGCTTCCTCGTAGAGCGGACCCAAATAAACCAGGTGAGTCGCGAAGCCTAAGTACTCCTTGGTGATTTGCAGTTCGAGCAGCATCGGCGTCTTCGGCATGGCGCCGAACAAGGGATGGCCGGGCTCGCGCGGTTGAAAGTCTAGGGGGCCATTCTTCACTTGCAGCAGCACATTCGCAGCGAACTGTCCGTCGAGCGGCACGAACTCATCGTACGCCTGGCGCGTTCGATCCTCATCTTGATGCCCCGCATAGACGAACGCGCGCCACATCACCAAACCTGCGTGGGGCGCGAGGACGGCGGCCAACATATTGGCGCCATCGGCATGCGAGCGGCCGTAGTCTTGAGGGCCTGGCTGCCCCTCCGAATTGGCCTTGACGAGGAAGCCGCCGAAGTCCGGGATGTATCGATAGATCTCCTCCACTTTTTGGCGCCACCAAATCCGCACCGCCTCATCGAGCGGGTCCGCGCTCTTCAGGCCGCCGATCTCGATGGGCGCGGTGAAGCGCGCGGACAAATAAACTTTGACGCCAAAGGGGCGAAAGACGCGGGCCAGAGCCGCCGCCTTTTCCAAGTACTGCGGCGTCAGGCTGAGCGCATCCGCGTTGACATTATTGAGCACCGCACCGTTGATGCCGATGGAGGCGCAGGCGCGCGCGTAGTCGGCATAACGCGGCTCGAGACGCCCTGGCAGCGTCTGCCAATCCCAAATCGAGGCGCCGGCGTAGCCGCGCTCGATCGTGCCGTCCAGATTGTCCCAGTGATTGAGGATCCGATGCGGGATATGCGGCAACTCCCGCAAGTTCAACGCCTGCAGTGGCTGACGGGTCTGCACCAGGCGCAAAAAGCCAAAGGCGCCATAGAGCACGCCGATATTCGAATTGGCGGCAATGAGTGTGGCGCGATGGCCGTTAACCTCGATGCTGCGGATCAAATAGCCCTCGTTTCCCAAGCCCTTGAGATCCGCGGGCGGTACCCCGAGGTTGGCCCGGGAGCCCGGCGTGCGGAGCACGATGGCGCCGTTCCGCGTGACCCGACTCGCCTCACTCGGCGTAACCGACAACAGCCCCGCCATTCCGCGCAGCAACTCTTGTGCGGCAAACTGAGCCCCCGGATCGGCCACCACCTCGGTCGCGAAACTGCGGTAGCGTGCGGCCCACGGCGCCTCGACGGGGCGGTAGCGCAACCACAGATCATAGCCGTCCTCGGCATGCGCGCTCCCGGCGCAGATCAACAGACAGAGCCACGCCGCGCGCCTCATCGCACAAAGCACCTGACGGCGATTCCTGGTAGCGCTATCATAGGCCGACTTCAACCCCCGGGCCGCATGCCCGGCATCATAAGGCCATTTCGTGATTTTGGATTCGCCCGCAACGGAAACACTTACCCTGACCCACGGCGCGGCGCGCTGCGACCTCCTGCCGCAACTGGGCGGCAGCATCGGCAGCTGGTCGGTGAGCGGACAGCAGATGCTGCGCACCGCGAGCGAGTCCGGCATCGCCGCGCGCGATCCCTACGCCACCGCCGGCTTCCCCTTGGTGCCGTATTCGAATCGCATCGGGCAGGGCAGCTTCGAATGGTGTGGGAATCCCATTACCTTGGCGCGAAACTTTCCGCCGGAACCACACGCGATTCACGGCGTGGGATTCGAACGGCCCTGGCAGCTGCAAACGCGCGACCGGGATTCAGTGGTGCTCCGCCTGACGCATCGGCCGGACGCCGGGTGGCCGTGGGCCTTTGACGCGCGCCAACGCATCACGCTCACCGATGACCTGTTGATTCTGGAATTCGAGGCCGTGAACTTGGAGCCGCAGGCCGTGCCGCTGGCCTTCGGTCATCATCCGTACTTTCCGCGCAGCGGCGCACGCCTCACCTTCCATGCTCAAGGCGTGTGGCTGGCCGGCGATGATGGCCTGCCGTGCGAACTGGTCAAGCCTGCCGGCCCGTTCGATTTCTCCAAAGGGTCGTCCGTTGAGAACGCCGACATCGATCATTGCTTCACGGGATGGAATGGTGTGGCCATCATCGCGTGGCCCGACAAGGAACAGGCCCTAGGGATCACCGTATCCCGGGAACTGTCGAGCGCCGTGGTGTACATTCGACCAGACTTGGATGCCTTCTGCTTCGAACCGGTGGCACACATCAACAACGCCCTCAATCGGCACGATCGAGAGTCGGCCATGCCGGTGGTTGCGCCCGGTGAGAGCTTCGAGGCGAGCATTCGCTTTCGCGCGATCCGCCGCTAGGGGCCTGTCCGCGAATTCCGCGTGCGCCCAAGGTTCAACGGCCCGGCGGCCCGTCCGAGTCGCGGCGCACCAGCGTAAAATCGAGCAGCGCGTGTTTGACTTCTTCGTCCCGTCCCTCGCGCCTCGCCTTGATCTTCTTCAGCAGCAACAGCATCGCGGAGCGCGACATATCCGCGATCGGCTGGCGAATGGTCGTCAGCTCCGGCCAGATCGAGCGCGAGAATTCCGTGTCGTCAAACCCGCACACCGTGAGACCCTTGGGGACGTCCAAGTGATGCCGATGCGCGACCGCCACGGTTGCGGCGCCCATGTCATCGTTGCTTGCGAAAATAGCGGTCGGCGGCTTCGCCAAGCTCAGCAATTGATCGGCCGCCTTCAGTCCCGAACGATAAGTAAACAATCCCTGACGGATCAGCGAATTGTCGATGGGGATATCGGCTTCCGTCAGTGCCGCCTTGTAGCCGGCGAGCCGTTGCGCGCTCGCGGTCTGGTCCGGGTTGCCGATGATGAAACCGATGCGCGTGTGGCCGAGCGAGAGAATGTGACGCGTCATGGCCACCGCCGCGGCGTGATCGTCGATCCGCACCGCCAGCAAGCCGGCCCTGGGACTGGCGCTGGCGACCGCCACCGCGAGCGCATCGGCCTTCATCAGCACCGCGTGAATGCGCTTCGAGTCGCACAACGGCGGCGGCAGAATGATGCCGTCGACCCCGGTGGCGAGCAATTCGCGCAGCACATCATCCTCGTGTGCATCGACGTCGCATTTCTCCACCACCAGCTGTACATGGCTCAGGCGCGCCTGCTCCAAGCTGCCGACCAGGAATTCGCTCAGGAATGCCGCGCTGGGATTGCTGTAGAGCATGCCGATGCGCACCTGTTCGGCGCCGGCCAAGGTGCGCGCCGCGAGATTCGGCGAATACTTGAGCTTGGCAATGGCGGCTTGGACCGCTTCGCGCGTCTCTTGGCGCACATTGTCCTCGCCGTTGATGACGCGCGAGACCGTCATGGGTGCAAAGCCCGCATACGCGGCGACATCCGCGATGGTCGGAGCACCCTGCTTGCGATGCTTGGGTTTCCGGTCGTGGCGGGCGGCGATGCGCTTTCTGGCTGATCTAATCGTCATTCGAAGCGTCAGCTTACAATGGTGTGCAGACCCGTATTTGACTCCGGTCGGGGATGGAAAAGCAAATGATTGACAAAGCCAAATGGAATCGATCATGGTAGCGCTATCAGAAAAGCGATTGTTTGAGCTTGGGGGATCCTCGATGAAAGCAGCGGTTACGCGGCTCGCGGCTCTTGCCGCCGGGGTTTTCGCGGGCGGCATCCTTGCCGCGAGCCCCGCACGCACCTTGCCGGCCGCGCCGCCCCGCGATGCGTCCTACAAGAATGCCGGCTTGAGCGTCGAGGCGCGTGTGGAGGATCTGCTGGCGCGCATGACCTTGGAGGAGAAAGTCGCGCAAATGCAGAGCATTTGGGACAACAAGGGCACGTTGTTCGATGCCAAACTCGAACTCGATCCGAAAAAGATGGCGCTTAACTATCCGGACGGCATCGGCCAGTTCGCGCGGCCCTCGGACGCCACGGGCCCGGCTTCGCCGCGGCTGGTGCCGGGCCGCGACCTGCGCGGCACCATTCGGCTGGTGAATGCCCTGCAGCACTATGCGCTGGAGCATACGCGCCTCGGCATCCCCATCATGTTCCACGAAGAAGGCCTGCATGGTTATGTCGCGGCAGGCGCCACCAGTTTCCCGCAGGCCATCGCGCTGGCGTCGAGTTGGGATCCGGCCCTGGTGCGCGCGGTCAATGTCGTGACGGCGCGCGAAATGCGCGCGCGCGGCGTGACCGAGGCGCTCACGCCGGTGGTGGATGTGGCGCGCGATCCGCGCTGGGGCCGGATCGAGGAAACCTTTGGCGAGGATCCGTATCTGGTCGGCGAAATGGGCGTCGCGGCAGTCGAAGGACTACAGGGCGAGGGCAAGGCGTGGGACTTGGGACCTGCCAAGGTTTTCGCAACTTTGAAACACCTCACCGGCCATGGCCAACCCGAAAGCGGCACCAATGTCGGGCCGGCGCCTTACTCGGAACGCGCTCTGCGCGAATTCTTCTTCCCGCCGTTCGAAAAAATCATCGCGCGCACCGGCGTCAGCGCCGTCATGCCGTCCTACAACGAGATCGACGGCGTGCCGAGCAGCGCGAATGTCTGGCTGTTGCAAAAAGTATTGCGCGGCGAGTGGGGCTTCAAGGGTGCGGTGGTGAGCGACTACTACGCCATCGAGGACCTGCAGAGACTGCATCACATTGCCGCAACCCCCGAAGAGGCCGCGCTGCTCGCGCTCAAAGCCGGCGTCGATATCGACCTACCGAGCCCCGGCGCCTACGCCACGCTGACGCAACAGGTGCGCGACGGCCGCGTGCCCGTGTCGAGCATCGACGCCGCGGTGCGCCGGCTGCTGACGCTCAAGTTGCGCGCCGGTTTGTTCGAGCATCCCTTCGCCGATGCCGAGCAGGCGCAAGCGGTCACGGATACCCCGGACGCGCGCGCGCTGGCACTGAAGTCAGCGCAACGCGCCATCGTGCTGCTGAAGAACGACGGCATCCTGCCGCTGCAGCTCCCGCCAGGGAAGACCCCGGTGATCGCGGTGATCGGGCCGAACGCCGCGGTGGCGCGGCTCGGCGGCTACGCGGGCCAGCCGCCGCTCACGGTGTCGATACTCGATGGCATCCGCGCCAAGGTGGGCGCGCGTGCCAAGGTGGTCTTTGCGCAGGGCGTGAAAATCACCGCGAACGACGATTGGTGGGCGGACGAGGTGCAACTCGCCGATCCGCAGGAGAATCATCGTCTCATCGATGCGGCGGTGGCCGCGGCACGCGGCGCCGATCAGATCGTGCTCGCGATCGGCGATACCGAACAAACCAGCCGCGAAGGCTGGGCGCCGACTCACTTGGGCGACCGCGACAGCCTCGATCTCGTTGGTGAGCAGCAGGCCCTGTTCGATGCCCTGCGCGCTCTCGGCAAACCCCTGGTCGTGGTCCTGATCAACGGGCGTCCCGCTTCTACCGTAACGATCGCGGAGCAGGCGAACGCGCTGCTCGAAGGCTGGTATTTGGGCGAGCAGGGCGGCAATGCCATGGCAGACGTGTTGTTCGGCGCCGTGAATCCCGGCGGAAAATTGCCGCTCACCATTCCCCGCGGCGTCGGCCAGCTGCCGATGTTCTACAACGCCAAGCCCTCGGCACGCCGCGGGTACCTGTTCGATACCACCGCGCCGCTTTATCCCTTCGGCTTCGGGCTGAGCTACACCACATTTGAAATCGGGGCGCCGAAGTTGTCGAGCGATCACATCAGCGTCGACGGTTCGGTGACCGTGAGCGTGCCGGTGCGCAATACCGGCAGCCGCGACGGCGATGAGACCGTGCAACTTTATGTGCATCAATTGGTGGGCTCGGTTACCCGTCCGATAAAGGAATTGAAGGCATTCGAGCGCGTCAGCGTCGCGGCGGGCGCGACCAAAACCGTGACCTTCACGCTCACTCCGGAAAGCTTTCGCATGTGGAACATCGAGATGCAGCGAGTGGTCGAGCCGGGCGCTTTTGAACTGATGGTTGGACCCAGTTCAGTGGACCTGAAGACTGCCGTCTTGCATATCGGTGGCTGACTGATCACTGCGCGCCTGTAAGCGAAGGGGCAGTACAATCGCCTGAAATGACGAATGTGAAAAAGGAAGCCCTGCCGACGCACGGTGGCTTATCGCCGAGTGCCGCTGTGTTCTTGTTCGCTGACCGGCGCAGTTCCCTCGCATTCTGGCTGGGTTCGGCGGTCGTCAGCATCGGCGTGGTATTGCATCTGCCGATGTTTTGGATGGCGCGCCACTCCGGGTTCGTTCTCGCGGGCATGCCGATGGATGCCGGCATGCTGCTCGGCATGGGGCTCATCATCGGCGGGATCGCTGCGACTGCTTATGGTCTGCTGCCGAAGAATTCCGTCGCACCCGCTACAGACGAATTTCTCTCGCCGCCCGAGGACGCTGCCTTAACCGGCGCCCATTGGAGATTGATGGCGGTGCTGGCGGTCGCGCTGGTCATCGATGTCATGAAGCCGGCAAGCCTCGGGTTCGTGACGCCGGGAATGCGCACGGAATACGGAGTCGATCGCGCCACGGTTGCGCTGTTGCCATTTTCCGCGCTCATCGGCACCGCCGTGGGATCGTTCGTCTGGGGAGCGCTCGCCGACTTGTTCGGCCGGCGCGCCTCGATTCTGCTCTCGTCGGTGATGTTTGTCGGTACCTCCATCTGCGGTGCGATGCCCTCACTCTGGTGGAATATCGGCATGTGCTTTCTCATGGGTGCGGCAGCGGGCGGCATGTTGCCGGTCGCCTACGCGCTGCTGGTTGAAATCATGCCGACCAAGCACCGTGGCTGGTGCCTCGTGCTCATTGGCGGTCTGGGCACCATCGGCGGCTATTTCGCCGCGAGTCAGCTATCGGCGCTGCTGCAGCCCTTTTTTGGTTGGCGAATCATGTGGTTTCTCAACCTCCCGACCGGCCTCATGCTCATCGCGCTCAGTCCGTTGATCCCCGAGTCGGCGCGCTTCCTGCAATACATGGGGCGCATGGGCGAAGCGCGCGCCACCTTGGCACGATTCGGCATCACGAGCGCCACGCAGCGCGTGGAATCCGCGGCCGCGGATCATTCTCACCTTCCGGTCTTTGCGATTCGAGGCTTCCTCGGCGCCAGCGTTGCCCTCACGCTCGCAGCCCTCGCCTGGGGTTTCGTGAATTTCGGAGTACTCCTGTGGTTACCCAGCGCTCTGGTCGCGGAAGGGCGTAGCGTCGGGGTGGCCAGTACCATCATCGCCCGGTCCACTCTCATCGCGGCACCGACCGTCATCGTCGCGGCCTATCTCTACAGCGCGTGGAGCACCAAGTGGACTGTGCTTGCGGCCATCGCGATCACCACGCTCGGCCTATTGGCCCTGATGTTGCGCGGCATGGGAACCTTTCCGCTGCTCTCCAACCCAATCGTTTCTTTGTCTCTTCTCATCGTTGGATCAAGCGGTGTCATCTCGACCCTACTGCCGTATGCCGCCGAAAGCTATCCGGTCGGGATCCGCGGCCGCGCCACCGGCTGGGTCGCCGGTTGGAGCAAGATCGGGGGCCTGGTCGCGCAGGGTCTGAGCGCATTGGCACTCGTACCGGCGCTGGGCCTTGCCGCCGCCGCGGTGGCATTGCCCGCGGGACTGTCGCTGCTGTTGATCTTGATCTTTGGCCGCGAAACTCGCGGCCGGGATTTGCGCGAGCTCGAGGGCAGGCGCCGCACACCCGCGTACGATCGCTGAAAAATCGCGATGAGCATGGCGGGAAATCTCCCCACTCCTGGTTAGAGTAACTGGGGGATGGATATGGGATCGCCCCCAGCAACCAACGGAGGCGCCAGGCCACCATGATTTCCGAGTCGCCCGTGATCGGGCCCGAAACTCTAAAAATCGGCGCCAAGCGCTATTTCTTCGTGGCGATGGCGGCCCTGGTGATTCTCACGGTTTTCGCAGGGTTTGCGCCGAGTTTCTATCTGCGAAGTTCGTTCCATCCAGATCACGAACTGTCGATTCTGCTGCACGTCCACGGGCTGGTATTCAGCGCCTGGATCATTCTTTTTTTAGTCCAGACGATCCTGATCGCAAAGGGATCGCGCAGCCTGCATCAGCGGTTGGGCTGGTTCGCCCTCGGCGTCGCGGTGACCATGCTGCTACTCGTGGGGGCAGCGACAGCGGAGCAGATGCGCCGCGGTGTGCCGATCGAGGAAGCTGCCACCGACATATCGCTCAATCTGTTTGGCGCCGTCATGTTCGGGGTGCCTCTCGTCGCCGCGATCTACTATCGAAAACGGCCGGATTGGCACAAACGCTTCATGCTGTGCGCCACACTGGGGTTGTTGGGAGCGCCGATACTGCGCCTAATTCTGCTGACCACCAATCTTGAGTTTCCAACAGCCATCATTTTGGGAGCGGTGGCCGGCGATTTGTTTTTCTTGCCATGTTTTGCCTACGACCTGTTCACTCGCGGCAGAATTCATCGCGCCTTTACTTACGTATTGGCGCTGTTCATCGTCAGTCAAATCGCCATGATGAGCATCTTGTCCTGGCCTCCGTGGCTCGCCTTCTCGCGGGGCGTGCAGCAGCTTCTCAGCTAGCCGCGCTGCCCCGGCCGCGACGCTCACGGCCCTGCCGCTTATACCGTGTAGCGGCTCACCACGTTCTCGAGATACTCCTGCCGCCCGGACTTCGGCACCGGCGAGACATTGTCGGCGACCGCCGCGTCCGACACCGCCGCCAGCGTGCTGCGGCCCTCCAGCATATTGCGCGCGGCAATGGTGTGCCAGCCGGCGTAGCGCTGTTCGACAAACGCGGCCAGTTCGCCGCCTTCGAGCATGGCGGCCGCGCCGAGCAATCCTCGCGCGAGAATGTCCACGGCGCCGATGTGACCGTAGAACAGGTCGGCGGGATCGATACTTTGGCGGCGCACCTTGGCATCGAAGTTATTGCCGCCCGTGGTAAAGCCGCCGCCCTTGAGCACGTAGTAAAGCGCCAGCGTGATTTCGCGCAGATCGTTCGGAAACTGATCGGTGTCCCAGCCGTTCTGCGGATCCCCGCGGTTCATATCGATCGAGCCGAAGATGCCGTAATCGATCGCCATGGCAATTTCATGCTCGAAGCTATGGCCGGAGAGCGTCGCATGGTTCGACTCGATGTTGACCTTGACCTCTTTCTCCAGCCCATGGTGCAGCAGGAAGCCATAAATCGTATCGACATCGAAATCATATTGATGCTTGGTCGGCTCATGGGGTTTCGGCTCGATCAAAATCGCGCCCTTGAAGCCGATCTTGTGCTTGTGCTCCACCACCATGGAAATAAACCGGCCGAGCTGGTTCTTTTCCTGGCGCAGGTTGGTGTTGAGTAGTGTGTCGTAGCCTTCGCGTCCGCCCCAGAGCACGTAGTTCTCGCCGCCTAGATGCAGCGTCGCCTCGAGGCAGTGGCGCACCTGCGTGGCGGCGAAGCGAAACACCTCGGGGTCGGGGTTGGTGGCGCCGCCCGCCATGTAGCGGGGATGGCTGAACAGGTTTGCAGTTCCCCACAGCAACTTGATCCCGGTGACCGCCATCTTGGCCTGGATCTTATCGACCATGAGCAGAAAGTTTGCGACGTGTTCGCGAATGGTTTGCGCCTGCGCCATGACATCGACGTCGTGGAAGCAGAAGTAGGGCAGACCTAAGCGCGTGAGGAATTCGAATGCTTCGTCGAGCTTGTGATCGGCGGCGGCCTGATTCAACGGCCCGCCGTGCCAGGGCCGCTTGAACGTACCGGCGCCGAAAATATCGGTTCCCTCCCAATTGAAGCTGTGCCAGTAGCACACGGCCATGCGCAGATGCTGCTCCATAGTTTTGCCCGCGACGACGCGATTCTTGTCGTAATAGCGGTATGCCAGCGGGTTTTGGGATTGCGGGCCTTCGTATTTGATCGGGGCGATGTCGCCGAAATATGAGCGCTTCAAGGGCGTGTCTCCGAAAATAGGCTTTTGAGGTTTTGGTAAAGCGCGCGATAACGGCGCAATGATTCCGAGTACCGATCGGCCAGCCGCTCGTCGGGCTCGGCCACGTGCAAAATGGGCGGCGGCGTGCAGACATCTTCGATGCTGGCATTTTCTTTGCCCATGCGCGCGAGCCGCGCGGCGCCATAGGCGGGGCCCACCGCGCCGCTGTCGCGGTAGGTCAACGGCCGGCGCAGCACCGAGCTCAAGACTTTGCCCCAGTACAGCGAACGGGCGCCGCCGCCGATCACCGAGATCGAGTCGATTTCGGCGCCGCTGGCGAGCAGTGCGTCCATGCCGTCGCGAAATGCGAACGCGACGCCTTCCAGCACCGCTTGCGCGATGTGCGCCGGGGAGGTTTCCTGAGTCAAGCCAAACAGCACGCCTTGCGCGTTCGGATCATTGTGCGGCGTGCGCTCGCCCGACAAATAAGGCAGGAAAATCTCCGCGTTGCTCGGCTTGCTGCGCGCTTCCGCCGCGGCGAACAGCGCGCTGGCCGTCCCTAAGCCGCACAGGCGCGCGGCCCAATCGACGCAGCTCGCCGCGCTCAAGATCACCGACATCTGGTGCCAATGCTTCGGCACCGCGTGGCAGAAGGTGTGCACGCCGCCGGCCGGATTCGGCCGATACCCATCATTCGCAAGAAACAGCACGCCCGAGGTGCCGAGCGACAAGAAGGCTTCGCCCGGGCGCACCACGCCGACGCCGATCGCGCCCGCGGCATTGTCGCCGCCGCCGGCGATGACCGGTACGCGCGCCATGCCCCAGGCTTCCGCGATTTCCGCACGCAGCTCGCCGGTAATTTCGTTGCCTTCAGATAGCGTGGGCATGTTCGATTCATCAAGACCGGTGCCCGCGAGCATGGCTGGCGACCAGCGCCGCTGTGCAACATCCAGCCACAGCGTCCCCGCGCTATCCGACATGTCGGAGGCCGTCTCGCCGGTCATTCGCAGCCTGACATAATCCTTCGGCAGCAGCACCAGCGCCGTCTCGGCGAAAATCTTTGGTTCGTGCCGCCGCACCCACAGCAGTTTCGGCGCCGTGAAGCCCGGCATTGCCCGGTTGCCGGTGATTGCCGTCATCTCCGGCACGGCGGCTTCGAGCTCGGCGCATTGTCCGGCGCTGCGTCCGTCGTTCCACAAAATGGCGGGGCGCAGGACCCGTTGTTGTTTATTGAGCAGCGTGGCGCCGTGCATTTGGCCCGTCAACCCAATAGCGCGCACGGCTTTACGCGCCGGCAAGCGCAAACCGCTTACCGCGTCATTTGCCGCGGACCACCAATCGGCGGGATTCTGTTCCGACCACAGCGCGTGAGGCCGCGAGACGCTAAGCGCTGAGCTGGACTGATCGACTACACTGCCCGTGTCGTCAACCACAGCTGCCTTGACCGCCGAGGTGCCTATGTCGATGCCTAGATACATCCGTTGAATCCGCCAGCCCTGGGAAATATTTCTGTTTGAAAAATACGGTAGCGCTATCATTCTATGCCCGTTTTGGGTGATAGCACCAATAAAAGAACGCAATTGAGGCCAGGGCGCGCTGCGTGCCTTGTGGGAGAAAACAGATTGAGCGACCAACGCGACGCAAGCATCAACTTGCCGCTGATCGCGGCCATCGTCGGAGTCGCCACCATCGGCGGTTTCATGTTTGGCTACGACAGCGGCGTCATCAACGGCACCCAGGAAGGGCTCAAGAGCACCTTTAACTTGAGCGAGGCCTGGCTCGGCATCACCGTGAGCGCTTTGCTGCCGGGGTGCGCAGTCGGCGCTTTTGTTGCAGGGCGCTCGGCGGACCGATGGGGGCGCAGGCGGGTGATGCTGGCGGCGGCGGCGCTGTTCATTTTGAGCGCACTGGCCTCGGGTGCGGCCGCGTCCGCGGTGATGATGATCGTGGCGCGATTTTTCGCGGGCGTCGGCGTGGGCGCCGCGAGCGTGCTATCGCCGGCCTACATCAGCGAAGTGACGCCGGCGAGCATGCGCGGTCGCCTGTCCAGCGTGCAGCAGGTCATGATCATCGCCGGCCTCACGGGCGCGTTCCTGGGTAATTATTTCTTGGCGCACGTCGCCGGCCGCTCGACCGACGTGTTGTGGTTGGGCTATGCGGCATGGCGCTGGATGTTTTGGATGCAGGTAATCCCGGCAAGCATCTTCCTGCTGACATTGTTGTTCATTCCCGAAAGTCCGCGCTATCTGGTGGCGCGGGGCCGGCCGGAGGAAGCGCTGGGGGTGCTGACGCGCTTGTTCGGCAGCGCGGCGGCAGCGACGAAGACCCTGGAAATCAAAGGATCCTTGGCTGCGGACCATACTCCGCGCCTGTCGGATCTCATCGACCGCTCCACCGGCCGATGGCGCCGCATCGTGTGGGTCGGCATCGGGCTCGCGACCTTTCAGCAGCTGGTGGGCATCAACGTGGTGTTCTATTACGGCGCCGTGCTGTGGCAGGCCGTTGGCTTCAGCGAGGCGGATTCGCTCAAGATCAATATCTTGAGCGGCACGCTGTCGATTGCCGCCTGCCTGCTGGCCATCTTCCTGATCGATCGCATCGGGCGAAAGCCCTTGCTCATGATCGGCTCGATCGGCATGGCCGTGACCTTGGGGCTCTTGACGATTGCGTTCGCCACCGGGGACTTGAGCGGCGGCACCCTGCACCTGGCGCCCAATGTGGGCCGGATGGCCCTGATCAGCGCCAATCTCTATGTGATATTTTTCAACTTGAGCTGGGGCCCGGTCATGTGGGTGATGTTGGGCGAGATGTTTCCCAACCAGATCCGCGGCTCGGGGTTGGCGGTCAGCGGCGCGGCACAGTGGAGCGCGAATTTCTTGATCAGCGTGAGCTTTCCCGTGCTCGCGAAATACATCGGTTTGCCCATCACCTACGGCTTCTATACCGCCTGCGCGTTCATTTCGATCATCTTCGTGTTGAAGATGGTGCACGAGACGCGCGGCCGGGAATTAGAGGACATGATCGGCTAGCTCGGAGTCGAAGCGACTAAGCCGCGCGCAAAGCGGGTTATCCGCAGCCCAAGAGATCAATCCGCAGCGGCTCTTCTGATATATGTAACGCGATTGGTAGCGCAACCACAAAATGATTGCCAAAGGTAAAAAATAGTGTTTAAGATGGTAGCGCAACCATTAAAACGTAGCGCCGGCTGATAGCGTTAACGATAAATAGATCGAGCTTTGGGGAGTTTCTAATGAGCCGAAAGACACGGCGGAATGCGTCGAAGAACGAGAGCCAAAACCTGACTCTGCGCGCGGCAATCCGCCGCTTGAGTTACGCCAGGATGGGATTGTCGGGCCTGGCGCTCAGCTCGATGGCCTTCGGCGGGCAGGTGTACGCCGCCGACACCACCACGACCACAGCTTCGGATTCTGCGCTCGAAGAGATCACGGTCACCGGCATCCGCGCCTCGCTGCAGCAGAGCCTCGATATCAAGCGCGACTCCTTCGGCATCGTCGACGCGATTTCCGCGGAAGACATCGGCAAATTCCCGGATTCGAACCTTGCCGCCGCCATGGAGAGAGTGCCCGGCGTAACGGTGACCCGCGCGGCAACGACGCTCACCGGCACCGGCGGGACTTCGACCACCGGCGACCCGACGCAAATTACCGTGCGCGGCTTTGGTCCGCAGTTCAATGAAACCCTGTTCGACGGCCGCGAGGTGCCAACCGCGATTGGCAATACCAGTCGTGGCTTCGACTTCGGATCAATCGGCTCCGAGTTCGTCAGTCAAGTGGACGTATTGAAGACCCCCGACGCCAGCCTCTCGAGCGGTGCAATCGGCGCGACCATCAATATCAAGTACCCGAAGCCTTTTGATCACCCCGGACTGCAATTGGCGGGCTCGCTTTCGGGAACCGATACAACCGGAGATAACAAGGCCACGCCGAACGGGAGTCTCTTGTTCAGCGACACTTTCGCTGACGATCGCTTCGGTATTTTGGTCGATGCGGGCTATGCGGACACCAAGGTGCGCGCCAATCACCTCAATATTCAAGGTTGGGAGGGCGGGCGCGGCGATGGGGTCCTCGGGGTTTCCGCCGGCACGGGGTTGTCGCCATGTCAATTGGCCGGCGCTCCGGCCTGCACGAGCCCGCCCGGCACAATTACCAACCCTTCAACCATCAAGGATTGGTTCATCCAGGACTACGGCATCTATCAGGAGCACACCGACGATCAGCGCGTCGGCGGCCGGTTCGTATTGCAGGCCAAGCCGATCGACGGCTTGGAGATGACGCTCGACGATAACTTCGCCAAGGAAACACTGGTCCAACAGCAGCAGGGTTTCAGCGCCTGGTTTAACAACAATGGATTGATGGATGTGACGCAGGCGGCCGACGGCACCGTGACGAGTTTTGCGCAGCCGGGTACGCCCACCGATTTTCAGGCGCAGATCAACCAGTCGGTGACGACGACCAACACCCTTGGCTTCAACGTGAAATGGGATGCGACCGCCCATACCTCGTACATGTTCGACGCCTACAACGCCGTCGCCAAGCTCAATCCCGGCAACCAAACCAGTTTGGATGCGGACATTGGCTATGGGAACGGCCCCAACTCCAACTCGATGGGTATCGTCGTCCCCGGCGGCAACAACCTGCCCTATCCGACGGGCTTTGGGCCGGGCGGTAACGCCGCGAACTTCGCGAACCCCGCCTACATCGGTTCGCACGTACTGGTGGAGTCTTACAACCAGAATACGGACACCATCGACCAATTGAAGCTGGAAGGTAGCTGGCACAACGATACGGTCAAATTCAAGTACGGCGTGCAGTACACCCATGACGATGAGGCGCTGCGCGCATTTACCGATTTACCGTACACCTGGCAGATGTATGCGGGCTACGGACCGCCCCCGGTTGGCTCCGGCGGTGTCGCACCGATCCCGGCGAACTTGATATCCAACACATTCGGCACAGGCTCGAATTTCATCAACGGATGGGGAAACGGCGCCAATCTGCCGCCCAATATTATCGCCGCCAACGGCTATGCGATATTGAACTACCTGCAGGGATTGAATGGCGCGGGGATGAACCAGAACAACCCCAATACCGTCCCCCCGACCGTTGTATGCACCAACTTGCAGGGCCCCACGCCATGCACCGGCAAGTACATCATGTACCAGAACCTCGGCGCGTCCCAGGACATTACCGAGAGCACCGTGTCGCCCTATTTGAGCATGTCGCTGAACGAGAAGATCGAGGACATGCCCTTGAAAATTAACTTCGGAGCGCGCATCGAGTCCACGCACGTCATTTCGGCCGGCGTCTCCACCTTGCCGACGGGTCAATTGACCATCGTGCCTACTGATCATACTGCGTACAATTTCAATTCCACTCTGCCCGTCCCGGTCAGCACCGAGAGCAACTACCGCTATCTCCTGCCGAACTTGGATCTGGGCTTATACGTGCTCGACAACCTCAAGGTCCGCTTCGATGCCTCGCGTACCTTGACCCGTGCGCCATTGAGCGATCTCACGCCGGATCTCATTGTCCCGTCGGGTCAGCGCGTGGGAGGTCTCACGGCCACCGGCGGCAACCCGACTTTGCTGCCGTATCTTTCCGACAATGTGGATCTCGGTGCGGAGTGGTACTACGCGCAGAACTCCTACGTGTCGGTGGATGCCTTCGTCAAGGAAGTGACCAACTTCGTTGTGGGCGGCACGATTTCACAGCAAATCAACAACGTGACGCTGCCCAGCGGCGCGCCGGCGCTTTTCAGCGTCACCTCGCAAGTCAACGGCCCCTCGGCCGAGGTCCGCGGCATCGAATTGGCATGGCAGTACACGATCGGCGATAGCGGCTTCGGGTTCCAGACCAACGCCACGTTCGTCAGCACGAACAAGCCGTATGACCCCAACAATCTCAGTCAGTCCGGCTTTGCGGTGACGGGTTTGGCCAATTCTTACAACTTCGTACCGTTCTACGACAAGTACGGCTTCCAGGCGCGTGTCGCGGTCAATCATCAAGCATCGTTCCTGAATAGTTTCGGTCAAATTCAGAACGGCTCAGCGTTCGGCACCGAGCCCACCTTCGTGAATGCCACCACCTATGTGGACTTCAGTACCAGCTACGAAATCAACAGGCACTTCAGCATCTATTTCACGGCTCTGAACCTCACCGATCAGGTCTACAGCACGCATGGCCGCTTCTCAGAGCAAATCCTGGACGTGGTCGACACCGGCCGGCAATTCACGCTCGGGATACACGCCAAGCTCTAACATCAGAGCGGAACAAAGGGCCGCCTTCTTCAGGCGGCCCCCTGCAGCGAGCGCGACCGCGACCGCGCCGCGTTCGTGGGATAATTGCGCATGACCCAACCCATTCAAAAGGTCGTGATCGTCGGGGGCGGCACCGCCGGATGGCTGACCGCGGGCATCATTGCGGCGCGTCATCAGGGGCGGATGAAGGCGGGCTTTTCGGTGACGCTGGTCGAATCGCCCAATATTCCCATTATCGGCGTGGGCGAGGGCACCTGGCCGACGTTGCGATCGTCGCTCGAGAAGATGGGTATTTCCGAAACCGAATTCTTCCGAAACGCCGATGCCGCCTTCAAGCAGGGCGCGAAGTTCGCTCGATGGACCACCGGCGCCGACAGCGACTACTACTACCATCCGCTGATGCTGCCGCAAGGCTTTACCCAGCTAAATCTCGTGCCGCACTGGCTGCGCAACGATCAAGGACGAAATTTCAGCGATTCGGTTTGCCCGCAAGAGCAACTCTGCGAGGCGGGGCTGGCGCCTAAAATGATCACCACGCCGGAGTACAGGGCGGTCGCCAATTACGCCTACCATCTCGATGCCGGTAAATTTGCGCCCTTCCTGACCAGGCACTGCGTCGAAAAATTGGGTGTCCGCCACGTCCTGGCCGATGTCCTGGCCGCGAATCAATCCGAGTCAGGCGACATTAAGAGCGTGGTCACAAAACAAGCAGGCGAGATTGCCGGCGACCTGTTCGTCGACTGCAGCGGATTCTCATCACTGCTGCTCGGCAAGACCTTGGGCGTGGGCTTCAAGGATTGCAGCGACGTCTTGTTTTGCGATACCGCACTGGCGTTGCAAATACCCTACGACACGCCCGATGCGCCCATGGCCTCGCATACCATCTCGACGGCTCAAGCAGCGGGCTGGATCTGGGATATCGGGTTGCCGACGCGCCGCGGCACCGGGTATGTCTATTCGAGCCGCCATAGCAGCGAGGAGCAAGCGCGCGAGACGCTGCTGCGCTACGTGGGTCCCGAACACAAAGACAAGGTGGCGCGCAAGATCGCCATTCGTTCGGGACATCGAGAGACCTTCTGGAAGAACAATTGCGTCGCGGTGGGACTTGCCGCGGGCTTTCTCGAGCCGCTCGAGTCCTCGGCCATCGTACTCATCGAACTGTCGGCCAAGTTGATCGCCGAGCAGATGCCGGCCTGTCGCGAAGTGATGGATATCGTCGCCGCAAGGTTCAACGACGTAAATCACTATCGCTGGGGAAGAATCATCGACTTTCTTAAACTGCACTATGTGCTCACGCAAAGAACCGAACCCTTCTGGCGCGACAATCTCGATCCGCAGTCGGTCCCCGACCGCTTGAAGAATTTGTTGCAGCTATGGAAATACCAATCGCCGTGGTTCTTCGATGAGTTCGATCGCCTCGAGGAAGTGTTTCCCGCTGCGAGCTATCAATATGTCCTGTACGGCATGGGATTCCGCACCGAAGTGGGACCGATGGACAATGCCGACACCGAGTCGACGGCGGCGCGGCTGTTGCGCGAGAATGCCGCCATGACCAAACAGCTGCGCTCGCAACTCCCTAAGAATCGCGATCTGCTGCGCAAGATTCACGAACATGGCCTGCAGCGCATCTAACACCGGCAGCACGTGGAAATGACCAATATCGTGATTCTCAACAACCTCACTCACCGCGACGTGCGGGTTCAAGCCGAGGCGTCGGCGAAGTTCGGCGACAATCAGCGTTTTGTGCCCGTGGTGATCGCGGAATTTCCGCTCCTGGTAACGCACTATCCGGTGCTATTTTCCAAGGACAGCGAAACCGGCGCATTTTTTTGCGGCGCGATGCTGGGGATCGACGAAGGTGAAAACCTATTTTTGAAGAACGGCAAGGGCCACGAAGGCTATCGCCCTTTGAATCTGCAGCGCGCGCCTTTCTTTGTCGCAGGCGAGGATTTGGCGATCGATCTTGACCACGCGCGCATCGCCACCCACGCGGGACAGGCTTTATTTAATGACAAGGGTGAGGCGACTCCGTATCTTGAAAGCATCAAGGCGGCGTTTCAGCAATTGAAGCCAGGCATCGAAATGACCAAGCGGTTCACCGAATCCCTGTTGAACCTCAATCTGCTGGAGCCGGTCGACATCGTTCTCGGCTTCGACGACGGTTCCAAGCGAAATCTCGTAGACCTCTATACCGTCAATCAAGAGGTCCTGCGGCAGCTGCCTGATGCCTCTGTCCTTGAACTGTTTCGGCGCGGCTATCTGCAATTGATTTATCTGCTCATCGCCTCGCTGAAGCAGATTCCGGTGTTGGCGAAAAAGAAAAACGACCGGTTTCTTGTCGCCTGATTCAGCGGCTGGTGCGTTCCTGTCATGCCTGAGAGTCCGCGAACTATCGACGCTCGAGATCTGAAGGATCCGGAGCAATTCTTGCGCGAAGTAGTAGAACCCTGCCGGCCGGTGGTGCTGCGGGGTCTGGTCACGGATTGGCCCATCGTTGCGGCGGGGCGGCTCTCGCCGTCGGCCGTGCGGGATCATCTTAAACCGCTCGATATCGGCGGTGAAATCGAAGCATTTTTCGGGACTACTGCGATCGCAGGGAAGTATTTCTATACGGAGGATATGAAGGGCTTCAACTTCGAGCGGCGGCGCATGAAGTTTAGCTCGGCGCTCCAGTCGATCGTATCGTCCGTCGTCGCGCCGGGTTCGCCATCGATCTATGTGGGGTCGGTGCCCGCCAACGATTTTCTGCCGGGATTCGCCGCTTCGAATCCGATGCCCTTGTTGAATCCCGGCATCGGTCCGCGGATCTGGATAGGCCATGCCGCGAACGTCTCGTCGCACTATGACACCGTGGACAATCTAGCGTGCGTAGCGGTCGGCACTCGGCGCTTTACACTGTTCGCGCCGCAATTGATTGACAAACTTTACGTAGGGCCGATCGACAACACCATGGCCGGACAACCGGTGAGCCTGGCAGCCTCGTCGGAGCCGGACAAGGACCGGTTTCCTCTCTTCGAGCAGATCAGAGATCATTCGCTGGTCGCGGAATTGGAATCCGGCGATGCGCTCTATTTGCCCAAACTTTGGTGGCACCAAGTCGAATCCAATGCGCCCTTCAATGTGCTGGTAAACTATTGGTGGGATGCGTTCCGCTTAGGTCCCGACGCGCCCTATACCAGCATGCTGCTCGCCATGATCACGATCGCCGAGCGGCCGGCCGTGGAGCGGCAGGCGTGGCAAGCTTTCTTCGATCACTATGTGTTTCGCGGCCAAGGCCACCCGTTGGCGCATCTTCCGGCCGAACAACACGGGATTCTAGGATCGCTCAAAGAGAACTACGGCAAGATTCGCGCGCGCGTGATGCATTTGCTGCGCGGCGGCTAAGTCCCGGGGCTCAGGATGGACCAGAGATGTTGCGTCAGACATTAATAACTCTTCTGAATAGTCGTGTAAACGCCGCGCTCACGGCCGCGGGTTGTGTCGATGCTCCCGCCAATGTTCAGCCTGCGGCTCGACCGGAATTTGGTGACTATCAAGCAAATGGCGTGATGACGGCTGCCAAAGCGCGCCGAATGAACCCACGCACTCTCGCGCAAGAGGTGGTTGAGCGATTGGATTTGACCGGCATAGCGAGCAAGATTGAAGTTGCGGGTGCTGGCTTTATCAATATCACGATCGCCCCGGAATATCTCGCCCAATGTCTGATGTCGGCGTTGGGCCGTGCCGACCTCGCGGTACCGCCCGCGGCGAGGCAGCGAGTCGTCATCGATTATTCATCGCCTAATCTTGCCAAGGAAATGCACGTCGGTCATTTGCGATCCACAATCATTGGCGACTCATTGGTGCGAGTATTGCGGTTTCTAGGGCACGATGTTATTCCGCAAAACCACGTCGGTGACTGGGGAACGCAATTCGGCATGC
>Ga0209330_1000176_pt1 | contig 31612 bp, 27 predicted proteins | sample JacPinW_OM2H0_O3_FD_187969 | JGI IMG/M metagenome (GOLD analysis project Ga0209330, IMG submission 187969) | Forest soil microbial communities from Algoma, Ontario, Canada - Jack Pine, Ontario site 1_JW_OM2H0_O3 (SPAdes) (version 2) | ecosystem: Environmental > Terrestrial > Soil > Boreal... | reverse complement strand
GGAGCCGGCTGGCCCGGCCAAGCCGGGGCAGCGAATATCCGCGCGAACGAGAGCGCTCGGGAAAGATTGGCACGTGCGGATCACGGTTGCGAGCATCGACCCGGACAAACGAACCCTGGACCTGACCACGCAGTTACCGTTCGGCATCACGGTGCACAACCATATCGCGTGTTCGGCGCTGGATAATCAGCATTGCCGCGTGAGCTTTGGTTGAGAGTTCGCAATCTCACCTGGATGGTGGGGATGGATGCTCGAACATTTCGGGAGCCGGCAGCTACACGAGGGAGTAGCGGATTCTCTGGCGCGATTGAAGAAGTCGGCCGAGCGTTCTCAACAAGCAGCGGATAAGTGAGTGTTGAATTATTCAACGAAGCGCGAGCTGGTTCAACAAGTCTTGCGCTGCTTGAATGACTCCAGACGAAATCCCTCTCGCGGCATTCCAAAGGACATCGGCGACGTCTTTCCCCTAGACATTTGGACCCTGATTTGCCTATAAACGATGCGACCGCCCTGGCGGGAAATTTGAGAAAAGGAGAAAAAACATGCCGGCCAAGAAATCGAGCGGCACCAAAAAGACCCGCAAAATGCATGCCGCCAAGAAACTCGAAAGTGTAAAGCCGCTCACCGTTGAGACCAACCTGCTGACGACCAGCATCGCCAGCCCGCCTCAGCCTTCCCATACGGGCGTATACGACGGCAATAGCTTCACTTTAGGGCCCGGAAGTCCCTCCTCCTCGGTAGGCGGCCCCGGAGCCTCAAGTAGCACTATTCCGACTCAAATCATAAGCCCCGGCAAGCTGCCCAAGCCCTAACGCCTGACAGTCGTCGAAAGCCCAGCTTGCCGCCGTCGACGCTCTGCCAGCTGCAAATCGGGCTCTGTGTGAGCACTTTGCAAGTCTTCAGGAGAGTTGTGATTAGAAGGCCCGTTCCCGAAACGGGAACTGCGATTTTTAGGGTTTTGAGTGGTGTCGACCTCGGTGAGGTCGGTCGAAAGGAAAGAGAAATGCCCGGCGAGCGCGCTCCGAAGAAATCTTGGACGGGAAGGATTTAAGGGCGCAAGGTCAAAACCCGGACCCTTCAGACAGCGAAGGAATCCGGCACCCCGCGGGTTTCAATCGTGGTTTAAGCGCACTCCGGAGCCGCGCGGAAGGGTTGTCCACCCGCCCATCCGCACCATCATCGTCATTTCCTCGGGGTTTGGACCTACCGCGACTGGCCCCATTGCGGGCTCCACAGTCCGCGCGCCGAGAGGACAATGGAGAAGAGTGCGGTCACGCCGAGCGCGATGAGCGTCCAGACGAAGAAAAAGCCTCCGCTGGAATTGGCGATGCCGCTGGCGACGCCGACACCCTTCCCCTTCATGTGGATAACGGGGACGGCCAACAAAAGGAGCGACCCGAGGAGGATGATGACGTACCCCGATCGCCGTTCGGCGAGCACCAGAGTTCCGTAAAGCAAGACGACAAGGATGGGCACAGCAGTGAGGCTTGAGAGCCCTCCCGGCTCCAGCCCACGGACGATGTCACCCACCAGGTGAAACGTCATGAGGAGGATCGATAGTAAAGATGCAATGGTTAACATATCGCTGCGTTTCAATTGATATTCTCCTTGTTAGCGTTTATCAGGACTTATCGGAAGCAATTACAAATCGCAAGATGGCCAGGCGGCAATCAGGAATTTGCTCGTCCGTTTACCGCTTGAAGGAATAATAAATGACGTACAGCCAACTCAAGATGCCGTGAAGAATCATCCACAGGATGGAATGATTGACGCTCCACGAAATCGTGATGGCAAGCATGCTCCCGAAACCCCAACAACCAACGCCCGCCGACCCGCCTCTATTTTCCATTTCAACTCCCATATGGCGACGCTGGTGCTAAGCCCGAATCGTCGCTGCAACGCCACGACGACGCAAACCAGCGCTGCGCAGTATACGGCTGGCATTGAGAAAAAGACTCATCTGAGAGGCGAATTTCGGTGCCACCAAATCCTCCGGGTTGGCGGTCCGAGTCCTTGCATTCCCAGTTCTGACTTCCTATCATTGCGGCGATGAAGAGTCTGTTCAGGACGCGCCCCGATCGACGCAACGGGCAGGGCAATGAGCAGGGCAACGAGTGTCGCGGGGTCCTTGGTTTTCCAGCTTTTGTCGCGGCGCACTTTCCAACCTTTTCATCCGGAGGAACGAAGGGTCTCTTCGCAGATCCACTTCAACGCTTCGATGCGCAGCGGGCAGCTTTTCCTTTCCTCGCAGATCCACGTCAGCGCTTCGGCGAGCAGGAAGCCGCGTAATGCCCCTAATTCGTCCCTTCGATAATTCCGCGATCGAGCGCGGCGCGGACGACATCGCGCGGTACTTGAACCGGCCGCAATCGCTGCTTCACACGCTGCGCGCTACCGTCGATAAATGGCCGAGCAAGGAAGCTCTCGTCGAATTGGGCGGCGAGCGAATCAATTACACGCAGCTCTGGGACCGTTCCGCTCGCGTGGCCGGCGGCTTGCGCGACATGGGAGTACAGCGCGGCGACCGCGTCGCGATCCGCCTCGGCAACAGCATAAATTGGTGCACAGCTTTCTTCGGCACTCTGATGGCGGGAGCGGTTGTCGTCCCCGTGAATACGCGCTTTTCCGAATCGGAAGTGGCGTTCGTTGTCGCGGACTCGGGCAGCAAAGTCGTCATCATGCCGGACACGCCGTTGCCGGACGCCGCGCCTTTCGTTACAGACGATCTGAAGCCGCAAGATCTCGCCGCCATTTTTTACACCAGCGGCACCACCGGATTTCCCAAGGGCGCGACAACCTCGCACGAAGCTTTCCTCGCGAACATCGAAACCTGCCGGCGCATCAGCAATCTGCCTTTCGACGGCAGCAGCCGCACTCTGATTTCCGTGCCGCTGTTTCACGTGACCGGGTGCAACAGCCAGTTGTTGCCTGGGTGCGAAGGCGGTGCCACCACCGTAATCATGCCGGTGTTTGACGTAAAACTTTTCCTTCGCACCATCGTCGAAGAGCGCCTGAATATTCTCACCACGGTGCCCGCCGTGTATTGGCTGGCGATGAACCAGCCGAACTTCGGCGAAGTCGACACGTCCGCGATCAAGTGGTGTTCTTACGGAGGCGCGCCGATGCCTCCCGACCTCGTGGCGAAAATCACGGAGGCGTTTCCGAACGCGCGGCTCGGCAACGGATTCGGACTCACCGAATGCTGTTCGGTAGCCACTTTTCTGCCGCACGAATATTCCAAGCTGCGTCCGGAAACGGTCGGCTTTGCCGCGCCGGTGGTCGATCGGAAGCTGGCGGATGTCGATCCGCACACCAACGTAGGCGAGCTGCTGATTCGCGGTCCCAATGTCAGCCTGGGCTACTGGAAGAATCCGCAAGCTACTGCGGAGACGTTCGTGGACGGCTGGCTGCACACCGGCGACATGGCGCGGCTCGACGAAGAAGGGTTCGTGCAGATAGTCGACCGCAAGAAAGACATGGTGAATCGCGGCGGCGAAAATGTTTACTGCGTGGAAGTGGAAAACGCGCTGGCGGCGCATCCCGCCGTCTTCGAAGTGGCCGTCACCGCCGTTCCAGACAAAATGATGGGCGAAAAAGTGGGCGCCGTGATCGTTCCGAAGCCGGGACAGACGCCGGACATCGCCGACATTCTGGCCTTTGCGCGCACGCAGCTCGCGGATTTCAAAGTCCCGCAATATATGATCCTGCGCATGGAGGCGCTGCCGCGAAATCCGGGCGGCAAAGTCATAAAAAAGCAGCTTCGCGAGAAAATCGACTGGGGCAAGCAAGTATGCTAGCGATCTTCATCTCCTGTGATTCGCGTTCGCGTGTGTGTTGAGCCACGCGGAGGCGCGCGAGAAGGGAACTCGCAAGAGATTCTGACAATCGGTTCTTTTTACTGGGGCAACTAGTGGTCCAAGCATTACAAGATCGCGTGACTGGCGGCGTGGGCTCTCATTCGGCGGCGATGGTTGCGGTGATCGCGTGTTCTCTCTTTACGGACTACTTCCTCTACGGGATATTGTTTCCGCTCGCCGCGCACTCGCCGGTGACCATGCAGGGCGCAGGACAGTCAGCGTTGCTGTACGGAGCGTACGCGGCCAGCGTCCTTCTCGTGACGCCTCTGTTTGGTTATTACGGCGATCGCATCGGCGGCCGCACGACTATGTTGTGCGGACTCGCGTTGGGCGCATGCGCTACGCTGCTTTTGGGCCTGGCGTCGAACTTTTCGGTTTTGCTGGTTGCAAGATTTTTTCAAGGAGCGGCCTCGGCGGCGCTGTGGACTTCCGGCCTTGCTCTGATCGCGACCCACTATGCGGAAAAACGAGTGCAGATGCTCGGATACGCATTTACCGGCGGGACGTTCGGCTCAGTGATCGGCCCCATCGCGGGCGGGTTTCTCTTTCACGCCGGAGGTTATCGTCTACCTTTTCTTCTCACCGGCATCCTCTTTGTGATCGACGCTGCTTTGATCGCCATCCTTCTTCCCGCAAAAGGCGACGCGCAGAGTGCAACCGCAAGTATCCGCACGTTTCTTTTTGACAAGGCTGTGATTGTGCCGGCGCTGGCAGTAGCCTTAGCCGCATTTTCTGTCGGCATCATCGAACCGCTTTTGCCCGGGCGTCTGGCGAGCTCTGGCGCGACTTCGATGGCCATCGGCATCATTTTCACTATTTCAACCTTGGTGTACGGCTTTAGCGCTCCGGTCGTCGGCCGCGTTTCTGAACGGTGGCCGGTCCCAAGAGTGATCGTGCTCGGCACTATCGCGATGGCAGCCACGCTGCCTTTGCTGGCGGCGGTGAAGGGAGCTGTCCTGGTTTGCATCGCGCTGTCGCTTGTAAACATTTCGTTCGCATTCATGCTCAATCCGGCTGCGGCGGAACTTGCAAACGCGGTCGATCGGGCGGGGATGTCCTGTTACTCCGCGGTTTACGGTGTCTACAACATTTGTTATTCCGTCGGGATGCTGGGAACGGCAGCGCTCGCTTCCACCGCGGCTCGCCGGCTGAGCTTTTGGGGCGTGCTGCTGTGTGCCAGCGCAATCTTACTGATGTCCATTCCAATTCTTACGAGGATGATGTCTCCGCCGGAGCACGAACAGGCAGCATCACGCGGATGATGAGGGCGGCGATAGTTTGCGGCGCAAAACGGTTTCAGATCCATACGCATCGTATGCAAAGGAGATAAGCCAATGACCTACATAAACGACAATCCCGAAAGTTTGCTTGCGGCGCTCGATCGCGGCGAGTCACTTCCGGCGCATTGGTATACCGACCCTTCAATCACCACGGGCGAAATCGAGAACATCTTTCGCAAAAGCTGGAACTACATCGGACCGGCAAAGGAACTTGCGAATCGCGGAGATTACATCACAGGGTACGTGGGAGAAGTTCCCGTGGTGGTCATCCGCAATGAATCCGGTTTGGCAGGTTTCGTCAACGTATGCCGGCACCGCAGACACGAGGTTATGAAAGGCCGCGGCAACTCCAAAATCATGCAGTGCGGCTATCACGCCTGGACTTACGATCTCGCCGGGTGCTTGAAGGGAGCGCCGCGCTCTGCTGCCGAACCGAATTTCAAGCTTGCAGACTATCCGCTGCTGCCCATTCGAGTGGAATCGCTCGGTCCATTCGTATTTGTGAACATCGACGCGCACGCAAAGCCTCTCGCGTCATATTTCGCGGATCTGCTGAAGATCGTGGAAGGCAGCGGAGTCCATTTGGAGAGTCTCGAGCTCTACAATCGCGAGGAATGGAACGCGAATGCAAACTGGAAAACCATGCTCGAAAACTACCTCGAGTGCTATCACTGCGCGGTTGCGCATCCCGGTTTCAGCGCGGCGATCGACGTGAAACCGGAAAATTATGACCTCACCATGCACGGATGGTTCGCCAGCCAACTGGGAGATGTGCGGCAATCGGCGCTTGAAGGGAAGAGCTCCATCAAGATTTACGACGTGCGCGGCGAAGTGACGCAATCGCAATATCATTTGTTGTGGCCCAATATCACGATCAACATCAATCCCGGATTCCCTAATCTCTCGATCGACGTGTGGGTTCCGGACGGCCCGAACAAAGCCAAAGGATTTTCCGAACAATATTTCGGGCCGGGCGTCACGGAGAAATTCGCGACGGACCTCATTGCGTTCAACAAGCAAGTGGGTCACGAGGATGACGTTCTCACGAATTCCGTTCAGCGCGGCCTTCTGGGCGGCATCCCGGATCGAGGACGCTTCTTAACCAATAGCGAGCACCTCTGCATCCATTTCCAGAGGCTGGTCGTTCAAGCGCTAGCAGGGGACGCCGCTCCATTGACGCACGCTGCAGCCGCGTCGGGGGTTCCGGTTTCGAGCAAGATCAGCGTAGCCCCCACCGCTTCGGCGACCGCGGAATCCGATCGCAGTTCTTAAGGCATAATATTGGCTGAAGAGGGGAGGCGACATGGAGGCACTCCTTCAGGACTTGCGCTATGCGCTGCGAATGCTGGCGAAGTCGCCGGGATTTACGGCCATCGCGATTTTGACGCTGGCGCTGGGCATTGGCGCGAACACGGCGCTATTTTCCGTGGTCAACGGCGTTCTGCTGAACCCGCTCCCGTACCCGCACTCCGGCCAGCTCGTCACGGTCTATGGAAAAACTCCCGGGTTCGCTCGAGCTTCCATCTCCTACTTGAATTTCCTCGATTGGCAGCGTGGCACGCAGACGTTTTCGTCGATGGCGCTGTATCGCAACGAGCCTTACAACTTAACCGGCACGGGCGAAGCGGAACTCGTCGGCGGCTCGATGATTTCCGCGGACTTTTTCCCGACGCTCGGCGTGGTGCCCGCGCTCGGCCGCAACTTCCGCAGCGATGACGATCGCGCGGGCGCGGCGCCCGTGGTGATGCTGGGCGGAGGGCTCTGGAAACGCAAATTCGGCTCTTCGCCGGATGTGGTCGGGAAATCGATCGCCTTGAACGGCGCGTCGTACACGATTGTGGGCGTCGTTCCACCAAGCTTCAACTTTTACGGCAGCGAGCGGGATCTTTACACTCCCGCGGGCCAGTGGACCGATCCATCTTTCCTGGATCGCCGCATCGAGGTGAGCGCGCACGCAATTGGACGCTTGAGGCCGGGCGTAACGCTCGCGCAGGCGCAAGCGGACATGGATCGCGTTTCGGAAAATCTCGCGGCGGCATATCCGGAGGCGGACAAGGATATCGGCCTCAATCTCGTTTCGATGAAACAGGACATCGTAGGCAACGTCCAGCCATTCCTGATCGTGCTTCTCGCGGCGGTGGGATTTCTGCTGCTGATCGCTTGCACGAATGTTGCGAATCTGCTTTTAGCGCGGTCGATGGGCCGCTCGCGCGAGTTTGCAATTCGCGCGGCGCTGGGCGCGAACCACGGGCGAGTGATTCGCCAACTTCTGACCGAAAGCATCCTGCTCGCGGGATTGGGCGGAGCGCTGGGAATCTTGCTGGCGTCCTGGAGCACAAAAGCGGTGCTTGCCAGTTTGCCCGGAGCCTTGCCGCGCGCCGGCGAAGTCTCGCTCGATTCGCGCGTGCTGATTTTTACCATGGCGCTGTCGCTGTTCGCCGGAATCGTTTTCGGACTAGCGCCCGCGCTGAAAACTTCGCGCGTGAATTTGCAGGAAATACTCAAAGAGAGCGGAGGTTCGGGAGGAGGCCGGCAACGTCTGCACGGAGTTTTCGTGGCCGTGGAAGTAGCGCTGGCTTTGGTTTTGCTCGTGGGCGCTGGACTTATGGTTCGCAGCCTCGCCGCGCTTTGGCGCGTCGATCCCGGATTCAATCCCAGCCACGCAATCACTTTCGTTTTGTCTCTGCCTGCTGATCCCAACACCAGCTCCGCCGAAACGCGCGCGCGTCTCCGCTTGTTCGACCAAAAAATGAAAGACATTCCGGGGGTAAAAGCCGTTTCGGTCACGCTCGGCTCGCGTCCCATGATCCACAATTCCACGGAGGTTTTTTGGATTGAAGGCCAGCCCAAGCCTGCCAACCAGCACGACATGCATCAGGCATTGTTTTATCTCGCCGAACCCGGTTTTCAGAAAGCCATGGGAGTGACGCTCGAGCGCGGCCGCTTCATCACGCCGCAGGACGACGAGCACGCGCCGGTAGTCGTGGTGATCGACGACGTTTTCGCGCGCACTTATTTCCCTAGCGAGAATCCCGTAGGGAAGCGGATCAATCTCGCCACCTTCAACGTGCAAGCGGAAATCGTGGGCGTGGTCGGCCACGTGAAGCAGTGGGGGCTCGACGCCGATCCGAAAGCGGCGATCGAGGCGCAGTTCGATTACCCGTTCATGCAGGTTCCCGAGAAGCTTATGCCGCTGATGGCAACTGTGGTGGCGGTCGTGCTGCGCACTGAGGGCGATCCCACTGCGGTGATGGGTGACGTTCGCCGCGCGGTGGCGGAAATCGATTCTCGCGAAGCGGTATACAACGTTCAAACCATGGACGCAGTTATTTCCAATTCGTTTGCCGCGCGCAGGCTCTCCATGATTCTTCTGGGCATTTTCGCGGCGCTCGCGCTGGTGCTCGCGTGCGTTGGGATCTACGGCGTGATTTCGTATTTGGTCGGGCAGCGCACGCGCGAAATCGGTGTGCGTATGGCGCTCGGCGCGCAACCTGGCGATGTGCTGCGCCTCGTAATCGGGCACGGGACGAAGATGGCGCTGATCGGCGTAACGGTGGGAATCGTCGCCGCGCTGGGGCTGACGCGCCTGATGGCCAATCAACTTTTCGGCGTCAGCGCGCATGACCCGCTGACGTTTGCCGGAGTCGCGGTGCTGCTGGTTATCGTTGCGGCCGCGGCGTCTTACATTCCAGCGCGGCGGGCGATGCGCGTGGACCCCATGGTTGCGTTGCGCTACGAATAATCTTTCGCGGAAATCCGAGTCATCAAGCTTACTTGCTCGCGTCGGTTTGCCCGGCTGCGACTTGGCGGCGGACTTCGTCCATCCAGTTCAGCACCACGGTGGGAGCAGAGGTGGTGATTGCTCTGCCGCCGGCGAATTGGAATACCACCAAGTGTTGGCCATCGGGCGACACGTCATAGGATGTGAACGGAGCGCGCGGCTCGAACCGGCCTGAGTACACCACCTCGGGTTTTCCGGGGTGGAACGAATTCTTGTCCACGGAATACGGCACCGCGACTAGAGAATTGGGCGAAGCCACATAGAAGAGTTCGTGCCCCGTTTTCGACCAGCGTGGTTCCGTACCGCCAGCGGTGGATACTTGCCATTTGCCTCCCGTGCCCGAAAACGGCACCACGTAAACCTGGGGAACACCCGACTCCCAGGAGAAGTACGCCATCCAACGCCCGTCGGGAGAGATCTGCAGCTGAGTGCCTCTTCCGTTGCCGCCCTGCTGAAGAAATCGACGCGGCGCCTCCGGTTTTCCGTTTTCGTCAAGCGCAAGAGTCCACAATTCGCAGCAGGAGCCGTCCTGTTCGGAGAGTTGGAAGAAAGCCAGAGTCTTGCCATCCGGGGACCAGGACGAGGGAAAAGCATTCAGGATGTCATCGGGCGTCAACTCCTGTTCTTCTCCGCTTCCATCGGAACGTTTCCGGTAGACTGCTTGTCCGGTGCCTTTTTTAGTGGTGTGCTGATGCGCGTAAGTGATCCACTCGCCGTCGGGCGACCAGACCGGATATACGGCGCCGGAGGTCCCGGGAGCCAGAGGGGACGTCGTGCCCCGGGCAATATCGCGGATCCATATTCCACTGGTGCTCTGAAACGCAAGGCGTTTTCCGTCCGGAGAGATAGCCGGCGAGGCAGCGTCCGGATGGTCGTCGATCGTCAGCGAGGCTTTCCCCTTGAAATCCATCTCGACAACATTCACATTCTGATTCAAGCTTCCGCCGGCCAGGTAAACTACCGTGCCGTTTCGCGAGACGCTCATCTGCGCCGAGCCGCTGGAAATATCCGTATCCACTCCTTGCAAGATCGGAATCGCTGTCCCGGTTATCTTCAGCTCCTTTGCGTCGAAGGGAGCTGCGAAGACGGTGCCTTGGGACACATAGGCCAAATAGCCGCCCGGGAGATAGCGTGCGAAATACGCATTCTCCACCAGCACCTTAGGGACACCTTTATCGAGCGGTACAGCTTCCACGCGAGCATGCTCGAAAAAGTTATTGTCCGAAGACGCGGTGAAGAGTATCGCCTTTCCTCCGGGCAGAAACTGCGGCCAACGGTGCGTGATATCAGAACGCGCTGCGTCCAGATGCGTGATGGCCTCCGCCTGGCCTCCTGTTGCGGAAACGCGGAAAAGCGGAGTAGTGAATTGCGTTGGGAAGACGATCGTGCCGTCTTCGGACCAGGTTCCCCCGCGATAGCCGGTGACGTCGGCCAGTGCAATCGCCGCACCTCCCCGCACAGAGACCTTCTTCAGTTTTCCATCGCCGAAAAAACCGATCCATTGGCTGTCGGGCGAAAAGAAAGGGTCGCTGGCATCTCCAGCCCCGACGAGCAGCACCGCAACCTTGTTGTCCATTTCGCGTACGTAAAGCTTCGCGACGTTTGAGCCCTGATCTCGCGTGGCGTAAGCCACTCGCGATCCATCGGGAGAAATCGCCATGGCCGGTCCGTCGATTTCGTCCAACTGCTGGTCCGGGGGAATCCACAGAGAAAGCTCGACGGGCTTCAGCGCAGGAAGCTGCGATGCTTGGCGCAGCATAAATAGAGTAAACAGAAGTCCGACGGCAAGCGCCGCAGCCAAAGCCCAGGGCAGAAATCTGCGCCACGATGGCGTGGCGAGTCGTGATGATTCCAAATCAGCTGGGGACGGTGCTACGCGCCACTGGCTCGAGGAACTGCGCGCTGAAATCGCGCCGGATGAACCCGGGACTCTCGCAGCCATCTCGTCAGGCGCGAAGCTCTGGGCTGCAATGCGCCCGCTAGCTGTATCCCGGCTGAGGCGCTTCAGATCGGCGCGCATGTCCGAGGCATTTTGGTAGCGCAGGTCGCGGTCCTTTTCGAGGGCCTTGTTGATAATCTCTTCGAGCTTTGCGGGAATATCGGGGTTCAATCGCACGGGTGCAGCGGGCGCGCGGTTTAGAATCGCGTCGATAATCACGCCGGAAGTCTCACCGCGGAAGGGAACAGCTCCAGTAGCCATTTCGTAGAGGACCACGCCAAAAGAAAATAAATCAGTGCGCGCGTCGAGTTCCTTGCCGCGAACCTGCTCGGGCGACATGTACGCGACTGTGCCCACAGCGACGCCCGGACTGGTGAGGTCTTCGGGGCGCACTCCAGCGGGCATCTGCGCGGCAAGGTTTGCGTCCTGGGTCACCGTTTGTAATGCGGGCCTGCCGACCTGTTTGGCGAGGCCGAAGTCCAGAATCTTTGCGCGGCCGCGCTCGGTGACGAAAATATTTGCCGGCTTGATGTCGCGATGAACGATTCCTTTGCTGTGAGCGGCATCGAGCGCGTCGGCGATGCCGATGGCGAGACCTACCAGAACATCCGTTTCGATGGGATTTCCGGAGATGCGATGCTTCAGCGTGGTGCCTTCCAGAAATTCCATGGCGATAAACGCGTCGCCGTGCTGATCGTCAATTTCGTAAATGGTGCAGATATCCGGATGATTCAATGCCGATGCGGCCTTGGCTTCGCGCTGAAAGCGGCTCAGGGATTGGGGGTCTTTCGCTACGTCGTCCGGCAGGAACTTTAGCGCCACGAAGCGCCCGAGCTTTACATCTTCGGCCTTATAAACGACACCCATCCCGCCGCCGCCGAGTCTTTCGACGATGCGATAGTGGGAGATTGTGCGGCCGATTAACGAGGAGGAGTCCGACATTGAGTGCGCTCATATTAGGTTGGCGCAGAGGGCAAGTCAACGACGGGAACGCGCGTGGATAGCGGCCAGTAATGAAAATCTGTGCGAGGCTCGGTGTCTTCACTACGCGCGATCTCCAAATGTTCGAAGCGCGCTATTAATCGCTCCCGCCCTCGGCATATACTTATGGCCTCGAAGCTCTCGCCGCTTTGAACCTGTCGCGTTGAGGAGTTCCGGTGAAACGCTGGACGAAAATTCTATTAGTAATCATCGGCTTGTTCGTCGTGGTGGTTGTGTCGATCAAGCTATTCGTGCATGCAAACACGTTCCGCCCGGCCATCGAAAAGCAGCTCAGTGCCGCGCTCGGCCGCAACGTCAAAGTGGGGGACTTAAGCCTTTCCGTTCTTCGCGGCAGCCTGGTGGCCGAAGGGCTCAGCGTTGCAGACGATCCCAGCTTCAGCGCGGAGCCGTTTCTGACGGCGAAGCAATTCCGCATCGGCGTCTCGCTGCGGACGCTGATTTTCTCGCAGGAGTTGAACTTGCGCAGCTTTCAGATCGAGGCGCCGCAAATCACATTGATTCGCGCCGCGAACGGCACTTGGAATTTTTCCAGCCTCGGACTCCTCCGGACGTCGGGCGCTCCGGCCAACGCATCTCCGGGAAGTTCAAAAGGATCCGCGCCCGATCTCTCTGACCTTTCCGTCGGCGGCATCGCCATCGAAGACGGCCACGCTGTGATCGTCGGCATGGCTGCGCACAGCCAGCCAATCGTGTGCGACCACGTGAATCTTACGGCCAGCAATTTCTCGTTCCGCTCGCAGTTTCCAATCGGGCTGGATGTAAATCTGCCCGCCGGCGGAACCGTCCAGATAACCGGGCACATTGGGCCGATCAATCGCGACGACCCGGGAGCCAGTCCCGTTGACGTGCAGATTTCCGCAAAGCACCTCGACCCGCTCGCGGCGGGACTGCTCGAGCCAAGTTCCGGCCTGTCGCTGCTAGCCGACGCCGACCTCCATGCCATCTCTGACGGGCAAACGCTTACCACCGGCGGCACAATTAACATGCAGAATCTAAAACTTAAGCCGGGTGCGACCGCTGCATCGAAGGCCATTGACCTCACTTACCGCAGCACGTATCGGCCGAAAGAAAACAGCGGCCAAATCGACGAGGCCAACGTAAAAATCGGCAATGCCACCATGCATGTGAACGGAACGTATAAAGCCAACCCCGCCGACGCCGAAGATGCGGTTGTGAATTTGAAACTCGCGGGGCAAAGTCTGTCGATCGATGAACTCCAGCCGCTGATAACCGCGGCAGCCGTTCGCTTTCCCAATGGCTCGGTGCTGAAGGGCGGAACGCTTTCGATGAACTTCGCCGTCACAGGCCACGCAAAATCGCCGGTGATTACGGGGCCCGTCGCGCTGGACAACGTGCGCCTGGTAGGCTTTGACGTGGGCTCGAAAATTCACGGCATCGCGGCTCTGAGCGGCGTGAAAACGGGAGACACCACAAATTTTCAAAAGCTGCGCTTGAACGTTCGCGTCACCGGCGCGGGCGTGGTGGCCGATAACATCGAGGCGACGATCGAGGGAATGGGCGAACTCTCCGGTAGCGGCACCGTTTCGCCTGCCGATCAACTGGATTTCAATCTCACGGTAAAAAATCCGCCGACTAAAGGAATCGCCGCCAAAGTCGGTGTGGGCTTGCTTTCGAAATTAAACGGCTCGGGCGGCAATTCGGGCAACGGATCGGGTGTGCCCATGCACGTCGGCGGAACGTCCGAGGAGCCTTACATAACCGCTAGCATCGGCGGGGTCGTCGGGAAAACAACTAAATCCATCCTGGGCAAGAAGAACTAGCTCGCGCTGCGCCTCACGTACTCGCAGGATCATTGCTCGCACTTAGCTCGCACCTGGAGAATTATGACCGGCACTATGAAACTCGCAAATCGGACGGCGGTGATCACCGGCGCAGCAAGCGGCATAGGCCGCGCAGTTGCTATTTCGCTTGCGCGCCGCGGCTGCAATCTCGCGCTCGCGGACGTCAACGACGCGGGACTTTCAGAAACGGCGCGTTTGGCACAATCGGCACAAGGGCAGCAGGCGAAATCAGGCGCGCCGTCGAGCGGATTGCTCATCACTCAACATCACCTTGACGTCGCGGATCGTCGCGCCGTAGCAGCGTTTCCACAAGCAGTGATGGCTGCACACCCGGGCGTGGACATCCTCGTGAACAACGCCGGCGTCGCCCTTGGCGGCACGTTCGAAATGGTCACCGAAGAAGACTTTGAGTGGCTGTTCGAAATCAATTTCTGGGGCGTGGTTCGCATGACGCGCGCGTTTCTGCCGCTGCTGAAAAAAAGCGATGACGCGCGCCTGGTGAATCTTTCGAGCGTGTTCGGATTGATCGCGCCGGCCGGGCAAACGTCCTACTCGGCAAGCAAGTTCGCCGTGCGCGGATTTTCGAATGCGCTGCGGCACGAGCTAGCGGGTACGAATGTTGGAGTCACCGTCGTTCACCCGGGCGGCGTGGCAACTTCCATTGCAGACAGCGCGCGCGTTCCGAAGAATATGGCTCCGGAAGAAATCGCGCGGCGTAGAGCTAGCGCGAAAAAAGGGCTGCGGATGCCGCCCGAAATGGCCGGCGAAATTATCGTGAAGGGAATCGAACGCCGCTCGCCGCGCGTTTTGGTGGGCAACGACGCAAGGCTCTTGGCGTTTGTCGAACGCCTGGCGCCCATTTCATACTGGAAAGTCCTCAGCCGGCTGTTTCCCAGGCCGTAGTTGCTTGCCGCTGAAGCGGATCGTGTGGGCTGACATCGGCGGCATAGCCAAGCACTTATTCCGGGCGCAGTCCGCCGCGGCGGACACCCCTACGGAAGACAATTTCGGGACGTTAGCCGGTGTACAATGCCGGTCGCTCTGAGGGTCAGAGCGAAAATCCGCAGTTAATAATGAAGCCTGGGAGATTCACATGAACCCGCTGGATCCGGCGCTGTTTGGCGCGGAGGCGATTTCCGAAGAGACGCGGCGCTTCAACGAAGAGATCGTAAGACTTCTGACGCCGATGCCTGACTGGTGGGTGGTCGGAGCGCAGCCCACTCGCGACGCTCGCGCGCGCGGCGAAGGCGCGTGGCCGCTGCCGCCGAAATCGCCGCGGGCACGCACCATCACTATCGACGGAAAGGGCGGCAAGATTCCGCTGCGCACCCTTGCTCCGCAGGACCCGAAAGGCGTTTATCTGCACATTCACGGCGGAGGAATGGTTCTTGGCGCGGCGGATATGCAGGATCCCATGCTGGAGCGCTTGAACGAAAAGGCGGGACTTGCATGCGTGAGCGTCGACTACCGGCTGGCGCCCGAAAATCCGTATCCCGCGCAGCCGGACGATTGCGAATCGGCCGCTGTATGGCTGGCGAAAAACGCCAAAGCTGAATTCGGCTCGGACGCCCTGGCCATAGGAGGGGAATCCGCGGGCGCCACGCTGGCCGCCGTCACGCTGCTGCGCATGCGCGACCGCCACGGCTTCAGCGGCTTTCGCGCCGCGAATCTTTTTTACGGCGCCTACGATCTTTCCATGACGCCCAGCCAAAAACTCTTCGGCAACAGCGAGCGTCTGGTCGTCCGCACCATCGACATGGAAAAATTTATGGGTGCGTACTTATCCGGCCAGAAGGACTGCCGCGATCCGGATATTTCGCCGCTCTACGCCGACTTGAAGGGCCTTCCGCCCGCGCTCTTTTCGATTGGCACGGCCGACCCGCTGCTCGATGATTCGCTCTTCATGTACGCGCGCTACATCGCGGCGGGGAATCGCGCGGAACTCGCGATCTATCCCGGCGGCGCGCACGCGTTCAACGTTTTCCCGATTGCCATCGCCGAGCAGGCCAACGCGCGCAGAGACGCGTTTCTAGTGCGGGAAACCGCGTGAGGATTGGTTGCCAAACAACCGTCAGAACCTGAGCGTTGTTACTGCATCTGCTTCGTAAGTCCATAGCGCGACGGTCCAGATCAAAAGAGCAAGGAGGTAAGAAGCAGGGTGGATGACGAACCACACGTGGTTAAAACGAATACCAATCAGTCGCCGCAAGCTGAGGGCGATCAAAGTGGCGCCCACGTAAATTCCAAATCCCAAAATAATTCCCTTCACGTTTTTGCCGATCGCGGTATCGTAATATCCCGAGAGCAAAACGATTGAAAGCAACGCAAGCGCCTGTGCTACTCGCAACTGCCTTTCCAGTTCGGCGGGATTCGCAGCCGGCTTCCAATCCGGCAGGAACAACGCGTGCACCGTAAACACTAAAAAGATCGTCCCGAATGTTAGAACCGCAACCCAGCGCACAAAATGGTCGAGACTAATGTGCCGGGCAAAAACGTGCCGGGATATTTCAAATAATACTCCGCAGCCCAGAGACGCCGTGATGATCTCCGACCACCAGTAAAGCCGCGTATAAATAAACGGCGTCGTGATTCCCTCGACGGCGGTAAGAAAGACACCGGCGCTTAACACCGAGAGCATGTATGCAAAAAATGCGGGGTATTTCGCGAACGATCTGGATTGAATGGCGCGGGCCACAATTACAATTTCCAGTAATAGGCCGGCATAACCGACGAATAAGTTGAATATCTTCATCGTCAGAATCCGAGCGCTGTTACTGCATCTGCTTCGTAAGTCCATAGCGCGACGGTCCAGATGAAAAGAGCCACGACGTAAGCGAAAGGCTGGATGAACATCCATGCGGGGCTGAAGCGAATGCCGATCATTTGTAGTAGCGTGAGGGAGATCAAAGCGGCGCCGACGTAAACACCAAATCCCAAAATCATTCCCTTCATGTTTTTGCCGATCGCGGTCCCGTAGTACCCGGAGAGCAAAACGATTGAAAGCAACCCGAGCGCCTGAGCCACGCGCAACTGCCTTTCCAGTTCGGCGGAATTCGCGACCGGATTCCAATTCGGCAGGAAGAACGCATGTATCGCAAACACCACAAAAATCGCCCCGAATGTTATGGCCGCAACCCAGCGCACGAAATGGTCGAGACTGATGTGCCGGGCAAAAACGTGTTGGGATATTTCAAGCAGCACTCCGCAGCCCAGAGCCACCGTGATTATGTCCGACCACCAATAAAGTCGCGCATAGATGAACGGCGTCGCGATTCCGGCGACGATGTTAAGAAAGACCGCGACGCTCAACACGGAGAGCATGTATGTAAAAAATGTGGGGTATTTCGCGAAGGATTTGGATTGAATGGCCCGGGCCACAATTACAAATTCCAATAGCGCTCCGGCGTAATCCAAGAATAGACCCAGGGGTTTCATGCAATCGGGTGAAATCCTAGCACAAAAGCTTCGGAGGGGAACTGGCGCACAACTCTAGCCAATTGATGATTTAGGAAGTCTTGGAGCGAGGAAAGAAGTGGGATGGACGATGGCTGCCCGCAAAGATTGAAGTGGACCTCCCAGCCTCATAGAATAGCGATAGCCATCTACAGCGACATCGGCGAGGCGAAGCATGCGAATCATAGTCGAACATAACCGTACCAAGGCGGGAGCGGTCGAGGCTGTCGATCGCTCGTTCAACGAGATGTCCCAGGGAGCCGCCGGGCTTCCCGTGCGACTGGCCGTAAAGCAAAAGAGCTGGCAAGGATCGACACTGAGCTTCCAACTAAGCGCGAAGATCGGCTTGTTGAGTTCGCCGATAAAAGGGACGATTGAAGTCACCGACAGCGAGCTTATTATTGACGCCGATCTGGGAATGCTAAATCGTCTCCTCCCGGAGAAAACAATTCAGGACGTGATCGGCAAGCGCATGAAAGGGCTGCTGAACTAAATCTTCGCTCGGATGTGCACGGCCTGCTCGCGATGCTTCAGCTAGTCGCACATCTGAACGTTTCCCATCTGTTGACCGCGTTATCAGGCACTCTCGCGTTTGTGCTACGGTCGGATACTCAGCGGGAGGGATCGATGGCCCCGAAGACAGATGGCATTCTTGAATCATCGTTGTACGTAAGCGATGTGGCGCGCTCCGTTCGCTTCTACGAAGAGACATTCGGGTTCCGCGTCATAGTCGAGTTCGGCGAGCGTGGTTGCGCGATGCACGCAGGCACGCGCCAAGTGTTGCTGCTGTTCAAGAAGGGAGCTTCGCGCGCGACCGAGACGCCTCATGACGGGGACGGCGAATTGCATCTCGCCTTCGCTATCGCTTCAGCGGAATTGGCAAGTTGGGAGTCGTGGCTTCAGACCAAAGAAATCGCGGTGGAAGAAAAGAAGAAGTGGGAATTAGGAGGCTGGAGCCTGTACTTTCGCGACCCGGACCGCCATTTGCTCGAACTCGCGACGCCCGGCACATGGCCGGTCTATTGAAAATTAATGCGCGGCTATCGCGGTAACCGGAGACATGGGTTACCCGAGTTCCACGAGCGCGGTAACCACATTTTCAACAACTATGGCTTATAATCTTGGCGAGATGGTGAAGTCCTGAAACCTGTAGATTCAATCACGCGTGCGTGCCTACTTGGCATAGTGGCAGCCGCCGCTTTCGCTGCTTCGCCGATTGCCCGCGGACAGTCGGCCTCTGCCTGTGATGAAGGCAGGCCGTTCACCGCCCGAAGGGCCGAACATATAGTGGGACAGTCGCCGGAAGGAACCGAATTCAGGCAAGACTTCGGTGGCCGAATGGCCCGCGACAGTGACGGCCGAATTTATAGCGAGCTGGACGCAATTCGAATTGAACCGTCCCAAAAGCAAGCGCAGGAGGCCAGCGAAAGCGCTGTTCATTACGGACACCCAGCCGGACCCAGGATTGATTCGACGATCTGGATTTCTAATTGTCACAGTGGAAAAGACATCACGATTTATCCGGACCTCAAAATTGCCCGGACCTCCAGGGACAATAGCGCACCGTCCCGGAAGCGAAAGGATGGCGCTTCACTTTTTGAGTTCCTTACGAGTGGGCCACGGCCGTCCAACACGATCTTTGAGGATCTCGGCTCGAAGGACGTGGAGGGAGTGCCGACACATGGCTATACAATCACAATCCTTGGAACGCAAGATGACGGCGAGTGGAACGGGAGAGTCAGGTACGTAACCGAATCCTGGATTTCGGACGACCTCGAAGAGATCATTCTGCAAACCATAACGAATGTTAGGGGCAAGGTCCAAACTACCATCTCGCTCACCGATATAAAACGCGAAGAACCGGATCCCTCCCTCTTTGAAATTCCTCCTGGATACAAAATCGATCCATTAACCGCGGAGAGGCATCCTTCCGATGCGAAACCAGAATAGAAAACCCCCTTAGCGAATTGACCAGGAGACCCTGCAGGCGCACAATCACACGTTCGCCGCAATGCGGAAACGCAAGACGCAATGTCGAAAGAGGATGCGCATGAAACTTCGTTTAGCTGTCCTGGTAGCGTGCTTGGCAATTGTTACTTCGTTGGGAGCGCAAAATGTCTCGTCGCCCAACGGCTCGCAGACGCGCGCCATCACCGACAAAGACCTTTTTGACTTTATATGGGTTGCCAATCCGCAACTCTCGCCCGACGGGACGCGCGTCGCGTTCACGCGCGTCAATGTGGACGAGAAACGCACGGGCTATGAAACTTCCATCTGGGCGGTAGCCACGTCCGGCGGCGGTCCCGTACGCATGACGAATGGGAAGCACGACGCGCAGCCCCGCTGGTCGGCAGACGGCAAGCGCATCGCGTTCGTTCGCGGTGGCGAGAAAGACGAGTCCGGAAAAAACAAGCCGCCGCAAATCGCGATGCTGTCGCTGGCGGGCGGGGAAGCGTGGATCATCACCGATCTGCCCAAAGGAGCTGCGAATCCGTACTGGTCGCCCGACGGCAAGCGCATCGCGTTTCTGAGCACCACTACATCGGAAGACATCGAGAAAGCCAAGCACAGCAAGAATTCGGCGAAGACCGACGATGGCGCAAAACCCAGCGAACACGAATCCGACGTGCACATCATCAGCCGCGCCGTCTATCGCAGCAATGGCGAAGGCTATCTCGACGCCAAGCGTCACGAACACATTTGGATTCTCGATGTGCCGACCGCATCCGACGAAATGCCCAAGCCCGTGCAACTCACCAGCGGCGATTATGACGAAGGTCAGCTCGTCTGGAGCCACGACAACTCGCGGATTTACTTCCTCACCGATCGTGTTGACGAGCCATATTACGCGGAGCCGACCACGGATATTTATTTCGTTTCCGCGGCGGGCGGCACGGCCGAAAAACTCGCCACCATTCCGATGGGAGTCGGCGACCTGGCGCTCAGCCCCGATGGCAGCAAGTTTGCATTTCACGGCTCGATCACGCATCCAGTGCGCTCCTATTCGCAGCCCGATCTTTGGGTGATGGATGCCACGCCCAATGCGCAACCGAAAAATCTGACCGCCGACTATGATTTCGACATGGGCGGCTCAGTCGGTGGAGACAACTCCGCACCGCGCGGCGGCAATGGCCGCACGCTCCACTGGTCGCCAGACGGACGCTCGATTTTCGACGTTGTCGAGAAGCGCGGACGCACGCCAGTGGTTCGAGTCGATTCGGAATCCGGCGCTGTGACTGAAATCACGCAGGGCGATCAAGCGGTGCTCGATTTTTCCGTCACTCCTGACGCGCGCACGATGGTGGCGCTGATCTCCACGCCCGTGATGATAGGCGATCTCTTTAACGTTGCGCCCAACGGCACGCAGGCGCGCATCACCGATTTCAATCACAAGCTCTGGTCGCAGCTCAATCTGACCGCTCCCGAGGAAATTAATTACACCAGCTTCGACGGCAAGAAAATTCAAGGATGGATTCAGAAGCCGCCCAACTTTGATCTGAAACAAAAGTACCCGCTGATTCTGAATATCCACGGCGGCCCGCACACCGCATACGGCTGGGTCTTTGACCACGAGTTTCAGTGGATGGCGGCCAAAGGATACGTGGTCCTTTATATCAACCCGCGCGGTTCGACGAGCTACGGCCAGGATTTCGGCAACATCATTCAGTATCACTATCCCGGCGATGATTACCGCGACTTGATGATCGGCGTGGACGAAGTTCTGAAGGCCGGATATGTTGATCCGAAAAAACTCGGCGTGACGGGAGGCAGCGGCGGGGGCGTCCTCACGGATTGGACCATCACACACACGAATCGTTTCGCGGCAGCCGTTTCGCAGCGCGACATTTCCAACTGGGCTTCGTGGTGGTACACCGCTGATTTTACTCTGTTCACGCCGCAGTGGTTCAAAGCGCCGCCTTTCGAGGATCCCCAGGATTACGCAAACCGCTCAGCGATTACTTTTGTGAAGGACATCCATACGCCTGTCCTGTTTGTGCTGGGCGAATCCGACTACCGCACTCCGCAGGATTCCGGCGGCGAACAATTGTTCCGCGCCCTCAAATATATGAAACGCCCGACGGCCATGGTCGTCTTCCCGCGCGAAACTCACGAGCTTTCGCGTTCCGGCGAGCCCTGGCATCGCATCGAACGCCTGGACCACATCGTCGGCTGGTTCGATAAATGGATCATGGACGTCCCGCACCCGGAATACGACGTGCATCCTGAAACGCCGGCCACGAAATCGGCGCAGTAAAATAGGCGAGAGTCGTCAGATGGGCGTCAGCGATCACGTCAGGGCACGGCTTTTTATTCTGAGGCAAGCCGAAGGGCAGCCGTGCCGCCCCGCTTGTCGAAATCGAAGGGGTTTTAACCCTGGTCGCCGAGGCGACCCCTGAGGCTCCAGCGGTTAAAGTAGCCCCGCCGATTCTGTTCCCGCAAATGCTCTTGGCTTTGCACCCATGATCAGCAGCCAAAACATGAACAACAGTTCTCCAAACTGGAGCGGCATCATCCATCGGTTGGCGATGTTCCCGCACTGCGGCACGATTAAGGACGTAAAAGTGGTCACCACGTAGGAAAAGCAATTCGCCATGAGCAAGACTCCCAGGAAACGTGGAAGAAAGCCCGACCGGTACACAAGCAGCCCGAGCGGAAACAGCCAAAGCCCCCAAAATATTGCGGCGATTCCCAGCCCCTGACTATGCAGATTGAGGAATAGCATAGCCAGTGCCTCACGCTGAGTCTTGTCAAATATGGATAGGAAATCAGCTCCGCGCACAAGGATCAGGGCAGCGATTGAGTTCACTTCATTTAGTAAAGCAATCGGAATCGAGACCACAATCAGTGTCAGCATCACCGCGGCGTGCCGCCGGTTGACTCCCTTGAGCAAATCGTACAGAGCCAGCGCCACCCACATAAAAAGAATTTGCGAAATGAGTTGCGCCGCGATGCCGAGGCGAAAGAGCGTTTCGGACGCCGCGATGTTGTTGGCTGTCGCCGCTGCGTTTCCGTGCACGATCAGCTTGTTGGGAACATAGATGAGCGCGAAGACGCCCGGGATTGAGACCAGCACATACAGCAAGCCTGCGAGTCTGCCGGGGTTCTTGGTGAAGCTCATTGTCCTCCCTCGAGAGAGTCCAGTTTGACATACGCTGGCGGCCCTCCCAAAGTAACGCCACATGCCGCTAGCAAGGGTTGTTCCGTCCTGGAACTCTTCCTAAAACATTGAAAACTGCCTCTTATTGAACAGAAACTATTCTCCCCGCTATCTACACTATTCGTTACAGAACTATGCGCTGTTGATCCGAGCTGAGGGAGTCTAACGCGACATGAAGATCTGCCGAGCGGTGTTTGTAATTCTTGCGATGCTGTTTGCGGCGGTGTGCCAGCCGCCGGCGAGAGCGCAGTTGACGAGCAGTTCGGCTACGCCAGGTGACACTCAGGCGCAGACGCCAGCGTCGCAGCAAGCCGCTTTCGTTCCTTCGAGCCCCGTGAACGGCCATCTTGAGTTGGAGTACCACCGCCCGACGGCACGTGAAAAGCTAAAAACATACGCATTCGATACTTTCGGACCTTACGCGTTCTTAGGCTCCGCGTTTTCCGCCGGAATTGCGCAAGGGGAGACTGCCTCCAAGGCGCACAATGCCGGCATCCCGCCGGATTGGGGACAAGGCTGGGACTCGTACGGCGCTCGAGTTGGAAGCGACTTCGGAATCAACCTCATCACGCAGACCACGCGTTATTCTCTGGCCGCGGCCTTCGGCGAAGATACGATTTTTTATCGCTGCGAATGCACTGGTTTTTTGCCCAGGCTCAAACATGCGCTGATTTCAACGGTGACAGCGCGCCGTGGCGAGGATGGCCATCGCGTTTTCTCGTTTCCAGCGATCGCGGCGCCTTACGCCGGAACGGAAGCGGCCGCTCTATTGTGGTACCCGAGCCGCTACGATGCCGTGGACGGTTTTCGCGCGGGCAATTACAACTTGCTGGCGCAAGCCGGCTTGAACCTTGCGCTCGAATTTATCTACGGCGGCCCGCACACGCTCCTGAGCCACCATCACGTCCCAGTGATCTCCAACGCAACAGACTCGCATCCGGACGCGAAATAGATAGCTCGGCATTTACGTTCTCCCACCGGCAATCGCGGAAATCAAGTGAGGAGAATTGCTGATGGCGAAGCCGCGCCTGGGCGCGTAAAATTGCTCTCCGCGAGGATCGCAGGCGGTGCACTAATATTTTAGCGAAGCTTGCTCCGCTGCAAATCCTGGACGGGTTCGCATTATCTAATTTGCGAGATCGAGTCAATGGCCGAGAAAACAACTGAAGGTGATGAGTTTAATTGGCGGCTGCCGATAGCCGCGTTGTTGGGTACGCCTCTCATGTTCCTCATAGTGGCGATCTCCCAGTCTGAATCACTCGTCTACTTGTTTTTCGTGGTGCCCATCATCAGCATTGTGCTGATCGTATCCGCGGTATACAGCGCGATTGCCAGGAAAAAACGCCGTTGCGTGCCGATACTGACCATGCTGGCCATCTTTTGGGTTCTTTCGGTGCCACTGTTCAAAAATTATTTGGCGATCCGGTCCAGCGGCAGATGGTTGATATGGTCGGGCGATTACAAGGCCAAGGTCACCGCACAACCGATCCCAGCGAATGGAAATGTAAAACATCTTAATTGGGATGGCTGGGGTTGGGGTGGAGAGAACACCGAAGTATATCTTGTGTTCGATCCGAGCGATTCGCTCTCGGATGCAGCTAGAAGCCATCGACCCGGCAAGTTTGGCGGATTGCCCTGCAAAGTCGATCGTGTGTTTCGTCTCGAGCGCAACTGGTACGCCACTCAGTTTTACACCGGTACTGACTGGGATCATTGCAACTGAAGCGATGACTCCGGGCTGAACCGCAATTTGGCGTATCCTCCTTGCTGGTAGATTCGTCCAATAGAATGCACGCATCCAAATAAACCCAGCTATACGCAGCCCAGCTCAAAGGGAGAAGAAATGAAACTGACGGGGAACACGATCTTCATTACCGGCAGCACTTCTGGCATCGGACGCAGCTTGGCCGAAGCGCTGCACAAACGCGGCAACCAGGTGATCGTATCGGGCCGGCGCAAAGCGCGTCTCACTGAAGTGACGAAAGCTAATCCCGGTATGCAGTCGATTGAGCTGAACGTCGAGGATCCGAAGAGCATCGCAGCAGCGGCGAAGAAACTGATCGCGGAATATCCGAAGCTGAATGTGCTGATCAACAACGCCGGCATCATGCGAGTGGACGACGCATCGGGCCCAATCGATGAAATTACGCTGATGTCCACCATCACGACGAATCTTCTGGGGCCGATTCGCATGACGTCCGCGTTGATCGAACACTTCAAGAAACAGCCTGCCGCTGCCGTGATCAACGTATCGTCGGGACTGGGATTCGTGCCGCTGGCTACCTCCGCGGTGTACTCCGCGACGAAGGCCGCGTTGCATTCCTACACGCAATCGATGCGCTACAAATTGAAAGGCAGCTCGGTGAAGGTGCTGGAATTGGCTCCTCCTTGGGTGCAGACCGATCTGCTGAACAGCAAGGACGAGCCGCGCGCCATGCCCCTCGCACAGTTCATCGAGGAAGCGATGGTCGTCCTCGGAACGGACGCCGACGAAATCCTGGTCGAGCGCGTAAAAATGCTCCGCAACAACCCAGGCCCGAACGAAGCCGCATTCGTAACCCAGTTCAACGACATGATCTCGCAAGCGCATTAGAGAAAGCGCGGCCAGCCTCCAAAAACATCCGACCACGCATGCGCGATCATGCTCGCGCGGAGATTTCCGCGTGATGTTGCCGGCTGCTATCCTCGCGAATCCAAGCAATCACCGAGCTTCGATCTTCTCCGGAACGGGCCAGAATCTCACTCCGGGGACTCGACTCGCGATCCAGGGCACAAAAGAATCTGACCCGTCCGCTCGCGCAGCCTTGGGCGAGAAAATATAGAAGCGCACGTTGCAATTGAGGCAGCGGTAGGGACGCATACCGATGATGCGATGAAGGCATCTCTCGACAAGACCGCGGCGATGCGAAGGGGAATTCTCGACGCTTCTGCAGTTCGGACAGAACCGGTTCGATCTCGTTCTCCCAATTATTCTTGGACGGCTCCGTTAAGGAAAGGCTGCCACTCCGTCCCGTGTTTAGGTGCGACGAACTGAACTACTGGACTGGACGTCTTCTCGATGACTGTAACAAACGGGTACTGGTGGATCGAAGAAATCGCTTTTTGAAAGTTAGAGGGTACGACTTTCTCGCCGTGCGTCGCGAAGGCGTTCAATGCTTGTCCCAACCCGGCTACGTAGGCCGCAAAACGGTTGTGCTCCAAGCAGACGTCTTCACACAAGTACACGCCGCCTAATCGCATGTGCGGAAGTATTTCTTCTAGTGTCACGATCTGCTGTTCGGGCAAGTGTCCTCCATCATCAATGAGGATGTCTACGTGCGGTACTCGTTCTCTAAAGTCTCGCCAGAAGTTGCGGTCGCCTTGATCGCCGATAAGTATTTGCGTTCTCTCACCCTCATACGCCCTACAGACAGCCTGAATATCAACCCCGTAAACCATGCACTTCGGACCAAAGTAGGCTTTCCACATATCGAGGCTACCGCCGCTATAGATTCCGACCTCCACTACATGAACCTCCTTCCCAATAAACCGGCGAAAATGTCGGTGGTAGATATCGAAGTAGTGTGTCCATTTCCATATTCCTCGGCCCTGCGAGATAGAATCGAAGTAGGTTCTGAGTGGGTTGTCCGTATCGGATGAAGAAGGCTCGCCAACACTTGAGCTATTGGGACCCGTCGTGGCTGAGTCAGTCCATTTATTAGCACGGAGCGCGCCTCGCACAACTGAGGGCACCCTGTCCATAACCTTGCACACTTGAAAGCGACTGAGCAACTTTAGAATTGGATTGTTCACACGCGCGAGTATAGACCTGCTTCCGAGCGCGCGGAAGCCCTGACCATCGGGTCATTCCCTTCGTCCGCACTCGACTAGGCAGACTTCTGCAAGCTGATGAAACCACAAGGTTTGGTTGTTCAGTCCTTGCAACAGTAAGTAAAATCGGTACTTCCCGACTATTGCCGAACGCGCCCTAAAAACACACGATATAGAGTGCGATAGGTAGGCCCAGGTTCGCCCGCACGCGTGTGCCTGGGTTTTATTTTTAGCAGCGTCACAGCGATGCACCATCGCGGCGGCGTGAATGAACATCTGCTCCGGTGCAGTTGAGGAAAACTTTTCGGCAGTGAAACAAGGGTGAGGTTGGGGCGCGATTCTGCAAACTCCGTCGAGCGTCTTGAAAAAAATGGTTAAGAATGGCTGATACTCCGCGCAGTCAAGCAACCGTGCTGGAAGTCCCGGTCACGATTCAAGGGTCGAAGAACGTCAACGGCACGGACCAACGCGAGCTGTTCACCGAGACGACGCAGACCACGCTGGTCTTCGCGAACGGCGCGGTGGTGAAGTTGAGCGCGAAACTTGCACCGGGGCAGTGCGTTTTTCTCCGCAACGATCTGTCCGAAAAAGAGATTCTCTGCAAAGTGCTGGAGTCGCGCCAGGCAGGGCAGGCGGGCTACACGGATTTGGAATTTACTTCGTACGATCCCACTTTCTGGAACGTCCAGCCTAAACCGCCGACCGCCGCGCCAAAGCTCACCGCTCAGGAGAGGCTCGAAGCCGCCGCAAATAATCCAATCGCCACGTCGAGCGCGGAATCCGGCGCGCCGTCCGACGCCCAGAAATCCGAAGCACAGAGGAAAATAGACGAAGCGGTGAAGAATCTGGCCGGCACGTCGAACGGGAAATCGAGCGTGCCAAGCGGCGAGGAACCTTCTGCTCAGGCGGAAGTACCCGACGAGACCGGTACGAATCTCTCGTGGGAAAAAATGATGGAAACGTCGGAGGACGAGCGTCCGTCTGTCCCTCCGAGTTGGAAATCGACCGCGCCGGAAAGCGGCGAAATGCCTGCGAGCGTTCTCGCGCCTGCAGCGTCCTCCGGACCTGCCACAACTCTGGTCGCCTCCGCCGTTCCGATAGTGTTGGAGGCGCCGCACGAGTCCTTGTCTCACTTGCAAAGCCATGAACCGTCTGCGGGATCCACCGTGCCGGCAAGCGCCGAAATTCTAACAAACGATTCTGCGCCTGCGTCGCCCGGGAGCTCTGCAACCCTGGTGGCCTCCGCCGCTCCGATAGTGTTGGAGGCGCCGCACGAGTCCTTAACTCACCTGCAAAAGCATGAACCGACGGACGAAGAGTTGGATTGGAACGACGCAAAGGAAGCCGAGATGCTGGCCGCGCTGGCCACCATGGAGGCCGGCTCGAAATCCAACCGCGAACCTCCCGCTGAAGATACAGACGCTGCGGAACAAGAGGCGGCAGCCCAGGCCAAACAGGAGCGTCGCAAGAAACTTTCGAATCCCGCCAAGGAAGCCGCGGCGCTTTCAGCACCTGCGGCTCCAACCCGCAAGCTGCAAGGATTCACAGCGGGGAAGAACCCGGTTGCCATCGGCATTGCCGCCGCATTGCTACTCACAGCGGTACTGGGCCTTGCGTGGCGCATGAAGAGCGTCTTCTCGGGACAGAGCAATGTTCGGCCAGCCGCAGCATCAGCTCAGCCAAAAACACCCGCGCAGCCCGCCGCTGCGCCGTCGCCGCAGACGCCTGCTTCCGCTGCGGCGACAAGCACAACCGCCGCTCAAAAACCCGGCGCCACGACTACCGCTGCTACGCCCGCCCCCAAGCCCGCATCAACCGGCCTGTTGAGCAAAGCCGATCAGGAAGTTTTGGGTCTCACAACGCATCGAAAGCCAAATGGCGAGGGAGACTCTCCCGCAAGAATTGTTTCTCAAGCTGCTCCGGCCTTGCCTGTTTGGGCCCAAGGGACCGAGATGGATCACGTTGTGACGCTCGACGCGCTGCTCGACGAAAAAGGAAACTTGGTGGAAACGAAACCAATCTCCGGCCCGCGTCTGTTGCAGGCCGAAGCGCAGAGAGCCGTGGCAATCTGGGTATTCGAACCCGCAAAGAAGGGCGGGCAGCCGACTTCGTCGCACATAGTTCTCACCGTCCAATTCCAAAAGTAGCCGGGCGATATTCAAGAAACAATCGCGGATTATTTTCAACGTCACGCAACTCACCGCAGTTGTCAGACAAATCCCGCTCGCCGGAATTTAGATCACTAGCTCGCTTCGACCACCGTCCTCCCCGCATGGATTTTCGCTCCAGCGAAATGGTATGATCAGGCCTCCCTCAACACTTTCTCGGATGAGGTTCAGATGATCGCGGAATCAGTGAAAAGCTATCATGGTGTGTCTTGCAAGCGATGCCGCGAACCGATTGCCGTCTCCGCCAAGATCGCGCGCCTTCAGGACGTCCCCGAATCTGAGGACTCGAATTCTCCCCGCACGTTCATAGCCCGCTGCAAACTCTGCGAGACCGAAAACATCTATTCAATCACCGACATTCAAACCTATAACGGAGAGCCGCGCAAAAGAATTGCAAGAAGCGCACGGTAGGATTCGCGGTATAACGAACGGCAAAACGCCTTGTAGGCATGAAGACGGCGTTTAGTAAAAACCGTTTTCCAAGGACTAAAGCAGGAGGGGAGACGTGCACGCATTCGCGGTCCGCAATTTCGGCGAGGCTCCGGCGATCCACGACCTGCCAGTGCCGGGCGCGGATGGCGCCTTTCTCATTCGCGTGAACTGCGCCGGCGTCAATCCGATCGACTACAAACTCGTCGAACGCCTGACCTCCGCATCAACCTTTCCTTTTGTTGTCGGCATAGATTTCGCGGGCGTTGTCGAACGCGTTCCGGCGGGCGAACGCGATTTCCACGCCGGCGACCGTATCTTCGGTATGGCGCGCAGGCACGGCGCGTATGCCGAATACACAGCGGTCGCGCCGGACGTTCCGATAGAGCCTCTCGCGCGGATTCCCGACGGCGTCACCGACGAACAAGCAGCCGCGCTTCCAATTCCGGCAATAACTGCGCTCGGATCGCTCGAACTGCTCGGCGTCACCTCGGGTCAGAGTCTCGTCGTGATGGGCGCAACCGGTGGAGTGGGCGGCTACGCGGTGCAGATGGCGAAGTCGAGCGGGGCGCACGTGATCGCGACGGTTCGCGGCGACGCCGACGAAGCTCGACGCCTCGGCGCGGAGGAAGTCTGCGACACCAAATCTGTCGATGTCATCGAAGCGCTGCGCGCCGCGCATCCTCAGGGCGTGGATGCGGTGCTCGATCTCGTCAACGGTCCGGACGCAATCCGCCGCGACGCGGAAATCCTGAAGCCCGGAGGCAATCTCGTCTCGACGATCTACGCAGCGGATAAGGATTGGTTCGCCGAGCGTAAAATCACGGCGCACAACATTGCGTCGAGCGCCACCGCGTCTACGAAGACGATGAGCGCGAATCCCGTGTCTTCGCCGCAAGGGCTGACTGACATTGCGCGCATGCTCGCGGCCGGTACGATTACTGCGCGCATCCGCTCCACGGTTGACTTGCAGGGCGCGGGCAAGATTCTCGAAACACTTCGCAACGGCGGCCTCCGCGGCAAAGCCGTGATTCACCTCTAGGACATCCGCTTCCGCATCCGAAATTATTTCGCAGTTGTACGTTATATAATTCCGGCGACGTTGCTGCCATCCCTGAAACTTGATAAACGCGTTAATCGCAGACGTTACTTGCTGGCGCGGACGGCCGCCGCGGGCTTCTGCGCCAACCTATCTTCATGTATGTTCCATGTTCTAGGTTTCTTGTGAAGCTTCGACGGACACCAGAGCCAGCCGCTCCGATGGGGGTTTAACTTTGAAATCAAATTCGATTTCCGCAGGCATCACGAAAGCGCTGAAGATGCCGGTTTTCTACGCGCAAGACTACTCGACGCTCTCCATCGAGTCGGTCCTCGTCGTCTTCACCACGAATCGTTACGTCGGAGACATGTTCGAACAGATGGACCTGATTGGAGTGGGCTCCTTGCTGATCATCGTCGTCGCGCTATTTTGCGTGGGCGGCGTGATCGTATTGAACGCAGCGTCTCAATTCAGCCGCTTCGGTGAAACCGTTCTCACCGGCGACGCGCTTTCGCTCTCGCTCGTGCGCGAACTCGGGCCGGTCTTTACGGCGCTGCTTGTCGCCGGCCGGAACGCCACCGGGATGGCTTCGCAATTGGGCTCCATGGTCGTCACCGAGCAAGTGGACGCGATGCGCGCGATGGGCATTGATCCGATTCGCAAACTAATGACTCCGCGCGTGATGGCAACGGTGTTGATCCTCCCATTGCTCGTCGCGATTGGAGACTGTTCCGGCTTGCTCGGCGGATTTCTGGTGGCAAGTTTGACGCTGCACATCAATTCGCAGGAATTCTGGACGCGCGCGGTCCATGCTATCGGTTTCGGCGACCTCGTCATCGGCTTCTGGAAGCCGGTCGTTTTCGGATTTCTCATCGCGACAGTGGGATGTTATCGCGGATTGCGCGTCGAAGGCGGCACCGCAGGTGTGGGCCGCGCCACGATTATGGCGTTCGTCGATGCTTCGCTGGCCGTCCTAATCGCGGACTTGTTCCTCACCCGCTTTCTCCTCTACCTATTCAATAAGTAATGCTGTTTCTTCTCACATGCGGATTTGCTTCAGCCGCTTTCCCGCGACGCTTCGCGAAAGAAGCGTCAACGCCCGCAGTTAAGTTCCGATACACCTGGCATTCACTCCGTGGAGCGGTGGCGAGGGGATGGAGCTGCAGTCCCCTTCGCAACCGCGCGCGGCACGCATTTTCTCGGATTGGGAGTTGGTCAATCAACGGTGATACGGCTAGCGGCTGTTGTTCCTTTGATCTCCTGTACGGGGGTTCCGACGCCGACGAGATCGAACGAGGGCGGCCAGAGTTTCATATCGAAGTTACCTTTGTAGGTTTTGTCGTTGGAGGCGACCATATCCGTTTCGTCGACGGTGAAGATGTTTGAAATGCTGCCGTCCGGGGCAAACATCAAACCGATGTGGTGCAGCTTGACGCGGCCTTCGCCTGAGTCCTTCCAGACTCCGAAGCAGATATTTCCGGCGGCGGGAGGCAGAAAAGCGTTTTCAAATTCGGTTCCATCCGCGTGCCAGGTCTTAAAGGTTTCGACGAACTGGAAGGAACTCGGCGGTCCCGGTGGTATTACCGGGACAGGAAGAGGACCTGAAGTAGTGAAATCGGCTGTGTAAATCACATGCCACAAACCGACAATGGCACGCCCGTTGAAATCTTCGTCCTCTTGACGGTCGTTGCCTTGGGGGCTCACGAATGGAATTGATGGAGCGGTGGCTCCCGCTTTGTAACCGACCGCGCACCCACCAGCCTTGGCGCCGGAAGTGCTGAACAAAAGCCCCAACCCTAGCAATGCAACAAACGCGAAGAACCGTCCGCTGCGAAGTACCTGAAATTTGTAGCATGTCTTCATGTCATTTCTCCTTGTGCCGTCTTGACCGGCT